>Ga0209701_10000488_pt1 | contig 23139 bp, 22 predicted proteins | sample CZO8metaG_4_FD_188356 | JGI IMG/M metagenome (GOLD analysis project Ga0209701, IMG submission 188356) | Vadose zone soil microbial communities from the Eel River Critical Zone Observatory, Northern California, USA - CZOApr15con2H3.8 metaG... | ecosystem: Environmental > Terrestrial > Soil >... | reverse complement strand
CTGCGAAGCCGCCCGACAAGGCCAGGTAGTGCTCGTCGCGTCCAACCCGATACATGAGCTCGCCGATCCCCAGGGTCGTCAGAAAGGGCGCGTGCCCCGGTAGAACGCCGAGGTACCCCTGGCTCCCCGGGATGACGATCTCGTCGGCCGTCTCGGCGACGACGAGCCGGGTCGGCGAGGCGATCTCGAGCGTGAGGCGATCGGCCACGCTAGGCGCTCGCCGCGAGCTTCTTCGATTTGTCCATCGCCTCGCCGACGTCGCCGACCATGTAGAAGGCCTGCTCGGGCAGCTCGTCGTGCTTGCCGTCGACGACTTCCCGGAAGCTCTTGATGGTGTCCGCGAGCTTCACGTACCGCCCCTGCGTGCCGGTGAACGCCTCGGCGACGAACATCGGCTGGGAGAGGAACCGCTGGATCTTCCGGGCCCGGGCGACGATGAGCTTGTCCTCGTCGGAGAGCTCCTCCATTCCGAGGATCGCGATGATGTCCTGGAGGTCCTTGTAGCGCTGGAGGATGAGCTGCACGTCGCGGGCCGTGCGGTAGTGCTCGGCGCCGAGGATGTTCGGATCGAGGATGCGCGACGTGGACGCGAGCGGGTCCACGGCCGGATAGATCCCGAGCTCGGTGAGCGGGCGCGAGAGCACGGTGGTGGCGTCGAGGTGCGCGAAGGCCGTGGCGGGCGCCGGATCGGTGATGTCGTCCGCCGGCACGTAGATCGCCTGCACCGACGTGACCGAGCCCTTCTTCGTGGAAGTGATGCGCTCCTGCAACTGGCCCATCTCGGTGCCCAGCGTCGGCTGGTAGCCGACCGCCGACGGCATCCGGCCGAGCAGCGCCGACACTTCGGACCCGGCCTGCGTGAACCGGAAGATGTTGTCGATGAACAGCAGCACGTCCTTGCCTTCCTCGTCGCGGAAGTACTCGGCGGCGGTGAGGCCGGTGAGGCCGACGCGCAGTCGCGAGCCGGGCGGCTCGGTCATCTGGCCAAAGATGAGCGCGGTCTTCTCGAGGACGCCCGACTCCTTCATCTCGTGATAGAGGTCGTTACCCTCCCGGGTTCGCTCGCCGACGCCCGCGAAGACAGAAATGCCGCCGTGCTGCTTGGCGATGTTGTTGATGAGCTCCTGGATGAGGATCGTCTTCCCGACGCCCGCGCCTCCGAACAGGCCCGTCTTGCCGCCCTTCGTGTACGGGTCGAGGAGGTCGACGACCTTGATCCCCGTCTCGAACATCTCGACCTTCGTCGACTGGTCCTCGAATGGGGGCGCCGGGCGATGGATCGGGTACGTCTTCTTCGTCTGGATCGCGGGGCCCTTGTCCACCGGCTCGCCGACCACGTTGAGGATCCGGCCGAGCGTCTCCGGCCCGACCGGGATCGAAATGGGCGCGCCGGTATCGTTCACCGTCATCCCGCGCCTGAGACCGTCGGTCGCGGCCATGGCGATCGTCCGCACCTGGCTCTCGCCCAGGTGCTGCGCCACCTCGAGGGTGAGCTTCTGCGAATACGAAAAGATGTCCTTGTTCTCGACGCCCTCGACGAGGAGCGCGTTGTAGATGCCCGGCAGTCTGCCCGGCTCGAACTCCACGTCGACGACCGGCCCGATGACCTGCACGATCTTCCCCGTGCTCATGCCTCCGCTCCTTGCTTGAGGGCCTCGGCGCCGCCGACGATGTCGAGCAGCTCCTTGGTGATCTTCTCCTGGCGCGCCTTGTTGAACTGGATCGTCAGGACGTCGATCATCTCCTTCGCGTTCTTCGTCGCGGCCTCCATCGCCGTCATGCGCGCGCCGTACTCCCCCGCGAGCGATTCCATGAGCGCGCGGAAGACCTGCGTCCGCACGTGCCGGGGCAGCAGCTCGTCAAGGATCGCCTTCGGATTCGGCTCGTAGAGGTAGTCGACCGCCGCCGTGTCCGCCTCGCCCTCGGCCTTGCGCGGAATGGGCAGGAGCTGCTCGCGGACCGGGCGCTGGACGGCGACGGACCGGAACTCGTTGTAGACGAGATGGACCTCGTCGACCTCGCCGTCGAGGTACTGCTGCATGAAATAGTCGGCGAGCTCGGCGGCGTGGGTGTAGGCCAGCCGGTCCCAGAAGCCGATCATGTCGCGCTTGATCGTCCACGGCCGCCGCCGGTAGAAGTCGCGCGCCTTGCGCCCGACCACGACCAGCGTGACCTCGGCGGTGTTGGACTGGCGCACGAACTCGAGCGCGCGGCGGATGACATTGGAGTTGAACGCGCCGGCCAGCCCTTTGTCCGCCGTGATGATCACGATCTGGCGGCGCGGTCCCTCCCGCTGCTCGAGGAGCGGATGCTGGGTCTCGTCGCTCCCCGACGCGGCGCTCACCAGATTGCCGAGCAGCTCGCTCATCTTGCCCGCGTAGGGACGCGCCGCGAGGATGCGCTCCTGGGCCCGGCGCAGCTTCGCCGCCGCGACGAGCTTCATCGCCCGCGTGATCTTCTGCGTGGACTGGACGGAGCGGATCCGCCGCTGGATGTCGCGAAGGGTCGGCATGCGCCGGGACTCTACGCCGCCTTGATGCCCTTGGCGGCGGCGAACTCCGTCTTGGCGTCGGTGACCGCCTTCGTCAGCGTGTCGCGCAGCGCGTCCGAGATCTCCTTCCGGTCGCGGATCTCGGTGAGGATCTGCGGGGCGCGCCGCTCGAGCCAGGCGTAGAAGAAGGTCTCGAACTCGCGAACCGCGTCGACCGGCACATCGTCCAGCAGCCCTTGCGTGCCGGCGTAGATGGCGACGACCTGCTTCTCCACGGGCAGCGGTTGGTATTGCCCCTGCTTGAGCAGCTCCACCATCCGCTGGCCGCGGGCCAGCTGGGCCTGGGTGGCGCGATCGAGATCCGAGCCGAACTGGGCGAACGCCGCCAGCTCGCGGAACTGGGCGAGATCGAGCCGCAGCTTGCCCGCGACCTGGCGCATCGCCCGCACCTGCGCGGAGCCGCCCACCCGCGACACCGACAGGCCGACGTTCACCGCCGGCCGGATGCCGCCGTAAAAGAGGTCGGCCTCGAGGTAGATCTGCCCGTCCGTGATCGAGATGACGTTGGTCGGGATGTACGCGGACACGTCGCCGAGCTGGGTCTCGATGATCGGCAGCGCCGTCAGCGAGCCGCCGCCGAGCTCGTCGTTGAGCTTCGCCGCGCGCTCCAGCAACCGGGAGTGGAGATAGAAGACGTCGCCGGGATACGCCTCGCGCCCCGGCGGCCGCCGGAGCAGGAGCGAGAGCTGCCGGTACGCGGTCGCGTGCTTCGAAAGATCGTCGTAGATGCAGAGCGCGTGGCCCTTCGCGTCGCGGAAATACTCCCCCATCGTGACGCCCGTGTACGGCGCGATGTACTGGAGCGGCGCCGGCTCGGAGGCCGAGGCCACGACGACCGTCGAGTACTTCATCGCGCCGGCGTCGTCCAGGATCTTCACCACCTGCGCGATCGTCGAGAGCTTCTGGCCGATCGCCACGTAGAAGCAGAAGACGTCCTGCCCTTTCTGGTTGATGATCGTGTCGACGCCGATAGCGGTCTTGCCCGTCCCGCGATCGCCGATGATGAGCTCGCGCTGGCCGCGTCCGATCGGGATCATCGCGTCGATCGCCTTGATCCCCGTCTGCAGCGGCTCCTTCACCGATCGGCGATCGACGACGCCCGGCGCGTAACGCTCGATCGGCCGGGACTCCTTGGCGTTGATGGGGCCCTTGCCGTCCACCGGCTGACCCAGGGCGTTCACCACGCGACCGACGAGCGCCTCACCGACGGGGACCTGGGCGATGCGATTGGTCCGCTTGACGATGTCGCCCTCCTTGATGAGCTTGTCGTCGCCGAGGAGCACCGCACCGACCTGGTCCTGTTCGAGGTTCAGGACCATGCCCACGACGTCGCCGGGGAACGCGAGCAGCTCGCCCGCCATCGCGTTCTCGAGCCCGTGGACGCGCGCGATGCCGTCGCCGACTTCGATGACGCGCCCGACCTCCTGGAGGTCGACCTCCGCCTCGTAGCCCGCCAGCTGGCGCTTGATGATTTCGCTGATCTCTCCGGCCTTGATCATCGCTTTCTCCTGTCCCCCTACCCCTGCGCGAGGCGTTGGTGCAGCCGCGCGAGCTGACCGTCCAGGCTCCCGTCGACGAGCAGGCTGCCGACCTCCGCCACGAAGCCGCCGAGCAGCTCCCGGTCGGCGACTGCCTCGAGCACCACGTGCTTGCCGCCCAGGGCGCGACTCAGGCGGCCCGCCAGCGCCGAGCGCTCGGCCTCGCTGAGCGGCATCGCGCTGCGCACACGGCCCCGGACGCGGCCCTCGGCCTCGTCGTGCAACCAGCGGTAAGCGGCGACGATCGTCTCCAGATGATCGGTGCGCCCCTGCGCCGCGACCAGTGCGAGAAAGTCCCGGGCGAGCGCAGAGACCCGGAGCCGAGTCGCGATCTCGGCCGCGGCGGTGCGCTTGACCGAGGACGCCACCCCGGGACGCGCGAAGAACGCGCGGAGCTCGGGCGCGCGCGCGAACTGCTCCGCAACAGCATCGAGCTCGTGCGCGATGACGTCCACCTGGTTGCGCTCTCGGGCGAGCTCGAAGAGCGCCTTCGCGTAGGAACGGCCGACGGCCGGCGAGGCCTTCACCTAGTTGCCGACCTTGGCGATCGCGTCGGCGACGATGCGGCGATGATCCTCGTCGCGCAGGCTCCGGCGCACGAGCTTCTCGGCGACCGCGGTCGCCAGGTCGGCGACCTCGCGCCGGAGCTCCTCGCGCGCCCGCCGCACGTCGGCGTCCATCTGCGCCTTCGCCGTCTCCACGAGTCGCTGTGATTCGGCGCGGGCCGCGTCGACGAGGCGCCTCTGCTCGTCGGCCGCGTCCTTCAGCGCCTGGGCCCGGATCGCCGCGGCCTCGGCGTGCGCCGTGCGGAGCCGCACCTCGTTCTCCTCCTGCTGGCGCGCCGCGGCCGCGCGCGCTGCCTGCGCCTCGTCGAGCGATTTCTGGATCGCCTGGGTCCGCTCCTCCATCTTTGCGAGAAACGGCTTGTAGAGCAGGCGCTGGAGGATAAATAACAAAATGAGGAAATTAACGCCCTGGACGATCAGCGACTTGTCGAGACTGATGAGGCCGCCCTCGTGTCCGCCTTCACTGGCCGCGCTCGCGACGGCCGGCGCCAGCAGCACCAGAAGGACGACGATGCGCGCGACGGTGCCGACCCATTCCCGCTCACGCTGACACATTTCGGAGGTCTCCTCGATCTCGAGATGCCCGACGAAGGTTTGTGAAAACTATCACGCGATCGCGCTCGGTGTCAATCGTCCGTATCGCGCCGTCTAAAATGTTACCGAGCGAAAATCGTCGCGCCATTTGCGATGTGACTATGCACGAGGCCTCGCGAGGCCCCGAGGAGAGTGACATCGTGACTGCGCACGCCCGATGGGAGTACGTCAAAGCGATTTATGAGCGCTATCGGCAAGCGCCCCGCCCGGAGAAGCGCCAGCTCCTGGATGAGTGCTGCCGGGTCACCGGCTATCACCGGAAGCACGCCGTGCGCCTGCTCAACGGGCCCGCCCCGAACGGCGACCACCCCCGCCCCCGGCGTCGGCGCACCCCCACGTACGGGCTGGCCGTCATTGAGGCGCTCCGGATGATCTGGGAGGCGGCGGGCTATCCGTGGTCCGTACGCCTCAAGGCATTGCTCCCGCTCTGGCTGCCGCGGGCCCGGCGCCGCCTGCATCTCTCCCGCGCCGTCGAGCGCCACCTCCTCGCGATCAGCCCCCGCCAGATGGATCGCCGCCTGGCACCGCACAAGCGGCAGCTCCAGAAGCGCCTCTACGGCCGCACCAAGCCCGGGACCCTGCTCAAGCACCACATCCCCCTGAAGACCGATCGCTGGGACGTCGCCACGCCGGGCTTCACCGAGATCGACCTCGTCAGTCACTCCGGCAACGCCGCCGACGGCGAGTTCGTACATTCCCTCAACGTCACCGACATCCACACGACGTGGGTGGAGACACGGGCCGTCCTGGGCAAGCACCAGCGCGGCATTCAACAGGCGCTCGCCGAGCTCCGGCAGGCCTTGCCTTTCCGCCTCCAGGGCATCGACTCCGACAACGGCTCGGAGTTCATCAACGGCCACCTCTACGATTACTGCCAGACCCACGCCATTCAGTTCACGCGCGGGCGGCCCTACAAAAAAGACGACAACGCCCACATCGAGCAGAAGAACTGGACCCACGTCCGCAAGCTGCTCGGCTATCTCCGCTACGACTCGCCCGCCGCGCTCGCCGCGATCAACGCGCTCTACCGCAACGAGCTCCGCCTGTTCCAGAATCTCTTCCTGCCCTCCGTGAAGCTCGTCCGCAAAGAGCGCGTCGGCGCGCGGCTGCGCCGACGCTACGACACCCCGCGCACCCCACTGGAGCGCGTGCTCGCCTGCGCCGACGTCGATCGCGCCACGGTCGCCCACCTCGTCACCCTTCGTGAGCGGCTCGATCCCTTCGCGCTCGCCGCCACGATCGAGCGGCAGCTCGAGGCCATCTACGCCCTCGCCAATCATCGGCAGAGCCCAGCGCTGGCGGCCAACGGCGCGCCGGACCGGGCCGCCGCGCCCCCGAGCCCGCCCGCCAGACGCCGCGGTGCCCTGCCGCCAATGCAGTTTGGCAAAGCCGCCACGAACTATGACCGCCGTCGGCTGGTCACATCATGAATGGCGCGATGATTCCCCCTTCGGTCACATTCACAAATGGCTTGACAGGGCGCTGCCCGGCGACTGTCACCGTGAATGTAACCGTCGAGCTTCTACTGTAAATCGCCTCGCGGAGGTCCGCCTCGCTGACGATCGCATAGCGCCGGTAGACCGCCTCCGTCCGGTGCCCCCTGATCTTCATGGCCTGCGAACGCGGCACCCCACCTGCTCGAGTGGGCTCTGATCAGCGCCCGGACCTCGAGTAACTGTGTCCGGAGGTTGTCATCGAAGGCGATACCGTCTGCATCGGCGAGGACGCGAACACGGCCGTCCTGAAGAAGGACGAGTGGAACATCCTGGTGGGATGGCTCGACTGGTCCGTGGTCCGACACTGATGAACTCGTTCGTGAGGATCTCTGGGTGCGCGTGAATTCCGGATGGCCTACCGACCGCCAGATCCGGGGCTCAGAGGATCCGCCCGAGGAGTTCGTTCCCGCTCAGCGAACGCGGAAGAAGCGGAGCGGGTAAACCGGGCTGTGATCGATGATTTCCTCCGGGCGGCAGCGAGACGGAATACGGATCATGCTATCGTAGGCGCACGAAACACCGATGAGCGTCAACCCCTTCGGAGAATCCTCTACGTCCGCGCGACGACGCACGTCCACGATTGTCGCGTATGAGATCGTCGGCTTTCTGGCCATCATCGCGCTGTCGTGGATGAACGAGCTGCTCGGTGTGCCCAGCCTGATCTTCGGGAGCGATCATCTTGGCGGCTGGCACGAGAGCCTGGTGGAAACGGCCATCATCCTGTTGGTGGCCATCCCGGTGGTGGTACTGACGCGACGGCTAGTCACCCGACTGCACTATCTCGAAGAATTCCTGCGTCTCTGCGCCTGGTGCCGAAAGCTCCACATGGACAATGAATGGATCCCCGTCGAGGAGTTCCTCCAGCGCCGGTTCGATACACGGACGTCCCACGGAATTTGCCCCGCCTGCAGAGCCGAACAACGGAAGGCCGCGGGGGCAAGGCGGGCGAGCTAAGGGCGCCGGATGGGTAGAGCTCACCCCGTACCCTTCACGATCCTCGTCATCGACGATGACCTCGACATCCTCGAGACCATCACCGACTTGCTCGCGATGGACGGTCATCGGGCCCTCGCGACGTCTGGCGGTGCGGACGGATTGACGCAGGCGCGTTCGGAACGCCCCGATCTGATCCTCGTCGACTACCACATGCCCGTGATGGATGGCTTAGCCGTGGTCGAACGGCTGAAAGCCGACGCGGCGACCCGGCAGATTCCGGTGGTCGCCCTGACCGGAGGGACGGCCGAGCACGCGAACAAGCTCAGCCGGGCCGGGTGTATCGGCTTCATCCCGAAGCCCTTCGACCCGGCGACGTTCCTCCGTCTCGTCGCCGGGTTCCTGAACGAAACGGTTGGGAGGAGTCGGCGCATCAACGACGCGCGTCCCGGACTCTGATCAAGCCGCCGCCTCAGGCGCTTGAGCCCTCGCGAGGCTTCGTCGCGAACGTCGCGACGAGGTGATCGAGATACTGGAAGTTGAGAGGCTTGGGGGCGTAGGAAACGGCCCCCAGCTTCAACGTCTCGGCGGCCACTGAGCCGTCCGTGTTCGCCGTCAGCATGATGACGGGGATAGTGGGATCCAAAGCGCGGAGGGACGTGAGCACCTGGACGCCGGTCATGCCCGGCATCTCGACGTCCAGGATCACCAGGTGAGGACGGGCGCGCGCGACCATCCAGAGCGCTTCGGTTCCCCGTGCGGCCGTCTCGACGACATAGCGGTTCCCAAGGTTCTCGAGGTATTCGCGGAGCGTGTCGAGGAGCTCGGGATCGTCGTCAACGACGAGGATCCGGATCCGCTCGTCTATCACTGGGGCACTCCGCGCCGCGTCGGTCGCACCATCGGCAGATTTAGCTCTCTAGCCGCTTCATCATCACCGCCGTTTCCAGGCTCTGCGCGAGGTGCTCCAGATCGACGGGTTTGGTGACATAGTCGAACGCGCCGCGCGCCAGCGTTCGTTGAGCGAGGGCGGCGTCCGACGTGCCACTGACCATGATGACTTTCACAGCGGGCGCTACGGCCTGGATCGCGATCAGGGCGTCCGCTCCCGTGAGGCCTGGCATTCCGATATCGAGGAGCACCACGTCCGGAGGGTCCTCCACGACGGCCCGTAGGGCGTCGGCCCCGCTCGAGACGCTCCGGGCTGTGTAACCCTTGAGCGTGGCAAATTCACTCAACATCTCACGCATGGCCGGGTCGTCGTCCACGACAAGCACCCGCCCCTGCGACGCTTCGTGTGCCGCGGACACCGGTGCGGTATTCGGATCGCGCTCCGTAGTTGGCGCTGCACCTGGCCGGGGCGTGTTCGACCCCGTGAGTGCCGACAGAAGATCGGGCAGACCCACGGGCTTCCTGAGGACCGCTCGAACGCCGAGTAATGAAGCCTGGCGGTGCAGGTCGGTGTCCGTCTCACCAGTGACGACGACCACCGCGATTGTCGGATCGAACTTGACGATTCGTTTCAACGCGTCGATCCCGCCGAGCCTCGGCATCGCGAGATCCAGGATGACCGCGCGGGGGCGCTCGCGTTTGACCTGGAGGAGCGCCTCAAGTCCGTCCTTCGCCTCAAGCACGTGAAAGCCTTGGAGGCGGATGTACTCACTGAATACGGCACGCATCTCGGCATCGTCGTCGACGACGAGCACGGTCTGCGGGGCGGCGTGCTGAGAAATGGCCTGCTTCCTTGAGTTAACTGGCGCTCGACCGTGCGAGGACGTCGGCACCGATCGCCGGCATCGTGAGCCGGAAGGTGGTCCCAGCGCCCTGGCGGCTCTCGACTGTGATCGCAGCGCCCGGTTGCTGCTCGACGAGAGATCGAACGATGGAGAGTCCGATCCCTGTCCCCTCCGCTTTGGTGGTGTAGAACGGCGTCCAGATTTGGGCGAGGGCGTCTGGCGCAATGCCAGGCCCCGTGTCTATAACCTCCGCGACGATCGGCGTGCCGCTACCATCGGTCTCATAGGCTTTGAGCGTCACCTGCCCACCACCGGTGTCCACCATGGCCTGCACCGCGTTCGTGGCCAGGTTCACGAAGACCTGCATGAGCGCACTTCGGTCACCGACCACTTCAGGCAGCATGGGCGGCACTTGAACCCTGATGGAGACCTGATGTTTCCGGGCTTCGTAGGCGAGCACTTCGCTTGTCGCCCTCAGTAACTCGCCCAGATCGAGGGGCGTCGGGTCCGGCTTGGCCGGCTTGGAATATGTCGAGAGGCCCTCCATGATCCGCCGCATCCGCTCCGCAGCCTCCTCGAACTGAGCGAGGCTACGAGCGAGAACGTCGAAGGTCGGCGCCTGCCCCGGAACCATCTGGAGTTTGAGAATTTCGATGCGGCCCGCAATGACGCTCAGAGGGTTTCTGAGCTCATGGGCGACCCCGGCCGCGAGGCGCCCGAGCGCGGCCATCCTCTCGCTCCGCACCAATTCGGCCGCGGACTGTGCGCGCTCGGCGGCTCGCTGTTCCACGGCCTCCGCCATCTCGTCAAAGGATCGAGCCAAGTGACCCAGTTCGCTGTCGTCGCCGGCAAGCCCGGTCCGCGCCCCGAGATCCCCGGCCGCCAGGCGCTTTGTGGCGGCAATCAGGGCCTCGGTGCGGCGCAGCACGAGTCGCTCCGCGACCACACGCGCGCCCGCCAGCGCTCCCACGACGACAAGACCCAGCAAGACAAGATTCCGGACAAGCGCGCGGTTTGATCCAGCCAGCGCCACGGATCGGGGAATGCCGACCGCAAGGTAGACCTCGCCGGCGTCAGGCGTGGCCGACAGGCGCGTGAGCCCGTACAGTCGAGGCATACCGTCCAATCCCACACCAGCGGCGGTACCCTCGCCGTGCTTCGCCAAGATGGCCTTGGTCAGGGATGCGTCCGAGACCTGTTTACCGACCCACTCATCGCCTTGGGGGTATCGGGCCAGAATGACGCCGGACTGATCGATCACGAGGAGCGTGGAGCCTTGCGGTAACTGGGCGTCGGCGGCCAGATGATTGAGGCTCCGCAGATCCAGTCCGATCACGACCACGGCGCTTACAGTGCCACGAGCATCGACCGCAGGGTGCGCGATGGCGATGGCCGCTTTTCGGCTGATCCGGCCGATCAAATACCCACTCATGGCGACGTCGCGGGTGGTCAGCGCGCGTTGGAAGTATTCGCGATCCCGAAGGCTGATCGGCCCGGCCGGGGGCACCGCACTGCACACCACGTCGCCGGTCGGCGTCGCCACAGAAATGTTCACGTACCCGGGCGTTCGGCTCAGGAGCTCCGCCAGCAGCGGACGGCACGCGGTCGCGTCGAGCGCCCTCACGCCGGGGAGCTGCGCCAGGGTGAAGGCCAACTGGCGCGCGCCTTTGAATACGTCGTTTTGTTCGGAGGCCGCGATCCGGGCGATCCGGAGCGCCTCCTCCTCGGCGACGGCCACGGCGGCGCGCTGATGCTCCATGTGGGTATACAGCGTCAGAGCGAAGCCGGGAAGCACCGCAACGAGGACCAAGACCAAGAGTCGGGACCGGAGGCTCGAGAGCCGCTTCATACCAGGGTTATAAACATCGTAATCCAGGCGGTGGCGAAAGACCTAAAGGCAGACGAGCTGCGGTTGTGGCATGACTTCCACCTTCCCTTCTCGGTCGACTTGCGGCGTAGATCGCAACGATCATCGGTCGCTCTCCGCCTTGTAGGCAAGCGAGATTCGGAATACGAAGCGATTCAGACAGTGCCGTGGACCGGCACCGGGCCCGCCCCCTTCCATGCCGCCGCACATCTTGACATCCTCCAACTCTGCGCGGCGCGTAGCGACCATTTCGCGCAGCGTGTGATGAAGGTCAACCCCGCCACGTTGACAGAGGGGATTGTGGCAGTCGAGCCGCGTGACGCTTCCGAGCGTTTGCCACTCGTGCCTCTGCCCCGCTCCCTTTCCCTCTTCCAGCACTTTGACCACTAGCTGTTCGACTTCCGGATTCAGCTCTTTAAATGGTCGCTGCCAGCTCATCGCTATCATTTCCCTTCTGCCACGCCCCGGGCAGTGTTATCCAGCCGCCAGTGGGCGCCCTCGTCTCAACGGCCAGCCCTGCGTCTGGTATGGCGGCCGCTGCCTCGGCCGTTATGACCCAACCGGCAGCCGCTCCGGGCGGCGTGAGCCCGTGCCGTTCATCGAGCGGTCGACTCACGGTGTCAAACAGTTGCGGCCAAGTCACGTATCACCAACAGAGCTTGTGCCCCGATGTGCCAGTTCCGGCGGCTGCGGGCCTCACAGTCCGTCGTTCCAGCAGGGCGTCGAGCCCCAACCGGTTCCCTGTCCCCCACGAAGGCCGGTCGTCACCGCGATCTGCTGCCGGCCCCACTCACACTGCGCCTGGGTTCCGAAGGGACCTTGGGTGGCGGCCGTCAGCACGCCGCCCGGGTGCTGGGAGACGACCATGAACCACCAGAACGCCACGATCGCGGCGCGCCTCACGAACCCGCTCTTGCCCATCGTCTCCTCCTCACAGGCTGAGTGGTGGATCTTCATGCCTCCTCCGGGCGCGTCAGTGGTCACCTCGGGATCATAGCGGTAAAAATGCCCTTGAGCGGCGCTGCCGCGGGGTCGGGAGCGCGACGTATAATCCAGGCCAGAACCCGGCAAGGAGACGGCATGACGAAGCCTGGAGACCCGACCCCGGCCCACGTCGACGGCCGCGCGGCCGTCGTGAGACAGGACCTCGACAACGTGCTGCATCCGGTCGTCGCGCACCGCCAGCTCGAGGCAGAGCCGCTGGTGATCGTCGAGGGCCGCGGCTCGACCGTCGTCGACGCCGACGGCACCGAGTACCTCGACGCGATGGCCGGTCTCTGGTGCGTGAACATCGGCTACGGCCGCACGGAGCTGGCCGACGTCGCCGCGGCCCAGATGCGCACGCTGCCGTACTACCCGCACACGGCGATGAACGAGCCGGCGGCCCGGCTGGCCCAGCGTGTGAACGGACTGCTCGGCGGCGACAACCACGTCTACTTCGTCGCCTCGGGATCGGAAGCGAACGAGGCCGGCTTCAAGATCGCGCGGCAGTACACGAAGCACGAGAACCCCGGCCAGTACCGCTACAAGACGATCAGCCGTTACCTCGGCTATCATGGCACGACCCTCGCCACGCTCGCCGCCGGCGGGATGGGCGACCGGAAGATGAAGTTCGAGCCCCTCGGCGGCAACGATTTCGTCCACGTGGCGCCGCCTTACTGCTATCGCTGCCCCTTCGGGCTCACCTACCCGTCCTGCGAGCTCGCGTGCGTGAAGAACATCGAGGCGACGATCCAGGGCGAGGGGCCGGACACGGTGTCGACCGTCCTGGTGGAGCCGATCATGAGCGCGGTCGGGGTCGCGGTGCCGCCCGACGAGTACTTGCCCGAGGTCGCGGCCATCGCGAAGAAGTACGGATGCCTCCTGCACATCGACGAGGTCATCAACGGCTTCGGCCGGACGGGTAAGATGTTCGCGCACCAGCATTACGGCGTCCGGCCCGATATCGTCGCGATCGCCAAGGGCATCGTGAGCGCTTACCTGCCCATCGCCGCCACCGTCGTCCGCAACGACGTGTTCAAGTCGTTCGTCGGCGAGCCGGCCGAGAATCGGCAGGTGTTCCAGATCTCGACGTACGGGGGCCATCCCGTGGCGGCCGCCGCCAACCGCAACATCGAGATCATCCTGGAGGAGCGTCTGGTCGACCGCTCGGCCGAGAACGGCGCGTATCTGCTCGACGGGCTCCGTACGCTCCTGAAGCACCCCTGGGTCGGCGACGTCCGCGGCAAGGGGCTCTTCGCCGGTATCGAGCTGGTCCGGGACCGTCGCACGAAGGAGGCCGTGCCCGCCGGCCGCATGAAGGGCGTAGTCGACTTCGCGCGGCGGAACGGCGTGATCGTCGGCCGCTCGGGCGGCGGCCGCCATCTGGGCAACACCGTCGTGCTCTCGCCGCCGCTAATCATCACGCGGCCCGAGATCGACCGAGTTGTCACCGTCCTCGACAAAGCGATCGCCGAGATGGGCAGTGCGCTCGGAGCGAGCTGACAATGACGCTCCCGCGCTTTGGCCTGAACCGTTTCGACGCCCGCTCGGTCGACGCCTTCGCCGCCGACGTGCGGCGCGCGGAAGCCCTGGGCTGGGACGCGGCGTTCCAGCCGGACTCGCAGCTCCGACGCCGCGACACGTACGTCCTGATGGCGGCCGCCGCCCGCGTCACCGATCGCATCCTTCTTGCGACGCTGCTGTCGAATCCGGTGAACCGGCACCCGACCGTCACGGCGTCATCGATCGCGACGGTCGACGAGCTGGCGCCGGGACGCACGCTGCTGGGCTGGGGCGTGGGCGATACCGCCGTGCGGCTGGCCGGGTTGCGGCCCGCGCGCGTTAACGAGCTCGAGGCCAGCACGCGCTTGATGCGCGCGCTGCTCGACGGCCAGGCCGTCGACGTCGGTGCGCGCGAGCCGGCACGCCTGCCGCACCACCGTCCGGTGCCGATCTGGATCGCGGCCGGCGGCCCGCGGACGCTGCGCATGGCCGGCGGCGTCGCCGACGGCGTCTTCATCCGCGTCGGAGTTCATCAGGCGAACATCACGAAGTCGATCGAGGAGATCCGCGCCGGCGCGGCCGCCGCCGGACGCGACCCGTCCACGGTCGGCCTGGGCGCCGTGTTCCATACCGTCCTCGTGGAGGATCCCGGCCGGGCGCTCACAATGGGTAAATCCATCGCGGCCGGCTACTACGAGTACTCACCGATGCTCTTCGAGCCGCCGCGTCTGAGTTGGCCGGGCCCGGATCCCGAGAAGCTCAAGCGCGAGCGTCACGTCTTCCCGGACTTCCACCATGCGCCAGATCTGGAGGCGAGCGGCCGGGTCGTGGACTTCCTGCCCGAGGCCGCCGCCGACGCGTTCAGCCTGCACGGTGGGCCCGCCGAGATCGTCACGCAACTGCTCCAGGTGCTCCGGTCGGCTCCCACGAGCTTCGACTACGTCTGCTTGCACCCGATCCCGAACCCGACGATGCCGGACGACCCGGAGCGCGGTTTCATGGCGACGGTCGCCCGCGAGGTGCTGCCGCCCGTGCGCGCCGCCCTCGGCACTCGCAGCTCAAAAGGAGCCTGAGCCATGGCAGCCAGCCCTCCCCCCGGCCTGAAGGTGAGGCAACGGCCTCCGGTCTCGGCCCGCTCCCCTCAGCCGGAGCTCCCGCCGCACCTTCAGAAATACGTCGCGACCGGAGAGGCGCTGGTGGCCGAGCCGTTCAAAGGCATCACGGCGGACGGGAGCGTGATCCCGAAACTCTTCCCGATCGAGAAGACCGGCGTTTCCACCCGGCCGGTCACGGACGCCGCCTGGGCGCTCCTGGACTCGCTGAGCGCCGAGCAGCGGGCGCGGGCGCTCTTTGCACTGGACACCGACGCGTGGCGCCGCTGGAGCAACATCCACCCCTACCTCATGCGGCACGGCCTGCCGCTCGAGGAGATGAGCGGGGCGCAGCGAGACCGCGCCCTCGCGCTGCTCCGAGAGAGTCTGAGCGCCGACGGGTTCCAGACGGCGCGCGACGTCATGAGGCTCAACGACTTCATCGGGATGATCACCGGCAGTCATACGGAATACGGCGAGTGGGTCTACTGGCTCACCGTGATGGGGACGCCGTCGGCGGACGAGCCGTGGGGCTGGCAGATCGACGGCCATCACCTGATCGTCAACTGCTTCGTCCTCGGCGATCAGATCGTGATGACCCCGATGTTCATGGGGTCGGAGCCCGTGGCGGCCGACGAGGGACCGTACGCGGGCACGCGAGTGTTCCAGGCCGAAGAGCGGCAGGGGTTGGCGCTCATGCGCGCGCTCACGTCCGAACAGCGCCGGCGGACGGTCATCGCGAACGAGCTTCCCGGCGAAGTATTCACCGCGGCGTTCCGCGACAACTTCGAGATGAAGCACGAGGGTATCCGCGGGCACGACCTCTCGAGCTCCCAGCTGCGTCTCTTGCTCGACGTGCTGGAGACCTACGTCGGCCGCATCCGGCCCGGCCACGCCGGGGTGAGGCTAGACGAGGTGAAGCGCCACCTGGCGGATACGCACTTCGCGTGGATGGGCGGCTCGGACCAGGACAGCGTCTTCTACTACCGGGTCCACAGCCCCGTCATCCTGATCGAGTTCGACCATCAGCGCGGGATCGCCTTCGACAACGACGCGCCGTCACGTCACCACATCCACACGGTGGTCCGCACGCCGAACGGCAACGACTACGGCCGGGATCTGCTTCGCCAGCACCACGCGCGGTTCGACCACGCGCACCCCGCCCACCGTCACTGACGGTAGGCCGGCCGGCATCTCATCGCCGGCGCTACGCGGCGTCGGCGCCGTTCAGGTGCGGTACGAGGGATCGGTGCGATCGAGGCGCCGGAGCAGCCCCGGCCAGATCAGCTTTCCGCGATCACGAGGCCTGACCGTCGCGCCCGCCTGCGCGTAGGCCCCGTCGAGGACTTCCTTGGGCACGGGGATCAGCTCTCCGCCGCCGGACTGGGCGCGCACCTGGATCGCGCATGACGCTTCGAGGAAGTACATCGCCATGAAGGCATCGGCGACCGTCTCGCCCACCGTCAGCAGGCCGTGGTTGCGGAGAATCAGGTGAACGTTGTCGCCGAGGTCGGCGACCAGACGCGGCTTCTCGTCGTCGCGCGTCGCCACGCCCTCGAAGTCGTGATACCCGAGGCTCGGCAGCACCGACATGGCATGCTGCGAGATCGGGAGCAGCCCCGCCCGCTGCGTCGACACGGCGATTCCGCTCACGGTATGCGTGTGCAGCACGCACCGGGCATCGTGCCGCGCGGCGTGGATGGCGCTGTGGATCACGAAGCCGGCGCGGTTCACCGGAAACGGCTGTTCATCGAGCTGTTTGCCGTCGAGGTCGACCTTCACGAGGCTCGAGGCCGTGATCTCGTCGAAGAACATCCCGTACGGATTGATCAAGAACTGGTCGTCGGCGCCCGGCACCCGCACCGTGATGTGCGTGAAGACCAGGTCTTCCCAGCCGTAGCGCACCACCAGCCGATAGCAGGCGGCCAGATCGACGCGCACGGCCCACTCTTCCGGCGAGACCTTGTCGCGGAGCGACGGGATGTCGAGAGCGGCCGGGTTCATGACGGGTCCTTTCGGAAACGTTGAGCTGTCGTTTCGCCAGGCACGCGTTTCGCCTAGCGCAGGTTATAGAGCCTCGCGACGTTGTCGCACGTGATCTTCCGTTGCACGCGCTCCGGCAGACCGCCCAGGTTCTTCTCGAGCGTGCTGCGCGAGTTCGGCCAGATGCAGTCGGGATGCGGATAGTCCGCGCCCCAGATGATGTTGTCCTCGCCGATCAGCGGAATGATCGGCTCCAGGTACTGATCTTGCTGGTAGGTGACGTAGCCCTGGCGGCGGAAGTAGTCGCTCGGCTTCATGGAGAAGCCGAGGGCCCGGGCCCGATCCATGTATTCCGTGTCGCAGCGGTCGAACACGTAGGGAAGCCAGGTCACGCCCGATTCGCCCAGCACGAAGTTGAAGTCCGGGTACTTCTCGCAGGCGCCCGAGGCCAACAGCGACACGAGAACCTCCATCGTGTCGAGCTGGAAGAGAGACGAGCGCACGAGCCGCCACTGGGTCAGGTACTCCTTCTCCATCTCAGGGGTGTCCGGAGCCCGCAGCGCCTTGAAGCCTGTCGAATGGAACGCGATCGGGAACCGGCACTCGGCCGCGGCTTCCCAGAGTGGAAACCAGCCGTGATGGTAGAGCGGCGGCGACATGCGCTTGAACGAAAGGTCCCCGCCCCGGAGCCCCATCTTCGCGCACCGGCGTACCTCGGCGGCGGCCTCGGCGGGATCGGTGTTGGGGATGATCGCGAGCGGGAAGACCCGCCTGGGGTCCGAGCGCTTCGCGAAGTCGGCGGCCCAGTCGTTGTAGGCCTTGTCCGCCCAGGCGCGGATCGACGCGTCGGCGATCAGGTCGTTGATCATCAAGCAGCCGTAGACGATCTCGGCGTCGATCCCGTCGCGGTCCAGGTCGGCCAACCGAAGCTCGGGCGTGGTGGGTCGCGGCCGGGCGCCCGGGCGATAGTCCCACTCGAACCCGAGATCCTTCATCTCGTCGATGTGGCCGAACATCCCCCGCTGGTACTTGAGGAACCCGGGCCCCACCCCGTTCCACATCCCCTTGTCCTGCGCGTCCACGAACCAGTGCCGACCGTCCTCCAGCTCCTCGACGCGCGGAACGAGGAGCTTCCACTTCCCCGGCGCCTGCGACGACCAGAGGTCGGGCGGAAGGTACGTCAGATCGATGTGGTTGTCGCCGGAGATGAGCGTATAGGTCATGATGCCTCCCGTGTCCCTAGCCTTGCCGCCGGAGCTTCGGATCCCACGCGTCCCGCAGCGTATCACCGAAGAGGTTGAAGCCCAAGACGGCCAGGCTGATCGCCAGGCCCGGGAATATCGCGAGCCACGGGGCCTGCTCCATGAACGCGCGGCCGGTGCTCGACAGCATCAAGCCCCACGACGGGGTCGGCGGCTGGGTCCCGACGCCGAGGAAGGAGAGCGTCGCCTCGATCAGGATCGCGTTGCCGAGCCAGATGGAGGCGATGACGAGGATCGGCGCCGTCACGTTCGGCAGGATGTGGCTGGCGATGATGCGCGGGTGGCGGCAGCCCAGGGCCTGCGCCGCCTCCACGTACCGGTTCTGCTTCGCCGAGAGCACCGCCCCGCGAACGATGCGCGAGTTGCCCGGGATGATCACGATGGCGATCGCGATCATCGCGTTGGTCGTGTTCGGCTTGAGGACCGAGACAATCGCCAGCGCGAGCACCAGTCCCGGGATCGCCTGGATCGCGTCCATGACGCGCTGGCCGAAGAGGTCGAGCCGACCCTCGCAGTAGCCACACAAGAGCCCGATGACCATGCCCGCCGCGGTGCCGATGCCGACGGCGAGCAGCCCGACCCAGAGCGAGATCCGGCTCCCGTAAATGATCCGGCTCAGGACGTCGCGGCCGATGTCGTCCGTGCCGAACGGGTGGGCCCGGCTCGGCGCGGACAGCCGGATCTCCGGACGGGTCTCCAGCGGGTCGTAGGGCGCCAGCACGTCGGCGAAGATCGCGGTGAGGACGATCACGACGAGGAGCGCGGCCGAGGCCGCCCCAAGCGGCTTGCGCTTCATCGTGAGCCAGAGCGCCTGCACCCGGCTGATGCTGGCGCTCGCCGGGTCCTCGAAGGTGGCAACGCGAACTGGGACCGTCGCCATCAGCGGCTCACCGGTAGCGGATCCGCGGATCGAGCCACGCGTAGGTGAGATCCACGATCAGGTTCAGCGTGACCAGGGTCGCGGCGACCAGCATCACGTTGGTCTGCACGACCGGGTAGTCGCGGTAGAGGATCGCCTCCACCGTGAGCCGGCCCATGCCCGGCAGCGCGAAGATCTGCTCGACGACCACCGTGCCGGCCAGCAGCGTTCCCAGCTGCCCGCCGATGATCGTGACGACCGGGATCAGCGCGTTCTTCAACGCGTGCTTGTACACGACGATGCGCCCGGCGAGGCCCTTGGCCCACGCCGTGCGCACGTAGTCCTCGCGGAGCGTCTCGAGGACGGTCGAGCGAGTCATACGCATCGTCGCCGCCGAGAGACGGAACCCGAGCACGGCCGCCGGCAAGAGGAACTGCTGCAGGTTGCGCCACGGCGAGTCCCAGAGGCTCACGTAGCCGATCGGCGGGATCCAGTGGATCCAGATCGCCGCGAAGGTGATGACGAGCGTCCCCAGCCAGAAGTCGGGGATGGACAGGCCGGACACGGCGACGACTCGCCCGATATAGTCAGAGGGCTTGTCCTGCCGGGTGGCCGACAGCACGCCGACCGGCACGGCGATGACGAGCCCGATGATCATCGCCAGGGTCGCGAGCTCGAGGGTGACGGGAATCGCCTTCTTGAGCGAGACCGGGATCGGCTCGTTCGTGAAGATGGAGTCGCCCGGACTGAGGCTGACCATTTGCCAGAGCCAGAGCAAATACTGCTCGTGGTAGGGGCGGTCGAGGCCGAGATCCTTGCGGAGCTTTGCCAGCTCTTTTTGCCCGACGTTGCCGGACTCGCCCATCAACGCGATCAGCGCGTCGCCCGGCATGACGCGCATCAAGCCGAAGACGATCAGCGAGGAGAGCAGCAGAACTGGGATCGCAAGGAGGACCCGCCGGATCACATACTTCTGCACGGCGACTCCATGTCCGCCCGCATCGGGCCCCGCCTCCCGAGCCCTCCCCTACTTATCGAGCCACAGCCGCGCGATGGTGGGCGACCCGTAGGCATCCGTGCGTCGGATGGCGAGGGCGGCGCCGTTTCGCACGTGCGGCTGGAAGACCAGGAAGCCGTTGTCGTACGGCATCCACACACGCAACACCTGGTCGTACTCGCGGTCGACGATCTTCTTGGCGATCACGCGCTGCTCCGCGCGGTCGGGCGTGCGCCGCAGCTTGGTCGTCAGCTCGTCGATGACGGGGTCGTTGACGCGAAAGAAGTTCTTCGTGGACTTGGAGTGCATGTACTGGTACGTGCGCTCGTCGAGGCCCACCGCGTGGCCCGACTGGAACCCCCAGGACATTCCGTCCCACTTTCCCTCGACGTAACGGCCGTAGTACGTCGTGTAGTCGAGCTTGGTGATCTTGACGTCGATGTTGAGATTCTTTTTCAGCTCCTGCTGGACCAGCTGGACCTGCGACGTCATTTGGGGGAAGTACTCGTAGTAGAAAAGCGTCGTCTCGAAGCCGTTGGGATGGCCGGCCTCGGCGAGGAGCTTCTTGGCCTCCGCAGGCCGGTATTGCCACCACGGACCGAGCTGCGCCGCGGTGGGCGCCTTGTCCTGGTAGTAGATGTACGGGACGCCCCAGCCGAGGATGCCGTGGCCCTCGTACACCGTGTCGACCTGCTTCTGGCGGTCGACGGCCATCGAGATGGCGCGCCGCACCCGCAGGTCGTTGAAGGGCGGCTTGTCCTGCGCGAGCGCCAACCCAAACGGCGTGAGCGTGTTGTGGTACGACTGCACGACGGCGGCCGGATTGGTCTTGCGGATGGTCTCCACCTCGGAGGGGCTCGCCAGCGAGATGAAATCGCTCTGACCGGTGCGGAACGCCGCCACGCGCGTCGCGGTGTCGGGCGTGGAGAGGATGACGTACTCGTCGGCGTACGGGCGGCCCTTGTCGTAGTAGTCGGGGTTCCGCGCGAGGACCACGCGCACCTTCCGCGTGTGCTCCTTGAGGATGTACGGCCCGGTGCCGATCATGCGCTTCTTGAGATCACCATCCTCCTCGAGGACCTCGCGCGAAAAGATGATCGTGACGGACTCGGCGACGTTCTGCGGGAACAACACGTTGGGCGTGTGGAGGTGCACGCGCAGCGTGTGCTTGTCCGGCGTCTCCATCCCCTCGATCTCGCGAAAGTTGAACGACTGGACGCCCTCTTTCGCGTAGGCCTCGAAGCAGTATTTGACGTCCGCCGCCACCAGCTCGCGCCCGCTCAGCGGTGGGATGTTGTGCCACTTGACGCCCTGGCGCAGCTTGAACGTCCAGATCCGGTAGTCCGGGCTCGACTGCCAGGATTCCGCGAGATCGCCCTTGAGCGTGAGGTCGCTGGTGCCGGTCGCCTCGTCGGGGAACGCGTAGCGGACGAGGCGGCTGCTCGTAAGGCCGGCGAACTGGAAGAGCCCGACCGACTGTGTGAGTCGTGGATCGATCACCGGCGGATCCCACTGCGAGGCGCGAGTGAGCACACCCCCGCGTTTCGGCGGCTTGCTGCTCGCGGGGATCCAGTCGGGATAGGTCGTCGCCGGCTGAGCCGACGGGCGCCCCCCACCCGCGCCGACCGCCAGCGCGGTCATCCCGGCGCTGGTCCATCCCGCGCGTTTCAGGAAGTCGCGTCGCGTCACGTCTCGACGGGCGGTCCGGCGAGGGTCAGGAGCGGGCATCGAAGCTCTCCTTCTCTATCCGACCGTTGAATGAATACGGGTCACGAGTGCGGCGAAACTCCCATACGCAAAAATGGAAGTCAAGCGAATCCTGCCCGACGGAGACTCTCGGTGAGCCCGAAACCTCGGGCTGCTCCGCTACTTGTCGATCCAGAGCCGGGCGATGGTCGGCGAGCCATACCCGGCGGTGGCGCGCATCAGGCCGCCGGCTACGTTTCTCAGGTAAGGCTGGAAGAGCCAGAGGGCGGAGCCGAAGGGCATCCACATCCGCAACACCTGGTCGTACTCCCGGTCCACGATCCTCCTGGCGGTCGCGCGCTGCTCGGCCCGGTCGGGCGTCTGCCGGAGCTTCACGGTCAGCTCGTCGATGACCGGATCGTTGACACGGAAGAAGTTCTTCGTGGACTTCGAGTGCAGGTACACGTACGTCCGCTCGTCGAGGCCCACCGCGTGTCCGGACTGGAAGCCCCAGGCCATCCCGTCCCACTTGCCGTCGACGTAGCGCCCGTAGTAGCTCGTGTAGTCGAGCTTGCTGATCTTGACGTTGATGTTGAGGTTCTTCTTGAGATCTTGCTGGACGAGCTGGATCTGGGACGTCATCTGCGGCCAGTACTCGTAGTAGAACAGCGTCGACTCGAAGCCGTTCGGGTGACCGGCCTCGGCCAAGAGCTTCTTCGCCTCGGCCGGACGGTACTGCCACCAGGGACCGAGGTCCTTCGCCGTCGGCCTCGTGTCCTGGTAGTAAATGTACGGCACGCCCCACCCGATGATGCCGTGGCCCTCGAATACCGTGTCCACCTGCTTCTGGCGGTCGATGGCCATCGAGATGGCGCGCCGGACCCGCACGTCGTTGAACGGCGGCCGGTCCTGGGCCAACGCCACGCCGAAACCCGCCAGCGAGGGCGTGAGCGCCTGCACGAGGGCGGTGGGATTCGTCTTGCGGACGGCCTCCACCTCGGACGGGCTCTGCACCGGCAGGAAGTCGCTCTGGCCGGTGCGGAACGCCGCCATGCGGGTGGCGGCGTCCGGCGTCGAGAGGATGACGTACTCGTCGACGTAGGGACGACCCGTGTCGAAGTAGTCGGGGTTGCGCTGGAGCACAATGCGCACTTTGCGAGTGTGCTCCTTGAGGATATAGGGTCCGGTGCCGATCAGGCGCTTCTTGAGGTCGCCGTCCTCCTCGAGGACCTCGCGCGAAAAGATCACGGCGACGGGCTCGGCGACATTCTGCGGGAACAGTGTGTTGGGCGTCTTGAGGTAGATGCGCAGCGTATGCGTGTCGGGCGTCTCCATGCCCTCGATTTCCTGGAACGTGAACGCCTGCACGCCTTCCTTCGCGTAGGCCTCGAAACAGTACTTGACGTCGGCGGCGACCAGCTCGCGCCCGTTGAGCGGTGGCACGTTCTGCCACTTGACGCCCCGGCGCAGCTTGAATGTCCACACGCGCTGGTCGG
>Ga0209701_10000486_pt1 | contig 23161 bp, 12 predicted proteins | sample CZO8metaG_4_FD_188356 | JGI IMG/M metagenome (GOLD analysis project Ga0209701, IMG submission 188356) | Vadose zone soil microbial communities from the Eel River Critical Zone Observatory, Northern California, USA - CZOApr15con2H3.8 metaG... | ecosystem: Environmental > Terrestrial > Soil >... | reverse complement strand
CCAGCGGCAGGACGCCGCCGTGGTGCATGTAGCCGACCTCAGTCTCGTTGTCGACGCGCGCATGGGTTCTGAAGGTCGTCGTTTCGCCATCGTCGGAAGTGGCCACGACGTCTACCGACTGGCCGGGCTTGATCGCGTCGATCCCGCGGATGGCGAAACGCTCGCGACCTGTCAGCCCGAGTGACTGCGGGTTCTCGCCGGGGGCGAACACAAGGGGCAGGATGCCCATCCCGACCAGGTTCGAGCGATGGATGCGCTCGAAGCTCTCCGCGATCACCGCGCGCACTCCCAACAGGAGCGGACCCTTCGCCGCCCAGTCGCGCGAAGACCCGGACCCGTACTCCTTGCCGGCGATGACGATCAGGGGCACGCTCTCCGCGCGATATCGCTCGGAAGCTTCGTAGATGGTGAGCTCATCGCCCCCCGGAAAGTGCCGCGTCCAGTACCCCTCTCGCTCGACGAGCTTGTTGCGCAACCGGATGTTGCCAAATGTGCCGCGCACCATCACCTCATGGTTGCCGCGGCGTGACCCATAGCTGTTGAAGTCTGGCTTCTGCACGCCATGTTCGATGAGGTACTTGCCGGCAGGGCTGTCGGCAGGGATCGCGCCGGCGGGCGAGATGTGGTCCGTCGTGACCGAATCGCCGAGCACCGCGAGGACGCGCGCGCCGCTGACATCGGTCAGACGCTGAGGCTGCGGTGCGAAGCCCTCGAAGTACGGCGGCTCCTTGACGTATGTGGAGCTGGAATCCCACTGGAAGATCGGTCCGGTGGGCGCCGACATCTTCTTCCAGTGCTCGTCACCGTCGAAGATGCGCGAATACTCGCGCTTGAACATGTCCTGCTGAACGCACCTCTGGACGACTTCGTTGACCTCCGCCGGCGACGGCCAGAGCTCCGACAGCATCACGGGCTTGCCGTCGCGAGTCTTCCCAACAGGGTCCTTGGTCAGGTCGATGTGGACGGTGCCCGCCAGCGCAAAGGCGACAACGAGCGGCGGCGAGCCGAGATAGCTGGCCTTGACCAGCGGGTGGATGCGGGATTCGAAGTTGCGGTTGCCAGACAGCACGGCCACCACGCTGAGGTTTTCCTTCACGACGGCGGCTTCGATCTCGGGCGTGGCCAGCGGGCCCGAGTTGCCGATGCAAGTGGTGCATCCGAAACCGACCAGGAAGAAGCCGAGCTTCTCGAGCGGCTCCATCAGGCCGGCCATCTGCAGGTAGTCGGTGACTACGCGCGAGCCGGGCGCAAGGCTGGTCTTGACGTACGGACGCACTTCCAGCCCTAGCTCCACCGCCTTCTTCGCCAGCAGGCCCGCGGCCACCATGACCGTGGGGTTGGAAGTATTCGTGCAGCTCGTGATCGCCGCGATCACCACGGAGCCGTCCTGTACGCGCGCGGCGGGCTTGGCCTCGACCGCCACCACGGAGCGGCCATTGACCGGCCCACCTTCATCCGACAGTCTCGACACCGCGTCTGTGTCGGGTTTCGGCCCGTTGCCGAACGCGGCGGTGAAACTTTTCCAAACATTTGGCAGCGACGCGCGGTCTTGCGGCCGCTTGGGTCCGGCCAGGCTGGGCTCGACCTGGCTGAGGTCGAGCTCGAGCAGCTCGGTGAACTTCGGAGTCGTGCTGCCGTCGACGCGAAACAGCCCCTGCTCCTTGGTGTATCGCTCGACGAGCTCGATCTGCTCGCGACTGCGGCCCGTGACCTCGAGGTAGCGAAGGGTCTGGGCATCGACCGGGAAAAGCGCGGAGGTGGCGCCGTACTCCGGGCACATGTTGCTGAGCGTCGCGCGGTCGGGCACCGACAATGTCGACAGGCCGTCGCCGCAGAACTCGACAAACTTGTCGACGACGCCGTGCTTGCGCAGCATCTCCGTGAGCGTGAGCACGAGGTCGGTGGCCGTTGATCCGGCGGGCAGCGCTCCGTGGAAGCGCACGCCGACGACGATGGGCGAGGCGAGGTACGCGGGCTGGCCGAGCATCGCTGCTTCGGCCTCGATGCCACCGACTCCCCATCCCAGCACGCCGAGCCCGTTGACCATCGTGGTGTGCGAGTCGGTGCCCATCAGTGTGTCGGGGATCGCGATCTTCCGGCCCTTCGCCACGTTGCGGACCTGCACGACCTGCGCGACGTACTCGAGGTTCACCTGGTGGCAGATGCCCATCCCCGGCGGCACCAGGGAGAAGTTGTTGAAGGCTTGCTGGGCCCATCGTAGGAGCGAGTACCGCTCGCGGTTGCGCTCGATCTCCTTTTCGATGTTGCGGGTGTAGGCGTCTTTAAATCCGAACGCGTCGACCTGCACGGAGTGGTCGATGATGAGGTCGACCGGCACGAGCGGATCGACCTTGCCCGCGTCCTTGCCCGCTCGCTGCATCGCCGATCGCATCGCAGCGAGGTCCACGACCGCCGGCACGCCGGTGAAGTCCTGCATCAAAACGCGCGCGGGAAGGAACGGCAGCTCTGCGTCTGTAGGCGGAGGCGCCGGCCAGGCGGCCAGGGCGCGCACGCTCTCCTCGTTGGTGGTCCCCGCCTCGCTCAAGCGGAGCAGGCCTTCGAGGAGGACCTTGACCGTCATCGGCAAACCCGACGGGTCTGCGTGGCCTTCTTGGGGCACGGATGCGAGCGCGTAAAAATCCAGGTCAGTGCCGGATAGGTGCTTGCGCGCCGCGGTCATGTTCGAATCGTACTAGCCCTCGCGAGGGAGGACGCCGGGCCCTGGTGCAGGCTGGACGTCAGGCGGTCGTGAAGTCGGCGAGCGAGAGTTCCGCGCCACCCGGCCAGGTGAAGGTCTGGGCCGCCGGGCTCGCGGCCGTCAAGCCAATCGGGACTGCGACGGTCACGCTGTAGGTGGCGCCCGGGGTGAGCAGGCCAGTGGTGGCAAAGAAGTAGAAGCCCGTAATGTCGGTGGTGGCCGTGGCAACGGTCGTCCCCGCCGAGTCCTTCAGCGTGAGAATCGCCCCGGCAACCCCCGACCCGGAAGTCGTGTGGACCGAGCCTGTGATCGGGTTGGGTATGGCGCTGACCGCGAGACTGTCGATCAGGCTGCGGGCATCGGTCATGAGAACAGTCCCGCAGTCTGCTGTGATGTGCTTGCCGCTCTGCGCGCGCACCTGGTTCGTGAAGGCGCTCAGGATGTTGATCGCTGTCTTGGTGTTGCCACCGCCGATGGCTCCCTGCTCAGCGGTGAGCTTGGCCGTCAGAGCATTGGCGATGCCCGCATTGTCGATGCACCCTGCCAGCAACAGCTGACCGACCACATCGGCGATCGCGGGGCTGCTGACGGTCACCGTCACGGACGCCGTCGACGTGTGACTGACGCCCTCGAATGTTCCGCTCACGGTCAGCGTGAACGTCGTCGGCGTCACCATCGGCGACAGGTGCACGGTCAGGGTCGAGCCCGCGCTGCCCCCGGAGGTCGGAGTCACCAGGGTCGGGCTGAAGCTCACCGACACGCCGGCGGGTGCTCCGGAAGCGCTGAGCGCCACCGTCGAGCTGAAGCCACTGACCGAGTTGACCGTGACCGAGGTGGAGGCGGTGCCGCCTACCGAAACCGTGACCGGATTGATCAGGCCGATCGAGAAGTCCACCACGGCGACCTGGAACGTGCCGGTGCTGGAATTCCCGGCTGGGTCGGTCGCTGTGCAGGTGACGGTGGTGGCGCCGGCGGGGAACGTCGAGCCTGAGGGCGGGCTGCAGCTGATGGTCAGGGTGGAGGTGGCGTTGTCGGGATCCGTGGCCCCGACTGCGAACGTAACGACCGCCCCACTCGCGCTGGTGGCGACGGCGGTGATGTCGGCCGGCAGGCTCAGGGTGGGCGCTGTCTTGTCTTCGACCACGACGGTGGCGGTGGCGGTGCCCGTGTTGCCGGCTGCATCCGTCGCCGAGCAGGTGATGGTCGTGGTGCCCAGCGGGAAGGTGCTGCCTGAAGCTGGCGAGCACGTCGGCGTCAGCGAGCCCGACACGGCGTCGGTGGCCGTGGCGGCGTAGGTGACCGCGGCGCCGCTCGGCCCCGTCGCCTCCACCGGGCTGGTGACGCCGATGGTGACCACGGGCGGTGTGGTGTCCTGGACCACCACGGTGGCGGAGGCGGTGCCGGTGTTGCCGGCTGCGTCGGTGGCCGAGCAGGTGATGGTCGTGCTCCCAAGCGGGAAAGTGCTGCCAGAGGCCGGCGCGCACGTCGGGGTCAGCGAGCCCGACACGGCGTCGGTGGCAGTGGCGGCGTACGCGATCGCGGCGCCGCTGGGCCCCGTCGCTTCCACCGGGCTGATGGCGGGGACGGTGACCACGGGCGCGGTGGTGTCCTGGACCACGACAGTAGCGATGGCCGAGCCGACATTGCCGGCCGTGTCCGTGGCCGTACAGGTGATGGCCGTGCTGCCCAGCGCGAAGGTGCTGCCCGAGGAGGGCGAACAGCTAGGCGTCAGCGAGCCCGACACGGTGTCGGCAGCGGTGGCGGTGAAACTGACCAAGGCGCCGCTCGGCCCCGTCGCCTCCACAACGCTGGGCGCAGTGATGGTGACCACGGGTGACGTGGTGTCCGTCACGGTGACGGTGAAGCTGGCGTTCGCCGCGTTGCCGTGCGTGTCGGTGGCCGTGCAGGCGACGGTTGTAAGGCCAAGAGGAAAAGTGCTTCCCGATGCGGGCGCGCAGGAGACGGTCGCTGCGTCGTCAGGATCTGTTGCGCTGACGCCGTAGGTCACGACCGCCCCGGCCGGCCCGGTCGCCTCGGCGGTGATGTCGGCCGGCGTGGTTATCACCGGCGGAGTGGTGTCTGCCGGCGGTCCGAGGCCCCCTGCCGGTGGAGTGGCCTGGTTGAGCGAGTTGTCCCCCCAACAAACCGGAGTCCCGTCGGTCTGGATCGCGCAGCTGTGCAAGCCGCCGGAGGAGACCTGGCTGAAGGTCCCCGTTGGGAGCGGGCTGACCTGGCCTGACGAGTTGCTGCCCCAGCAGGCCAGCGTCCCGTCGGTCAGGAGCCCGCAGGTGTGCTCGACGATCGATGTGCTGCCGCCGGAGCTGACCTGGCTGAAGGGCCCTGCCACCACCGGGGGGGCCTGGCCCGACGAGTTGTCGCCCCAGCAGATGACCACCCCGTCCGTCCGGACCGCACAGGTGTGTAAGTAGCCGGCCGAGACCTGGCTGAAGGTACCTGCCGGCGTGCCGCTGACCAGGTGGAACAGGTTCAAGCCCCAGCAGGCCAGCGTCCCGTCCGTCCTGACGCCGCAGGCGTGAAAACCGCCGGACGAGACCTGGTTGAAGGTTCCCGGCGGCGCGTTGGTCTGGCCCGTCGACGGATCGCCCCAGCAGGTCAGCGTCCCGTCGGTCCTGACCGCGCACGTAAAGCCGTTGCCGGAGGAGACCTGGCTGAAGGTCCCCGTCGGGAGTGGGCTGACCTCGCCCGACAAGTTGTCGCCCCAGCACGCCAGCGAGCCGTCGGTCGCGATCCCGCAGGCGTGCGAGAAGCCGGAGGAGACCTGGCTGAAGGTTCCCGTCGGGGGGCTGGTCCGGCCCGACGTGGGGTCGCCCCAGCAGACCACGGTCGCATCCGTCCGGATCGCGCAGGTGAAGTTCGAGCCGGCGGAAATGGAGCCAGAGCTCGGGGCGGAGGCCGCGCTCGCAGTGACGGCCGAGGCGACCAAAACCAGCGCGCCCAGCGCCACCAGTAACCCACGCACCAGCCCCATCGCGGTCGCCGTCCCCAGGTGATTCGGCGCACCCGCACCGTTCATCACCCACTTACCCACGTATCTCACAACGCTTGGGATGCTAGCAGTGGTCGATCTATGTTTTGGAGACAAAAGTGTTCGAGGCGTCGCTGCCTGTGGCCGAATATCCAAGGGGTTCCAGCTAAGGGCGCGCAGACGTCGTCGATTGCCGGACCACCAGCTCGGTCGCTAGCGGCAGCGGGGAACGCACGTGCTTGCCGCCGATCTGGGCAATCAACAGGCGGGCCGCCTGGCGACCCTTTTCGGCAATCGGCTGCCGGACGGTGGTCAGCGCTGGTGTCACCCATTCGGCCATCGGAATGTCGTCGTAGCCGACTACCGACAGGTCCTCGGGCACACGCACTCTGTGCTCGCGCGCGCTTGCCATCAATCCGATCGCTGCCATGTCACTCATCGCGAGGACGGCAGTCGGATGGTTGCGCCCGCGCCACAATTGCCGGAAAGCAGCCTTGCCCGCCGCAAAAGTGATGCCTGCGGGCACCACACGCGGCGCCGGGCCGCCGGCGGCACGGATCGTCTGCCGGTAGCCCGCCAGCCGGCGGGCGCCGATCCCACTCTCGCCGCGGTCCCTCGGCTCGCCGAGACCGACGACCGCAATGCGCCTATGACCGAGTTCGAGCAAATGTTGGGCGGCGAGAGCCGCACCGCCGAAGTCATCGATGTTGACAGTGGCCACGCCTGGCTGGGGATCTGCATCGACCAGGATGCAGGGCAGACCAATGCGCCGGAGGGTGTCAAGACTACGATCCCCAGTCAGGCCCAAGCTGATAAAGCCGTCTACGGCGGCACGGCCGATGGCACTCTCGAGGGAGCCATTCAAGGGTGGAACCAGCAGAAGCGTCAGGTCGTGTTGCTCGCAGACCTCGCCGACGCCGCGGATCAGGAGCGACGCGAACGGATTCGCAAAGACCACCTCAACCGACTGTGGAATGAGGAATCCGACGGATCCGCTTCGTTTGGTGGAAAGCGATCGAGCGGCTGGATGCGGGGTATAGCCGAGCTTGCGAGCGACCGCCATGACGCGCTTGCGCGTGGGCTCGCTGATCTCATCGGAGTTATTGAAAGCAAACGAAACGGTCGCCTTGGAGACCCCCGCCGCCGCGGCCACATCCGCGATCCGAACCCTGCTCATGCCTTCACGCCGTCACGTCCAAGGCGAATCTTGACACGCGCATGGCGTGGGCTAAGATGCGACTTAACCGTTTTAGCTATCGCAAAGCAACAAGGAGGAGACATTGGTCACCTGGAAGCACTGGATGAAGCCGTCCGGGGTCGCCATGCTGGCCACGCTGGCCATGCTGGCCGCCGCCTGCGGGTCCAGCTCGACACCGACGACGACCACGCTCACCCGCAGCGGCACCATCACCATCTGGCACGGTTATGAGGGCACGTACCTCGACGCCAAGAAGGCGATCTACGACGCCTATATGAAGCAGTACCCAAACGTGACCATCAATCTGGTCCACAAGCCCAACCTCACCGATGCGGTCACTGCCGCGGCGGGTGCCGGCCAGGGCCCTGACATCGTGGCCTGGGTCGACGATCAGATCGGCAAGTGGGTGAAGCTCGAAGCCATCAAGCCCATGGACCAATGGACGTCCAAGGACTACATGACCTCGCAGTACACCCAGGCCGCGGTGGATGCCGCGACTTTCGAGGGCAAGATCTACGGCATGCCCGAGGCGGTCGAGGCGATCACCATCATCTACAACAAGAAGCTCATCACGAGCAGCCAGATTCCGAAGACCACTGACGCCCTGGTCAGCTTCGCCAAGTCTTACAGCCAGAGCAACCCCGGTTCGTACGGGGTCGTATGGAACCCCAAGGACGCCTATTTCCAGGCGCCCTGGATCTATGGTTCGGGTGGCTTTTACGTCAAGGCTGATGGGACTGTCGGTCTCAACACGAGCGGTACGAAGTCAGGTTTCAATTTCGTTGCCAGCTTCAAGGGCGCCATGCCTGCCGGGGTCGACTATGGCATCGCCGACACGCTCTTCAAAGAGGGCAAGGCGGCCATGATCATCAATGGTCCGTGGTCGGTCGCGGACTACGTGAAAGCTGGAGTCGATTACGGCTACGCGACCCTGCCGGTCGTCGCGGGGTCTGGAAAGCCCGCGTCGCCTTTTGTGGGTGTGAAAACGCTGATGCTCGGGGCTTACTCGACCAATCCCGCGCTCGCAGTCGACGTCATGAAGTTCTTCACCAACAAGGACAATCAAACGAACATGGTCGTCACAACGAGGGAGATTCCAGCCAACAAGCTGGCGCTGGCAGACCCCAAGGTGCAGGCCATCCCCGACATCGCCGGCTTCGGCGCCCAGGTCAAGAATGGCGTCCCGCTCCCGAACACACCATTCATGTCAGCGCTCTGGGATCCGGTCGCCAAGGCGCTGGAAGCGGTATGGACCGGTAAACAATCCGTCGACGCGGCGCTGAGTGATGCGCAGTCGGCAGCGGAGAAGAACGTAGCCCAGCTTAAATAGCCGAGTGACCAACGGACGAGGGCGGCGGTCGGCGCCGCCGCCCTCAGCTTGGGGCTAGACGATGTATCGGGTCAGGGCCTTGACGACCCTCACGTACCTGACCCCGATGATCGTTGGGGTCGGACTCATCAGCCTCTATCCGATCCTCTACAACGTCTACATCTCGGTCACGAACCAGAACCTGTATCACTTCCGCCACTACGCCTTCATTGGACTTACCAACTATCAGAGCCTGCTCAAAACCTTCGATGCGGACTTCTTCATCGTGTTGGGCAGGACGTTTCTCTTCGTCGCCATCTGCATACCTCTATTTCTTGCCCTCGGGATGCTGACTGCGCTTGCGCTCAACCACCCGGCAATCCGCTTCAAGGCTTTCTGGAGGGTGGCCCTGATCGTGCCGTGGGCAGTCCCAAGCTACATCACCGCTCTCGTGTGGAAGTTCTTCTTCAACGGCGAATTCGGCACGCTCAATCAGCTGTACCGGCTGGTCGCAGGCCCGCATGCGGGCCTGCCGTGGCTGAGTGATCCGAACTGGGCGTTCGGCTCGATCGTCCTCGCCAACCTCTGGATGTCCTACCCCTTCTTCATGGTGGTCATCCTTGGAGCATTACAGAGCATTCCTGTCGAGCTGTATGAGGCTGCCGCGGTGGATGGCGCCACCTCGTGGCAACGGTTCTGGCGGATCACAGTGCCGCTGCTTCGTCCGGCGATCCTGCCCGCAACGGTCCTCAGCGCCATCCTGACCTTCAACACGCTCAATACCGCCTACCTCATCACGACAGGAGGCCCGTTCGTAAGCGCGGCCAAGCCCGGAGCCACCGAATTCGTGATGGTTTATGCGTTCCGTGAAGCCTTCCAACTGTTCAACTTCGGTTACATCGCCGCGTTCGCGGTGGTGATTTTCATGATGCTTTTTGGGGTCACGCTCGGGAGCCTTCGTTTCAGCGGCCTGGTCCGCGAGGAGGCTCGATGAGGCTCCTCTCGCGAGTCGGGGTGCCGGCCCTCATCTATGTCTTCTTGATCACGATGTTGATCTTTGCCTTGTTTCCCGTGTTCTTCGTGGTCCAGGCCGCGTTCAGGCCCGGCCAATCCCTCTACTCGTTGACGTTGAGTTTGTGGCCGGATCACCCGACCTTCGACAACTTCACGTACATCTGGACCAAGATTCCGTTCCCTCTCTGGCTGCGGAACAGCCTGGGCGTCTCGGTCGGCACCATGGTCGCGGGCCTCATCGGCTCGGCGACCGGCGCCTATGCGCTCTCGCGTTTCAGGTTCGCGGGCAAGCAGATGACGTTGATCCTGCTGCTCGCAATCCAGGCGTTTCCGTCGGTGCTGGCTCTGATCCCGATCTATCTCATCCTCAAGACGATCGGCCTGGTCGGTTCTCCGTTCGGACTGGTGCTGGCCTACATGTCAGTCGCATTGGTGTTCTGCACCTGGAACTTGAAGGGATACTTCGACACCATACCGCGCGACCTTGATGAAGCGGCTCTCATCGACGGATGCACGGTGACGCAGGCCTTCTGGCGCGTCATCCTGCCGCTCTCCGTCCCGGCGCTCGCCGTCACAGCGCTGCTCATGTTTCTCACCGCGTGGAACGAATGGGTGATGGCGTCCGTCCTGCTTCTGGATGAGAACACCTACACGGTGCCAGTCGGCCTCTGGGGCCTGCAGAACGACTATCGGGTCCCGTGGGGATACTTCGCCGCCGCATCGCTGATCGTCTCGCTGCCGGTCATGGCATTGTTCCTCGGCCTCCAGAGATACTTCCGGGCTGGGCTGACGGTGGGCAGCGTCAAGGGCTAGTTGCGGCGGCGCCTCTTCTTCATCCTGGGCGGCCTCGCGATCGTGGGCGCGATGGTCCCGCTCGTCTACTTCCTCAATACGACAAGTGAGTGGAGCGGCGACGCTGCGCCGGAATCGCGCACCGCTCCCGATCGCTGGACCAGCGGTAACAAGGACGCCATCGGCACGGCATTGGGGCCGGCGTCGAAGGTCTGGTTCACCGCCGTCCATGGCACGATCGCCGACCTCCTGTACCCGACAGTGGACCATGACAACCTTCGTCAGTTCGGATTCCTTGTCACCGACGGCGCCGGCTTTTTCTTCGATGCGTCTCAGCAAGGCATCGCCACCTCGCGCGTGACCGACGACCGCGCGCTCACCTATGAGCTTCGGGTCGATGACCCGGTGCACCACTTCAGCATCGTGACCGAAGTCGCCACAGACCCCAGCGGTCCGGTCGTGCTCGTTCGCACGCACCTCACCGGCGACCGTTCACGCCTGCATCTGTACGCATACCTCGTGCCTCATCTCGATGGCTCCGGCGCCGGCCAAAACGCCTTCTTCGATGCGAACCGTGGCTACATCAGCAAAGGCCAGACCTGGCTCGCGGTCGCAGGTGACAGCGCAATGGGTCCCCGCACAGCGGGCTACCTTGGACACGGCGACGGCTTCGACCAGCTGCACAACCACCAGTTGGCCAATCGCTACCGGGCAGCTGGGCCCGGTCGCGTGACGCTGACCTGGGAGCTGCCCCAAGGCGGGCCCAGGACCTCGGCGCTTGCATTCGGGGCCAGCCGCCTGGCGGCCGACGCTGCGCTGGACGCCGCCATGCATGGGGGCTCGCAGGCCGTGTTCGACGCCTACCGCACCGGCTGGCGTCAATACGCTGCATCGCTCACAGCTCCGCCAGGCGTTGCCCCCCTCTTCTACTACAGCGCTGAGGTGATCAAGATGACAGAGGACAAGCGGCACCCAGGTGCGATCGTCGCGTCGCTCGCGCTGCCGTGGGGTGACACCGCAACGGACGACACGGCCGACGTGGGATATCGCAAAGTGTGGCCGCGCGACCTGTATCACGCGGCCAGCGGACTGCTCGCCGCGGGTGACATCAGCACCGCACTCGACGTGGTGCGCTTCATGGGCCGGCAGCAGCGCGACGACGGGAGCATGCCTCAAAACACAAACCTCGAAGCCGTGCCCGTGTGGACGGCTCAGCAGATGGATGAAACCGCGGACGCAATCCTGCTTGCCGTTCGCCTGTCGCGCCAGCTCAGCGCAGGCGATGGTCCCGACATCACACGCGCGGCGGACTACATCGTGCGCACCGGTCCTATCACCCAGCAGGAGCGGTGGGAGGAAGCGGGGGGCTACTCGCCGGCCACCATTGCCGCCGAGATCGCGGCCCTCGATGCCGCCGTCCTTTGGTCGCGAAAGCAGTCCAGGTCGTTAGATCACTCTTCCGAATGGGCGGCCGCGGCCAGGCGCTGGGACGCGGAGCTCGAGAGTGACACCTTCACCCACACCGGCGCGCTGGGGTCCGGGTACTACCTGCGCATCAGCGCGGGCGGTCATCCGGACACCGCCGACCTGGTCGACCTCGCGAACCAGGGCGGTGTGTGGGACCAGCGCGAGATCGTCGATCCCAGCTTCCTCGAGCTGGTACGGCTCGGCGTGCGCCCGGCACAGGACGCTCGCGTGGCCGCGACCGTCCGAGTCGTCGACGCCGCGTCGTCAGGCCAGGCCGGTGGGATGACGCTGTGGTACCGCTACCCCCACGACGGCTACGGAGAGAAGAACGAAGGCTCCGCGCCCCCAGGGCAGGGTCATCTCTGGCCGCTGCTCCTGGGCGAACGTGGCGTTTACACGGTGATCGCCGGCGGCGACGCCCGACCCTACGTCGCGGGCCTGGAGTCGCTCGCGGGTTCCGACCAGCTGCTTGGCGAGCAGGTCTGGGAGGGCACCGGGCTGCCGACAGGGTCGGCGCGGCCGCTGGTGTGGGCGCAAGCGGAGTACATCGTGCTGGCCCGTGCGGCTGCCACGGGATTGGTAGACGACTCGCCGGTCAGCTGGCTGAATGGGGTGTGATCGCCCACCCCAGTGGTCCGAGCTCGACCGGCTCGTCCAGGCCCGGCACCTCGCGGCGCTGAGGTGTCTCGCTGAAGTTGAGGGCGACCACCACGCTCTCGTCAGGCGTGGTGCGTTCGTACACAAATATCTCAGCGTCGGCGAGGACAGTCCGCCTGTCGCCACGGCGCAGCGCGATCGAATCGCGTCGCATCCGCCCCAGCTCCTGGAAGTGCGCGAGCAGGTCTTGGTTCTGATCGCCGCCCCAGAGCATGGGTAGGCGCGCCTCGGCGTTCTCGACCACGCCGTCGAAGCGCTGGCTCAGCCCGACTTCGGTGCCGTAGTAGATGACGGGCATGCCCGGCAATGTCAGGAGCAGCGTCGCCGCCAGCTTCAAGCGGTCCGCATTTCCTCCGGCCATCCACAGGAATCGGTTCATGTCGTGGTTGTCCATCAGCGTCGCGAGGGCCAGACCAGGGTACGCATGATCATGCTCATCGAGCCAGGTCGCGAAGCCGGCCGCGTCCATGCGGCCTCGCGCCAAGGCCTGGCGCACGTAATAGGTCAGGTCGAAGTCGAAGATCGCGTCCAGTCGACCGGTGTAGCGAGCCAGCCACTCCGGGAGGCCGGTGGCCTCGCCGAGGACCAGGGCGTCTGCCTTGATCGTGCGCAAGCCGCGCCGGAGCTCGACCCAGAAGGCCGGGTCGACTCCGGCCACGTGGTCGCAGCGGACTCCGTCGGCGCCATATGCCGTCATCCAGTGCTGAGCGGCCCGGACGAGCTGTTGCTGGACATTGCTGTCGCCGGTGTCGAGCTCGGGCAGCGAGATCACATCGGAGAAGCAGCGGTAGTAGTGAGGCCACTGCCAGAAGCGGTAGTAGCTCGCGGCGTCGCCATCCTTCTCGATCGCGTCGCGAAACAGATGATGTCCACGGCCCGTGTGGTTCGGCACGAAGTCGAGGAGCACGCGCATGTCGCGGTCATGCGCGGCCTCAACGAGGCGGACCAGCGCGGCATCGCCGCCGTAGCGCGGCTCGATGGTGAGGAAGTCCTCGTGGTCATAGCCGTGGTGCGAGGGACTCTGGTGGACGGGGCTCAGCCAGAGCACGTTGCACCCCAGCCCGGCGATGTGGTCCATGTGCTCGCGGATGCCATCCAGGGTCCCGCCGTACAACGCGGTGGCGTCGCCGGGCGCTGGCAGGCTCTCCCCCGGCCGCGCGAAGCGGTCGACCATGACGTGGTAGCACAGGGCGTCGCGCACCCATTCCGGAGGCGAAGGCGGCGCCGATTCGTAGGCGAACTCCTGGCCGCCAGGCCGTGGATCGCTATCCGATGCCCAGACCGGAGTGGCTTCTGCGTCTCGGAGATTCACGCGGATCTTGTAGCGCGAAACCTCACCTGCTTCGGTCGCCGGTACCGGGCCGCGCCATCGGGTGGTGCGGCCCGGCTCCTCCGCGATGGCTTCGAGGTGCTCAGACGGCAGTCCTGCGACCTCGATCGTGACCCCGGACACGTCGAGATCCGAACGCACCTCGGCAACGAGGACGGCCTCGCGGGGTTCAGGCATGCCGGCGTGGAAAGCGCCGCCGTAAAGAGCGCGAGCATGCCGCGCTTTTTGGACCGTCGCCTGGTGCTCGAAGAAACCGTCCTCGACGGCGGCAGTCGGTGGGATCAAAGCGTGGACAGTCAGCAGGAGCAAGGCGTGGGCCGCGAGGTCGACGCCGCCACCGGAGACAAACAGCCTCAACGACGATCGTCTGGCGGCTGCACCCTGCAGCGCAGCGACCGCATTGGCGCGACGCCCGGCGATCGTGTCCTGCCACGCCGCCCAGAGCGCGGCGCTCGTACCCGCGGCCGGCGATGATGGCGGCTCCACACCACCGTTCGCCTGGAGCTCCGCAAGCCGGGTCGCGAGCTCAGGTGAGTGCGACCGCCGCAGGTGCTGCTCGAGGCCCCAGGCGAATTGCGGATCGCCCCGGTCGTGCTCGAGGGCCCATGCGAAGAAGGCCCGGGCGGCGCCGCGCTCGCCGCAAGCATCGAGTGCATGAGCCACCAGGACGTCTTCACCTCCATCCGCCGCAAACGAGCCCGAGCGATCGTGATGCTGCGCGATCACCAGGACGCTGCGCGCGTAAAGGTCGGCGATCGCGGCGCGATCCGTGAGGTCGGGGACCCGAGCCACCACCGACGCCCGCGTGGCCCCGGCCAGCGGTGGCGGATCGAAGCCCTCCGGCCACGCGCCGTCGAAGCGGATTCCCGCCTCGGGGAGGACTTCGCCAAGGCCGCTCTCCCAGCCCACCGTCGCATCGCCCTCGGACCGAAAGGCAAGCAGCAGGCTCTCACCGATGGCGGCGAGGCGGCGCTCGACCTTGATTCCGGTCGAGTGGCGCGACATCACCCGCAGGACGTTGGTGCCACGCACGTACTCGCGGCGGTGCTTCCAGCCGCGGCCGCCGATCCGGCGCCTTCGTTCCGCGCCAACCTCGAGCACCGCATGAGCCGGCTTCTCGAGCAGCTCAGCGTCGAGGTGCGGAGCGCAGAGGCCGATCAGGCTGCCGTCGGCGCCGATCCTCGCCAGGAGCCTGCCGTTGCCGACGGTGGCGACAAATCGGGCGCTCATGCCTGCGAGAGGTTAGCCGACCGGCCCGTCGCCCTCATCGCGTCGGCAATCCGGTTCATGCCGTCGGCACCCTCGATGTCCTCGAGCGAGGTTGGGAGCGCGAGCCGCCAGTTCGGAAATTCGGTCGTCGTGCCCGGGACGTTGGGGCGTTCGATCACACCGAGCGCATCCTCGAGCGAGACGAGAACGATTCGCGGGCGCCCGCGGGCAAGCTCTGAGTAGGCCGCCACCGCGACGTCAACCGGCGCGGTCGCGTCAGGAAGGCGGGTGAGGCTTACGAGCTTCTCGCGCAGATGGTGGAGCCGACGTTCAGGCTCGCGCAGCGTCCAGAGGCCGGCGACCGTCGGCAGGTCGTGGGTCCCCACCGCGGCGATCGCATCGCGTGGCCAGCGCCCTGGCTCGGAACCTTCGAACCACAGCAAGCGATACGACAACGATCCCCGCCGGCGTAGGTGCTCTCGCACTTTCGGCGGCACCAGGCCGAGGTCTTCGCCGACCACGAAAGCGCGAGCACGCCTGCTCTCGTTGGCGAGGAGCGACAGCAATGACGCGGCCGGGTAGCGCACGTAGGCGCCCTCGGCCGCAACCATGCCCGTAGGGATCCAGAACAGACGGAAAAGTCCCATGACGTGGTCCAGCCGGACGCCGGCCGCGTGACCGGCCGCTCCGCGGATCGCGTCCACGAACGGTTCCCAATGCGCGCCGCCCAGCAGCCACGGGTTGAATGCCGGCAGCCCCCAGTCCTGGCCGTCGCGAAAAAACTCATCCGGGGGCGCGCCCACGCGCATCTCCGGCGCCAGCAGGTCCTGCCATCGCCAGGCGTCAAACCCGTCCGAGGCGAAACCGACAGGCACGTCGGTGATCAGCCCGATCTCTCGGCCTGCCCGCGCGAGCTGGCGATCGATGTGGAACTGCTGCCATTCGTGAAACGCGATGCGGTCGGCGAGCCTGCGGCGGCTGGGCTCGATCCCGTCGTTGCGCGGATGCCGGAGATAGGCCGGCCAGCTCCGCCACGCGGGCCCATGAACCTCGGCCAGCGCGTTGAAGGTGGCGAAGTCGTCCAGGGCGCGGCCCTGCCGGCGGACCCAAGCATCGAGACCCTGTGGCTTGGGCGCGGCTTGAAAGATGTATTCGAGCGCTCGCGACTTGAGCTGGAAGACCTGGTCGTAGTCGATGAGGCGTCGTTGATTCAGCTTGCTTGCGGCCTCGCGCAGCGGCTGCAGCTCCGCGGCGCATCGCTCCGCGCCCTCGACCTCTTCGATGCGCAGGTAGAGCGTGTTTCGAAAGCGACGTGTCGAGGCGTAGTAAGGCGAGGGCTCGTATGGCACGGTCGGTGTTTGCGCTCCGAGTGGGTTGAGGAGGATGACCGAGGCGCCGCGCCGCCGCGACCAGCGACCGAAGCGTCTGAGATCGGCCAGGTCTCCGATGCCCCAGCTGTCGCGCGAACGCAGGGCGTAGAGCTGGATCGCCCAGCCCCAGGCGCGATCGGGCGCCGGCGCGCAAGGTTCGTGCGGGAGCTTGAGACGCCGGATGCGTGGCGGCCGGTCTTGCTTGGCGCCCAGGGCGGCGAGGATGGCGTCGGTGGTCGAGCGAGTGGTCTCGACGACGTCACCCTGCCAGCCGTCATAGGCGGGCAAGATCCCCCAGCGCCCGGCATCGTCAAGCATGTTCCGGCCAAGCTACCATTCGCCCGGATGACGAGAGGCACGGCCGGCAAGCTCCATCACGTACCCGCCGAGGCGCACACGCCTGCGACGGCGCAGACGCCAGGCATGTCCCGCACGGCGGCGCTGTCCGGCGAGACGGTCGGCAGCCGAGCCATCTGGATGGGCGAAACGCGCGTCGCGCCGGGCGTTGCTTCCGGTCCGCATCACCACGGCAAGAGCGAAACCGGCATCTATGTCGTCGCGGGCAGTCCCGAGTTCATCTATTCGGAAGACGGGCATGAGGTGCGGCTGCGAACCAAGCCCGGCGACTACATCTACGTGCCACCCTTCGTCCATCACATCGAGTCCAACGCTCACTCGGATGAGGAGGCGGTGGTCGTGATCGCCCGCACCACGCAAGAGGCGATCGTGGAGAACCTAGAGGAGCTCTAATGGCGGTGAGCGCCGCGCTCGGGGGCGCAGTCCGCCGGCGCGAGGACCCGCGTCTGGTGACGGGCGCCGGGCAATACACCGACGACGTGCGCCGCGATGGTTGCCTGCACGCGGTCTTCGTCCGTTCCACGTTCGCCCACGCGCGGATCGCCAACTTTGACGCCTCGGGCGCGAACTCGATGCCAGGCGTCGTCGGGGTATTTCGCGCTGACGACCTGGGCCTCGAGCCGGTTGATGCGCTCGGCGCGCTTCGATCGTCTGAACCGGCTCGCTTTGTCGGCGATGCCATCGCGGTGGTCGTGGCGGAGACCCGCGCGCAAGCGGTCGACGCTGGCGCGTTGGTCCTCGTCGATTACGAACCGCTCACTGTGGTTGTCGACCCGGAGGCTGCCCTGGAGCCGGGCGCGACGGTCATCCACCCCGACCGCGGTGACAATCTCGCCTTCGCCGGCGATTTCGGGGAGGAGGACGCCTTGCGGGGTGCGGAGGTCATCGTCCGGGGACGCTTTCTCAATCAGCGGCTGGCCGGGGTTCCGATCGAGGCCAACACGGTGCTGGCTGAGCCCGATGGCGAGGGTGGAATCCGAATGTGGGTTTCGACACAGGTGCCCTTCAGCGTGCGGATGGACGTCGCCTCGGCCATCGGGCTGCCGGAGGCGAAGGTGCGGGTGATCGCGCCCGACGTCGGCGGCGGCTTCGGCGCCAAGCTGATGACCTACCCGGAGCAGAGCGTGCTGGGCGCGCTGGCTCTGAAACTCGGTCGAGCAGTGCGCTGGTTCGAGTTTCGCAGCGAGAACATGGTCGCGATGACGCACGGCCGCGGGCAGATCCAGGACGTGGCTTTGGGCGCGACGCGTGACGGCAAGCTGGTCGGTCTGGAGGCGTCGGTCATCGGCGACGCCGGCGCCTATCCCGGTTTGGGAGCGATCCTTTCTTTCACCACCGGGCAGATGAGCTCAGGCGTGTACGACATCCCCAAGATCAGGTTCAGCACCCGCGCCGCCATCACCAACACCACCGTGATGTCGGCATACCGCGGCGCCGGCCGACCCGAAGCGGCATCGTTGATCGAGCGCGCGATGGACATGCTCGCGGCGGAGCTGGGCATCGACCCCGCCGAGCTGAGGCGCCGGAACATGATCACGGGCCCATTTCCGCACACGACCGCCACCGAGGTCACGTATGACTCGGGCGACTATCGCCGCGCACTGGAGATGGCGCTCGAGGCGGCGGGCTACGACGATCTGCGCCGCGAGCAGAAGGGGCGCCGCGATCGCAACTCACAGCTGCAGCTTGGAATCGGCATCGGCGCGTACGTGGAGATGACCGCGGTCCCGCCGCCTTCCGAGTCCGCGGCGGCGCGCGTGGACCGGGACGGAACCATCGTCATCAGCGTCGGCACGACCTCGAGCGGCCAGGGCCATGAGACGGCCTACGCGCAGGTGGCCGCGGCTGTCCTTGGCGTGCCCATGGAAGGCATCCGCGTCGTCCAGTCGGACACGGCCGAGGTGCGTAGTGGGCGAGGCACTTTCGGTTCGCGCTCTTTGCAGTTGGGCGGGAGCGCGGTTCGGGGTGCCTGCGTGGCGCTGGTCGAGAAGGCCCGCGAGGAGGCCGCGAGGCGCCTGGAGGCCGGTGTGGACGACATCGTTCGCTTCGATGAAGGGCGGTTCGGGGTCAGCGGCGTGCCCGGCTCGGCTCTGAGCTGGGCGGAGCTCGCCTCCTCGGAGGTGGCCCTGGTCGCTGAGCACGATTTCACGCAGGAGGACCAGACCTATTCCTTTGGCTGTCATGTCGCGGTGGCCGAGGTCGACGTCGAGACGGGTGACGCGAGGCTGGTGCGGCATGTGGCGGTGGACGATTGCGGGACGATCCTCAATCTCATGCTGGTGGAGGGCCAGGTGCATGGGGGCGTCGCGCAAGGGGCGTCGCAGGCCCTGTATGAGGAGTTCATCTATGACTCTGATGGGAACCCGTTGACCACCAGCCTCATCGACTACGCGATTCCGGGGATCGGCGACCTGCCCTCGATAGAGACCCTGCACATGGAGACGCCGACGCCTTTGAACCCGCTGGGCGCGAAAGGGATCGGCGAGTCCGGCACCACGGGCTCGACGCCGGCCGTGCAGAACGCGGTTATCGACGCTGTATCGCACCTCGGTGTGCGGCACATCGACATGCCGTTGCATCCCATGCGCGTGTGGGAAGCGATCCGGGCGGCTCAGAAGTGAGCTGGCGCGGTTGTGCCGCGCCAGCCCGGGACTCTACAGAGCTTGGGAGAGCGTGAGCAGGAGGGCGGCCTGGGCTGGGGTCAGGAGACCCAAGTCGACCAGGGTGGTCAGTCCGTTTTGGTAGGCGTCGACAAGAGCCTTCTTGGCGGGATCGGGCGCGGATTTGGCATTGGTGAGGAGCGCGCAGAGCCGGTCCGCTTGCGCCTTGGCGAGGGCGGGCGACGTCTGGGCGTTGGGTGAGCCCTGGATGAACCGCGCGGTCAGGGTGCAGAGGCTCGACGAGGTGACCTCGACGGTGAAGGTCGTGGAGCCGATGCCTACGTTGCCCGCGATGTCGGTGGCAGTAGCCACGAGGGTGTGCGGGCCGAGCGGGAAGGTGTAGGCAGGCGCGTTCACGTTGGCGCATGTCGTTGACGCCAGACCGGAGCCGGGCGTCCCATTCGCGTTGTGTGGATCGGCCGCGGTGCAGGTGATGGCGATGGTCTGGTCGACCGTGTACGTGCCCGCGTTGCCGGTATAGGTGACTGTGGGTGGCGTCTTGTCGATTCGAATTGCCTGGGTGTGGGCGGCCTCGGTGTTGCCCGCGAGGTCCTTGGCGAAGTAGTTAACCGTGGTGACGCCCTCGGCAGTAACTGTGAAAGTCGTGGAGCTGCCGGCCACGACGGTGGGGGCGATGGGCTGCGCGCCTGTTGCGCTGTACTGGATCGTGGCGACATCCCCGACGCCGTCAGGGTCGGTGGCGGAGAGATTCACGGTCACGTTGGTCTTGTTCCAGGTCGCCGCGTTAGGCGCCGGGGAAATAGATATTGCGGTGCTCGGTGGTGAGGTGTCGATCGGCGTTGCGCCGGTTTGGAAGTAGAGCGAGTCGACGCCAGTGGCGATTGGAGGGCTTGAGGTCGTCACCCCGGATTGAGTGTCGACGGAGAAGATGTGGGTTTCGCTGGGGAAGGTGCCGAAGAAGTCGAATGGAAGAAATACGGTGTGAGAAAGGGGGTCGACGGCCTGGTGGACCTGGAAGCCCTGATTGGTCATGTTGTTGACGTTGCTCACAAACGTTTGATCCCAGGTGGAGGGGTTGATCTCGACCAGATCCTGTGGGCAGCAATCGGTGACGCCAAACAGCCTGTTGGATGAGGTGTCGTAACTGATGCTCCTGAGCGCCCGGGACAGAACGGGACTGGTCGACACGACGGTGTTGCTGAGGGAGTCGATCGCGATTATGTGGGTGGGGGGAATGGGGGGACTTGGCAGGCTGAAATCCTCGCGACTTACGTAGATCGTGTGTGTTTGGGGGGCCAGCACCATGGAGTCGCTGAACGGGCCGGGTGGTCCGATGGAGGCTACAGGTGAGATGGCGCCCGTGCTCAGATCGACGCGCACGACACCGTTGGCGCCCTGAAACCCGCTCGGGACGAGGGCGTACATGGTGTTCGCGAGTGGATCGAACTGAATGTCGCCGATCGGAGCGTTCACCGGTGTGTCGGCGATCACGGCGTGGCTCTGGCCGTCGATCGTGAGGATCTCGAAGATCATCGTGAAGTTCGCGGGTGGAGGAGGAACGATGACGGATAGCCGGAGGGCGAAGATGCGGTGAGTGGCCGCGTCGCCGGTGAGATTGGTGACCTGGGCGTTGAAGTCAGGCGGGAGCCCGAGCTGGGCGATCGGCGTGACCGCTCCAGTGCCAAGATCGATCGAGGACACGGTCGAGCGGTCCAGGCCCGTGACGCCGAAGAGGGTGCCGGTTGATGAGGCGGCGACAGGCAGCGGCTGAAGCAGTGCCGGCAGTGCCGCGACCGATGCGGCGACCAAGATCCAGACCCGACGCCATCCGGGCTTGCGAGGCATCAAGTTCCCTCCCCAGTGAACCCCTACCTGAATAGACACTGAAGTCTAGCCGCGTAACGGGGACCGGAAACGGGGTGGCCAGGGCTTAACAGGCTGGGTTGTCGACTCGAACGAATGTTCGTAATCTGCCCTCATGGACCAGGCTGCAGTCGAACCCGAAGTCTCGAGCGAGGAGCTGCGCGAGCGGATGATCCGCAAGCGCAAGGCCATCGACCTGATGGAGCTTTCCTTCGCCGAGGACGCGGCCCGCTTCGCGGCCACGGACGAATATGACGAGCTGGGCTTTGTGAGCCCGATCGACTGGATCCGCTTCAACTGCCATATGACGAGCGGCGCAGCCGCCGACCGAGTCGCGGTGGGAAAGACGATGAATCGCTTGCCTCGAAGCGTCGAGGCGGTGAGCCAAGGGGAAATCGGGCTGGCGCACGTGACGGTGATGGCCAGGACGGCAGAGGCGCTCAAGGACCGCTTTGATGAACGGCCGTTGATCGAGTTCGCGCGCGAGAACTCGCCCGGCAAGTTCCACTTCTTCTGCCGCCACGCCCGGCATGCCGCGGACCCCGACGAATATGCGGCTCAAGAGGCTGACCAGGTTCACGAGCGGCGACTGTCGCTCAGCACGTGGATCGACGGGTCGATGGTGTTGAGCGGCGTGCTCGACGCTTTCGGCGGGGCCGCGCTGCGAGCGGCGCTCGAGCCACTCGCCCACCGCTCAGGCGAACACGACCGCCGCGAACGCGAGCAGCGGCTGGCAGACGCGCTGGTCGAGCTGGCGTCGGGCCGAACGCAGCGACCCAGCCTCCAGGTCACGACGTCGATCGAGACGCTGCTCGGCCTGGCCGGCGCGGCGGCGGCGGACATGGAGTTCTCGCTGCCGATCTCGACGAAGATCGTCGAGCGACTGGCCTGCGACTGCAACGTGACGCGCGTCCTGCTCGATTCGGAGTCGAGCGTGATCGATGTCGGACGCGCGAAGCGTGTGGTGTCAGGACCGGCTCGCCGTGCGCTCAACGCCCGCGATGGATCGTGCCGCTGGCCGGGCTGCGACCGGCCGGCTTCGTGGACCGCCGCGCATCACGTGGTGCATTGGGTCCATGGCGGCACGACCGATCTCGACAACCTCATCCTTCTTTGCCACCGGCATCACTGGATGGTCCACGAAGGCAAGTGGCAACTGGTCCGATCCGATGACGGTCGCATGCTGGCCATCCCGCCCACTGTGCGGTTCGGGCCGTCGGCGAGGGACGGGACCGACTATGACTCTTCTTCGTAGCCCAGGATCGGGCGCAGCCACCGCTGCGCCTCTGCGAACGGCATCGACTTGCGCCTCGCGTAATCCTCGACCTGGTCGCGGCCGACCTTGCCGACCATGAAGTACCGAGAGTCGGGGTGGGCGAAGTACAGGCCCGCGACGGCGGCGGTCGGCGTCATCGCGAACGACTCAGTCAGCTCCATCCCGATCGAGGGCGCGTCCAGCAGTTCGAACAGGGTCCGCTTCTCCGTGTGGTCGGGGCAGGCCGGATACCCGAAGGCGGGGCGGATGCCGCGGTACTTCTCGCCGATCAGCTCCTCGGGCGAGTGCCTCGGGCCCTTTTCATACCAGGAGCGGCGCACCACTTCGTGGAGGTACTCCGCGAACGCCTCGGCCAGGCGGTCGGCCAGCGCCTTGACCATGATCGCGTGGTAGTCGTCGTGCTCGGCCGTGTATCGCGCGGCCAGCTCATCCACGCCCAGCCCCGCTGTGACCGCGAACGCGCCGATGTGGTCGCCTTCTGGGGCCACGAAATCGGCCAGCGAGTAATAAGGCTTGTCGTCGCCGTGGTCGACCTGCTGCCGCAACATCGGAAAGCGAACGCCACCCTCCAAAACGATGTCATCGCCATCGGCGCGCGCCGGCCAGAATCCGTAAACGCCCTTCGCGCGCAGCCACCCCTTGGTCTGGATCTCGTCCAGCAGCTCCTCGGCGTGGCTGAACAGCTCACGGGCCGCGGCGCCGTACGACGGGCTTTCCAGGATCGCCGGGAACTTGCCCTTGAGCTCCCAAGCGTGGAAGAAAAACGTCCAGTCGATGTATTCGCGCAGCTCCGTCAGCTTCGGCTCGATTACCCGCGTGCCCGTGAATGGGGGCGTCGGGAGGTCGCTGAAGTCCAGTCGTGCGCGCTTGGCCCGGACCTCGGCCAGCGTCCTCTGCGGCCGCTTCGAAGTCGTGTGTTGGGCGCGCAGCTTCTCCTGCAGGGCGCGGTTGTCGCGGTCGAACGTCAGCCGGCGCTCGTCGTCGAACAGGTCGGAGACCACGCCGATCACCCGC
>Ga0209701_10000484_pt1 | contig 23205 bp, 19 predicted proteins | sample CZO8metaG_4_FD_188356 | JGI IMG/M metagenome (GOLD analysis project Ga0209701, IMG submission 188356) | Vadose zone soil microbial communities from the Eel River Critical Zone Observatory, Northern California, USA - CZOApr15con2H3.8 metaG... | ecosystem: Environmental > Terrestrial > Soil >... | reverse complement strand
GAATTCAATGCTCAAGAAGAATCGACTCTTCACTCCCGGTCCTACGCCACTGCTGCCTTCGGCGCAGGTGGCGATGGCTTCCTATGCTGCGCATCATCGCACCGCTGATTTCCGCGCTTTGTTTTCCCGGGTGCTGGCGGATTTGAAGCTGTTTATCGGCACGCAGAATGACGTGCTGGTGCTGACGGCTTCCGGTACGGGGTTCATGGAGGCGTCGGTTTCTAATCTGACTTCGCCGGGGGACAAGGTGCTGGTGCTGACGGCGGGGAAGTTCGGCGAGAGATGGGTGTCGCTGGCTAAGGCATTTGGATGTTCGGTGGAGACGGTGACGGCGCCTTACGGGTCTACATTTTCGCTCGATGAGGTTCGGGCTCGGCTTACTCCGGAGGTCCGGTGCGTTTATGTGCAGGCTACGGAGAGTTCTACGGGGGCGCGGCATGATGTCTCGGCGATTGCTGCGCTAGTGCGCGGACTGCCGGATACTTTGCTGGTGGTGGATGCGATCACGGGGCTGGGGACTACGCATCTTGATGTGGATGGGTGGGGGATCGACGTCATTATCGGAGGATCGCAGAAGGCACTGATGATTCCGCCGGGGCTGGCTTATGGCGCGGTCAGCGAGCGGGCTGGGCGTCGGATGGAGACGGCGAAGTCGCCGCGGTACTACTTCGATCTGCGGAAGGAGCGGGCGGCGGCGGTTAAGGCGGAAACTTCCTATACGCCGGCTACTTCTTTGTTTGCGGGGCTGGCGGCGGCGCTGGATTATGTCCGGCAGATGGGAGATGGAGATCTGGCGGCGGGGCGTCGAGCTTTGGTGGAGAATGCCGAGCTTTGTGCAAAGATGACGCGCGCGGGAGTGTCAGCGCTCGGGCTTCAGTTGTTTGCTGCTTCGTCTCCGGCAGCGGCGTTGACGGCGGTGGCGGCGCCTCCGGGAACGGATTCGACGGCCATCTGCAAACGGTTTCGGGATCAGTTTGGGGCGGTTGTGGCTAACGGACAAGCAGAGATGAAGGGGCAGTTGTTCCGGATCGCGCACATTGGTTATTACGACTATCTGGATACGGTGGGAGTGCTGGCGGCGCTGGAGTTGGTGGTCGCCGAGGTTACGGGGAAAACGGTGGAGTTTGGATCGGCGCTGCGGGCGGCGCAGGAGGTGTATGCGCGACAGGCAGCCAAGGCACAGATTCGTTGAGATTGAGAAAGCAGGTCCTTACCCTTCGGCTACGCTCAGGGTCAGGATGACAGTCAGGAATAGGGACGAGATCGAGATGAAAATTGGAATTGAGAAAGCAGATCCTTCCCCTTCGGCTCCGCTCAGGGTCAGGATGACAATGCTGAAAGAGTTTCTAGGAGTCCAGGCCTTCTTTGCGAAGTTTGCGGCTTTCGGCTAGCAGGGCCATGGAGTGCATCAGGTTCTGGAGGGTGACGATTCCGACGAGGCGCTGCTCGTCCACAACCGGGATGATGCTGAGGTTGCGGGCAGCTAGTTTGCGGAAGGCGGAGGCGAGCGACTCCTGCTTGGATGCTACTTCGAAGAGGCGGTTCATGGCGGCTTGGACGTAGCCGTTGCCGTCGGAGCGCAGGGCGTCGAGGATTTTCTGTTTGGAGATGACGCCTACCATGTCGCTGCCGCGGACTACGGGGAAATCGTCCTGGAGAGTGTGGACGGCTTTGTCGAGGGCGTCTTCGAGCGTGTCGGCAGGCGAGAGGGTGGCGAAGTCGGTGAGCATTACTTCTTCCAGGCGGACGCTCTGCAAGACTGAGTGAAAGACAGCTGAACGCTCTTCGAGTTGGGCCGCCACGAACAGGAAGAAGCCGATCATCACGAGCCACCAGTTGGTTATGAGGATGCCGACCATCATGAACAGGATGGCGAAGACGTGGCCGATGCGGACGGCACGCTGGGTCGCCTGGATGGGGTCCATTTGACGGGAGAAAAGCGCGCGCAACACGCGGCCTCCGTCCATGGGATACGCCGGCAGCAGGTTGAAGAGTCCGAGATAGACATTCGACCAGACCAGGCTTCGTAGCAGGTAGCCAGAATGCACGAGTGGCCGGTTCCAGAGCTGGAAGTGGGGAATCACGCTGAGTAGAATGAGGGCGGAAACGCCCGCGACGAACAGATTGACCAACGGTCCCGCGGCCGCAATGCGGATGTCGCGCTTCCAGGCAGTGGCGGAATCGGGGATGGCCTGAGCTTCGTCGAGAATGGTGACGCCGCCGATGGGCAGAAGCACGATCCCTTTGGCGGGGACGCCTTCGCGGCGCGCGACCAGAGCGTGACCCAGTTCGTGCAGGATCACACTGCCGAAGATAATTCCTACCAGCCCCAAGCCGCGGAGGGCGGCAGCGCTGTCCTGTGTGCCCTTTTCGAGCCCCCAGACGAAAAACAGCAGAAAGAAAAATGTCAGGTGGATGCGGATTTCGATTCCGAAAACCCGACCCGCCGGGATGGACCAACTGCGCATAAATACGCCTGCCAGTATTCTATCTACTTAGACGCCGGGCGGAGCGGAGTTGTCGCCAAAGGCGACACGAAAGGGTTTGGGCGAGCGGATGCGCCGGGCTTGCCTGAGCGAAATTCGCGGAAAGGAGTGGTCGTCACGCGGGCGGGCGCCCCTTCGCCTTCGCTCAGGGCAGGTCCGAGCCACACTGACAATGAGAGTGATTGCTGGACAGTATCGGAGACGGTTGCTGCGAGCGTTGCCGGGCCAGGATGTTCGTCCGACCGCGGACCGACTGCGTGAGACGCTGTTTAATGTGCTCTGCGCGGGCAATCCGGAGGCGCTCGCGGGATCGGTGTGGCTGGATTTATATGCGGGGACGGGTGCCGTGGGGATCGAAGCGCTTAGCCGGGGGGCGGGCATGGTTTATTTCGTCGAGTCCTCGAAGGCTGCGGCGGAATTGATTGGGAAGAATTTGAAGTCGCTGGAGATTGAAAGCGGGTTCAGGATTCTGAAAGCAGAGGTAGGAAAGGCATTGGCGCAGCTGGAAGGATCGGGCGTGGTGGCGGATTTTGTTTTCTTGGATCCTCCATATCGGATGCAGGAGGAGTATGCGCGGACGTTGGCGGCGCTGGCGGAATCGGAGGTGGTGCGGGCGTCGAGCGTGGTGATTGCGGAGCATGAGAAGAGGTTTGATCCGGGGGAGGCTTTTGGGATGTTGGTGCGGTGTAGGAAAGTCACACAGGGGGATGCGGGGTTGAGCATATATCGGCGCGACCTCGGGGCCGATTTCACCAACTGAGAATTGTTGGTGTTTACGTTTTTTTTCAGGCAAGATGGCCCACCAGAGTCACTGGTTCCGCGGATCAATTCGTCTTGTCGACGTTCTCCCAGAATCTCGAACTCAAGCGGTAAACTGGCATCTGGGTACTGGCAACTGGCCACTGACTCCAAGCTCGCCGACTACGCCGTCCACGTAGAAGATTCCCGCGGACGCCGCCATCCCGAACCGCCTCACCCCTACCGCAACGACTTTCAGCGCGACCGCGACCGCGTCGTCCATGCCCGCGCCTTCCGCCGTCTCGAAGCGAAAACGCAGGTCTTCACGCGCCGCTACTCCGACCACTTTCGCAATCGTCTTACTCACACCATCGAAGTCACGCAAGTCTCGCGCACCATCGCCGCCCAACTCGGACTCAACACCGACCTGGTCGAAGCTCTCGCCCTGGTCCACGACATCGGTCATCCACCCTTTGGCCACGCCGGAGAAAAGGCGCTCGATGCCGCCATGCGCCTGCACGGATTTTCCTTCGATCACAACCTGCACGCGCTTCGTATCGTCGAAGACTTCGAGCTGCGCTACGCGGCTTTTCGCGGACTCAACCTGACTTTCGAGGTGCGTGAAGGCATCATCAAGCATTCGCACGACTACAAGCCGGAAGAACATCCCGAACTCGCCGAGTATCTTCTGGATCAGCGTCCTCCCCTCGAAGCGCAGTTGATCGACCTCACCGACGAAATCGGCTACAAGACCGCCGATCTCGACGACGGTTACGAAGCCCGATTGGTCACCGTCGAGCAAATTTCAAACAGCGTCAATGTATTCGACCGCTGTTACCGCGAAGCGCAAGCCCTGTACCCGAAGGCGGCCGAGAAGCTTCTGTTCAACGAAGCCCTGAAGCGCGTCTTCGACTGCCTGGTGGGTGACTTGATCTCCGGCACCCGTCAACGCCTGGAGCACGCCGGCGTGCGATCGCTGGACGCCATCCGCCGCCATCCCGAACGCCTCGCCGCCTTCAGTCCCGGCATCGCACAAGAGCGTCGCCAGCTAAAACACTTCCTCTACGAAAATCTCTATTTCAGCCCCGCCCTGGAAGGAGAAAAGGAAGACGCCGAGCGCATCGTCGGAGAACTCTTCGCCCACTGGATGGAAGAACCCGACGACCTCCCCCGCACCTACCGCGAGAAATCTGCCCACGAGCCCCTGCCGCGCGTCATTTGCGACTACATTGCCGGCATGACCGACCCGTTCATCTATCAGCAGTATGAGAAGTATTGCGGGGAATAGAATCGTGGCAGGGAGGATTGGTTGAGTCACGGATAGTTCTAGTTTTCTTGATCCTTTAGGATGGTCTCGCCCTTGGTAAGCCAAGCTACGCCGAATGAGACAATGGCGAGGGACTCAAGCCAAAATACGGGACTAAGCCGCTCAACAAGAGTCTTGACGGGCGGCAGTGCGACGACAGCAATGAGGAAGATACAAGCAAGGATCGTAGATCCGCAGACGCGATAGACGATATTTCTCTGTAGCTTTTGAGGGGTGGGAGGCTTGTCCGGGGCAGTCTTGGTGAACAGCGCGAGGGAGAAATAGGCAAGCGTCAGGAAGAGCAGCGCTGCGAACGACCAGTGCAGGGCTCCGATGAGTTTATCTTGCGATGTTGCATCCACGTAGGGGGTCGTTGGAAAGAGCGCCACGCCAATTGCGAATACACAAGCAACGGATCCGGCGATTCGATCCTTGCGGTCGTATCCTCTGCAGGACATGAGGAAGACCCCGATTGCGCATAAGCTTCCCACGAATACGTTGCGGAGGTCCGTGTAGTAGTAGCCACTAATCGAGCTTTGTATCCCGAGACCTTCGACGAGGATCTTTCCGAAAGCCAGGACGAAGGGAAGCGCGAATCCGATTATTCCAACGGCCTTCCGCAGCTCGAGATAAGAGAGAACCAAGGGGTCTTGCGGGCCGGATTGCTGGCTCATAACGAGCCTCCGATTGTTTGGGATGGGAACAAAATCTAACATCTGGCCAAGTGCTTTTTGTCCTGGAGAAGATATCATGCGCGAGAAGCGACAGCGCATCGAGTCGCAACCTCGGCAAGAACACCAAAATTACGCGGCCATCGCAGTCCCCTAGCTCAGTTATTGGGCTCGATAAGTCACCCTGTAAATTACCCCCGCTGCGTCATCGCTTACATACATCGCACCGTCCGCACCGAACACAACCCCCGCCGGACGCCCACTCCGTCGCCCTCTCTCATCCTGCCATCCGGTAATGAAGTCCTGCGCTCCGCCCACCGGCTGCCCTTTGTCGTCGAGCTTTACGCGTACGACTTTGTCGCCCGTAGGAACGCTGCGATTCCATGACCCATGGAACGCCACGAAGATGTTGTTGCGATAGTCGGAAGGGAAAGCCGTTCCTTCATTGAACGCCAGGCCCAGCGGAGCTGAGTGCGCCTGCATCTGCACCTTGGGCGGAATCATATTTTTGCAGCGATCGTCGCCGGGTTTGAAGTTGGAATCCGGGACTCGATCTCCATAGCAATAAGGCCAGCCAAAATCGCCGCCATTCTGGCCGAGGTCGTCGATCACATCCGGCGGTAGATCATCCCCCAAATGATCCGTGCCATTCACAGTAGCCCAAACCGTGTCCGTCTTCGGATTGACAGCCATCCCCACCGCATTCCGCAGACCCTTGCCAAAAATCTTCATCCCGCTGCCATCAGGATTGAACTCCATCACGGCCGCGCGCCGAGGGTCTTTCTCGACGCACGCATTGCAACTTGATCCCGCCGAAACGTACATCTTGTCTTTATGAAACAGCAGCGTGCGTGTCGAGTGTCCACCGCGCCCTGGCAGATCAGTCAACAATTTAGGATTGGACGCACGCAGGTTCGCCTCGTCCCAGTCGTAGCTGCGCACTCGGGCGTTCTCAGCGACGTACAGTTTGCCCTGATAAAACCCAAGCCCGTGCGGCTCGGTCAGACTATCCACCACCGCGACCGATCGCTCCGCCTTGCCGGTATGTTTGGGATCAGGCAGAGCGACGACTTTGCCTTCATCGGGCTCGCTAACCAGCAGCACGCCTCCGGGGCTGAAAACCATCATGCGGGCCGAGTCCGCCTCGGCGAACACGGCAATATGGAATCCATGCGGCAGTTTCAACCGGCCGAGCTCAGGATCGTTCTTCTCGGCATGGGTGCAGGCTGCCAGCAGCAGAGGTAGGAGAACAGGAATGATGCGCCGCATGCTCACTGGATGACCTCCGCCCGGCACGGGATGCACAGGTCACGTGGATCGGTTGGTGGCGCCCGCTTCTGAGTTCAGGCCCAATGGCCGGTTGACCGAACTGCAGTTTTTATATCAGTTGCCGCCAAAATTACCGCTGGCCCCCGCCCCCGCCAGCGCCGGAACGCTGCGGCGAGGTACAATATATCTGAAAACAAAGCATTTGCAGTCCCGCACCGGATCCCGGCATTTGGCACGAGACCTGTTGATAGGGAAGGTGGGCCGGTGGTAGGGCCGCTTTCTGAGGCATCCAACGCGTCTCCGATGCCTTCTGAGTTCTGTTAGGTTCGTAGGTTCAAAGGACGCAACAAAAACGCCGCAAGGCGTCCGGAGTGGAGTCCCCACTCCCACTTGGAGGAAGTTCAAAATGAAGAATCGTATCGTCATCGCGCTGCTGCTGGCCGGAGTTCTGATTCTCCCCGCATTCGCGCAGCAGAGTTCCAACTCCCAGACTCAGCCCGCAACCCAGAGCGCTCCGACCGACCAGGCCGCTGCTCCCCGGGTTGACAACGCGACCGGCAAGACTCCTTTGCAGCCGGACACGCATGAAGGATTCTGGGGCAAAATGAACCCCTTTGCCCGCAAAAAGTACGTTCAGCGGCAGACCTCCCCCATCCGCGACCGCATCAACGAGCTGGATGAGCTCACTGCTTCCAACGGCAAGATGATCAAGGACACCGATGCCCGGGCGCAGCAGGGAATCCAGCTCGCTTCGGCCAAGGCTAATGAAGCCGATCAGCACGCCATCGACGCCGGCAACCGGGCGACCGCGGCGCAGCAGACCGCACAGCAGGCCCACACCCGTCTGAACACGGTCGAGCAGGTCGTAACCAACATCGATCAGTATCAGGCCTCCACCCAGACTGAAATCCGCTTCAAGCCCGGCCAGACCCTCCTCAGCAAGAACGCCAAGGAAGCTCTCGATCAGATGGCGACCCCGCTGAAGAGCCAGCGCGGCTACATCGTCGAAGTGCAGGGCTTCTCGTCCGGTCACGGACAGGCCGCCATCGGCAACTCGCAGAAGATGGCCGAGTCGGTTGTCCGTTACCTCGTTCTCAACCACGAGATTCCCGTGTACCGGATCTATCTCGTCGGTATGGGCAACGCACCGGTGCAGGCGACCGCGGGCGACACGACTACCAAGCCCAAGCGGATCTCCGGTGGCCGTGTCGAAATCAGCCTCCTCAAGAACAACCTGGAGCAACTGGCTTCGTCGTCAACTACGCCCACGACCGCCACCGACCAACAGCAACCGCCGAAATAAAGCGCTCTCCCCCTAAGCGAACGAGCCTCCCGTGAAAACGGGAGGCTTTTTTTGTAGCAATTGTGGAGCGGGCGCCCCCGCCCGCTAACCCATCCTCACCTATGGCCGTTGTCACAGGGCGGGATGTTATTCTTGCCGCACGGTCATGGAATCCATTTATTTTACCCGCGCCGCTTCCCCCGCAGGCCCCTTGCTCCTCGCCCTCTCGGACCGCGGCTTGCTGAAACTCGAATTCGATCGCGGACAGGGCGCCGAAGGCGACGGCCAAACATGGCAAGAATCCGCTAATGCCCTAGCCCCCTGGCTCCGTGAACTCAACGAATATTTCGACGGCTATCGCCAGAACTTCTCGCTCCCACTCGACCTGCGCGGCACCGATTTTCAATTGCAATGCTGGCGCGCCCTGCTCGACATCCCTTACGGTCAGACTTGCAGTTATCGCGACATCGCCCAAGCCATCGCGCATCCACATGCATTCCGCGCCGTAGGCATGTCGAACAACCGCAATCCCATCGCGATCGTTGTTCCGTGTCATCGTGTGATCGCATCTGACGGCTCGCTCTGCGGCTACGGCGGTGGGCTCGACATCAAGCGCAAATTACTCGATCTGGAGCAGGCCAATTTGCGCCCTTGTCTTCCGCTTGGAATCGGCGCATAATCCGCCCACTCTCCTTGGGGTGGGGCCCATGCTGCCGCGGACCGACTATTCCGTGGTCGTTCCGGTTTCGGTCGAACTGGCGTTTCGCGCCTTCAGTGATCTGGAACGTTTGCTTCACCGGGAAATCTACGATGAGGCTTCGTGGATCGAGGGTAATCCCTGGCAAGTCGGCAGCCGGATCCGCTACGTCGTGGCCAAGCCGGTCCATGCCACCATCTCAGCAGTCGTGACCTCCTATGAACCGCCCCGCTACGTTGCGCTCCTGAATCACGGAATGGGTGTGACTGCCGAACAGCAAGTCATCTTCACCGGATCTCTACAAGGGGACACGCGCGTCCGCATGGTCATGGACTTCGTAGGTAAGTCGCCCGATCTGCCCGAAGATGTCGTGCAGCAGGCCATCACGCTCTACACGCACGACGCCCTCGACACCATGGCCGCTCTCTGCAAGAAGTGGAAAGCCGCTTCCTCATCCGGTTAGAGTCTCTCTTTCATCAGCTAGCCCCGAAGCGGCGTAAGAATGCCCACGGCGCAAGCCGTAGGTGAGCATGCGGAAATGAACCAGCCCGGAAGAGGCGAAAGAAGAGTTCTCTCGGACAAGAGTCGGACCTGATTGGAAGCGCTCAATCGCGCTTCACTTTCCTGTACACTAACCTGCCATGTCACGCGGAAACCTCTCGGGATTGGCCTTCCTCCTGATTCTCGCAACCGCACTCCCCGCTCTGGCCCGCACTCAAACCGGCTTCCTTGATCGCACCGTCTCCGTTTCCGGCACGAGTTACCGTTACCAGGTCTTTGTCCCGGCGGATTTCTCCAAAAAGAAATCCTGGCCCGTCATCCTCTTTCTTCACGGCTCGGGCGAACGCGGTTCCGACGGCTTACTCCAGACTGATGTCGGCATCGCTCACGCGATTCGCCTGTACAGTTCCAGGTTCCCTTTTGTCGTCGTCATCCCGCAATGCGGCGAAGGGAAGATCTGGGGCGAGCCCGACATGCAGGCCCAAGCTATGGCAGCGCTCGAAGCGTCCATCAAGGAATTTCACGGCGATCGCAATCGTATCTATCTCACCGGCCTCTCCATGGGCGGATTCGGCACCTGGGAATTGGCCGCCCGCAATCCTGGACGCTTCGCCGCCCTCGTCCCCATCTGCAGCGGCGTACGTTCTCAAAAGAACTGGCCGCAGTTGCGCGTGACCCTGGTGGACGATCCCAAAATCGCCGATCCCTACGCCGAAATCGCTCGCCACATTGGCTCGACGCCGGTCTGGATCTTCCACGGCGATGCCGACCCCGCCGTCCCCGTAGACGAGTCCCGCCACATGGCCGAGGCCCTCAAGGCGGCCAATGCAAAATTCAAATACACCGAGTATCCCGGTGTTGGCCACAATTCCTGGGACCAGGCCTATGCCGAGCCCGACCTCGTGCCTTGGCTGTTGGCACAATCTCTGAGCCACTGACCCTTTTATGGCCACCGCCCCCACATCGGCAAACCCCACCCTCCGCAAAGCCAGCCTCTTCTACTTCGTCTTCGTAATGTTTTCCTACACCACCGGAGGCCCCTTCGGCCTGGAATCGATGGTCACCACCAGCGGCCCCGGCATGACCCTGCTTTATCACCTGGTCATTCCGTTCTTCTGGTGCATTCCGGTGTCGCTGGTTTCAGCCGAACTCACCACCGCCATGCCGGTCGAAGGCGGCTTCTATCGCTGGACCCGCGCCGCCTTCGGAGACTTCTGGGGATTCCTTGCCGGATGGTGGAATTGGTCCGCCTCATTCCTTCTCGGCGGATCCTATGCCGTCCTCTTCGCCGACTACCTGGCCGTCTATTTTCCGCTGATCACGGGATGGAAACACTGGCTGGTGTCATTCGCTCTGATCGCTGTCATCACCTGGGTGAACATTCGCGGCATTAAGATGGTCGGCAAAGCCGCGACCGCTTTCGAAATCTTCATCTTCATTCCCGTGATCGCGATGGTGGTTCTCGGCCTGGCGAAATGGCATCACAACCCGTTCGTTCCGTTCGTGCCACCGAACCAGCCGTTTGCCACGGTGTTTGGCGTTGGCCTTTACTTGGGAATCTGGCTCTACTCCGGATACGAACAACTCTCGACCGTCGCTGAGGAAGTCGAGAATCCGCAGCGCACTTATCCGCGGGCGCTGGCGCTGGTTGTGCCGCTCTCGATGGCGACATATTTCCTGCCAACTTTCGCCGCCCTGGCTGCGCTCGGCAACTGGCAAGATTGGAAAGACGGATACTTCTCGACCGCCGCCCTACTGATCGGCGGCTCCTGGCTCGGCAACCTCATGACGCTAGCCGCAATGGTCAGCACCATGGCGCTGCTCAACAGCACCGTCCTCACCACCACCCGTATGCCCTTTGCCCTAGCCGAAGACGGCTACCTGCCGCCTTTCCTTACCGCGAAACACTCTCGCTATGGGACTCCGTGGATCGCCATCCTGATCTCCGCCGCCATCTACGCATCGCTAGCGTTGCACACTCTAGGCCAGTTGATCAGCATCTACGTCTGGTTGCGCGCGGCCACCACCGTGATGACCGTACTCTCCGCCTGGCGACTGCGCCGCAAACGTCCCGACCTGCCGCGCACCTTCCGCATTCCCGGCGGCCGCTTCGGCTTAGCCTACGTCGTTGCTTTGCCGATTGCGATGACTTGCATCATTGTTTACGCCATTTACATCCTGCGCTTTAGGGATCCGATTCCTTGGCGCTGGGGACCGTTGGCGCTCCTGCTTGGTCCAGTGGTTTACGTGGTTGTGAAATGGCTCGCGAAGCGAGCCCGGCAATCACCGTCTTTGTAGAGACGCGGCGTGCCGCGTCTCTAGCCGTCGGCGAAGTAGATTCGTATCAGGGTATCGCTTTCGCGATACCGTAAATTGGGCCTTTAAGAACGCGCCTTCAGGCGCCGCAGCACGAGGTTGGGATGCGCCCGACAATTCAACAACTAAGCCGCCGACTCCGCGACCGCATCCTCTCCCCCGTCGACTTAACGCGCGACTGCCTAACCCGCATCGAAACGCTCAACCCCAAACTGAACGCCTTCATCACCATCCTGGCCGACTCCGCCCTAGCCGACGCCCGCCGCGCTGAACAGGAAATCCAGCGCGGCGATTACCGCGGCCCGCTCCACGGCATTCCCGTTGGACTGAAAGACATCCTTGACACGGCCGGCACCCGCACCACCGCCGCCAGCGCGCTTTTCAAAGACCGCATCCCCACCGAAGACGCCGAAGTAGTCCGCCGCCTCCGCGTCGCCGGAGCCATCATTCTGGGCAAGCAGAACCTGCACGAATTCGCCTACGGTGGCAGCTCGATGGTTAGTTTCTTCGGAGAAATCCACAATCCCTGGGACATCTCCCGCATCGCCGGAGGCTCCTCCGGAGGCTCCGCCGCCAGCGTAGCAGCCGGCCTCGGCTTCGCCGCCATCTGCACCGACACCGCCGGCTCCATCCGCCTGCCCGCCGCCTACTGCGGCGTAGTCGGACTCAAGCCGACTTACGGACGAGTCAGCGCGCGAGGAATAATCCCTTTGTCGTGGTCGCTGGACCACGTCGGCCCAATCGCAAACTCCGTTTACGACGCCGCCACAATCCTGCAAGTGCTAGCCGGCTACGATGCCGACGATCCAGCCAGCATCGACACGCCCGTCCCGGATTTCACCGCGACACTCGATCAACTCCCGCCCAAGCTGCGCATCGGCGTCCCGCGAGCATTCTTCTTCGACGACCTGCATCCCGAAGTCGCCGCCGCAATCGAGAAAGCAATCCAGTTCTTCCGCGACCTCCACGCCGAGATTGGCGATGTGAATCTCGAAGTCCCCACTGACCGCACGCTTTCGAGCGCCGAGTCATACGCCTATCACGAACCGTTTGTTGCGAGCTCACCGGACCTCTACCAGCCGGCAACCCTGGCCCGCATTAAGTCCGGAGCGAACACCTCAGCCGCAGCAGCTCTGCGCGCCCGCCGCGAACTCGAAGCCGCGCGTCATTCAATCCGCAAAGTTTTCGATGAGGTCGACATCCTGCTAACGCCCACCGTCCCCATCCCGCCGCCCGCAATCGCCGATCTCAAAGCGCACCCCGAAAACCTGCGCCCAGTCGAACTCCTCATGTTGCGCAACACCCGCCCCTTCAATGTCTGGGGAAGTCCCACAATCTCAATCCCCTGCGGATTCACCTCCGACAACCTTCCAATCGGCCTTCAACTAGCCGCTCCTCCCTGGCGGGAGGATCTGTTGCTACAGGCAGCGCAAGCCTACGAGCAAGTCACCGACTGGCACACGCAAACGCCGTCTTAACCTCAAAAAATCTGCCCCTAAAAAAATGTCATCCTGAGCGCAGCAAGAACTTCGCGAAGCGAAGTTATTGCGGAGTCGAAGGACCCCTACGCCACCAATGCGGCCAGCGCTGTCACAGGGAATTCTCGCAGGGACGTTAACGTCGACGCCCCAGCGCCGCAGGATCACTCACGCGCAAGAAATGGGTCTCAGGGAGAACTCCCCTTAGCACCATGGATGGCGCAAGAAGTGTAGGGGTCCTTCGACTGCGCAGAGCAATTCGCTTCGCGAATCGCCCTGCTCCGCTCAGGATGACAAAGGTTGAAAGCGCGAGAACCGGGGGAGACTGTCCACATGCTGATGATATTCATCGGGCATCGGTGGTATCTACGATACGAATTTTTTTCATCCGTTTGCCAACACGCAAAACAAAAAATTCGTTGATAGGCAGCCATGTGACCAGTCCGTGCACATCAAAAGGCCGCGTATTGAGATCAAACAATCCAACGGCACCCTGTTTGTACAAAGTAGCCGCTTCGGTGTTGGACGCTGCGAGGCCGGCTAAGGGGATAAGTTTTTGTAATCGAATTGGCCGCTTGGTTGTGTTACTTGGGTGCCCTCCCACGACTTGATGTACGCCGTCCACCGCGACTCTGGCAAGTGGAACATCGACGGACTCCAGTTCTACCGGCACGCCGTGTTCTTGAAACTGCCGGACCCAATCCTCTCCGGCCTTGTCCGCTTCCGCTCCCGAATGAAAATCTTTGACGATGTAGCGGGCGAGCGCTTTCTTCGCATCCATCGGATGCATTTCCCTCTTCAGGGCCTCGATGTCGGAGAGTTGCACATCCGTCAGCAGCTCGTAATATCGCCACATCATCTCGTCCGAAATCGACATGATCTTGCCGTACATCTCAAGCGGCGCTTCGTGAATCCCAATCGCATTCCCCAGCGACTTTGACATCTTGTTGACGCCGTCGAGCCCTTCCAGAATCGGCGTAGTCAGCACCACCTGCGACTCCTGCCCGTAAGCCCGCTGTATCTCGCGCCCAACGAGCAGATTGAATTTCTGGTCGGTCCCACCCAACTCCACATCCGCTTCGAGCGCCACCGAGTCATACCCCTGCGCCAGCGGATACAGCAACTCATGCATGGCAATCGGCTTTTCTTCCTGAAATCGTTTATGAAAATCTTCGCGCTCGAGCATCTGCGAAACCGTATACTTCGCAGTGAGCCGGATGAATTCCTCCGCCGAGAACTTCGAAAACCACCGGCTGTTGAAATCTACAACTGTTTTCTTGGCGTCGAGAATCTTGAAAACCTGCGCCTTGTAAGTTTCGGCATTCTCCGCAATCTGTTCCCGAGAAAGCGGGGGCCGCGTCGCCGAACGCCCCGTCGGATCGCCAATCATCCCGGTAAAATCCCCGATCAGAAAAATGACCGTGTGCCCCAGATCCTGAAAATGTTTCAGCTTGCGCAGCAGAACGGTGTGTCCCAGATGCAGGTCAGGCGCCGTCGGATCAAACCCCGCCTTCACCCGCAGCGGCTTGCCCGCGGTGAGCGACCGCTCCAGTTTTGCGCGCAGCTCGGACTCTTTCACAATCTCCGCCGCGCCCTTCTTGATGTAAGCCAGTTGCTCGTCGACCGGTGGAAAGGTAGCCATGCGCTCCGATTATAGCGACACGTTCATAACGACTGCGGGACGAGAGGAGCTTTGTGACCACGCAGGTTGTGGATTTCTGGTGGAGTCGACCGCTCACAAGCAGCCCTGATTCTGATGTCTACCGTTTCTAAGCAAACCTCATTCGCCGGATCGCGCGGCTAGATTTTGGGCGGCCTCGACCCACTTGGGTTGAAACGAGGCTGGTTGGCACACAGCCCCTGAAGGGGCTATCGAAAACAGGCAAGTCTCGGCAACAAACAAGTTCGTGCTTGACCTTAGCGCCAGTATCTCTCTGAATCAACAGGTGGATGGTAGACTTGCTGCGCATTTCTGGGAGGTAACAATGGGACGCACACACCAGATCAGATCCGTCCTCCTGCTTCTGTTCTGCTTCCTTATGGCTGGGATGGTCGCCGCCGAGACGCAGAACTCTGGTGTACCCACAACAGAACTGACCTATAAAGACTCGGCCGAGGGCCTACAGTCGCAAATCGGCGACATTATCAGAGTCGCGCGCTCCAACGATCAGGCGGCGATTCGGGCGGCACTGGATTCCCTGAGCGTCCCGCACGCGGACAAATGGTTCGAGGCCCATTTCGATCCGCGCTTTCAAGCGCAGCTTCCGGGGGACTACGCAAAGGTACTCTCGGTGTACCAGTCCCATCTCTCTTGGGTCGCGGTGAATTTTGCGAAGTTCGACGATTTCGCTCTCAAGGTTCAGCCTTCGGAAATGCCCCAGCCGCTAGCCGCCTCTGGGTTCGAATCGCTTCTGCCCAGACCGGTTGACGCGGTCAAGATCGAGAATTATCGGTTCACATCCACGGCTTCAGATCCAAAACATGGACCTCCCTCCTTCGTCAGCTCTTTCGTTTACATCGACGGGCGATTCCGATTCGTGGGCGGAACGTATCCGTTTTGGGTGGAAGGACTCAATGGGCTGCGGGGTCCCATGTCGATTCCGCCAGCGGTGATCCATGGCAGAACTGTGCAGGGGATTGCTTTCCGAAAGGATCAAGTCGGAGCCGGCATCGACGCCATCGTTCAACTGAAAATCAGTGTTGGACGCAGTGGCAAAGTGGACCATGTCAAAGTTCTGTCCGGAGATAAGGCGTTTGTCGAAGATGCCAAGGATTACGTGAAAGCGGCTGAGTTTGGCGCCTTGCCGGACGTTCCCCAGCTTGCAAACGCAAGGAGGGAATGGGATTTCGAGATCGCGTTCTTCACTCCGAAAAACCAATCCGCCGCTGGAAGCGCTGCGCGACCTAAAGACCTTCTCTATTGTTTCTCTTCTTTGGCCAGCTTGACTTTGGCGGAGTCGAGTTTTTTCTGGACGCGGGCTATGTCGGTCTGATCAACTTCGGCGGCGATGGTGCGATTCCATTCGATCAGGGCGCGTTCCCAGTGGATTGCGGCTAATTTCAGGCGGCCGGTTTTCTGGTAGAGGTCGCCGAGGTGGTCGTGCACGGTGGGATCGGTGTTGATCTTCTGCGAGGCTTTGACGAGGCTTTCTTCCGCTAATTCGTACCTTCCTAAACGGAAATAGGCCCAGCCGATCGAGTCGAGATAGGCGCCGTTGGTCGGATCGATATCGAGGGCGCGCTTGATGTAGCCAAAGGCCTCGTCGAGTTTCGTGTTCTGGTCGGCCAGCATGTATCCGAGATAGTTCAAGGCCATGGCATGCTGCGGGTCGCTGGCGATTACTTTCTTGAACTGCAGCTCGGCGTCGGCATAGCGCTTCTGGCGCTCGAAAGTGGAGCCGCGCAGAAACCAGACGTACTCTTTGTCATCCTGTTTGGTGGAGAGCTGTTCGGCTTTGTCGAGGGCCTGCTCGGCTTCGGGATAGCGCTTGAGGCGCGTGTTCATCTGCGCCAGCGTGATGTAGACTGCGCGATCTTCCGGGACGCCTTTCAGCATCGCCTGGACGTCCTTGAGCGCATGGTCGGCGTTGCCCATGTCGGCCTGCTGGGCGGCGAGAACCATCTTCAGGTCGCGGCTGTTGGGCAATTTCTGGGTGGCTTCCTTAGCGGCGTCGGTCGCCTTCTGCCATTCCTTGGCTTCGCGCCAAGTGTCGATGATCTGCTGATAGCCCCGTTCTGCGTTGTCATCGCCGCCGAGGGCGATCACCTGGCGGAAGGTGTCGGTGGCGGCCTGATTGTTACCTTGATCGCGGTAAACGGTGCCGAGACGTTCCAGGAAAACCGCTCGATTGGTCTTTTCGCCCTGGGTGTACGTGGCAGGGTCGGGCTTTTCGGACTTCTTCAGCAAATCTTTCAGGACTTGCGCGGCTTCATCAAATCGTCCCTGCGCCTGATAAATGGCGGCGATGTTGTACGGAACTTCGATCGAGTCCTGCACCATGGTCTCGGCCTTTTTCAGATGTTCGAGAGCGGTGTCGAACTTGCCCTGCTTGCGGTAGATCTCGGCGATGCGGACATAGGTCTGCGCATCTTCTGGGTTAGCGTCGGCGATGACCTTGTATTGATCGAGGGCGGCATCGGTCTGGCCGTCGTTGAGCAAGTTCTGAGCCAGGCCACGAATGGCGTCGAGATTATCGCGGTCGAGTTCGATGGCGTGACGGTAGGCCTCGATGGCGTTCTTATATTGCTTCTGCTGCTCGTAGGTGTAGCCGAGCGCGGAGTAAAGCTTGGCGGAACGGGCGGCATCGGGCACCGCGCTGAGAACTTGGGCGGCGCGAGTGGTGTCTCCCAGTTCGTTGTAAAGATAGGCAAGGGTAGTGACGGCTTCTTCGGAGCCAGGCTGGAGCCGAATCGCGGTCTTAAATTCGTTTTCCGCTTTTTGCAGGTCGTTGTTGAGACGGTACAGACGGCCGAGAAGCAGATGGTCGTCCATACTGTCGGGCTGGAGTTTGATGATCTGCTCATACTGTTCGATGGCTAGCTTCAGAACACTCTGCGATCCATTGCCGGACTGCATGTCGCCGAGCGAACGCAGGTAGATGCGTCCGAGCAGTCGTCGGGCTTCGAGGTTGTTGGGGTCGCGCTTGAGAATGTCCTGGGCTTCGACGACGGCGTCGCGAATGCGGCCGGTGCGGGCGTAGAGCTCGGCCAGGCCGGAGGTCAGGTATTCGGACGTGGGGTCGGCCTCAATGGCGGCCCGGTATTCCTCGATGGCCTTGTTGGCTAACTCACTGCGGCCGTAAGTTGCCACCTGCTCCTCGTACATGTGCGCGAGGGCGAAGTGGTAGTAGGCGGAGGCACGGTCGGGTGCCTTACGGGTGGTGACAGGAGTAGCAGGCGTGGAATCTGTTGGTTTGGCGGCCTTATCCTGAGCCAGAAGCATGGAGCCGCTGAGGGCGAGCAAAGTGCAGAGCCAGTGCAGTTTTTTCATCAAGAATCCTAAGATTGCAGCCTTACACCACTTGGATGCCGGCCCACAACGTTTGGTCTTTCTATTCTACCCTTGGCGGGCATTTCGGCGGGATGGAAGCGCAGTGGCGCCCCAAAGCCGGAAGTACAGGGGCTTTGGGGGAACGGGTGGGCTGGGGCATGACTACGGTATCGGCTGTAGAGACCAGGCTTGCCCCGTCTTGCGTCCTCAGGCAGATCTCTTAGGGGAGGGAGACGGTGCCAGCCGCGTCTCTACACAGGGAGTGTGGGTAGAAACTTGTTGGGCCAGCAGAGTTGGCGCCGCTTCTAGTGCCGGAAATGGCGCACGCCCGTGAAGATCATCGCCAAGCCGAGGCGGTCGGCGGCTTCGACTACTTCCTGGTCGCGGACGGAGCCTCCGGGTTGAATGATTGCCGTAGCTCCAGCTTTGGCGATTTCTTCCACGCCGTCAGGAAATGGGAAGAAAGCGTCGGAGGCGGCGACGGTTCCCTTCAGCGGCAGTTGCGCTTTCATGGCGCCGACTTTGCAGGCATCCACGCGGCTCATTTGTCCGGCACCGACGCCGACGGTTTGTCCGTCGCGGGCATAGAGGATGGCATTCGACTTCACATGTTTGCAGACCTTCCATGCGAAGAGCAGCGCGCGTTTTTCCTCGGGTGTGGGTGAACGCCGGGCGACGACTTTCAAATCGGAGTCAGTTAGCTGGTGGAGGTCGGCGTCCTGGACGAGCATGCCGCCCGAGATATTTTTCAGGACCCAGTTCTGCCGGCCTGCGGGAACTTCGACGATGCGAAGATTTTTCTTGGTGGCGAAGATCTCTTTCGCGGCTGCGTCGAATGCGGGCGCGGCGATGACTTCGAGGAAGAGTTCCGCCATTTCTGCGGCGGCTGCAGCGTCGACCGGGCGGTTTACGCCGATCACGCCTCCGAAGGCCGAGACGGGATCGCATTCGAGGGCGCGCAGATAGGCTTCGGCGAGCGTCTTACCGGTGGCGACGCCGCAGGGGTTGGTGTGCTTGATGATGGCACAGACGGTGTCGTCGAAGTCCTGCGCGAGGTCCCAGGCGGCTTGCAGGTCGGTGATGTTGTTGTAGGAAAGTTCTTTGCCTTGCAGCTGGCTGGCGTTGGCTACGCCTAGGCCGGAGCCGTCGGAATACATCGCGGCTTTCTGGTGGGGATTCTCGCCGTAGCGGAGATCCATCGTTTTCTGAAACGACAAGCGCAGGGTCTGCGGGAAGCCTTCGGGGGCGCGCAATTCGAAATGGCCGTTCACGCCCACGCGTTCGAGCGTGGAAGCAATTGCGGAATCGTAGGCGGCGGTGGTGGCGAAGGCTTTCTGCGCCAGGCGCCACTTGGTCTCGGATGACAGTGAGCCGGCGGAGCGGACCATCTCGTCGGCAATGGCGTCGTAATCAGTGGGCGAGGTGACCACGGCTACGTCCTGAAAATTCTTGGCGGCGGAACGGATCATCGACGGGCCGCCGATGTCGATGTTCTCGATCAGTTCCTCGAAATGGACTCCGGGCTTGGCCGCAGTTTTTTCGAAGGCGTAGAGATTGACTACCACCATGTCGATGGCGGGAATGTCGTGCTCGGCCACAGCGGAGCGATGGGCTGAGTCCTGGCGGCGGTGCAGGATGCCGCCGTGCACTTTGGGATGCAGGGTTTTCACACGGCCGTCGAGCATTTCGGGGAAGCCGGTGAGTTCGGAGATATCTTTCACGGTGATGCCGGATTCACGGAGGAGCTTCGCGGTGCCGCCGGTAGAGACGAGTTCCACGCCCATGCCGGCTAGTTTGCGGGCGAAATCTACCAGTCCGGATTTGTCGGTGACGCTGAGGATGGCGCGCTGGATTTTGGACATGGGGGCCTCTGGGATGCGGCGTGAACGAGAATTTTAGCAGTTCGGGTGGTAGTTCTCAGTTCTCAGTAAGGCGAGCCATCGCAAAGAGACGGAGCAAGCGTTCTCGCCGGCGGTGGGTTTGGGGTTACTGAGAACTGGGAACTGAGAACCGAAAACTGTTTCTAGGTTTTCGCCTTGGCTTTCAGTTTGACTTGGCCGCCCTGGGTTTCGACGGAGTAGACCACGGTGTCGCACTTGTGCTGCTTGCGGATCTCGGAGGTCTTTTTCTTGACGAAGGCGGCAAAGGAGTCGAGGCTGCCGGAAACTTTTTCTCCCGACTTCTGCTTGGCTTCGGTGAGCGCTTTGTAGAGGGATTCGACTTTCGCGCGCTCGGATTGGGCGTCGGAGTATTGCACGGAGAAAGGCTTGTCTTCAGCTGCCGCCTCCTTGTGGTGGCCGACGCCGTATACCGGATGGTGCTTGGACTCGTGTTCTGGCGCGGGCCGCACGCCCTGCACGGAGAGGATGGCGTCCTGCGGGCGGCGGTAGCCCTCTTCGCGGATTCGCATCTTCTTGCGCCAGAGATCGCTGTGGATGGCGTAGCGCTGGGCCATTTCGTTGTAGCGATAGCGCTGGGAGAAGCTCATGCGCCCGCCGTCGCTGAACTTGCGAATGAGGTTCGTCACCTTCCACTCGATTTCGGTGGGAGGTCGCTTGGCCGGGTTGTTGAAAAAAATCTCGTACTCGATCTTCAGCCGGCGGAGCTGGTGGTCGAGGAGATTCAGTTCCTCATCAATGGTCACAGGAAGACCCGCCCACAGAATAGCCCGGAACCGGAGGCGGGGCGAGGTTCCTCAGGGACACGCAGGACACGGTACGAAAGTACCCGTGGAGAGGCATTTAGCACTTAGCACTTGGCAATTAGCCACGGCGGACGGGGCCCCGCGGGGCGGCGATCCGAACAAAGCAGGGCGCGGATTTCCGCGTATTTGCGGGCAATGCAGACGGAGACGGGGCACGCCCCGTCTCTACCTATGAATTATTTCGAGGTGCTGGCGGCCATTTTCCTGACCATGGCTAGGACTAGCTTGCGGTCGCTATCGTTCAGGCTGGCGGAGTAGCGGCGGATCTGGCTTAGGAAGCGGACTTCATCGTCGGAGAGCTGGGGGAGGCCTTTGTGTCCGTTGGAGTTGCCTTCCGCGAAAAATTGCGAGAGCGCGAGGTCCATGGCGCCGGCGATTTTGGCGAGCGTGTCGAGGGAGGGAATGGTGTGGCCGTTCTCCACCCGCGACAGATAGCAGCGCAAGAGCCCGGTGCGCTTTTCGATGTCGCCCTGCGACATGCCTTTCTGAAGCCGGTAGTTGCGAATGGTTTCGCCTATGTTCATAGGTGAGCGACTGTTCAGCCACGCCAAAGATTGCTGAATAGTAAACAGAGTAACTGCGTCTGGCAAGTGGAAATTCCTTGCACTCAAAATGCTGCATGTCCTGAAGGGCTTGCGTTATCCACAGAGCTGCGCTACGCCGGTAGAGTCACTTCTTCAACGTAGCCAGGAAGTCAAGCGTGCGTTTCCAGGCATCGGCGGCGTCATCGGGACGATAGCCCTGTTTGTTGTTGGGATTCTCGAAGGCGTGGCCGGCGTCGGGATAGATCTTAATCTCGACTTTCTTGCCGAGTTGAGTTAGAGCGTGCTGAAATTTCTTGACGTCATCGGGAGTGATGCCGCGATCCTGTCCGCCAAAACTTCCTAGAATCGGCGCGTTGATCTTTTTCAATTCCGCGGGATCGGTGATCAGGGGGCCATAGTTGATAACATCGGCTGCCAGCGTCGGTTCGAGGATCGCTACACGAAGCGAATATCCGCCGCCCATGCACCAGCCGATGGAGCCAATGCGATCTTTTTTCACATTGGGCTGCGCGGCGAGATAGTCGAAGGCGGCGCGCAGGTCGCGACTGGCGCGGTCTTCGGGGACACCGCGCATCAGCTCGTGGGCGAGGTCGGGGTTGTCGGCAACCTTGCCGCGATAGAGGTCTATGGCAAGAGCGACATAGCCCTGGTCGGCGAATTTGGAGGCTTGTTCTTTCACCCAATCGTTCAGTCCCCAATATTCGTGGATTACGATCAGGGCGGGAAACGGGCCTTTGCCGGCGGGCGTGTAGAGCATGCCCGTCACGGTGTCGTCGCCAGATTTGTAGGAGACGGATTTGCCGTCGGCGGCGAGGGCGGACACGGAAAGGCAAAGAACCACACAGAGCAGAAGAGTCTTCATGCGCGTTACTCCTGAAGTTGTCACATCATGTTAACAGGACATCGAGCGGGTTCGCTGCATTGGTAAGCAGATCCTTCGCTCCGCTCAGGTGACAATTCATAATTGGGAATGATCGTGAGCTAATTATGCTTGATGAACTTCCCGTTCTTCAGGCCGGTTAGCGAGTTGTAGAGAGTCTCGAGGAACGCATCTTCAGAAATGAAATCACCGGAGTATTTTTTCCAGGGATCGAGAACCTTCTTTTCCTTCATCTGCGCCAGGTTCATTTGTTTCTTTAACGCATCAGCCACGACGGCGCGCGTGTCTTTCAACATCTTCACGTAGGCGCGGACGTCATCCAGGCTGGAGACAGGGCCATGGCCCGGGATGACTTTCACGTCGGGCGGGAGTTGCGCTACAGCCTTCTCTACGCCGTCGATCATGCCGTCAATGCTGCCGCCGCCGTCTATGTCGATAAAGGGAAATCCGTAGGTGACGAAGTCGTCGCCCATGTGCACGACGTTCGACTTTGGAAAATAGATGACCGAGTCGCCGTCAGTATGTCCGGCAGGAAAATGCAGGGCGCGAATGTCTTCGCCGTTCAGGTGCACGGTGACATCGTGATCGAAGGTAATGATCGGCAGCGCCCCTTTGGGCTGCGGCTTGTGCTCGATATGGATCGATCCGCCGTTGCCAGCCATGCTGCCTTCCTCGAGGCGCTTGCGAACGTTGTCGTGGGCGATGATCGGAGTCTGCTTCTGGAAGAACTCGTTTCCGCCAGTGTGGTCGTGGTGATAGTGCGTATTGATGATGAAGCGCACGGGCTTGTCAGTGATGCCTTTGAGGGCGGCTTGAATTTTCTCGGCGAGCGGCGCGTACTGGTCATCGACGACGACGATGCCGTCGTCACCGACTGAGGCGCCGATGTTGCCGCCGGCGCCTTGCAGCATGTAGACCGTGCCGGCGACTTTGGTGACTTTGATTTCAACTTTGCTGAAGTCCTGATCCTGGGCCAGGCAGAAGGCCCCTGAGAGAAGGGCGAGTATTGCAATGCGAAGCATGATGCGCATAGAAGTCACCCGTGAGAAGGAGGAATTGTAAACCAGGTCTTAGGTGTTAGGTCTTAGGTCTCAGGAAATGCAAAAAGATTTTGAGGGCACTTACCCGCGTTTTTCCTGAGACCTGAGACCTGAGACCTAAGGCCTGACACCTGCTTTTATGGTGTTCCTTCGTACAGGGGCCAGAGGCGATCGGCGGTTACGCGGTAGATGGCAAAGCTGGAGCCGGCATCGGTGGTGCGGCGGAAGAGCAGTTCTCCGCGGCCGTCGCCATCGGCGTCGATGGCGTCGATCAATTCCATTCGTGGAGCGACTTCGAGATG
>Ga0209701_10000482_pt1 | contig 23245 bp, 20 predicted proteins | sample CZO8metaG_4_FD_188356 | JGI IMG/M metagenome (GOLD analysis project Ga0209701, IMG submission 188356) | Vadose zone soil microbial communities from the Eel River Critical Zone Observatory, Northern California, USA - CZOApr15con2H3.8 metaG... | ecosystem: Environmental > Terrestrial > Soil >... | reverse complement strand
TGTCAGTGCGCGAGTCGCGCTGGGCGACGGCCTGAGTGCGCGGGAGAGTTTCGGGAATGACTTCAACCGGCAAGAGTGTGAGCGCCCTTATCGCGTCAAATAAAAACACATGATTCTAGCACCGCGAGAGGGCCGCGAGCGGATCTCCCCAAGTGAGCATTTCTACTTCTTAACGCAGACGGAGACGCCATCGCGCAACGGCAGAATAGTGGTGAATACCTCCGGCGACTGATACATCAGCTGGTTGAGTTCCAGAATTGCTTTGGTCTCGGCGTCGGGGTTGGGCTTGGCGACTCGGCCGCTCCACAGGACGTTGTCGGTAATGAACAGGCCGCCACTTTTGAGGTGCGGGAGGGCCATGCGAAAGACCCGCGGATAGTCGGCCTTGTCGACATCGTTGAAGATGATGTCGTACGGTTCCTTTTCTTCAGAAAGAAGTTCAAGCGCGTCCCCGGTGCGGATCGTGATGCGGTCGCTGACCCCGGCACGGTTGAAGTAGCGTCGAGCCTTGTCAGCGTTTTTCGAATCACCGTCGGTATAAATGACTCGGCCACCTTCGCCGACCGCGCGCGCCAGCCAGATCGTTGAGTACCCGATGGCGGAACCCATTTCGAACACTCTCTTGGCGCGGCTGATGATCGTCAGTTGATAGAGGACGCGAGCGACTGCGGGCCCAATGATCGGGATGCGGTTCTTGGCAGCCTCGGCTTCCATCTCGGCGAGGACTTCATCGCGCGGCGGCAAGAGAGAGTAGATGTAGTCCTCGACGTTCTGGATGGTGATTCCGCCCATTCGCCAATAAGCGTTTGCATTCTGGTCGGGCATGTTGCTCCTTAATGTCGAAAGTGCCGAGCGGTGCTCGAGTGGACAGCCGAAGGCGGCTGCCCTTAGGTTGAGATTGCTACTAAGAAATGGTTTGGCCCGGCTTCATCTCCAAAACCTTTACCTCGGGCACCAGCTTCTGCAGTTCGGCCGGCGTTCCAGTTAAGACTGGGAATGTTCCGAAGTGCATGGGGATGACGGTCTCGGGCTTGAGCAGTTTGCAGGCGTAGGCCGCTTCGCGCGGCGACATGGTGAAAAGGTCGCCGATCGGCAGCATAGCGATTTTCGGCGCGTACAGGTCGCGAATGATCGCCATATCGCCGAAGACATTCGTGTCGCCGGCGTGGTAGATCTTTACGCCGTTCGAGAATTCAAGCACGTAGCCGCATGCTTCGCCGCCGTAGATGATCTGGTCGCCGTCCTGGATGCCGCAGGAGTGGACCGCGTGCACCATGGTGACTTTCACACCGGCAACCGTCTGCGTGCCGCCTTTGTTCATGGGAGAAATCTGCTTCACGCCTTTGCTCTTTAGCCACAAACAGAGCTCAAAGATTCCGACGGCAAGCGAGTTGTGCTTCTTGCCAACTTCGACCGCGTCGCCGATGTGGTCGCCGTGTCCGTGAGTACAGAGCAATACGTCCGCTTTCTTTACGTTCTTTTCGCTCTCTGGACACATAGGGTTCCCCATGATCCAGGGATCGATGTAAAGCGTCTTCCTTTCCGGAGTCTCGATGCGGAAAGTGGCGTGGCCGAGCCAGGTGAGTTTGATGCCGGAAAGTGTCATGGGTCAGTTCTCGAATCAAAAGCCTTGAGCTCGAGCTTCGGGATTCGAGCAAAACAGTTCGCTCGAAGCTCGCGGCTCGTAGCTCGCAGTAGCTTTCCCGCGAAGTAGCATTCTATTGGCGTAGCGGGCCTGGCTGCAACGGAACACAAATCCGCCATACCGGTCCTGCCCGATCTCGTGTATAAGATGGTCCTCGTGCCTGAACTCAAAGTATTGTTGTCACGCGATCAGATTGCCAAGCGGGTCACTGAAATGGCAGAGGAGATTACCCGCGATTTCAAAGGGCAATCCGTCATCTTTGTCGGCGTTCTGAAGGGCGCCGCTATTTTCTTGAGCGATCTGGCCCGGCAAGTTTCGCTCGATGCCACTTTCGACTTTATCGGGGTTTCAAGTTACGGGAATCGACCCATCGCCGCGGACGATCCTGCCGGCCACGCGGCCTGGGATTCGCTCGGTGAAGTACGCGTGACCAAGGATCTCGACCAGTCCATGACCGATCGAAATGTCATTCTGGTGGAGGACATCCTGGACACGGGTCTGACACTCAACTACATCCAGAAGCTGCTGCTGGCGCACCAGCCGCGGACTCTACGCATAGCGGCGTTGCTCGACAAACCTTCGCGACGCAAGCAACCGATCCACGCACACTATATCGGATTCGCCATCCCCGACGCTTACGTAGTCGGATATGGACTGGACTACGCTGAGCGCTATCGCAACCTGCCCGACATTTGCGTGATCGAGAACCCTTAAACGCTGGGGGAACTGCGCGCGGACGTTCCGCCCCTTGGTGCGAAGAGCGGCCGGAGGCGGCTGCTAAAATGAAAGTCGTGAGTTCAGGACCGGCACAAACAATAGCTCCTACGCAGGTAGAGCCCTTCCTGCTGGAAGTGGCGGACGTGGTCAATACCACGCTCGATCTGGAGACCACGTTGCGGCGCGTGGCGGAGCTGGTGCGCAAAGTCATTGATTACGAAATCTTCGCCATCCTTTTGCTCAACGAACAGAAACAGGAGCTGTATGTCCGCTTTCAGGTGGGGTATCCCGTTGAAGTCGCAGATCGCGCGAGGTTGAAAGTGGGGCAGGGGGTTACGGGCAGGGCTGCGCAACTGCGCCAGCCGGTGCTGGTGAACGATGTATCGAAAGAAGATTTCTATGTGGACGCGGTGCCGAACGTCCATTCGGAGCTGGCAATTCCTCTGATCGTGAAGAACCGCGTCATCGGTGTCATCGACATTGAGGCACGCGAGATAGGTTACTTCACGGAAGAGCATAAGCGGCTCTTGACGCTGATCGCCTCGCGTATGGCGGTGGCCATCGAGAATGCGCGGCTGTACACACGCACCACTCGCCAAGCTCGCACGCTGCTCCTGCTGAATGAGATTGCACGCGAGTTGACGTCGATCCTCAACCTGGACGAACTGCTGAAGCGGGTGGGAGAACTCCTAAGCAGGATTATTGATTATCAAATGTTCAGCGTGCTGCTGGTGGATCCAGACAGCGAGAAACTGCAACACCGTTTTGCGCTGAGGTTTCAGGAGCGACTGCACCTCAAGCACGACATTCCCATCGGTCGCGGGCTAGTGGGATATGCGGCCCGGAGTAAAGAGGCGGTGCTGGTGCCGGACGTTAGTAAAGATCCGCGGTACATCCTGCTGAATCCGGAGACGCGCTCGGAACTGGCGGTGCCTCTCATCTATAAGGAGAAAGTGATTGGTGTGCTCGATCTGGAGCACACGCGCCGCGGCTACTTCACCGAAGATCACAAGCGCACCCTTACCACGCTCGCAGCACAGGTCGCGATTGCGATCGAGAACGCGCGCCTGTACGAACAGATTGCCAAACAGGAACAGCGCCTGGAGCGCGACCTGGCGCTGGCGCATGAACTGCAATTCCGGCTGCTACCCCACGCGCGGCCCAAGATTGCGAATCTCGAGGTCAGCGCGAAGTTCGTTCCCGCGCGCGCCATCGGTGGAGACTTGTACGACTTCATCCATTATTCGCTGTCGCGGGTGGGGATTGTGATTGGAGACGTGAGCGGCAAGGGCGCGCCAGCTGCGATTTACGCGGCGCTGGTCAGCGGAATTCTTAGGTCGCACGCGCCCATCGAGCCCGGGCCGGCAGAGATGTTGTCGGCGGTGAACCTTTCGCTCGGCGAGCGGCGGATTGACGGGCAGTTTGTCTCGATCATCTATGCCGTGTGGGACGATGACCGGCGCACCCTTCAAGTAGCGAATTCTGGGCTGCCGCGTCCGATTTATTGTCACGACGGGAAAATTGAGGTGATCCCGGCGACCGGGCTGCCGCTGGGATTGTTTGATGAAGCCGATTACGACGAGTTCAGCTACAAAGCCAAGCAGGGCGATCTGTTCGTGTTTTATAGCGATGGGATTCTCGATGCCCGGAACCGCGACGGCCGCTCGTTTGGACGCGAGCGCGTGGAGGAGATTGTCCTAGGCTGCTTGACTCAATCGGCGGACTGCGTGGTGAATAACATCTTCAAGGCGGTGGCCGAGCACGCGTCGGGTGTGGACCCGTTTGACGACCAGACCGTAGTGGCGATCAGAGTCAAGGACGGTTCACGTGCGCCAGGCGGGTCGGGCAAAAGGAAGTGAAACGTCCGGGGAAAGCTGCAATTGTTCGGGCGCCATCGTTTGCGTATCGGCGGGCGGCTGGGAGTACGGGATCTGCGGAACTCTCCTGCGAGGCTCTTCCGCTTGCACGGCTTGCCGAGCAATACGGAACTCCGCTGTACGTTTACTCGTCTGAAATGATTCGCTCGCGAATGAAGGCCTTTGCCCGCGCCTTCCGCTCAGTTCCTCACACAATCTGCTACTCGGTCAAGGCGAACTCCGCGCTGGCCATTCTGCGACTGGTGGAGCGCGGAGGGGCCGGGTTCGACGTCGTTTCGGGCGGAGAATTGGAACGCGTCTTGCGCGTGAAACGGACAGCGGCTCGCCAAGTTGTCTTTTCTGGAGTGGGCAAGACCGTGCTGGAGATGGAGTTGGCCCTCAAGGCGGGAATTCTACTCTTCAATGTCGAGAGCGCATCGGAGCTTCGCGTGCTGGCGGCGACCGCGGCGCGATTGAAGAAGCGCGCCGCCCTCGCCGTGCGAGTGAATCCCGACGTTTCTGCGAAGACCCATCCTTACATTTCCACTGGATTGCATGAGCACAAATTTGGCGTGCCGATTCTTGCGGCACGGCAGCTATACGCAGAAGCGGCTCGGCAGCCCTATCTACAAGTGAGTGGGGTGAGCGTACACATCGGATCGCAGATTGCGGATGTCAGTTCGTTTGCCGCGGCGCTGGAACGCGTAGCTGATTTAGTTCGCGAACTGCGCGGTCAGGGACACGACATTCGCTACGTGGATGCGGGTGGGGGCCTGGGAATTTCTTACGAAGAAACTCAGCAGGAATTTGACACACAGATAGCAGCATATGCCAGTTCAGTCCTGAGGCCGCTGCGCGGTTTGGACGTTCATCTACTGCTTGAGCCGGGGCGGTCCATCGTGGGCGCGGCGGGCGTGCTGTTGACGCGGGTCATTTACCGAAAAACGAACAATAGCAAGTGGTTCCTGGTCGTGGATGCGGGCATGAACGATCTTCTGCGGCCTGCATTATACGGCGCGTATCACGAGATTGTGCCGGTCGTGCGTTCGTCCGCTGAAATCGAAGTTGTAGACGTCGTCGGACCTGTTTGCGAGACGGGCGATTTCCTGGCACGAGGACGGGAGCTTCCCATCTTGTGTGAAGGTGATTTGTTGGCGATTCTCGACGCGGGAGCGTACGGGGCAGTTCTGGGTTCGAACTACAATACCCGCGGAAGACCGGCGGAAGTGTTGCTTGATGAAAGGAAGACGCGGCTGATTCGAAAACGCGAGAGTTTTCGAGATCAGACGAGGCTGGAGCGCCTGTGACCTTGTAGCTGCCGCCGAATGTGCCGTCCCGGAGGGACTACGGCATGTATTGGGCTTACCCCGGACTTACCTGCGGGGCTTTCATATGCCGCCGCTTCGCGGCTGAAAGTTTGCTCGCCTCAATTCCTCGCTCGGCCCGAAGCTATGCGAGTCGACGTCACGAATAGTTGCGGTGTCTCGTAGCTCGCCGCTGTGGTGCTTACTCTGAAAGCGATTCCAGAAAATTCGTCACCGCCCGGAGCACCGGTTCCGGCTGCTGGATAAAGAGCGCATGGCCGAGCGTGTGAAACTTTACGTGGGTGTGATGTGGCAACAGGCGGGTGGCGAGCGCAACGTCGGCGTCCGACATCAATCCGCCCAGATCCCCGCTGGCTTGCAAAAGTAGCGTGGGACAGGTGATTCCTCGCAAAACCGTCTCGCCGTTCCAGCCTTCGACCGCGGAGCCATCGATCGCCATATCGTAGGTGTCGGGATCGGCCTGTGCCACGCAACGCGCCCAGGAGAGCAAATAGGCTTCGTCATTGCCGGGAAGATTTCTTATGAATACAGATTCGCCAGGACCTGCCATGGGGAGTTCAATCCTGCCGATGCCGGTTGCGATTTCCTCCACCGAACCGCCCTTGCGCGCCAGATCGCGCAAACGGGAGAAGAGCGCGACGTACATAGGGCTGGGGATACGCTCGGCAACAATCATGTTGTCGCCGAGGATGAGAGCGCGCAACAGTTCGGGATGACGGCTTGCCACCCACATGCCAACCATGCCACCGAGCGAGTGTCCGAAGAGGACTGCGTTTGCGGGCACGCGTTCGCGCAAAAAGTGGGTAATGTCTTCCGCGTACCGCGTGCCTTGGTAACTGCGGGCAACCCGGCGTGACTTGCCGTGCCCACGCAGGTCGGGAGCGAAAATATGCCAGCGCATGCTCAGGGCTGGAATCAGTGGCAGAAAGACTTGCCAGCGCCGGCCGAGACCATGCGACAGGACTAATGGCGGGCCGTTGGGCGGGCCTTCGGCGTAGTTCAGGGTGACATCGCCTGTGTCGAAAGTGTTCTCCGTAATTCCTGGATGGCCTTCTTGCACGAGGATCACCGATTCGCGCCAGCCCGTGTGGGACGGACACTCTTGTCCGTCGCCTTGGACTCTTGCTCGCAACAAAATCAAGTCAACGTTGACGGACAACAGTTTCCGCCCCACACACGGGTTACCTGGCGTCGTAGGTCAGTTTGCCACCAACCCAAGTCTTCAGTACCTTGACGTCGCGAATCTTGACTGGATCGATGCTCAGCACGTCATCACTCAGCAAGACCATATCGGCCAGCATGCCCGGAACAATTGAGCCTTTCACGTTCTCCTGAAATTCGGCGTAGGCCGATCCCATGGTATAGGCCTCGATTGCTTCCTTGATGGTGAGCTTCTGCTCGGGAAACCAGCCGTTCGGATTCTTGCCGTCGAGGGTAGCGCGGGTAGTCGCGGCATACAACGTCAGCATGGGATTGAGTGGAGCGACATTCCAATCCGTGCCGAGGGCGAGGCGAACGCCGTGGTCGAGAAAGGTGCGGAAGGCATAGGTGCGCCTGGCGCGGTCGTGCCCAATGCGGCCTTCGGCCCACCGGCCGTCGTCAATCGCGTGATAGGGTTGCACCGAGGCGATCACGTGCAGCTGAGCGAAGCGGTCGAAGTCCTTCGCGGCCATGTGTTGCGCGTGTTCGATGCGCCAGCGGCGATCGCGGGGACCGTGCGCCTTATCAATTTCGGCGTAGATGTCGAGGATGGCGGAAATCCCGGCATCACCAATGGCGTGGGTGCACAGTTGGAGGCCGGCTGCATCGGCTTTCATCATACGGTCGCGCATGAGAGAGACGGGGTGCATGGCATCGGAGAGCAGGCCACGATTATTGGGTTGGTCGTTGAAGGGCTCGAAGAAATAGGCGGTCGCGGAGCCGAGGGAGCCGTCAGCATATGACTTCAGCGCACCGAGGCGGAGGTAAGGTCCGCCGAAAGCGTGACGAATGCCGATCTTTACCTGGTCATCCACTTGCGCGATCAGCGGCGCGGCATAGATACGCGTTGTAAGGTTGCCTTCTTCCAGCAGCTCTGAGTAGATAGCGATGTCGGCGTAGTCGGGATTCATGTGCTGCACGCTGGTGACGCCGAGGGATGCGGCATGCTCCAGTGCGCGCTCGATGGAGTGGCGGCGCTGCTCGTGCGTCGGGTCGGGGATGACTTTGTAAACCAGATCGGCGGCGGCATCTTTCAAAGCACCGGTGGGATTTCCCTGCGCGTCATGGACGATCACTCCTCCGTCGGGATCGCGAGTCTTGGCGGTGATGCCTGCAAGCTTCAACGCGATTGAGTTTGCCAGAATCATGTGGCCGTCGTAGCGGCTGACCGCGACCGGAGTTTGCGGAGTCGTCGGATCAATCAATTCTTTGGTAGGAAGTTGGGCGGGAGTCCATTTGGTTTCATCCCAATCGCCACCTAGAATCCACTCTTCTTTGGAAGTCTTGGCGGCGCGCTCGGCGATGCGGCGGGCGAATTCCTGAGGGCTGGTAGCGTCGTTCAATTGCACGTTGTCGAGCTGCTGGCCACCCGATGTGAAGTGGACGTGGGCGTCGTTGAAGCCGGGCAGCAGGCGCTTCCCTGCCCCGTCTTGCACGCGCGTGTTCGGTCCGCGCCAGACGTCGACTTCCTGATTGGAGCCCACGGCGACGATGCGGTCGCCGAGGACGGCAACGGCTTCGGCCTCGGGATGGTCGCGATCGACGGTCCAGACTTTCGCATTGCGGATGATGAGATCGGCGGCAGGCTTGGATTGCGCGAAGGCGCCCGTAGCACACGCGAGAAGTATTGCCACCAGCAGGAAATGCCGCTTCATCTTTCCTCCGGGATGACTTCCTATTGTAGAGACGCGGCGTGCCGCGTCTCATGCCGACAGTGGACGCAACCGTGGCAAAAGGAGGCGCGGCAAGGCGCGTCTCTACGGATCCATTTGTCGAGTGTCACCGTTCCCCCCACTTCAGCTTCGTGCTCAAGACTTCGAAGAAGGTCTTCTTGAAGCGCAGGAGCTTTGCTGGATGTTCGGCCTTCACGCAACGGACCGCATCGCCATCGTTAATAGGCATGCCGACTTGTCCGTCCATGCTCAGGTAGGCTTCTTCCTCTCCGGTCTTTACCTGAATTTCAATCTCGACGGAATCGCGCACGACCACCGGACGATGCGTCAGCCCGTGCGGGGAGACGGGGGTAATGACAAAAGCGTCCACATCGGGCTTGAGGATGGGGCCGCCGGCACCCAGCGAATACGCGGTCGAACCGGTGGGCGTCGCGACGATCAAGGCGTCGGCTTTATAGCTCGAGACGAATTCCTGGTCCACAAAGAGCTCAAAATAGTTCAGCCGGGAGATGGCGCTTTTGCTAACCACAACGTCATTCAGTGCAATGTGTGTAGCCACAGCGCCGCCACCGCGTACCAGCGAGCAACTGAGCATAGCGCGGCTGTCCACCATGTACTGACCCTTTTCGATCGCTTCCAGTGCGGGATAGAGATCGGCGAGAGCGAGTTCGGTCAGGAAGCCGAGGGTCCCCAGGTTGACTCCGAGGATCAACGTTCCCGACCGGCAAACGGCGCGCGCCGCCGAAAGAAGAGTGCCGTCGCCGCCTAGGACGAGGGCGAGATCCGGAGAACGAGATCCTAACTCGCTACGTAAAACAACATCGGCCGCCGAAAAGTACTGAGCACTCTCGCGGTCGATCATCACTTTGTAACTGCGCTGACTGAGCCACTGGTGAAGTGGAGGCAGGATGCCGGACAACTCCGGGCGGCCGGGCTTCGAGATAATGGCGACTGTCTTCGGTCGAAAGGAGCTTTGGGGAGCTTCGGACATGGAACACACGATTGTACAGAATCAGTCTCCAGCGGGCGGCGGGAACTCGGCATAGAGCAGAAATTCGCGGTTGCCTTCCGCGCCGAGGATGGGGGACTCGGTGGAATCCGTGCGGGTCGCGCCTAGAGCACGCACTGCGGCCTCGACCTTGAGCACTGCGGATCGCTGAGCCGCTTCGTCGCGCACGATTCCGCCCTTGCCGACTAGGTCGCGGCCGACTTCGAATTGAGGTTTCACCAGGATGACCACCTGATCCGCTGCTCGCTGGGCGGGCTTTGAAACGGACGCTTCGATTACCGCGGGCAGGACAAGCGTTGCGGAAATAAAAGCGACGTCTATGGCGATGAACTCTATAGCCTCGCCGAGCTGCTGGCGGGTGAGATAGCGGGCGTTGGTTTTTTCCAGAAGTTTGAGGCGAGGATCGTTGCGCAGGCGAAGATCAATTTGGCCGTAGCCGGTATCAACAGCAATCACGCGGCGCGCTCCGTGCTGCAGCATGCAATCACTGAAGCCACCGGTGGACGCGCCAACGTCGAGACAGGTTTTGTCCGTGAGATCAATGTGCCAGTGGTCGAGGGCTTTCTCTAACTTCAGCCCGCCGCGGCTCACATAGCGAATGTCTTCTCCCAAAAGCCGCACTGCGCAGCCGGACTCCACCGACGCGCCCGCTTTTTCGATTTTCTGTTCGTTGACCAGGACTTTTCCGGCGAGGATCAGAGCTTGCGCGCGTTCGCGCGAAGGCGTCATGCCGCGATCCACCAGCAATTTGTCGAGACGCGTCTTCACGGGCTTGCAGTTGCCATCGAATTCAGCATGCACCACCACGGTGCCAGCACCCGATGCAGTGCAGAATGCTGAACCAATTTGTTAACAGAAGGTTACAGGAATAACTCCCACGTTTTACACAGAGTTTTCCACTGCGATGTTGAAAAGTGTCCAAGCGTTGTTAAAAAACAAAAGCCGTCCAAATGGACGGCTTCGAGAATTCGCGTTCACGGAGCGCTACAAGCTAACCGGCGACTTCCTCCAGCAGCTTCTCATCGATGTCAAAGTTCGAGTGAACGTTTTGCACGTCGTCGTGATCTTCGAGTGCTTCCAGCAGACGGATCATCTGCGTGGCCTGCTGACCTTCAAGCTTGATGTAGTTCTGCGGAACCATGGCCACGCTCGACGATGCGGGCGTAATACCAGCTTTCTTCACCGCTTCCAGAACAGTTTCGTAGGCGGAAGGTTCGGTGAGGATCTCCCAATTCTCGCCTTCGTCCTTCAAGTCTTCGCCGCCCGCTTCCAGGATGATATTCATCAGGTCGTCTTCTTTGGCGGCGGACTTGGGAACGACGATGTCACCTTTCTTGTGGAACATCCAGGAGACCGCGCCGGCTTCGGCCATGTTGCCGTTGTTCTTGCCGAAGACGTGGCGGATTTCGCTCACGGTTCGATTGCGATTGTCGGTGGAGATTTCCGCCAACAGCGCGACGCCTCCCGGGCCGTAGCCTTCCAGTACGAATTCTTCGTACGTCAGACCCGGCAGCTCACCGGTGCCGCGCTGGATGGCGCGCTTGATGTTGTCAGCGGGCATGTTCTCGGCCTTGGCCGCGACGATGGCCGTGCGCAGGCGCGGGTTCATATCGGGATCGCCCCCACTCTTGGCGGCCATAGCGATTTCCTTAATGAGACGGGTGAAAATCTTGCCGCGCTTCGCGTCAAGCGCGCCCTTTTTATGCTTGATTGTGGCCCATTTTGAATGGCCAGACATGGGAATACCTCGGTCTAGAGAACTGAAATTGCGTTATTGACTAAGAAGTCGCCCGCGGAGGAGATCACTGGATAGCCTCTACTAAAACTGGTCAGGCGAACTGAGATTATAGCATGAGGAGTGGGCGGGACCGACACCAACTGCTCGGCCCGCGTCTCAGATGTCACTCTGGCGTGAGGGTGCCGTGGGTTAGGCTTGTGTGGAGTCTGCATGCCTGCTAAACGTCCCGATCGACTGCTTTCTCAACTGGAAGAGCACCGCTATCGATTTGGACCGGGCGAAGCGGCGCGTGTCGTCAATCTCCTGAACTCGCTAGCATCCGTTCGATACAGCGATTCCCAATCCCTGATTCGCTTCCACGAAGCTCTGCTCTTCCTGCGAGTTTTCCCGCAGGGCCCCAGCGTGATCCGCAAGACCGAGAGGCTCCTCAATAACTTCTGGAAGAGAGTGGCGGATCTGCGCCAACACGGAGTCGATCTGAGTTCCTGGGACACGTTCGAAGTTTCGGGCGTAGCCGGTACCGCCATGGAGGACACACTCAGCTTCGACATTGCCCGCTGGCTGATCGGGCGCATGCCGGCCAAGATCGAAATCGCCTGGGACAATTATGAGCCGGGACGCGAGCTGGGCGCAACGTGGCCACGCATCATACCGCTGCTGGAAGACGACGCGTACGTCGAGGCCGACACTCCGTGGCAGCAATGGCTGCAAGGGGCACAAGGAAAGAAGAACGCGAGCCCGGAGTGGCTGATCCGGCGCTTCGAGGAAATGCCGCTCTCGGAGCACGATAAAGCTGAACTCTACGATTCCCTGCGGCTGCCATTGCGCTGGAATCTCGGCAATTCACGAATCTCGCGGACGCGAAACTGGGAGCAGGCGCGGAAATTTTTCTATCACACCGCGCCGCTCATCAGCCGCAGCGAAGTGTCGCTGCCGGAGGAACTGGCAAAGAAGCCGCCGGCGCTAGTCGAGCTTTCGCGCAAGCAGGGCGAACACGTGATGGACACGATCCGCGAGGTGATGCTGGTGCGGTATCGCGAACTCTACGGGACAACGCTCGGCGATTCGGCATCGGCGCGGCGCGCCAACGTCGGACGTGGACTGTCTATATATCTTTGGAACCTGCCTCCCAGCCGACGACTGCCGCTGCGCGCCTATGTTGCCGGCCTCACCGTGAAGAACGGCGTACCCATCAATTACATCGAGGCGATTGGGCTGTGTGAATGGATGGAAGTTGGGTTCAACACTTTCTATGCGTTCCGCGGCGGGGAGACTGCATGGGTGTATGCGCAGGTCTTGCGGTGCCTCACTCATCTGATGGGAACGACTTGCGTTTCGGTTTATCCCTACCAGCTCGGTCACGACAATGAAGAGGCAATCGAGTCAGGAGCGTTCTGGTTCTATCGGAAGGTCGGGTTTCGTCCCGGACGTCCAGAGTTGTTGCGGCTGGTAGAGGGCGAAGAGAGCAAGATCGCCGCGAACCCGAAGTACCGAACGTCGGCGCGCACCCTGCGGCGGCTGGCGGCGGGACACGTCTTCTACGAACTGCCCGGGAGTGAAATGGGAGCATGGGATCGCTTCTCGACTCGGAAAATCGGGTTGCGCGTGAACGCTTACATGGCGAGGAAGTTCGGCGGCGACGCTCGGCGGATGCGGTCGGAGTCGGCGCGGTCGATGGCGCTGAGCTTGAACGTAAATACATCGCCGTTGTCGGCGCTTGAGAAGGCCAGCTTTGAGAATTTTGCAGTTGCTCTAGCGCCGGTTCACGATCTCTCGTCATGGAAGCGCGAAGAGAAGGATGCGCTGTTGCAGATCATCCGTGCCAAAGCGGCGCGCAACGAAATGAAGTTTTTGCACCTGACGCAAAAGCACGAGCGATTGCGGGACGCGCTGCTGAAGATGGGGTCGTAGTGCGGTCCGAAAATGTTCCGGCTCTTCCCTTCCCCTTTCTAGAAATTGTCAACCTGAGCGAAGCGAAGGACCTGCTGTCCTATGCAGCGAAGAGAGCGGTCCTTCGCTTCGCTCAGGATGACAATTCATTAGGGCTCTCACGTGAGCCGCCTCGCTTTGTACGCGTACAGCACTGCCAATAGCGGCGGAGCAAGCAGAAATCCCCAGAACGGAATCGCAAATCCCATTACGATCGGTACCAGGATCGAGGCCCACATCGGTACTTTGGCGACCCGCCGCATGATGTAAGGTTGAAGCACGAGGCCATCTACCACCACGATTACGGCGTAGAGGATCAGCACGTAAAGCGGATGTTCCCAATCCTGCCAACGAAGCGATGCCGCCAGCACCGGACCAACCAGACTAAGCACCGGGCCCAAGTGCGGCACGACTTGGAGAGCAGCGGCGAGCAACGCCCACAGGGGCGCCCAGGGAATACTGAGAATCCACAAACCCACGAGCCACAACACGGCCACTGCGATGGAATCCTGGATCTGCGCGATCGCCCAGTTTTTCAGAGCAGAGCCGGTTACACGAACGTGATCTCTCGGGTCCATGCGCGATGTTTGTTTGACCCCCCTGTAAACCTTATCTCGCCAATTCCGTCCATAGCAATAGAGCCATAAACAATCGATGAGCCTCTCACTCCCGGCGTTGGCGACGCAGACTCAGGAATGCCCCCGGGCGATCACCGCCGAGGATTTCGAGCAGATCGTTCGCCGGTATCAGAGAAAAATTTATCGAGTGTTGTTGCTCATGCTCAAGAATCCGGAAGACGCGGACAACCTGACGCAGGAGTGCTTCCTCCGCGCCTACACGAGCATGAAGAGTTTTCGGGGCGAGTGTAGCGAGCAGACTTGGCTGATCCGCATTGCCGTAAACCTGGTTCGGGATCACGCGCGCAACCGGCGGGCCGGATTCTGGAAGCGCCTGCTGAGGCTGGAGGACGATGGTGTCGTCACCGACAATCACGAACCGCGCTCCACCATGCCCTCTCCCGAGCGCGGAATGCTTGCGAGACAAGAATTGGACGCGGTGTGGCAGGCAGTGGACAGGTTGTCCGCGCGTCAAAGAGAAGTGTTCGTTCTGCGGTTTTCGGAAGAAATGGAATTGAAAGAAATTGCCGAGGTGCTGGACCTGCGCATCGGTACCGTGAAAGCCCAGCTGTTTCGGGCAATGACGAGCGTGCGTGAGCAAGTCGGGAGATGACAAAGATGACTGCTGAGCGGTTTGACAACGATCGTGAAATGTCCGCGGAGTTAGCCGCGGGGTGGCGCGAGGATGCCAGGCGCCGGTCTGAGCGTCCGGAGGAATTCTGGAACGGTCAGCAGGTGCGAATTCGCGCGTGTATTCAGAGTCAGAGCGCGCGGAAGCCACGGAGTCTTCGGCTTGCGGTTGCGACTGCGATGCTCATATTTTTTGCGATACTGCTGATTGCGCCCGCCGGACCTCGCCCGCAGCCGGCTCGTCCGCACGCGGAAATCGACGCCGATCAGCAATTACTGCTGGCGGTCGAACATGCACTGGCGGTAGGAACTCCGGAAGCACTCGAGCCTCTTACCTTGTTGGTTGAATCCACTTCCAATCACGATGTCGAAACCATTCCCCACAAGGAGCACCGTCATGAAAACTAGATGCATTGCGTTCTTACTTGCAGTTCTCGGCACATCGTCCGTGCTGCTCGCTCAAACCCCGCCCCCAGAACCACGGGCGCCGCGCGCTCCCAAGACCTTCGAAAAGCGGATCATCGTACACGGAGACATGGGCATGCGCGGAGAAATGGGCAAGTGGTGGCGAGAAGCTGAAATCTCCAAAAAGCTGCAACTCTCGGAGGGACAAATCGCGCAACTTGACCAGATATTCTACGACCACCGCGTCAAGCTGATTGACCATGGCGCGGAGATGGAAAAGCAAGATTTGAAACTGCAGTCTCTGCTCGACGCCGACCAGCCCGACGAAGGCCAGATCGGTTCGCAAGTAGACCTGGTGCTGGCTGCGCGCGGCAAGCTGGAACGTGAATACACCTTCATGAATCTGGATCTGCGAAAGGTCCTGAGCCTCGACCAATGGCGCCAACTAAAGAGCATCCGCGGGGAGCGCTCGGGAGACAACGTCATTTACTTCCATAAGAAACTGGAGGGGGGCCCTACCTCCGGGCCCATCGTGATTCCGTTTCCGCCCGACGGTACAGAGATCACACCGGCGCCGGAACCAAACCTCTAAGTGGCAGAGCAACGGGTCCGGAGCCATCCGGACCTGTTGGAGTCAGTAATCCTCTGACACTAAAGTAGATAGCTCGATTCGCGCTAAATCCCGTGTTGGACGGGCATTTTCGGCCAATGGGAATTCCACGGTTTGCCGATGATGTTCCTTAGACCCCGGCGAGGAACTCAATGCAAGCGCGCAGAGCCGCTCTACTCACGCTCGTCTTCGTGGGCGTGTTGTTCGAGTCTTTTCACGCCCTTGCGCAGGTCAAACGGCGGCCCTACCGCTCCGGGCAAAACCGCGGCGTTGACGCAAGAACTCAGAAGTTTCGGCCAGTCATTTCCCCTGATCTGATTGGTGTGGATGCGTCGGGTGCGTTGGTGAAGAACGAGGCTGCGATCGGGCAGTCGGCAGCGCGGCAGATTAATGCCCTTCTCCAGGACAAGCAATCGCGCACAGCCGCCCAGAAGAAGATCAGTTCGAAGCTCATTTACACGGCCAGGATGCTTCAGGGACTGCCTGCTGCGCCGGACGTGCCGTCCTTGGAAACCGGCGTAGACGTGGATGACGACGGCAATGTGTTGGTCGACATCACCGCCAAAGTCACACTCAGCTTTCTGGCGCAGTTGAAAGAGCAGGGCGCGTCCATCTACGGCTCCTATCCGGCCTACGGCAGCGTCCGGGTGCTGGTTCCGGCTGCCCGCCTCGAGAACATTGCGGCCTTGCCTGGTGTCGTCTTCATTGGTCCGAAGCAGGAGGCGATGACCGCTGGGTCTTGGCCCGCAGCGCTGCGGAATGCCTCCTGGCCGCGCGCGGGCTCTGCGGAGCGGTCGGCGCGAGTGCGAACTTATCTGCAATCGATCCTGAGGCCAGTCAGGAATGGCGCGGCCGGCGTAGCTCCAACCGGTCAAGGCAGCAAGACCTCGGAAGGCGATCTGACTCACCGTGCCTTCGACGCGCGCATGGCGTTCGGAGTAAATGGCGCCGGCATCAAGATCGGCATCCTTTCGGATGGAGCCAGCAACCTAGCAGCCAGTCAGTCATTGGGCGATTTGCCGAGCGATGTCACCGTGCTTCCGGGACAAGTCGGAGGCGGCGATGAAGGCACGGCCATGATGGAGATCGTCCATGACCTGGCACCGGGTGCCAAACTCTACTTCGCCACTGCGTTCAGCGGTATCGCCAACTTCGCGCAGAACATCCATGACCTGCGCGCAGCCGGTTGCGACATCATAATCGACGACGTGTTCTACTTCGACGAAAACCCCTTTGTGGACGGGCAAACTGGGGCAGTGCCATCCCCAAGCAACGGAGGCCTGATCCTGCAAGCGGTAAACGATGTGACCGCGGCGGGCGCGTTATATTTTTCATCCGCGGGCAACGAAGGCAATCTGGACAGCGGCAGTGCGGGCGCGTATGAAAGTGATTTTGTGGACATTGGCGCGCTGGGACTGCTCCCAGGCGGCACAGTTCACCAGTTCGACACGAATCAATATGACCGTATTTCAGCCAATGGCGGAAACTATGTGATGCTCTTCTGGTCGGATCCGCTGGGCGCCTCCGCCAATGACTACGATCTGTTCGTGCTGAACTCCACCGGCACGGCCGTTTTAGAAGCATCCACCGACGTGCAGGACGGCACCCAGGATCCCGTGGAATTTCTCTCGCCGACCTACAATGTCGCCAACAATCGCCTGGTGGTTTTCAAGCACACCGGCGCGCAAAACCGCTACTTCCACCTCAACACATTTCGCGGCGGGCTGGCGGTTGCGAGCGCCGGAGAAACCCACGGCCATTCTCACGCGGCGCTCGCCTATAGTGTGGCGGCAACTCCAGCGCTGGAGGCATGGAGCACGTTGACTTCAAATGGTCCCTATCCAAATCCCTTCGATGCCTCTAACCAGATCGAATGGTTCAGCTCTGACGGCCCACGGCGCCTCTTCTATCACGCGGACGGGACGGCCTTCACACCGGGCGATGTGTCCTCCAGCGGCGGCATCGTCCGGCAAAAGCCGGAGATCACAGCAGCCGATGGCGTTTCCGTCACTGGCGTCGGAGGCTTCGGCAGCCCGTTCTACGGAACATCGGCCGCGGCGCCGCACGCGGGAGCGATCGCCGCACTAGTCAAATCGGCGAGTCCAACGATCACCACCGGGGAAATGCGGACCGTCCTCACCGGTTCCGCGGTGGACATCATGGACTCCGGCGTAGACCGCGACTCGGGTGCCGGAATCGTGATGGCGTTTGAAGCGTTGAGTTCGCTGGGAGTGACCGGGTCCGCTAACCCAGAACTGGGCACCATCGTGGCCACCGATCATCCCGGGAATGGCAATGGCATGTTGGAGGCTGGCGAGGGGGGCATCGTTACTATTGAACTCAAGAACACGGGCGGAGTCGTCGATGCAACGGCCATCCACGCAACTCTGACCACCCCCACACCGGGCGTGAGCATCACTCTGCCCAACGTGTCTGCGTATGCGGATCTGCCCAAGCTTACTGGGGCGGGAAACAACCTGAGTCCATTCGCCTTCACGCTGGCCAGCGACTATCCCTGCGGCCAGACCATCGACTTCGTGCTGACCGTGACCTACACGGGAGGACCGAATCCGCGAGTGTTACGATTCACTGAACCAACCGGACCTTTGTTCAACATCAGCACCGCCCTGGATGTAACTGCTCCGACTTCACCAATGACGGGCGTGACGGCTGCCACCGGAACGCAGATCGGCAGAGTGTCCCGCAACGGTGTAGCGACAACCTGTGCGACAACTCCCAAAGCGTGGCCAGGCATTATTGGGGCTGCCACTCATCAATATGATAGCTACACTTTCACGGCAACCCAGAGCGTCTGCACGACGTTCACATTGGCTTCGACGAATGGGATCAACCTTTTTCTCGACGCCTATTCGCCGAGTTTCGATCCTGGCGATCTCCCGACGGGTTACTTCGCGGACGCCGGAACAAGCAGTAGCACGCAGAGCTTCAGCATGGGGATCATTGCAGGCGAAACCTACTCCCTAACGGTTCATGACGTGCCGTCGGGCGCGGCCAGCGGAACCGGTTACAACCTGCAGTTCTCCGGATGCGCGTTCTCGTCGCTGACTCCCAACCAACCGCCAGTGGCTCAAGCCCACGACGTGAACGCAATCGCGGACTCCAACCACACTGCGATCGCTTCGGTTGACAATGGGTCTTACGATCCGGATGCGGGCGACACCATCACGATCACGCAAACGCCTGCTGGACCATACCCCGTTGGGGCCACGCTTGTCGTACTTACGGTGGTTGACAGCCGGGGTGCAACCGCTCAGGCGAACGCGACGGTCACGGTTGTCGATCTCAACTTTGACTTTGGCGGGCAGGCACTGCCCGCGAAGACCGTGAATGCAGGACAAGCCGCGACCCAGACAATCACCATCCGGCCCATCCCGGCGCCCTGGAACTCGGTCGTAACGTTTTCGTGCTCGGGATTGCCCGCGCTAACCACGTGCGCGTTCCATCCCACCAGCGTCACTCCCGGCGACAGCAACGCCACCACGAGTCTGACAGTTGCGACTACCGGGCCGAACTCCGCGCTCAGTCGCCCAGGGAAGTCATGGCTTGCGACTTGGCTGGGGTTCAGCAGCTTGGGTCTGTTCGCGGCCGCGAGTGGCATCCAGCGACGCAGGTGCGTGATGCGCTTGTTCCTGGCGATGCTGGTTTTTGGGCTCCTGGCGCTATCGCTACTTAGTTGCGGCGGTAGGAGCGCAGATGCCCCTCCGGGCGCTACGCCCGCGGGCACGTACCCGATCACCGTGACGGCTACTTCGGGAGGCGTTAGTCACCAAGCAACCTTTCCGCTGACCGTGAATTGAAACCTGTGATTTCCTCCGGACGTGTGGTTGGAAGAGCTGTGCCCGGCTTGAAGTGCGACTACCCGCCAGTGTATAAATGTTAGAGAGTGCTTGTAAGTCATTGATTTTAGCGGAAGTGGTGGAACTGGCAGACACACCATCTTGAGGGGGTGGCGCCGAAAGGCGTGGGGGTTCAAATCCCCCCTTCCGCACCATAATCCTGATCCTCAAATAGAGATCGCGAATTCGGGCTTCGGCTCCAGCGGAGTTTTGTTTATGTGGATAACAGTTCTGATCACCATAGTTCATGTAATAGTTTGCTTGTTTCTGATTGCAGTGGTGTTGCTCCAGAGCGGCAAAAGCGGTGACCTGGCAGCGGCCTTCGGAGGCCAGGGCAGCCAGACCGCATTTGGCCCGCGCGGCGCGGCCACCGCGCTCACCAAGGCGACGACTCTGTCCGCGATTATCTTCATGGTCACATCGATCACGCTTTCGATCTTCGCCGCGCGCCGGACGGGTCCGGCGTCAGTGCTCTCAGGAGAGAAGGCAGGAACGACCAAGTCCCAGCCGGCTCCGCCGCAAAAACCGCAGCAGGCGCCTACACCGTCGCAGAAGTAGCTACTGCCTGTAAGCTTCTCGCTTCTGGCAAACTCGGTGGTAGCCGCCTCCTGGCACCGAAAACGCAAAGTTTCCTAGCTGAGATTGCTGGGTGTGGAAGGTTGCTAGTAGCTAGTGGCTATCTGAGAAACGGATTCCCTTCCCTTTCCTCTCCAATGGTGGTTTTCGGGCCGTGGCCTGGAATGACGACCGTCTCATCGGGCAGTGCCAACACACGCTGATGTAGAGATCGCATGATCTTTTCGATCGAGCCTCCGGGGAGGTCGGTGCGTCCGATGCTGCCGGCGAAGAGGGTGTCTCCTGCGATCAGGAGCTTCTCGGCGCGAAAATAGAGGCAGACGCTGCCTTCGGTGTGGCCGGGCGTATGGAGGACATTTGCTGACAGACCTCCTGCCGACAAGCTTCCGCCATGGCCAAGTTCAGCGTCGATCTTGACCTCACCGGGCGCCGGCATTCCGACCCAGGTGGCCTGCATGTCCAGCATCTTCAGCAGAGCATAATCGTTCTGATTGAGCAAAATCGGGGCACCGGTTAGCGCGCGCAGCTTCATAGCGCCGCCCACATGGTCGATGTGGGCGTGCGTGATGACGATCTGCTTCACTTTCAAATTATGCTTGCGGAGGATGGCCGCAACGTCTTCAATGTCGTCGCCGGGATCGATGACCATCGCTTCGCGCGTGGCTTCGTCCCCGATGACAGAGCAATTGCATTGCAGCGGGCCGACGGGAAGGATTTCGTGGATCATTGGCGAGTTCTCAGTTCTCGGTTCTCAGTTCTCAGTCAGGACCTAACACCTTGCACTGAGAACCAGGAACCGAGAACTGGTTTCAAGACGCGGCTGCAGTTTGTCCCGTCCGATTCTGGTCCGCCCGGAAGCGCAGCAGCGCAGCGATGTTGCCGGCCTGATCCAGTTCCGAGTGTTGTTTCACGTAGAACAGTTCAATGTCGCTGCGGATGGCGATCGGAATGATGGCGTCGCAAATATCGTTGAGTTCGCGCGTCTTTCTTCCACAGGCCACACAGGCCGAAACGATGTGCGCGTCGAGATGGCCACAGTGCGGGCATTCGACCGCACGTGCGGAGTAGTTCTCGGTCAGGAACAACGACTGGACCTCACCAGTTTCGAGCGCGCGCAGCACGCGGCGCAGGCCGGTCACGCCGCGTCCATTGGCTTTGGCGAAGTTAATCGCCTCCTCGGCCCGGGCGCGGCCCCGTTCTTGGATCCATTCCGTGAGGAGAGAATCGGCGTGCTTGCGGATCTCCTCATCGCCCACGCTGGCCACATCGGCAGAGAATCGTCCGATGAGGCGCTGCTTGACGTAGGGATGCAGGTGGGGCTCGAACTCGGGCCAGTTGCTGGAATGACAACCAATGACGAGCCTCTGCCAGAGGCCTTTCTCCAAATCCGTGCGCAGTCGTTCTGACACGGCCTTGAAGTGCTGCAACGCCTCTTCCGCCACCCGGCGCTCGGCGTGGCCAGCTTCGTATCCGTGATATCCGTAGCTGGCGCCACTGCGGGAAAGCATGTGGACAATCGCGCCTCGCTCGCGGAGATCATCGAGACGCAGGTCGAAGAACCGCGCGCGCTGCCGATCTGCCACAGCTATGCACAAGTCTGGTTGCGCTCCTAACAGCATGGCCAGAGGCTTAAGCTGAAGGCGAGACTGAACGTAGATTCCGGTCGTCCCGAGCCGCGGCGGCAGATCGAAATCCTTCCACAGGTTGTGAGCGGAACAAGCGAAGACGGCCCGTCCCCGTGTATGACCTGGCAAGCGACTGGCCACCTCCAGCACACGGTCAAGGTCGACGTGTAGCCAGCCGTTCTTGCCTCTGCCATTCGCGTTTTTGAGGGCCTGCTTGACGACATCCTTGGCAAGGATTGCCTCACGGCGATGCGACCGATCCTGTGGAGGGTCAGGCTGGAAATAGAAACTCAGGGCATAGGCGCCCTTGTTTTCGTCCGCTTGGAAAGCAGCCAACTCACGGATTTCTTGCCGGGTCATCATCCGATTCTCCTTGAGTCGTTAAGTTCCAGTTTTCTTGAGTTCCTTGCGAAAATCCTGCGCCACCGAAGGCGAGCTACGCACCAGCAGGCGAGCCCGCTCAATGGATTCCCGCACCGCCTCCGGATGCCGGCCGGTGATGGCCGAAATTTCAGGCAGTGAGAAGCCTTCGATACCATATAGCAGAAATGCCTCCCGATCGGTCCGGTCGACCCCACGCAACGCTGCCTGCACCACCGCAACCATCTCGTCGGAATAAGCGGCCTGCTCCGGCGTAGTCACGCGACGGTCGGCGATGGAACTCTCCTTGGTCCAGCCCTCATCCGGCTGGTGAAATTGCAGCGCGGGCTCGTCCGAGGCCTCCACGTTTTGGCGGCGCCGGCTGTCCTCGAGATGGACGGGGGACTCGGGGTCGTTCAGGCGGGTGCTCATGTCGTCCATGGCCTGCATCGCCAGGCGGTAGAGCCAGGGTTCGAGCGCCAGCTTTTCCGGGCGGTCCCCGTCGCTGAGGGCTTGGGCGATCACTTCGTCCACCACTTCTTCAGTGGAAAGTCCGTCACCGGAAGGATCCTCTTCGGTGTGTCGAAAATAGAGTTCGCGGTCCACGAAGCGTTCCAGGCGGGAAAGGTTGGCGTCCACGTAGGAGCGCACGTCGTCGGCCGAAATGGTCGGCGGCAGAATCGCGGCTACGGTCTGCTCAAATGGAACTCCGACCTCGGGGGATTCTTGCGGAGTTCCTTTCGGACGCCGCCATTTGTGGCTGGAGCGCAGAATTTCCTTGTGGCGATTGATCTGCTGCACGAGCTCATCGAAAGCACTCTTGATGGCAGCAGTCGGGCTCGCGGCTTTTTCCTGGGCGGCTAACTGTCCGGAGGGTAGGCGCAGGTTTAACGAAACCTGAGTTCCCTCTCGCGGCGAGTTCTGTTCCAGAACCGCCTTCAGGTGCACCAGTTCCGGCCGGAAGACCTGCAGTCGCTTCCTCAGCTTTTCGATCTGATGAATGATTTCTTTTTCGATGTCGGGAGTTTTTTGAACCTTATAACTGACGTGGACGTTCATGAGAGCCTCGAGTGCGGGAAGAAGATCCCGTGAAGCTTCAGTCTCTACAAGGCAATTGTACACCCGGGAGAACTGGCCGGAATGGCCTTTCCGAGCCACGCGCCCAGCCTATTTGTAGTACTCAGATTCCTGTATGACACCAGGAGGCAAAGCCGGAAACGGTGGGAATTCCTGAGACGCCCCTTTCAGCAGGGCTACCGCCTTCTCGGATCGTCGACTCCCATCGTGAACCGCGATTTTATGGGGAGAATCAGGCGAATAGCCTTCCCACAGCGAAACTCCCGCGTAAGCACCGTCTTTGCGCAGGATGTAATAGGTCATATCAACGAACTTCAGCTTGTTCATATCGTTGTTGTAGTTGCGGACGATCCGTTTGAGCGCATCCATTCCGGCTTCCTGCGGCGACAGGCCGCG
>Ga0209701_10000480_pt1 | contig 23306 bp, 25 predicted proteins | sample CZO8metaG_4_FD_188356 | JGI IMG/M metagenome (GOLD analysis project Ga0209701, IMG submission 188356) | Vadose zone soil microbial communities from the Eel River Critical Zone Observatory, Northern California, USA - CZOApr15con2H3.8 metaG... | ecosystem: Environmental > Terrestrial > Soil >... | reverse complement strand
TTCGGACATACTCCTGCGCCGAGGAAATTCGGAGTCGTCCTGGGTCGTTCCAAGCCATCGATCCCGAGCTGTCGATCGCGAGGATCACGTCTTGGTCGAGGTGGGTGACGGTCGCTTGGAACAGCTTTGGCACGTAGGTAAACGATACGGAGACCGAGGTGGCGCTCTGCGGGTCGAACTGGAGGCTGCCCAGCTTGTCGGACCCGAAGGGAGAGACCGAGGGGGTCCCGAGCGGGATCGGGACTGAGAACTGCGAACCCGGGATCGAGGCGAGCTGCATGCCAAGTCGCAAGCGTTCGAAAGAGTCGAGGGCCGCCCGAGACGTGGCCCATTCCGCGTTGTATTCCTGGGCCGGAAGGACCGCGACGACCGTAAGCTGGATGAACATGAGGATGACGAGGAGCGTGAACATCGTCGCGACGGTCGACGCAACGCCTTCGGAATCCTTGCGCAAGGGAAGAGGCATGGAGGATTGTTTAGGAACTCCTCCGGGCGCTCATTAAAACGTTTCCGTCCGAAAATCATTGCCGATTACGTGTCTCGGTACCGTTTGGTCTGGAGGACTTTGATGGGTCGTGCCCGAACCGCGATGGGGAACGCGTTCGCCTGACCCAACCTCGCGGACGGGGATACGGCAAGCTTTTCAACGTCCGGTCGTCTCGCGCGAGCGTGTTCCGCCCGTGGCGGAGTTTCCCGACGATGGTCGCCAGCGGCTTGGTGATCGGCTTTGCCACGGGAGGCTTCCCGGCGTATTCCAAGGAAATCTCCCAGCTTGCGCTCGGCCTTGGGATGACATTCGCGATGACCGAGATCTCCTTCGCGAGCATCTCGCCTCGTGCGGAGTTCCGACGGTTCGTCGTCTCTCTGCTCGCGAGCTACGGAGCTCTGAGCGGGCTCCTTCTCCTATTCGCCCTCCTCAGCCCCGACACGGGGATTCATGATGGATGGATCCTCATGGCCTCGGTCCCGCCTGCGATCGCCGTAGTGCCGATCACCTCGTACCTGCGCGGCGACACGCCGCGGACCGTGATCTCCCTCGCAATCCTGTACCTAATCGGCCTCCTTCTCGTCCCCGTCATCACCCTAGCCTTCACCCACCAGACGGTCCCCTTGAATGATCTCGTCCTGCAGACGATCCTCCTCATCGGCATACCGATGCTCGCCTCGCGTCCCTTGAGGCGCTGGCGGACGGTCACGGAGGCGCGGACGAGTGCAGTCGGGATTTCGTTCTTCTTCCTCGTCATCGCGATCGCCGGCTCCACCCGCGGCCCTCTCCTCGCTCGGCCGGAACTCCTTCTCCCCCTCGGGGTCTTGTCTTTGATTCGGACCTTCGGAATCGGGAGTCTCCTTTTCGTCTTTGCACGGACCCTCCGTTTGTCCCGCGACGATCAGGTGGCGCTCACAGCCTTCGGGTCGTTCAAAAATCTCAGCCTCACCGTCGTTCTCGCGTTCGCGGTCTTCGGCCCGATCGCAACGCTCCCGTCCATCGTGTCGTTGGTTTGTGAGATCCTTTGGCTGGCGGCCCTTCCGTTTCTGTTCCGCGCGCAGAGAACGGAATCCGCGCAAGCGGCCCACTAGGGCGGGAGCCCTTACGAAGGGCTGTGTGCCACGAACGCGCGGTCCACGGCCGCCCGGACTGAGGCGTAATCCCTTGGATCCCGGAACACCTCTCGCCCGTCGACAATGACCGCGAATCCTTTGCCGACGCGATGCCGGAGGCCGAGCCATACCCCGCGAGGCGAATCGAGGCCCACGACCTCGATCCGGACGCGAGGTCCGAAGTCCCTCAGGAGTTGCTCCGCCACAGCGTGCGCCCGCTCCGCGTTTTCGCGGACAAATGCGGGCGTTTCTCGCCGTTCTTCTTCCTTGAGCTCGTCCACGCTATCATTGGTGAAGGGTTGCGCACAGGCAGGTCCGCAGGGTTTCAGGATTGCCGGAAGAAGGCCGAGCACCTGGATTCGAGGCGGGCGGGACGACACCGCTTGAGTAGCGTAGAACCGACGTAAGTGCCTTCCGACAGGAGGCGAGAGATTAGGACCCTCAGGGCGAGCCCGTCCGGGCCAGGCGATTGAACCTCGACAATTGTCGATGCGTGACCGCGACTTTAAAGGGCCAGAAATCGATACGCGTGACAGCCCCTTTCGTGGGGCTGGGTACTGGGAGGAAGCCGGATGGTGGACATACTCGCGACTCCGTTCTTGTGGGTCGTTGCGACGATCGCTCTGTACGTGGTTGCCTATTGGGGATACGGGAAGTGGATCGACCGGAACGTATGGCGTTCCGACGCGAAGAAGGCCACGCCGGCGCACATGTACATGGACGGCGTGGAGTACTTCCCCGTCAGTCGATACGTGCTCTGGGGCTACCAGTTCAAGAGCGTCGCGGCCCTCGGGCCGATCTTGGGACCGTTCATCGGGATTACCTTTGGGTGGCTCCCCGCACTGTTGTGGATTATCGGGGGGAACTTCTTCATCGGGTGGCTCCAGGACTATGGCTCCATGATGCTCTCGGTGCGCAAGGAGGGCCGATCGTTCGGCCCGATCACGTATGAGTTCACGGGTGCAAAGGGGCGCACCAATCTCCTCGCGTTTGTCTTGTTCTACCTGATCATCATCTCGGCGACCTTCATCGCCCTCATAGCATCCTTCTGGAACGCCTTCCCAGGGACGTTCGTCGCGACCCTCGGCATCCTTCTGGCCGGCCTGTTGTGCGGACAGCTCCTCTATCGGATCAAAATGAATGTGTTCGCGGTGACGGGCATCGGGCTCGCCCTCGTGGTCCTGAGCATCTATCTGGGTGTCTTGTTCCCTATTTCTCTGCCGTGGGGCGCGTGGAATCTCCCGGTGTGGGCCTTCATCTGCGCGATCATCCTCTACGCAGCCGCCGTCCTGCCCACGCCGATGTTCATTCAGCCGACGAACTACCTTGCCTTCTATCCGGCCTACGCGGCAATCATCCTCATCCTCGTGGGCGCTGTCATCACGCCATTCACGAACACGACCATCCAGATGCCTGCGGGCCCGTTCCTGTTCGACCCTCAAGGGATCCTCGGGCCAATCTGGCCGATACTCTTCGTGGCGATCGCGTGTGGCGCGATTTCCGGATGGCACAGTCTGGTGAGTTCATCCTCATCGTCGAAGCAGCTCGATATCGAGACCGACGCCCTCCCTGTAGGTGGCGGTGCGATGCTTTCGGAAGGACTCCTGGCCCTTGCGTCGCTCATCGCCTACATGGTCCTCGCGCCCAGCTTCTTCGTCGGACGGACCAATGTGACGGCTTGGGTCCAAGGTGCGGTCGTCCTCACGACCCCGATGTTGGGTGGTCTCACGGCCGCGGTTCTCCGCACGTTCTTCGGCCTCGTCCTCATCATCTATGCACTAACGGTACAGGCCCTGGTCACCCGTTTCTTCCGGCTCGTCGCGGGCGAGACATGGGGTGAGAGCCGTTTCCGGGCGCTCGGGAACAAGCATGTCTCGACCGTAGTCGGCCTCGGGGTGCCGTGGGGTTTCGCGGTGTCGGGAAGCTGGTGGGCACTCTGGCTGTACTTCGGCGGCGCAAACCAGCTCCTCGCTGGGCTCGCGATCATGCTGATCACGATTCACCTGGCGAGGGTGCGCGCACCAACGAGATACTCCCTGATTCCCGGTGTCTTCATGGTCGTGACGACCCTCTCGGCGCTCGTCTGGCAGACGGGAACCTTCCTGTACTCGGTCTGGGCCTATATACAGAAGGACAACACGTGGGTCCTGCGAAACGTACGGGGCCCGATCGCGACAGATCCAAACCTCTTGATCGTGGCGGTCGCGATCAACGGCATCTTCGTCGTCGTCGGTGCGGTGCTCTTCGCGGTCGGCGTATCCATGGCGATTCGCCTGTTCCGGAGCTATAGCCGGAGCGTGGCGGAGGCCCGTGGGAAGGCGCCCGCGGCTGCGGACGGCGGGACGAGGGAAGAAGAGTCTCCGTGAAACCTCAAGGCTATTGAGTCAGGCGCGCATCCCTGCGTTGAGGAGCCGAGCGAGATGGCTGATTCGAAGGAGCCCGCGAAACCGAAATCGAGGGGGCGGAAGGTCAAGGAGGGCGTCAAGGGCGTCTTCTATGGGATGGCGGCCCACGGACATGTGACCGCTGCGTTGCGCACCCGGATGTACCTCGAGCACCTGTTCATGTTCATCACGCTGGGAGACATGCTAGGCGTACCGGTCATCCCGCCGTACTATTCTCTCAGGATTCTGCCGTACGCGGTGCCGAACATCAAGAGCTGGAAGCAACGTGTGTTCCGGGAGCGCGACTTCACCGACCAGGTATTCTGAGGGTCGTCGATGGGCCTCTCGAGCTACTTCGAGAAGAAGGGCGACGCGGGGATCGTGATCTTCGCGGGGAAGGGCGGCCTGGGCAAGACGACGTGTTCCGCGGGGTTAAGCCATTACATGGCTTCGAAACGGAATCGGAAGGTCCTCTGCTTCTCGACCGATCCGCAGGCGAGCCTGAGCGACATCTTCGACCGGGACATCTTCGGAAAAGGCCTCATCTCCGTGATCCCAAACCTGGACGTCGTGGAAATCGACGCGGACCGCCGCGTGTCCGAATATCAGGAGCAAGTGAAGCAGAAGATTCGGTCCATGTATGGCCTCACGGATATCCCGCCCGAAATCGAGGAGTACATCGACTCGACGTCCGCCGAGCCGGCCATGTACGAGTCGGCTACGTACGACGCAATGGCCGACCTCGTGTCGACGAGTGGCCACGACCTGTACGTGTTCGATATGCCCCCGTTCGGCCACGGCGTCCGGATGATCGCGATGGCGGGCGTCCTCAGCAAGTGGGTCGGGAAGATCACGGAAGCTCGCGAGAAGGCTCAGGAGTACGAAGCGGTCGCCGCGACCCTGAAAGGGGCGAAGGTCTCCGAGGATGAGGTGTTGAGGGAGCTCCAGGAGATCCAGGAGAAGATCACTCGGTTTACGGACCTCATGGTGGATCAGCGACGCACATCGTTCTTCATGGTCCTGATCCCGGAGCGGATGGCGATCCTCGACACGGAACGGGCGCTCGAGATGTTCGACGCCCTCGGGCTCCAAATGGCCGGGCTCATCGTGAACCAAGTCTATCCGAAGGAGCTCGCCGACGCGAAAGGCGGCGAAGCGGTCGAGTTTCTGCGGAACCGGACGCGGATGCAACAGAAGTACCTGGACGAGATCCGGTCGAAGTTCGCGGGGAAGGTCGTTGCGATGCTCCCGATGTACCCTCGCGAACCACGAGGGATGGACATGATTGAGAAGGTTTCCCAGGATCTGCTCTTCGGCCCGGCATTGTGAGGTGATCACTATCACCACAATGCCGGAACTGCTCGCACAGCGGCCGAAGATGCGATACATCTTCACGGGCGGCAAGGGCGGCGTCGGGAAAACGGTCGCGGCCGCCGGGCTGGCCTACCATTACGCCGCCCAAGGCGAACGCGTCCTGCTCGCGTCCCTGAACCCGGTGCACTCCCTCTCCAGTCTTTTCGCCCAGAGTCTCTCCGGCGGAAAGGTCGTCCAGGTCAAGGGCGTGAAGGGCGTCCACGCGGTCGAAGTCGAGACGACGGAGGTCGTCGAGCGATACCGGAACGCGATCCGCGGGCGGGTGAAGGAGTTCCTGAAGTGGGCGGACATCCCTCTCGACGCGAAGCCGTTCATCGAGATTGCGACGACGAACCCCGCCTTCGAGGAGAGCGCGATGTTCGACCGGATGGTGGACTACATCCTCAAGGAAGGCGAGGCGTTCGACCGGGTGATTTTCGACACGGCCGCCGTGGCGAACGCCGTCCGCCTGATCGGCCTCAGCAAGATCTACGGACTCTGGCTCACCCGGATGATCGACTCTCGGAAGGAAGCGTTGAGCATGCGCGTGCAGCTCTCCTTCCGGAAGGAGAAGGTCATGGAGGAGGTCAAGAAGGATCCGCTGATGGCGGACCTGATCTCCATGAACGAGAGGTTCGAGAAGGCGAAGGGCGTGCTCGTGGATCCGGAGCGGACCGCGTTCTTCTTCGTGACCCTGCCTCTGGCCTTGCCGATCGCCGTGGTGCGTCGTTTCATCGGCATGGTCCAGAAGTTCAACATCCCGATCGGAGGCGTGATCGTGAACGGGGTCCTCCGGCCTGAGATTGCCCTGCAGGAGGGAGCGGGGGAATACCTCGCGAACAAGTACCACGAGCAGACGGGCTACATGAAGGTCCTGTATCGGGATTTGGGCCCGCTCGTGCGCTCGTACATCCCGCTGTATTCTTCCGAGGTGGGCGGCGTGGACACGATTGCCCGGGTCTCCGAGGACATGATGTCGTACACGCCGCCGTTCGCCGCCGAGCTGTCGGGCGGGGCATGAAATCGTCCACCCGGGACCATGTTGTCGCCGCGACCCACTTCGTCCTCGGCCCGTCCAACTTTCTCGTCCTCCAGCTCCCGGACAATTGGGACCTTCGTCTGGGTCGGATGCCGATGGACATCGACTATACGGTCTTTGTCGACGGCGTCCGCTGGGCTCAGGCGGGTCAAGCCTCCGCCCTGCTCGTGGATGCGAAGGCACGGCGCGCCGTCGAATTGACCGTTCGGACGGCGCGCGAGTCGATCACGCCTCTGAACCTTCTCGATGCCAGGCCCGGTACCTGCCGAATCGGAGGCCACGACGCGACCTATGCGATCGGCGCCGCGAACTTCGGCCTCTTCAAGACCAAGCACTATGCCGTGCTCCACATTGCGTATCGATGCGAGGAAACGAAGCGTTTTGTGGACCTACGCTTCATGCACAAGGGATCCTCAGAAATGCTGGAGGGGCTCCTCTCACCGCTTGAGAAGAGCCGCTGTCACTAGCCCGCCAGGCGTTCCCCCAGAGTCCGAATCGCCTGGAGGCCGCGGGCCGCGTCGCCCGGTTGGACCGACACGGATGCGGCGATCCCAGACTCACTCCCCGCCGTGACGTGAAGCGCGATCACGGGTGCGAGGGTCCCGGGGTCGACCGCCTCGAGGAGCCGCATGGCCCCGCCTTCATCGTCCGCGGCGAGGAGCATCGTGCGACCGCCGAGCGTGACGGACGACCAGTCCGATCGCGCGCGGCTCCGACGCTTTCCCAACCGGGTGGCCGGATCGACGAGCTCGAACGGAACTTTTGGTTGCTTCCGCAAGGACGCTTCCACAAGAGCGGCATCCCGACGGCCTTGAGCAGTGCCGATGGCCCAGTTGATCGGCATCTCCCGAGGCCGCAAGGTCACGGTGAGGGACACCTGCCGGAACGGCGGGCTCGCGTCCTCCGTTGTCATCCGGAAGGCCGTCGTGCCGAACCATCGGATGCGGGAGGTTCCTCCGAGCGCGAGCACGGCGTCCTTCAGTTCCCGCGCGACTCGTGCCGCAAGACGGCGAGAGTACACGTACGCCGCATAGTACCAGACGAGGAACAGCGCAGCGACGACGAGGACCGCCGCGAGACCCAAGTCGACCTCTGCCACGCTGGACAGATACCGACCATCCCCCTAAAGCCCTCGGTCCATGGGGAAAATGCTTACCCGAGCGCCGCCATCCACGCGAAGCGGGGACCTCGTGAGCCGGCTTCGACGCGCATGGCAGATCGTGAAGGAGATCCTGTGGGGCCTCTTCATGTTTGATTTGTACACGGAGAACATGAAGATGCAGGTCCGGTACAACGACGCGGTGAACCTGTTGATCTTCTCGGAGACCCTCGGGATCCCGCTCATGAATTCCTACGTCTCGATGCGGCTACTCCCGTACTTCTTCGGAGAACTCGAAGGCTGGAAACGCCGGGAGATGCGGGAACGGGAGATCTTGGACGAGGCACCGGACCTGCACTAAGAGGTTCATGCACTGTCCGTACGGGCGGAGCGGTCCTACCGACCGATGACCCGTGAACCGAAGTAGAATGTCACCACGAGGGAGAGGGCGTCCACGGCCCGGACCGCGAAGATGGTCGCCTGTCCGATCGCGAGGACGTAGCAAGTATACGCCGTCAACGCAAGGGCTCCGGCAGCGATGATGTCTCGGGCCGCTGTCGCGAGGCGTTTATGGGCCAGGTTGATGTGGGCCCGGCGGTGGATCAGCCACGAGACGACGAGGCCGGAGAGGTAGCCACCGAGGACCTCAAGGACCGCGATGAGCTCCTGGGGGAGGACCGGGCGAAGCGGGTTCGTGCGCAGGAACCATGCCGCGAGGCCTAGGAATCCCAGCAGGAGGATGGCTCGGACCGTCCGGATGTGTCGGGAGGAGGGCGGCGGTGCGGGCGGAGGGGCCTGCCCAGGCGCGTGCGGCGCCGGGCTCATGGCCGCTCGAGTCCCGAAGTAGAACGCGATCACGACGACGACGGAATTGATCAAGACAGACGGGACCGGTTGCCCTTGGAGGAGAAGGTATGCATAGGTCGCCGTCACAATCAAGCCGATCGTCCCGCGGACGCTGCCATGCGGAAGCCGCAGAGGCTCAGGCATCTCCGCGGTGGGTGGGACCACCACGGCGGTGGAACGGCCGGTGGTCTCCTTAAAATTGTCGAGGGTCGCCGCGATCTAGAAGAACGCAGCGATTACCTGCGCGAGGCGTCGGAACAGCCCGTCGCCGGCAGGGGCTTCGGACTCGGGCTCGTTCATCGAGCCATGTCCGTCGGATATCGACAGCAGCCAACCCGCGTTCGGACCGCCGAATTCGCGCCGCGCGTATGCGTCCGCCGCCGTGTGGCCTCGGCTCGGTTCATCCCGAGTCAAGGTCCAGGGTCCGGTAGGGATCACCGGAGCCAACCCCGGGTCACGACGTCCACGCCGGCCGAAGGCCAGAGCGGTCGGATGAGGATGCCGAGGGGGGGCTCCTCGGATGCCCGGCGACGCCTTCCAAAGCGTCTGTTTCCTTTGTTGTAACTCATGTTTGTCTGATAGCAATGGTTGTTTATAAATCATCCGTTTTAGTTATAGAAACCGTTATAAACAGCCGCAAACATACGTTGTTCCGAGGTTGGCATGAAGGCATTCAAACTCATTACGGATCCCCAGGCGTTCCAACTCCTCGGAGACGAGACGCGTCGACGAGTCATCTACTTGCTGCGGGCCAAGGAGATGACCGTGAGCCAAATCGCTGGAGAATTGAACCTGACCCCGCAAGCGATCTACCATCATATCCGGAAGCTGCGCGACGCCGGCATGGTCGAGGTCGCGCGCGAGGAGCGCGTCGATCATTTCATCGAGACGTACTACCGGGCGTCCGCGGAGATTTTCAACCTGTCCCATGGGGAAGGGTCGTCTCAGCGTTTCGCGGAAGAGAAAGCCGCGGAGAGCATCAAGGCCCTTTCGAAGATCGGGCTGAAGGTCCGCGAGGATGCCACGGCAGCCGCTCGCCTCGTCGAGCTCGAGAAGCGCATGGAGGAAATCGGCCAGGAAGGCAAATGGTCCGAGGCGATCGCGGGACTCCCTGACGTCGACTTCTTGGTGAAACAAGGCGTAGGACACCTCGCGAAACTGCTGACGATGAGCGACAAGGATTTCGCGGAGTATCTGAACCTCATCAAAGAGGAGCGTAAGTTGCTTCGGTCCCTCGTCGAGGAACCGCCCAAGGTCGTCGTGACCGTCCGAAAGGCCTAGAGTTCCCCGATCTCCTCGCGCGAGATCACGAGCCGCTGGATCTGGGACGTTCCCTCCCAGATCTGGAAGATCTTCGCATCCCGCATCCACTTCTCGACGGGCTCATCTTTCATATATCCCGCACCGCCGAGGATCTGGACGGCGTCGGTCGTGACCTCCATCGCCATGTCGGCGGCCGAGAGCTTCGCCATGCTCGCCTCCTTGTTCATCGGCATCCCCTGGTCGCGCATCCAAGCCGCCCGCCACGTCAGGAGTCGCGCGGCCTCAATCTTCGTCTTCATGTCCGCGAGCATGAACGCGATGGCCTGTTTCTTCGCGATCGGCGAGCCGAACGCTTTCCTCTTGCGGGCGTAGTCCAGGGCGTACTCGTATGCGGCCCGGGCGATGCCGACGGCGCCTGCCGCCACGAGGGGCCGCGACGACTCGAGGGTCTTCATCGCCCCGTAGAAGGCAGACTTCTCGTCCGATCCCAGCATGTTGTGGGCCGGGATCCGACAGTTATCCAAGATGACCTCGGCCGTATGGCTCGCCCGAACGCCCATCTTGTCTTCGACCTTCCCCGCCTTGAGGCCCGGGGTGTCGTGCTCGACCGCGAACGCCCGGATCCCGAAGTACCCGAGGCTCCGGTCGACCGTCGCGAAGACGACGTGGATATCGGCGATCCCGCCGTTCGTGATGAAGCGCTTCACCCCATTCAGGGTCCACCCCTTCCCGTCCTTCGTCGCGGTCGTCGAGAGGTTCGCGACGTCGGAACCCGCGTCGGGCTCCGTGAGGCAGAGGGCCCCGAGGCGTGCTTCCGGTCCGGTGAAACGGGTGAGGAGGCGCTTCTTCTGTTCTTCCGTCCCCATGTGGATGATGGGCAGGAAGGCGAGGCCTGCGCCGATGAGTCCCGTCGCCATGCCGGCGCAGCCCCAGTTCAACTCCTCCGTCACGATCACGTGGGTCAAGACGGAATCGATCCCGCCCCCGCCGTACGCTTCGGGGATGAAGGCGGTGTCCAGGCCGAGCCCATGTGCCTTCTTGATGATGTCCCAAGGGACCACACCTTTCTTGTCGTATTCCAGCGAGACGGGACGCATCTCCCGTTCCGCGAACTCGTGCGCGGTCTTTTGCATGAGACGTTGTTCGTCGGTGAGCTCGAAGTTGACCACGGTCCGCGCTACCTTGAAACGACCCATGAGTCCGGCGATATTTAATCGTTTGAGCGACATCTCTACCGGATGCGGGTCTTCGTCGCTGGGGCGACCGGTGTCCTCGGCAGTCGGATCGTCCGCCAGCTCGTCGCGCGAGGTCACGTGGCCGTTGGGCTCGTTCGGACGGATGCCGCGGAGCGGACCATCCGCTCGCTGGGGGCGGAACCGCGACGGGCGAATCTCTTCGATGAGGAATCGCTGACGAAGGCGGCCGAGGGATGCAGCGTCATCATCCACGCCGCGACGGCGATCCCGACGAAAGTTCGGACGGGGCCCCGCGATTGGGCGATGAACGATCGGATTCGTCGCGAGGGCACGCGATGCCTCACTGCCGCCGCGGGCCGCGTCGGAGCGGGCGCCTATCTGCAGCAGGGAATCGCGTGGGCGGTGCGCGGCCTCCCAGGGTCGACCTTCGACGAGGAGGCGCCTCCGGTCAAGGACCCGATTCTCGCGTCCTCGCTTGACGGGGAACGGATCGCGAGGGAGGCGGGGTCCGCCCACGGTTTCCGGGTGGCGATTCTCCGCTGCGGTGGATTCTATTCGCCGGACGGATGGCACACGCGGATCCTTGCCGATTCGCTCGCTCGTGGAAGGCCGATTCTGGTTGACGGGGGCCGTGCGGTCTGGTCGTTTCTCCATTCGGAGGATGCTGCCAGCGCCTTCGTGGCGGCGTCCGAGTGGCCCAAGTCGGGCGTTTGGCACGTCGTCGATGATCGGCCGGTCTCGCTGTCCGAGTTCCTCGGTGAGCTCGCGCGGAGACTCGGGACGAGGCCACCCCGTCGGCTGCCGCGATCGATCGCGCGGCTCTTCCTCGGACGGTACACTGCGGACCTCTTGGCCACGTCCTTCCCGACGTCCAATGCGCGATTTCGCGCGGACTTTCGCTGGGCGCCCACCTATCCGACGTTTGCCGAGGGACTCGACGAGATCGTTGCGGCATGGAAGTCCGAAGGGTTTCCCGGTCGAGGGGCGGCACCGTGAGCCGTCTCGACGCGGCGTTCGTGGCGGTCATCTTCGTGCACCTGGCGGTGGTGCTCGTCCACACGGTCGCCCATCTGGAACTGCAAATCGTCCCAGGCCCGGTGGATTTGGCGTTCGTTCTGGTCGTCCTCCTGATCGGCCCTCTTGCGTCGCTCCCGATCCTGCGCTTCAACCGTCCCCTCGCGTCTGGGCTCCTCGCGGTGTTGATGGCTGCAGCCTTCGCCTACGGCCTTCAGAGCCACTTCTTGATCGCGGGGCCGGACAACGTCTCCGTCGTCGCAACGAACGGATGGACGTTCGTATTCGTCGTGACGGCGATCGGGATCGGTTTCCTCGAGCTGGTCGCGGTGGGCGTCGCGGCGATCCTCTTCCTGCATGCGGTCAGAAATCCTTCGGGACATCTCGGGCCACGGACGTGACCCGGCCTAAGACATTCATCAACCCCATGATTTTCGGAAGGGAGCCGCGAAAGCGGATTTTTCCGCTCATTACAAGGCTCTGGAGGTCCTTTTCGCCCTTTCCTAGCTGCGTCCACGTGTCGTAGGTTCCTTCGAACTTGAAGTCGGCGGGGGTCTCCGCCGAGACCGCGGATGAAACGACCCGGCCATTGACGATGTCGATCAGGAATGACGCACCGCGGTCGACACAGGTCAGCACGAGCTTCGCGGAGATGGTCCCCGCCTTCTTCGACCACTCGGAGTCCGCGTTGAGGCGACTCGCGACCTCTTCGAAAAACGACTGCGTGAAATATTGAGTCATCAGCAACCCTCTGCTGCGGGACGAGTCGAAGCCCGATAAGTACCTGCGCCGAGCTGGTTGGCCCGATGGTGAACGGGAAAGGTTTTACTTCCGTCGGACGTCTCGCGGCCGCGCGTGGGTAGCCAAGCCTGGTCAAAGGCGAGGGACTCAAGATCCCTTCCCGAAGGGGTTCCCAGGTTCGAATCCTGGCCCACGCATGTTTTTACCCGTGCGCCTCGCGGCCTGGTTGTTGGAACGAATTCGCAGACCGGCGGAATCCCATCGTCGGTCTCGGAGAATTCGGCGTCTCGGACAGTGAAAGGGCGAGCGGGCTTGAATGCCACCAGAATTCGTGGGACCTTGTCCCACGTCTGAGACCCGGTGTGCCTAGCGCGAGGCACCGAACCTTTGCCCCGCTCGCGCGTGTGCGCGGGAGTCTTCGACTTCGCGATCCCGCGGAGGGGCGTTGGTCACAAGCGCATGCAGCAAGGTTCGAGCGGCCGCGGTAACCTGATCGACGGCTTGCCCGAATGCGAGCTCGTTGACCTTCGATGGTTTGGCGAAGCCCGAGAGCTTCCGCACGAACTGGACCGAGGCTTCCCGGATTTCTTCGTCGGTCGCGGGTGGTTCGAAGTTGAAAAGGGTCTTAATGTTCCGGCACATGCGATCGTCCTCGGAGGCATGCGGTACACTTTAGACTGTGCCGTGTTCGGAGTGGCCGTCGCACAGCGAAGCTCACGCTGCCATCATGTCGTGGCCGGAAGGATGGCGAACGAGGGTGGAACGTTTCTCGTCCTATCAGAATCGATAGTATCCTCTGCTACGAAATGTTCCATTTTGGATAATCTTAAGTGGGCTCGTCCTCATCATCGTTGTGTGGCGCGAGGTTACCGGAGGAAGCGCTACTACGCCACGCCCGTTCGGATTTTGACGCACCTCTCCTCGACCGCGGCCCATGAGCCGGGAACCCTGAGCGCCCTCACGCAGGAAGGTATCGCTTCTGCGACGCACTCCGGACGGACGACCGCGACGAAATGGTTGGCCCGCCTCGAGTCCGACGGAATCATCGCCGGGGAGCGCGCCCATGTCCCAGGGCACCGCGTCCGGAAGACCATCTATCGGCTCACCCACGATGGGTGGGTTCATGCGATGAAACTCCGGACCCGCTTCCAGTCGGACGTGGTCGAGGTCATCGCCCCAGGTCTCGATTCGACGCTCATGCAGGTCGCTGAGATCCCGGAGATCTTCCCCGCGTACGTGAACCTGACTGCGGCGGTATCGTTGATCCGGGGAGGGCGGCTGGACTTCACGCGGCTCCACGGGATCGGCTCGGGGGCGGTGGCGCCCGTCCTTTGGGGAGACACGCTCCGTCGCCTGGGCCGCCTCTTCGGGCGCGTGGAAGAATTTCGGACGCTCGACGCCTGGTCCGAGTCTCCCACGACCCTGCTCGTCGTCTCGGGGATTGCGGGGATCGGGAAGAGCGCGCTCGTCGCGAGCTGGCTCGTGCGGCAGCGACCGCGCCCTTACATCTACTGGTTCGAGATCAACGACGGCGCGACCCGGGCCGTTTTCCTCCGGGATCTCGCGGCGTTCCTGGCACGACTCGGTCGACGTGGCCTGAAGAATCTGCTCGAGGAACAGGGGAACGAAGAGCCGCACGTGACGGCCCGCGTGCTGGCCCACGACCTCCAGGCCCTTCCAATCCTCTTCGTGCTCGACAACTTCCAAGCGTCGACGCCCGACCTCGCGCGACTCGTGACCGGCCCGATCCTGAACATGGCCTTCGAGGCCTCGGTCAAGATCCTCCTGATTTCGCGCGCGACCCCGACCTCGCTCGTCCGACGCAAAGGTCCGAAAGGGCTCCGAGTGGAAGTCCTCCGATTGGAGGGCCTCGATCTGCCTGCGTCTATCGGACTGCTCCGTTCCAAAGGCTTCGCGGGCGATGAGAGCGCCCTAGAGCGCGCCGCGAGTTCGGCCCGCGGCCACCCGATTCGTCTCTCGTTCGCCGCCCAGACCGGGTCTGCGGTGAGCGGCGAGATGACCCGATACCTCGAGCGCGAGATCTGGCGGACCCTCACGAAAGGGGAGCGAACGATCCTGGAGGCGGCCTCGTTGTTCCGCGGACTTGTCCCGCTCGATGGCCTCCACTGTTTCTCCAGCGATTGGCAGACGGCCGTTCACGGCCTACAAGCGAAGAACATCCTCGCACCCACGATCTCGGGCGGCGTCGTCGTGCATGACACGATCCGCGACTACATCCGCGAGAGGATTTCGGAGGCGCGGCGTCGGTCCTTCCATTCTCTGGCGGCGATGTACTTCCTCGACGGCTCGGAGATGCGGGAGCGCCTCGAAGGGATGTACCATCTGATGGAGGCGGGAGACATGAAGGCGTTCGGCGCATATCTGGTGTCGAACGGGACGCAACTCCTCGATTCGGTTCCCGCTCCGGATCTCCTCAGGGTCCTGCGCTCGGTTGACGGCGAGTCCCTCGAACCGCTCCCGGCGTGCATCCTGCCGGAGATCCTCGGGGATATCTTGCGGACTGGTGGGGATTTGCAACCGGCCCTGCAAGAATACCGCCACGCCGTCCAGGGGGCGGAAGCCCATGCTCGTCCGGAGCGCATCCCACGGCTGCTCCGGAAGATCGGCGCTATCGAGCGCTGGCGGGACGAATTCCCCAAGGCCTACGGGCACTTTGTCGAAGCCCGGGCGCGTCTTGAGTCCTACCCGGATCCCGCGGAGCGCGGCGAGCTGCTGCGGGAGATGGCGCTCCTCGAACAGGCAAAAGGCGAACTCGCGGCGGCCGCGGTCCACATGAACGAGTCGGTCGACCTCGCCACGGAAGTTACCGATCCGGGTCCTCTCGCACGGAGCCTCACGGGCCTCGGGTTGATTGAAGCTCGCCGGGGGAACTCAGAGCGGGCCTTGGAATTCAAGTTCGAAGCTCTGCGCGTCGCCGAGCGAGGAGGGAATTTGACGGAGACGGCTCGCTCATCCATCTCCGCGGGCGTGTCCCTCCACTATCTCGAACGCCACGAGGAGGCGCTGAAGTACTACGATCGCGCGCTCCAAATCGCTCGGTTGGTGGGAAACATCCGGCTCCAGGGATACGCCCTCATGAATCGATGCGCCGCGATGTTGGACCTGGGCCTTTACCAAGACGCGGGGCCGATCCTCGAGGAGGCGAAGCGGTTTGTGCGCATAATGGAGGAACCGAGCACGATCGCTTTGCTCGACGTTTCGGAAGGTCAGCGAGAGATGGGACTGGGCCGCTGGAATCGCGCGGTCCGAATTTGGGATCGGGGTCTGAACACGCTGAAGCAGCGGGGCGACCTGTTCGATTATGCCCGATCTCTCACGTATGTCGCTCGCTTCTACCTCGATAAGCAGGAATTCGAGCAGACACGACGACTCCTGGAGGAGGCCAAAGCCATCGCCCATCGGCTCGGGGGAACCTCGTTGATCGATACGATCGAAAGGATTCGTGAGCGCCTGCCCGGCTCCCGAGAGATCCCACCGCCAACAGCGTACCGAGAAGGATCCTAAGTCGGTTCTTTGGGCGGACCGTCCATCCTCTTCACCTCTCCGCCCTCCACACCCGTTGAGACCCGGATTTAAGCGTGGGCCGAGTTGTTCCGTTTTTCTCCTAGCTAAAAGTGGGTCGACGGCCCCTATATGGCCCATGGACCATCCCCGGCCATGGTCGCGTTTCCGAATCCTCGGACCCGTCACCCCTTCCACATGTACGAGATGATCCAGGCGCAGCCCGATGCCGCGGACGAAGCGATCCGGCGGGTCCGTGCGAGCGACTTTGCCCGCGCGATCACGCGCGGTCGACATCTCCGCTTGACCGGCTGCGGGACCTCGTTTCATGCGGCCATGTACGGCAGGATGATTCTGCAAACCGCCCTCGGTCCCGGCCGTTTGGTCGAATCCGTCCAGGCCTACGACGTGGCCCATGCGACGCACCTCTCCAGGGGCGCGACGCTGGTCGCGGTCAGCCACAGCGGAAACACGCCGACCACGAACCGGGCCGCGGCTCGCGCGAAGCGGGCCGGCTTGCAGGTGCTCGGGGTGTGCGGCCTCCCGGGCTCGCCTCTGGAAGACATCGTGGACGACGTCCTCGTCATCGGCTCGACTCACGATCGCTCCTGGGCCAACACGATGAGTTACACCTCTCAGTTGGCGGCATTCTCAGCTCTCGCTTCTCAGATTCAGCCCAGTCTCCCCGGCCTCGACCGCGGGATCCGAGGGATCTCGAAGCGACTGCGAACAGCCTTGTCGACCGACCGGAAGGTTCGCGCCTTGGCTCGGTCGGTCGCCCGAGCCGACCGGATCACATTCCTGGGTGCGGCCTGGGATGAAATCACGGCGCTCGAGGCCGCGCTAAAGATCCGGGAGACCTGCGGACTGAGCGCAAGCGGCTACCATCCGGAACAATTCCTGCACGGTCCCTTCCTCTCGATTGAACGGAACGAACCCGTGGTCGCCCTCCGGAGCCGGGAAGAAGGAACGAGGGCCGACGTTCTTCGGCGGGCCTTGACCAAGAGTGGCGCGAAGGTCACGACCGTGGGCGAGCATCCGAGCGCGTCGATTTCGCTCCCGGCGGTCCACCCCTCCCTCCGTCCGATCGTCTCGGTGGTCCCGCTTCAGCTCCTCGCCTACCATGCGGCCGTTGAGCGGCGTGCGAATCCGGACATCATGCGGACGGATATTCCCCGACTTCGTGCGGGGGTGGCGGCGTTGTTCCACTGACTGCGACGTCAGGGGGAATCCCCACAACGGTCGTCGTCTCCATGCCGTTGCGGAGCAGCAGCAGGAGACGCATTTTCCCGCTGCCGTAGGTGATTTGAAACCGATCCACCTCCGACTTGTAAAGGCGGGCAGGCCGTCGACGGCCCTCGGTGACGAACCCGGCCTCCGAGATCAACCCGAGGGAGGACAACCTGCGGACGCGGCGGTAGCAGGCCGCGATCGGGACCCGGTAACGACTCGCGATTTCCTGGGCGGTCAAGTTCTCCTGGTGAAGGGCAATCAGGATGCGCAAGGCATGATCGTCCAGAAGGGACCCGCCGTCTTTGTCATAGAGCAGGAGGTCCTCGGCGACCAGTGGGGGTCGAGGGGGCGGGCTCCCGCCATTGGGCGGACCAACGAAAGCCACGGGCCCGATTCACCTTCGCTGGCTTAAAAGGCGTCGGCTCCCGTTATCATGATTGAGGGAGGATGGCGGTCTCCCGTCCCCGCGTCCAGAGGCTAGGCCTCGAGCGCTTGTTTCACCCTCGCGGCGAACGCTTCCGTCTGAGCCTTCAACCTTGTCCGGATGAAATTGTCCATGATTCGGGCCAAGGGACCTTTCGCGTTCACGGCCATCCGGTACGCCACCCAGGTCCCATTCTCGGCGGGCGCGAGTTCGATCGTCCCGGTCAAGTCGATGTTCTCCCCTTGCCCGCGGAACCGTCCTCGCTGGAGGGGCACCTGCTCGAGCGTTTCTGTCGTCATCGTGATTGTTTGCGTGAGCGGCCCGATTTTCACCGCGAGGTCCCACTCGGCGTGGGTCCCGTCGAGGACCCGGATGTTCTCCACACCCGGGACGCATCGGCCGACCTGCCGCAGGTCGCTTAGGAATGACCATACCCGTTCCACGGGAGCGGCCACCAGGAACTCCACCGATCCTTCCGGCATCGCGGGCCCGCAGTACGGCGCGCCCGAAATAGGTTCCCGCAGTTGAGAAAGGATCGGACCAAATCGAAGAACAGTGCGCAGTCAAAGAGGGAAAGGGCCGAGGGCCTCCCCGATTTTGCCTCGGCAATGGGGTCGCGGAGAGGGGACTCAGCCTTTACGCAGGAACGGAAGGCCGGTGCGTTTGTTCACACCGATCTTGCGGTTCTTGGGCATTTCGTCCATCGGCTTGCCGCTTTTCGGCTTCCGCTTACTGAAGAAGTAGATCGTCACTTTCGGTCCCTTCTTCAGTTTCACGTCTCGCGAGTACAGCGTCCATCCCTGGTACGTGTACGGCATGTCTTACCTCATTCCTCCATACAGCAAGGGTGTAAAAAGCGTTTCCCTCCAAGAAACGTGTCGGACGAGTTCCTCGAGATAGCTTTATTGAAGCTTTAATGTAGCCCATCTTAGGCCTATGGAGGGACGGCGGACGAAATCCGGATCCTCGCGGATGGAGGTCCACTCTCGGCTCTTCGCGTGGATGTGAGAATCAAGGATGAGAGCGGGTTCGGTCGACTTGTCTTCCCCCTGAGAATCCAGGGTTGTCCCAAGAATTCCTGAGACCCCAGTCGCCGACGGGCCGCACGTCTCGTTGTCCCCAGGCTCCTCACGCGAACGCTCCCTTACAGACGAACGGCGGTCGCTCGGTTTGAATACGACCGCCGTATTGCGTGCACCGTGAATCTGGAATTCGCGCCGCTGGTGGAACGGCTCGGAGTCGATCGGGTTGCAATCGGGTCTTCGATTCCGCCCCGATATCAGACTGACGCCTTCCGAGCCCATCGCGGCTCCTCGTTGGCGGAGCGCGGCCCGAATCCTGCCGCGGTCGTTTGGCCTCGGTCGACGGACGAGGTCGTGGCCGTCGTGCGCTTTGCGGGCGATGCCGGTCTCTCGGTGGTGCCGTGGGGCGGCGGGACGGGCCTCATGGGAGGCGCGCGTCCTTCTTCCGACTCGATCGTCCTCGACTTGCGGCGCATGCGCCGCCTTCGAGCCGTGGACGCGCGCTCCGGGACGGCGACGGTCGAGGCCGGCATGGTCCTCGAGGCCCTGGACCGACGTCTCCGGTCCCGCGGTCTCACCCTGGGACATGATCCATGGTCGCGGCCGCGCGCGACGGTCGGCGGGGCGATCGGGACGAACGGCATCGGCTACGGTGGCTACCTGCGAGGGACGATGGGAGACCAGGTGCTCGGCCTGGAAGCCGTCCTCGCCGACGGAACCGTGATTCGCACCCGCAGCGCGCCGCGATCCACGACGGGCCTGGATCTGAAGCGATTGTTCATCGGGACGGAGGGGACCCCCGGGATCGTCACGGCTGCCACCTTGCGCGTCTTCCCCATTCCCGACAGGGAGGAGATTCATGCGTTCCGCCTCGGGGACTTCCCCATCGGGTTGGAAGCCCTGTCCTGGATGTACGATGACGGCCTCACCCCGAGCGTGATGGATTTCGAGGAGACGTTCCCGGCGCCGGCCTTGCCTTGGGGAGGGGACGCGGGCCCTCCGGCCCTGTACCTCGGATTCGCGGGAGCGCGGGAAGTCGTCGCGGCCTCCTGGAAGATCGCGCGAGCCCGCCTTCGATCGGCCAAGGCGAAAGCGCAACCCGATCGGGAGGCCCGGGAATACTGGAGGTCGCGTCACGACATCATCTACATGCACGACGAGGTCCGCCCCGGCGTCACCCGCGCGGACACCGCCCTTCGGGACATGATCTTCGACTACGCCCATGTCGCCCTCCCGCGCTCGAAGATTTTGACGTACCGTCGCGCGGCGCTCGGAATCCTGCGGCGTCATGGAGTCCAGCCCATAGGTTTCGGAATCTGGACTCAGCCGGAATTGGTTTCCCTCGAGGTCCTGCGGCCGGTCCGCGACGACCGAGCGGCCGCGAAAGCCGCGGTCGCGTCCGCGATCGACGATGTGATCCACCGGGCTCAGGCCCTCGGCGGGTCCATGGAATACGTTCATGGTGTGGGCGTGAAACTCGGACATCTGGTCCCCGATGAGCTGGGTCCTGGAGCCGACGTCGCCCGGCGGATCAAGGACGCCCTCGATCCGCGCGGGACCCTGAACCCGGGTAAGCTTGGCCTGTAAACGGCCATGGAGGAGCGATTCCGTCCTTTGGAGTCGGCCCTTGCCAAACGCTTATTATTGACACATTCAGCGGAATATATATAAATCTGAACATAACTTCGCCCTCAAGCAGGGATTGGATGCAAGACCTTCCACCTCCAATGATGCGTGGCCCGATGATGATGGATCGAAGGCGGCTCGTAGGCCTCACGATTGTGCTCGGGCTCGCGCTCCTCATGATCGGAGCCCTCTTGGTCGATGCAAGCCATGCGCGTCCGAACCCCGGAGAATCCCAGGAAGCCGCGAACACGCGGGCGAATTATGGTCTGGTGTACGGACCGATGGCCGCGCACCTCGGGATGTTCCTATTCGTAATCGGCCTCATCAGTGCGGCCGTATTCTTTGAGAACTTGGATGTGTTCGTCCGCTTGTTCTTGGTGATCCTCTCCTTCCTCGCCGTCCTCCTGATCTTGGCGGGGTCCACGACCATATTCGGCGTTCCGTAGCCGGAGGAATTACGATGCCAGGCTTTGGCGAGAAACTCTGGGACTTGGGCAAGGACCCCTCGCAGCACCTCGGCCTCTTGGTCGTCGGTCTCGTGGCCCTCCTCACCGGCCTCATCAGCCGATCCATGCTCTCCGTCGTCGGCCCGGGGTCGGTCACCGCGGTCACCCTAGCGGCGGCATTCCTGCTCGGCGTGGGAGGCTTCTTCCTGACCTTGGCCCTGTTCCTCGGCGCTTACACGGCAAGCGGGGACTCCTGGAACACGACCGTTTGGCGCATCGCGCAGTTGCTCGCGGCGGTCCTCGTCTTGATCTTCGTGTTCTGAGCGCACGGACAGAAGACCGAGAAGCCCTCCGAGTTGGGCCGATCATCTTGCTTTGATCTGGCCTGGGCTCTCCGAGCTTACCGCGCCGTCCCCGCGCTCACGGATAGGATCGGCGGCAAGAGGTCGCCGATCATCTTCCACGACTCTCCTTCGTCCCGGCTCGCGAAGAGCTGACCGGTGCTCGTCCCGACGTACACTCCGAGCGGGTCTTCTCCATCGACGGAGAGCCCCTCCCGGAGAATTCCCAGGTACGCGTTCGGACCGGGGAGCCCCTTCGTTATCCGACGCCAGGTCTTCCCGGAGTTCGTGGTCTTCCAGACGGCCATCTGTCCCTTCGGGACGACACGATTCCCGGCCCCGACCAACGGGGTTACGAAGGCCGTGTTCTTGCGATGCGGATGGGCCGCAATCGGGAATCCGAAATCCGACGGGAGGCCCTTCGTGACCTCCGTCCATGACCCACCCTCGGGCCCGCGGTGGTACGTGCCGGAGTGGTTCTGCTGAAACATCGAGCCGTCCCGGGACGCATCCCAGGCGAGTTTGTGCACGCACTGACCCCACTCCGGATATTTGTTCGGGAGGAATTCCGCGCGGACTCCGCGGTTCTCCATGCTCCAGGACCGGCCACTATCCTTGGACTCAAACGCGCCGACCGCGCTGATCCCGACAACGAGATGCTTCGGATTCCGCGGGTCGACGAGGATGGAATGCAGGCACAGCCCGCCGCCTCCGGGCTGCCAGTCCTTCCGGGTCGGATGGTAGTTGAGCCACTCGATATCTTCCCAGGTGTCCCCACGATCCCGACTCCGGAAGAGGGCCGCGGGCTCGACCCCCGCATAGATCGTCTCCACGTCCTTCTCGGGGCCCGCCTCGACGTGCCAGACGCGGCTCACGGCAAGGTCCGATCCCTCCTTGAATTTGGGCGGGGCTGCCGTGGGTTTCGGTTCCTCCCCCGCGCGCCCCCGATACACGGCTGGGCCCCACGGTTCCGCGAGATGCGGGGCCGCGCCGTACAGGGTACGCCCGTCCCGCGGATCGAGGATCATATGGTAGACGCTTTGGCCGGCCATGAACGGGCCCGCGACGGACCATTTCCTGCGATCCGACGAATGAAAGAGGAAACCGCCTTTCCTTGTCCCGACTGCCACGACAACACTGTCCTTCTTGATCTTCGGAGCCATGTTAACCACCCGCAACACTAGGGAGAATGTGCACGATGTCCCCCGGCTTCAACGCGACGGACGAGAGTTCCTCCCTCACGAGGTCCTCGTTCACGAACACGTTCACGTAGGGACGCCGGCGTCCCGCTTCGTCGACGACCCGATCGCGGATCCCGGGAAAGGAGGCCTCGAGTGCCCGGAGAATTCCCGGGAGGTCCGTCACATCGAGGACGACCTCGTCCTCCCCGCCCGTATAGGAGCGGAGAGCCGGCGGAATCCGCACGAGCACGCCCGTATTCGATGGGTCCGCGGATGCGCGGGACGTTCGATTCCTCCCCGTCTCGGCATCCCGGGAGAGACAAAAAGCCTTTGGACGGGTTAGGCGAATCGGCGTGCGCCGACCACAAAGGGCTTATCGCGCATCGGGCGGTCCCGCCAGCAGGATGGACACCCAAGACATCCTGAAGATCGCCCTCGACCTCGCGAAACAGTCCGAGGTCCCTGCGGACACGACGATCAACGTGCCCGCGAAGGACGTCCGCCGCGTTCTGTTCGGCATCGACGTCGACCCGGCAGACCTCGTCCTCGCGAAACAGAAAGGGTACGACCTGGTCATCGCCCACCATCCCACGGGAGGGACCGCGATGTTGGAGTTCCCCAAAGTCCTTGCCAAGCACGCGGAGATTCTGGTTCGACACGGGGTCCCGAAGGCCGCGGCTTCCGCCGCGGTGCAAGAGTTACAGGAGGATCGGGAACTCCGGGCGCACGCCGAGAACTACGATCACCTTCCGTCCGTCGCCCGTCTGGTCGGCATCGGCCTCATGTGCATCCACAACCCTTGCGATGAGATCGGGCGTCGAGTGATGGACGAGACGTTACGGTCTCGGCTCCCCCCCAAACCGCGCGTGGAGGATGCCCTCGCGGCCCTCGAGTCGCTCCCGGAATTCCACGACGCGAAGACGCGGATCGTCGTCCGCATGGGGAAGCCGGGAAATTCCCTGGGGAAATGGGCCGTG
>Ga0209701_10000479_pt1 | contig 23335 bp, 21 predicted proteins | sample CZO8metaG_4_FD_188356 | JGI IMG/M metagenome (GOLD analysis project Ga0209701, IMG submission 188356) | Vadose zone soil microbial communities from the Eel River Critical Zone Observatory, Northern California, USA - CZOApr15con2H3.8 metaG... | ecosystem: Environmental > Terrestrial > Soil >... | reverse complement strand
AACGACGTCTCCCGATTAAAATCGGGCCAGGCGCAGTATAGCCTGTTGCTCAACAAAAACGGCGGCATCGTTGACGACGTGGTCGTGTACCGCCTTGAAGCGGATCATTTTTTCATCTGCGTCAATGCCTCCAACACGGAGAAGGATTTTCAATGGATAAAAGGAAATTCAGAGGATGGCGCTGAGGTTGAAAACAGCAGCTCCCGTTATGTCCAGTTGGCGCTGCAAGGGCCGTTGGCCGAGAAGATCTTGCAGCGTTTGACTCAGCTCCATCTAAAAGAGATGCGTCCGTTTCACTTTTCGTTTGGAGAAGTTTCGTCGATTCGCTGCATGGTCTCCCGGACGGGATATACCGGGGAAGACGGTTTTGAGCTTTATTGCGACTCGGATCAGGGCGAGAGCCTGTGGGATCGTCTCATGGACGGAGGGAGCGATCTCGGCCTTCAACCCGTGGGACTCGGGGCGAGGGATACGCTCCGTCTCGAAAGAGCCCTGCCGCTCTACGGACATGAATTGGATGATACAACAACACCTCTGGAGGCTGGCTTGGAGTGGGTGACGAAGTTCTCTAAAGCAAGTTTTTTGGGCCGGGAGGCGTTGCTGAGACAAAAGCAAGAAGGGATCAACCGGAGACTCGTGGGGCTAGAGTTGATCGAGCCGGGGATTGCGCGAAGTCATTATCCGATATTTAAGCAGGGACAGCCTATCGGTGCGGTGACCAGCGGGACGAAGTCGCCGACGCTGGGACGCTCTGTTGCTTTGGGATACGTGTTGAGAGAGCAATCGGAAGTGGGGAATAACGTCGAGGTGGAGATCCGAGGCCGGAAGGTCGAGGGCCGAATCGTGTCATTGCCTTTCTATCGTCGCTGAATAATTAGAGATCAGTTCTCATAGTCAAAGGAGGAGAGAGATGGAGTTTCCTGATGGATTAAAATATTCTAAAGAGCATGAGTGGGTGCTCGTCGAAGGTAAAACCGCCACCATCGGGATCACTGAATACGCCCAAGAAGAGCTCGGCGATATTGTCTATGTCGAGCTGCCCGAAGTAGGGGAGAAGGTGGTCAAGGATGATCCCTTCGGGGCAGTCGAATCGGTCAAGGCGGTATCGGACGTCTTTGCTCCCGTCGGCGGCGCCGTGCTGGAGGTGAACGATACTTTGCCCGACAGCCCGGAGACCATTAATGATGACCCTTATGGCGATGGCTGGATGATCAAAGTCGAGATGTCGGACATGGATGATCTCAAGGATCTCATGAGCGCGGACGAATATACGGAGTACATAGAGCAACAAAAAGGGGAGGAGGACGAAGAAGAGGATGAGGAAGAGGAGGGCGAAGAAGAGAAATAAGCCGGAATCATGCGCTACACTCCCCACACCCCTACAGACAAGGAGCAGATGCTCCGCGCCATCGGTCTTAACCGCGTAGAAGAACTCTTCAATCATATTCCCAGCTCGCTCACAGAGCGGTCCAAAATCTCCCTTCCGTCCGGCCTGAGCGAGGTAGAGGTGAAGAAGACAATGGGCAGCCTGGCAGCGAAGAATGCCACCCCGCAGGATTGGCATTTCTTTCTCGGCGGAGGCATCTATCATCACTTTATTCCCAGCGTTGTCGATGCGATCATCTCCCGCTCTGAGTTTTCGACCTCCTATACCCCTTATCAACCAGAAGTCAGTCAGGGAACGCTTCAGGCCATCTATGAGTTTCAGACGCTGATTTGTCAGCTGACCGGCATGGAGGTGGGTAACGCGGGGCTTTATGATGGGGCTTCCGCCGCGGCGGAAGCGGTCCTCATGGCGCGGCGCATCCAGGAAGGCCGCCGCCGGGTTTTCCTCTCTCGCTCGCTTCATCCTCAGTATCGCTCCGTCATTGCTACTTATCTTAAAAATCTGGCGGGTGTGGAGCTGGTGGAGGTTCCTTTTACGAAACAGGGCGGCACCGATGTGGAGTTTTTGTCTCGCGCAATGGATGAGAAGGCGATTTGCGTGGTCGTGGGTTATCCGAATTTTTTCGGAATCATCGAAGATTTGACCCCCATTCAAGAAGCATGCGCCCGCATCGGGAGTTTTCTCGTCACGGTGACGACGGAACCTCTATCTCTCGCGCTTTTGAAGCCGCCCGGAGATTGGGGCGCTGATATCGCTGTCGGTGAAGGGCAGAGTTTGGGCATCCCCATGAATCTGGGCGGCCCGGGCTTCGGCTTTTTTACCTGCCGGAAAAAATTTGTTCGCAGTATGCCTGGGAGGCTGGTGGGGGAAACCGTAGACAGTGAAGGGCGCAGGGGATTTGTTCTGACCCTCTCGACGCGCGAACAGCATATCCGGCGGGAGAAGGCCACGTCGAATATCTGCACGAACCAGAGCCTCTGCGCCCTGGCGGCGGCGGCGTTCATGGCCACGCTCGGGAAGAGCGGGATGCGCCGTCTGGCCGAAGTGAATATAAGCCGGGCGCATGAGGCCAAGAATCGCCTGGTCGATGAAGCCGGCTTGAATCCTGTATTCTCAGGCTCTTTTTTTAATGAGTTTGTCCTTAGAGTGGAAGGATTGCCGCAGCGACTCGGCCGTTTCACCGCTGAGAGAATCATCCCCGGCGTTCCCTTGGCCCGCTGGTATTCCGAACTGCAAGATAGCCTGCTCGTCTGTGTGACTGAAATGAATCCGAAAGAGGAGATCGAACGACTTGTCAGAACCTTCTCCGGGAACTAACCGCCTGCGCTCCGCCCCTCCGCTCATCTTTGAGAGCGGCTCACCGGGAAGGAGCGGCTTTTTCTGGCCTGAGGAAGAAGCAAAAATAAAAGATCCGATTCCCGGCGGTTTCCTCCGCAATGATATCCCCGGCTTCCCGGAGCTGGGGGAACTGGAAGTTCTGCGCCATTTTACCCGTCTCTCGCACCTGAACTTCGCCATCGAGAGTCAGTTTTACCCTCTCGGCTCCTGCACGATGAAGTACAATCCCAAAGTCAACGAGGTTGTGGCGCGGCTGCCCGGGTTTTCTCTGCTGCATCCCTTGGCTCCGCCTGAGCTGATTCAGGGGGCGCTGGAGCTGCTGCATGACCTGGAGCGGTGGCTGGCGGAGATCAGCGGTATGGACCACGTCACTCTGCAGCCCGCAGCCGGAGCTCAAGGAGAGCTGACGGGATTGATGGTGATCCGGGCCTACCTGGCTAACCGGGGAAATCCGCGCCGCAAGATCGTCGTGCCGGATACGGCCCATGGCACCAACCCGGCAAGCTCGACCCTGTGCGGTTATGATGTGATTCAGATTTCTTCAAATGAGCGGGGGATCATAGACGCCGGCAAGGTGGAGGAAGTCATGAACGGGGATGTGGCGGCGCTGATGATCACAAATCCTAATACGTTGGGCCTCTTTGAAAAAAATATTCAGGTGATTGCCGACGTGGTTCACAAGAAAGGCGGGCTAGTGTATCTGGACGGGGCCAATCTCAACGCCTTGATGGGTATCGCCAAACCCGGGGAAATGGGCGTCGATGTCCTTCACATCAACCTGCACAAAACTTTTTCCACTCCCCACGGAGGTGGGGGGCCAGGCGCAGGACCGGTTGGAGTCAAGGCGTTTCTCGGGGACTACCTGCCCGTACCCCGGATTGTCAGGAAAGACGGCCGCTTTGAAGTAGAGGAAAACTGCCCCAGCTCCGTGGGTCGGGTTCGCTCCTTCTTCGGCAACTTCGGCATTTTGGTGCGGGCCTATACCTATATGATCTCCTTGGGCTCTGATGGCCTGGAAGAGACCAGCCGGATGGCCCTTCTGAATGCTAATTACTTAAGGAAAAAACTCGAAGGCGCCTACCATCTCGCCTACACCGCGCCGTGCATGCATGAATGCGTTTTTACCGACCGCCTGCAGCAAAAGCACGGGGTGACGACGTTGGATATCGCCAAGCGTCTGCTGGATTACGGTTTTCATCCCCCGACGATTTATTTTCCCTTGGTTGTGCCCGGGGCGCTCATGATCGAGCCGACGGAGACTGAAAGTCGGGAAACTCTCGACGCATTTGCGGAGGCCATGATCTCCATCGCCCGGGAAGCCAAGGAAAATCCAACGCTGGTCAAGACCGCACCGCACTCGACGCCCGTCAGCCGGCTCGACGAGGCGCGGGCGGCAAGGAAGCCTGTGCTCAGGTGGGAACGTGCCAAAACTGAAAGCGCTCAGCTGTCAGCTATCAGTAAAAAATCGTAAGCTAACAGTTGACTGCTGGTGTTGCTGCGGCAGGGCCCTAAGGCACGAAGCCGTATTTCAGACGGTTATCGTGATATTCGAAGCTGGCGATAATATCGAGCCGGTTTTTTCCGATCCAAGGAGGGATCGGGTGAAACGGAGAAGCCGCTTGCACCGCCCGGATCGCCTCTTCGTCCAATACGGGGAAGCCGGAGGAACGCATCAAGCGCGTCCGCTGTAAATTGCCGCTCCCTGAAACGGTAAATTCTAAAATAAGTATTCCTTGTAGACCTTGGCGCAGGGCTGGCTCCGGATATTGCCACTCAATTTCGATGGCGCGCTTGATGCTGTCAAAGTAAGAGATGTACTTCGGCTCCCGTGTGTCTAACCTAATCGGACCTTCGCTGTTCGGTGATCCGTCTGAGGGTGACAAAGCAATGGGAGGTAAGAGCTCTTTTAACGTGGGCAAGGGGCGCTCGACGATTGTTTTTTCTTGCGGGCGCTCTTTGATTTCGTAAACCTCTTCCCGCCTCTTTTCTCCTTCCGATGGAACTTGCGGGGCTTTTCCCCTGACTTCGGTTGGAAGGGTCGATCGTTTCGCCAATTGGGCAGGTGCCCTTGAAGTTCGTGTCCTGGGCTTTTCGGCTTTCTCGGCTGGAGCCGAAGGAGTCTTGCTTTCCGGGACGGGAAGAAGAGATACGGGAATTGGTCCGTTGATTCTCTCCCGCTCTTGTGCTCTGGGCCACGAAAACACAAAACAGAAGTGGAGCAGCAGAGAAATGAGCACAAACGGGATCAGAGTGTCGCGCGTAGTATACACGGTTCTATCTTAGCCCACCGTTGGCCTGGTGAGCAAGCATGTGGTGACTTGACTTACCATCGGGAAAGTACCAGAAGATTTCCGGGGTGGTATCAGGGAGGTTGACGTTCGAAGGAAGGATCGATAAAAGTTCGAAGCAAGCCGTCGTTAGAGAGAAGGGAAGTTTGTAGAAAACTGATCTGTGCTATGATAGGTTTTGGCTAAGTTGTTTTAACTATGAGAGGGAAAAAGGTTCCAGGATTTTGTAAAATTTGGTGAGGACTTTTCTCTGTTTTGCTCGGAATGCTGCGTTAAATTGTGTGAGATCACGGCACAATAACCGGGAAAAATCCGGCAGTTACCGATTTTAAAGTGAAGTTGATTATTGTCTGAAACTCTTGGGGTGCGTGTGGTCACCGGTTCAAATCCGGTCGCCCCGACCGTTTTCTCTACTCGATGTGAAGCAACCTGATCGGGTCTCTCATGATTATCAGCGGGCCAGAGAGAGAATGGTCCAGGAGCAGCTCGTGGCTCGGGGGATCAAAGATCCGCGCGTCATTGAGGCGATGCTCAAAGTTCCCAGGCACCTCTTCGTAGAAGAGGCGCTGGCAAATCGAGCCCACGACGACCGACCCCTCCCCATCGGCCAGAAACAAAGCATCTCACAGCCCTATATGGTGGCGCTCATGACCGAGGCCTTAGAGTTGAAAGGGGATGAAAAGGTGTTGGAGATCGGCACCGGCTCCGCCTATCAGACCGCAATCCTCGCCGAGCTTGCCCGAAACGTCTTTTCCATCGAAAAGATCCGCACGCTGGCGACTCGGGCCAGGACGATTCTGGATCAACTCCAATATTACAATATAGCGATTCATGTCGGGGATGGAACCTTGGGTTGGTCTGACCATGCCCCATTTGATGCCATTCTGGTCACGGCGGGTTCCCCGACGCTCCCTCAACCGCTTGTCGAGCAACTGGCTTTAGGCGGCAGACTTGTGATTCCTCTTGGAGACGAGCGTTCACAGGTGCTTAAGCGGGTAAGACGTACCAGCTCCGGTTTCGAGGAGGAGCAGCTCGGGGAATGCCGCTTCGTTAAGCTTTGGGGGAAATACGGTTGGGTCAGCTGAAGCCTCAGCTTTTTCTCTTCTTTCCTGCCTTCCTGCTTCTAATTTTTTTCCACGGATGTACCTTCCGGGCGGCGGTTTCGTCTCCGCAGCGGTCGCAGGGGATCTATCATGTGGTGAAGAGCGGTGAGAACCTGTTCCGCATTGGCAAGGCTTACGACATCCCTTACCAGGAGCTGGCGCGGATCAACAGGATCAGCGACGCGCACCAGATTCGCGTTGGTCAGCGAATTTTTATCCCGGGCGCGACGCGCCAACTGCCGGTGGAAATTATCACTCCCTCGGACGCGCTGGTCGAACAACCGGGTCAATCTGATCGACAGGAGAAAGAGCGAGAGGGTTTTATTTGGCCCGTGAAAGGCAACATCACTTCAAAGTTTGGTCATCGAGGCCAGACCTTCCACGACGGGATAGATATCTCAGTCTCGGAAGGGAGTCCGATTGTGGCTGTTGAAGAGGGAGAAGTGATCTATAAAGATCAACTCCGGGGCTACGGCAATCTGATAATTATCCGTCACGCCGGAGGGTTCGTTTCTGTTTACTCTCACAACAAGATAAATCTGGTTCATGATGGCCAAAAGGTAGCTCAAGGTGAGGTGATTGGGGAGGTTGGAAGCACGGGAAGAGTGACAGCCCCTCACCTCCATTTTGAAATTCGCAAAGACAACGTGGCTAGAGATCCCCTTCAATACTTGCCCCCTTCGTAAAGGGCGCTGCGGCCATTGACTTTACTGGGGAGTATCGCTGACTATTCAGACTATGAAAGACCTAAGTAAGATGAGAAGCGATGTCGTAGGAAGTCTGTTGCGTCCGGCCTATCTTAAGGAAGCCCGCCAGCATTGCGACGAGGGAAAGATCGGTGCGGACGAGTTGCGTGCGGTAGAGGATCGGGCTGTTCGCCAGGCCGTCCTCCTTCAGGAAGGAGTCGGGTTAAGGGTGATTACAGACGGCGAATTTCGGCGCCTCAATTTCCAGGACAGCTTCGGAGCGGCGGTGACCGGCTTTGACGCCCGCCCCGCGGACCTTCGGTTTGTCGAGGGCCTAGTCGAAGGAGCGCAGCCGCTTCAGAGGTGGGAGCGTGGGTATCAGGTGGCCGAAGGGGCGGCGATCCTGCAACGCCGGCCGGTTAAAGAGCGGCTTAGGCTGGCGCGCAATATTCCCCTGGAAGAGTATCTCTTCGTGAGCCGAGTGGCCAAGAAGCCGGCAAAGGTGACGCTGATCGGCCCTGACCGTATTTGCCAACGTTTTGACTATGAGCGCTCAAAAGCCGTCTACCGTTCGATCGAGGAATTCGTGGCCGATGTGGTGCGAGTCGAACGGAAAATCATCCAGGGTTTGGTCGATGCGGGCTGTCGCTATATCCAGATCGATGCTCCGGGATACACGGCTTATGTCGACCCGCCGTCGCTGGAAGCGATGCGAAAACGGGGCGAGGATCCAATGGAAAATTTCTCCCGTTCGCTTAAGGCGGATAATGAGCTGCTGCGCGGTTTTGAAGGCGTGACCTTCGGCGTCCATCTGTGCCGGGGCAACCAGCGCAGCATGTGGCATCGGGAGGGGAGTTATGATGCGATTGCCGAAAGACTCTTCAAGGAGCTAAACCACGACCGCTTTTTGCTCGAGTATGATAGTCAACGGGCGGGGAGTTTTGAGCCGCTCCGTTTTATGCCCAAGGGAAAATTGGTGGTATTGGGTTTGGTCAGCACGAAAGTGCCCGAGCTGGAAAAGGTCGATGATCTCAAGCGCCGGATTGATGAGGCGAGCAAATGTATTCCTCTGGAGCAGCTCGCCATCAGTCCCCAATGCGGGTTTGCCTCGGATGTCGTGGGAAACCTGATCAGCGAGGACGATCAGAAAAGGAAGCTGGAAGTTGTGGTTGAGACCGCACGGCAGGTCTGGGGATAGCGCGAGAGAGTTCCATGTTTGCGTACCTGGGGAGACTGTGGTAGCTGGACCTCATGGAGAAAGAAATTGCTGAAATCCGCGAGGCGATCCGGGACATCCCCGACTTTCCGAAACCCGGCATCGTCTTCAAAGATATTACTCCTCTCCTCGGCAATGGCGGGCTTTTTAGACAAACTATAGACTTGCTCGCGGATCGTTATCGCTCTCAGTCCATCGATATGGTTTTGGGGATCGAGTCGCGCGGCTTCATTATCGGCGCCGCGCTCGCCTATCGGCTCGGAGCGGGCTTTTGCATCGTGCGCAAGCCTGGGAAACTCCCCTACGAAACTCACCGGGCGACTTACGATCTGGAATACGGTTCGGATACTCTCGAGGTTCATCGGGATGGGCTAAAGCCCAATGCCCGGGTGCTCATCGTTGACGATCTGATGGCGACGGGAGGAACGGCATCTGCGGCGGCAGAGTTGGTCCAGAAGCTAGGGGGAAAGGTTGTGGAGTGCGCTTTTGTCATTGAGCTCGCTTTTCTCAAAGGCAGAGAAAAGCTCAAGCCCCACGGAGTTTTTTCGCTCGTCCAATACGAGTCAGAATAGATCCTTCTGTCAATCCTTCCGGCTCTCCGTCAAAAAGTGCGGCGAAAAGTTACATGGAGCCTTGTCCCATGCGGGGAAACTGCTCGACTGACATCGACCTCCCCTCAGAGAGGGCGTCGGGGCTCCCTTCGCTCCACGGCCTCCCGCAGCGACCCTTCCGGGACTTGCTTGGACGAACCTTCCGGAATTCCCTGCGGTCAGTTCCGGCTTTCATCCGGCGCAAGCCCTCGGTGTGTCCCCGCTGCTCCGTCCATGTTCCGCTCAGGAAGCCCACTCAACCCTCTCCTCCATCCCCAGGGAACCTGCTTGTCCCTGAGCGAAGATTGACTCCGAGTCGTTGGAAGTCTCTGCGAAGCTGAGGACAAGCAGCATCGATGTCTGATCCGCCACGTTTTTTGGCGGAGAGTTTCGATGCTGCCCGAAGCGAGCAGCTAAGAGTTCCCGACGAGGAGGCACTGAAGCGCAGGGATAGGGGGTTCCCGTGTGAAAGATGGTTTAATCCTTGGCGGATCCATGTCTTTGGGTTTATACCACCACACTTTTCCCAATACACCCACTCCTTCCTTGACAAAAGGGCCGATTCCTTTATAAGTGAAATAAATAGCTGATTTTGTAGCATGAAAAGACTCGAAGAGATGGGCCTGTGGGAACGCCTCTATTTCCCGGAGATCATCCGCGGCCTGATGGTCACGGGCTATCGCTTCTGGAGAAACTTGGTCGTCCACACGCTGCACCTGTTTGGAAAGGCCAAGCATCTCTCGGCGGCGATCACGGTTCAATATCCCGATGAGCGACTTCCCTATCCGGAGACTTTTCGGGGACGCCATCGGCTCACTTTGAAGCAAGACGGGGCGGTTCAATGCACGGCCTGCTTCCTCTGCGCCACGGCCTGCCCGGCCGAGTGCATCTACATCGAGGCCGGCGAGTATCCGGATAATCCGATTGAGAAGTATCCCATCCGCTACGAAATCGACACACTGCGCTGCATCTATTGCGGCTTTTGCGTCGAGGCCTGTCCGTGCGATGCGATCAGAATGGATACAGGCGTGCATCCGGCAAATAGAGGGTTTACCCGGATGGATTTTGTCGAGAACAAAGAGGTTCTCATGGATCGCTCCCGCGAGTTGGAGCAAAAAGGTAAAGAGGGGCTCTATCAGGAACATGTGCGTCGCTATCAGCACGTGTGAGCTCTGCAACCTGAGCGTTTAATTCTTTTGAGGGCAGAGAGACAAGGAGGATAAAATCATGTCGAAGTCCCGTAACGGAGACCGCCTGCGTAGCAGCGTGATCACAACCGAGCCCTTGCCGGCATCGGGCAAGGTGTATATCCAGAGCAAGCGGTACGCCGATGTTCGCGTTGCCATGCGTGAAATCTCCATCTCTTCCGGCAGCAGTCATGGAGGCGGCACCAAAGCCGATGGGCGGGTGATGGTTTACGATCCCTCCGGACCCTACACGGACCCGGCTATTCATATTGATGTTCGTAATGGAGTCGCTCCGCTTCGCCTGGAATGGATCATGGGGCGGGACGATGTCGAGGAGCTTGGGCGGCTGCCTCTGGGTAGAAACGGGACGGATGGCAACGGGCAGAACTCGGAGACGGAACGTTTCCCTGAGGCCTCTCGCCGTCCGGCTTTGAGGGCCAAATCCGGCCGGAACGTGTCGCAGATGCACTACGCCAAGAAGGGCGTCATCACGCCTGAGATGGAATATATCTCCATCCGGGAAAACATCGGGCGTGAGACGGATTGGAAAAACGGCAAGGGCGCCTCCCGTACGCATGCGGGAAACAGTTTTGGCGCGTCGATCCCGGCCTTGGTGACTGCGGAGTTCGTGCGCGATGAAGTCGCGCGAGGTCGCGCTATCATTCCTGCAAACATCAACCATCCCGAGAGCGAGCCGATGATTATCGGCCGCAACTTCCTGGTGAAGATCAACGCCAACATCGGCAACTCCGCCGTGGCGTCTTCTATCGAGGAGGAGGTGGAGAAGATGATCTGGGCCACGCGCTGGGGCGCGGACACGGTGATGGATCTTTCGACCGGAGACAACATTCATGAGACGCGCGAGTGGATACTGCGCAACTCGCCGGTGCCGATCGGAACCGTTCCTATCTACCAGGCGCTGGAGAAAGTTGAGGGCAAGGCGGAGGAGCTCACCTGGGAAATCTATCGGGACACTTTAATCGAGCAAGCAGAGCAGGGGGTCGATTATTTCACTATTCACGCGGGCGTGCTGCTGCGTTATATCCCGCTTACTGCTAAGCGGATCACCGGAATCGTTTCTCGCGGCGGTTCGATTCTGGCCAAATGGTGTCTGGCGCACCATCAGGAAAATTTCCTCTACACCTATTTTGAAGAAATCTGCGAGATCATGAAGGCCTACGACGTTTCTTTCTCCTTGGGCGACGGGCTCCGTCCAGGCTCGATTGCCGATGCCAATGACGAAGCGCAGTTCGGCGAGCTTGAGACTCTAGGTGAGCTTACCAAGATCGCCTGGAAGCACGACGTTCAGGTGATGATCGAAGGGCCGGGCCATGTCCCGATGCATCTCATTCAGGAGAACATGACCAAACAGCTCGAGCTCTGCCACGAAGCGCCGTTCTACACTCTAGGCCCTCTGACGACTGATATCGCTCCCGGCTATGACCACATCACGAGCGCCATCGGCGCGGCGATGATCGGCTGGTTCGGGACCGCCATGCTCTGCTACGTGACGCCCAAAGAGCATCTGGGCCTGCCGGATAAAAAGGACGTCAAGGATGGCGTCATCGCCTACAAGATCGCGGCTCACGCCGCCGATCTCGCCAAGGGCCATCCCGGGGCGCAGTCACGCGACGATATTCTAAGTCAAGCGCGCTTCGAGTTCCGGTGGGTAGATCAGTTCAACTTGAGTCTCGATCCCGATACGGCCCGCGCCTTTCACGATGAGACGCTTCCCGCACAGGGCGCCAAGGTGGCTCACTTCTGCTCCATGTGCGGCCCGCACTTCTGCTCTATGAAGATCACGCAGGACGTGCGCGACTACGCAGCCCAGAAAGGGTTGGACGAAGAGTCCGCGCTTCAGGCGGGGATGAAGGAGAAGGCGGAGGAGTTCAAGAAGTCGGGCGGGCAGATTTATCTCGAGACGTCCAAGGCTTCTGAAGATGCCGGGGTAGAACTCAAAGCGGCACCGAAGGAGTAGGCCCACAAAGTTCAATTCACCCTCTGTGGGATTGCTACCCACATCCACGCCTTACACTGACTTTGACAGGCGATTCGCTTAACCTTGCAGAGAAGAGAGATGAATCGCTGGCGGCAGATTAAAGCATTCGTAAACGAGTTCACTTCATCATATAGGTCGGGAGCAACACAGCCTCGACAACCTGCGATGAGGGATATCTTTTCTGATATCTATCAGCGCCGCGGCTGGGATGATCCGGAGTCGGTTTCTGGACCGGGTTCGGGTCTGGTGCGCACGGAAGTTTTCAGAGACAAAATAGCTGTTCTTCTACGAGACATCCAGGCTCGGTCCTTGTTGGATGGCGGGTGCGGAGACTTCAACTGGATGAAAGAGGTAGAACTGGAGCTGGATAGGTATATCGGGATAGATGTCGTCCCTGAACTCATCCAGCAAAATCAGGAAAGATACGGTGATTTGGCCAAATCCTTTATCGACTTGGATATAACGAGAGATCCACTGCCGCGAGCAGATGTCATCCTCTGCCGGGATTGTTTGGTCCATTTCTCTTACGAAGATATCTTTGCGACGCTGCGGAACTTCAGGAGGAGCGAATCGACCTATCTTCTGACCACCACGTTTATTAAGCTGGCTGAGAACTCTGACATCAAGTCGGGCGGGTGGCGGCCGCTAAATCTCCAGTTGCCACCCTTTGGCTTTTCCGAACCGGCAGCAGTGATAGACGAGAAATGTACTCATACGGGCGGGATTTACGCCGATAAGCGTTTGGTCTTGTGGGAGCTCAAGTCTATTGACGCTGTTCCGAGACCCTCCGAGTGAACTCAAGTGCGACTTCTTGTCTACGGATTCGGGCCTTACGGTCAATTTAACGATAATATTTCTGAGAAGCTCCTGAAGAATATTCCGCCGCGACGGGAAGTCAAAAAAATTGTCTTTCCTATCCGGTTCAACAAGAGTCAATTCCTGAAGGTCTTGAGGAAATATAAACCCGATGCTGTCCTGGGCTTGGGCCAGTGCTCTCGAGGGCGCCGTTTAAGAATTGAGCGCAGAGCGGTCAATCGGAGGCGGGAACCGACCGGGCAGAAACTCAAGCCGATTGTTCCGGGCGGATCCAAATGGTTGGCAAGTAACCTTAAGCTGGACAGAGACCGGCAGGCCAGGTTTTCTACTGATGCCGGTGACTATGTCTGCAACTATTCTATGTATGTGATTCTGGATTACGTCAAGCGGCATCACTTGCCCACGCGATTCGGCTTCGTCCATATTCCCCATGATTACAACCTGGCGAAGGCGAAGCGCTTTCTTCTGAGCGCAACGAAAGCTATTTATCGATAGTGCGCTGCGGACTTCCCCTTCGAGTCCGGAGCGCCACCTTCTGCGCTTCTTGAAGCGCTGCTTCACCAGATCCAGTAAAAAGATCAGAGCAACACGCGGTAGTCGAAAGAACCAACTCGGTGGAGAAACTTCGCTGACGGAAGCTGAACTTATTTGAAGAATTTTCTGACCCGCTCCATAGCCTGTTCGTCGACTCGATTGCGTTTTGGAAACTCTCCCTTCAACGGTTGAGTCGCGTCGATAATCGCCACGGCATCTCCCAGCCATCCGCGGAAGTTCTGGACCTTGCGGATGACCTCGATATCCGCATCCCAGTGGGTCCGGGTCGACACGGCCCACATGACTTCCCGTTCATTAAACACGTCAATGTCGTCGTCGACGATGACACAGAGCTTCAAGTTGGGCATCTCGACGTAGGCCTGCATCGCCGCTTTGCGCGCGTCATTGTCGAACTCCTTGTGAATCGAGATGTAGCAAATGAGGCGGCCGCAGCCGGACGGAGGAAGATGAATCGCCCTGATGCCAGGCACATTCTTTTTGATCACGTTGTAGACGCTGCCCTCTTTGGGAATGCCTCCCAGGTTCCAGTGGTCCATTTGCCCGGCCCAGAAGTCCTGGACGATAGCGTTCTTCCGATGGGTGATGGCTGTGACTTCGAGGACGGGAACTTTCATCTCCCACTGGTAATATCCGAGAATCTCACCAAACGGGTTTTGCGACTCTCGCACGTGGGGAGGAACCTCGGCCTCGATAATCACCTCGGCATCCGCGGGAACGAGAAATTTCTCTCCCCAGGTTTCGGAAGGGGTGAGGCGTAGAGGCTCCTGGAGAAACGCCGAGGCGGTCAGATAGTCATTGTTGCCGTAAGGAGTCATGCAGCAGGTGGAGAGGAAGAAGGCCGGGTGGTGGCCCAAGATGACGATGACCGGAGCGCGCTTGTCCCTCTTCTCGTACTCTTGGAGCATCGCTTCCAGATGGTGATGCGCGTGAGCCGAAAAGCTCATCCTTCGCGGGCCGTAGTACATGTTTTTGGTAAAGGTGATGTCATAGAAGTCGTCCTCAATGCCCTTCATGGCGCAGGCCATGGTGAAGTAAGCGCCCACATCGTCCTTGTGGTGCATGGGAATTGGAAAAATGCCAACATCTACATCGGAGCCCTTGCGCACGACCTCTTTGCAAGGGGCTTTCCCAGGCGCCAGTGTTTCCACCTCTCCCTTTTGGAGTTCCCTCCTGGCAACCTCCAGACTCAAATCCATGTTGGACTTGAGCTCGCCCATTCCCAAGCCATCGGCGCAAAGCTGGCGCGAGACATAGGGGTTATAAAATAGAGGAAAAGGGGAGGGCTGACCCTTGAGGTTGGGGACATTTTCAAACAGAACCATCTTCTGCTCTCCCCGGATATCCAGGTGTTTTAGAAAAGCTATGGTCTCGAATTGATTTGAATCCACCCGATCCTTGACGCGGATGAGGGACTCGGGTCTGTTTTTCTCTTCCATCGCCAGAAATGTGTGCAGGTCCTTGCTCATAGATTGTCTCCTTAGCGGTTTGATGGGGCGGCTTCAATCCTTACTACATTTTTGCGGGATTGCAATAATCCCGGAACTCGCTTGCGTCTGTCGCTTCTCGTATCTCAAATCTGTTTGGGTATCCGGAGCTTATTTTTCCATCCGGAGCGGAAAAGAAATCTGAGACCTCTGCGCAAGAATTCCATCTTGCGCTTGGTCGTCGGAAACCAGCTAAACTCGCTCTTAAGGCCCAGGCGATCAATCACGATGGTCTTCTGCCGGCAATATTTGCGGATGCCTTCGGCGCCGTGACGCCGCCCGATCCCGCTCTGTTTGATCCCGCCCATAGGAGCATCGGGAATGATGAAATTGACCAGACTGTCATTGACGCACACCGAGCCGGCCTCGATCCTTTCCGCCATTTTCCATCCGGTCTGCAAGTCCCGGGTGAAGACGCTGCCATCGAGTCCATAGCGGCTGTCGTTGGCCAGCCGCAGCGCCTCTTCCCGATCCTTGACCTTCATGATCGGGATCACCGGTCCGAAGGTCTCCTCCCTCATGATCTCCATGTCGTGGGTTGCGTCCACGATAACGGTCGGCTCATAGTAGAGCCCTTTGGAGTCAGGTTTTCGCCGGCCACCCGTAAGGATCTTGGCGCCGCCGTTGGCGGCATTTTCAACCTGACGCTGCACCTTTTCAAGCTGCTCCACAGAGCTCATGCTCCCCAGCTCGACTTCCTCCTCGCTCGCTCCCTGACGCAGGCCTTTTACTTTCTCAACGACCCGGTTGACAAAATCCTGATAAGCGGGCTCCTCCACATAGACGCGCTCGATGGACGTGCAGACCTGTCCTGAGTTTATCAAGGCGCCCCACACGCAGGCGTTGGCTGCCCGCTCGAGATCCGCGTCTTTGAGAACGATCATGGGATCTTTGCCGCCCAGCTCCAGCGAGACGGGGATGAGTCGCTCGGCTGCGCGGGCCATCACCTTCTTGCCGGTCTCCACGGAGCCAGTGAAAGAGATCATATCGGCATGATCGATCAACATCTCCGCCGTTGCGCCGTATCCTACAACCACCCCAAGCAGATTGGCGGGAAAACCAGCCTTCTCTGCGAGTTCGGCTCCGAATAGAGCAGAAAGCGGCGTCAGCTCCGAGGGCTTGATGATCACGGCGTTGCCCGCCATGAGCGCGGGGAGGGCATCACCGATGGTGAGCACGAGGGGGAAATTCCACGGGCTGATGATCCCGACCACGCCGGCCGGTTCAAAAATGGAGAAGACCTTCTTTGTCTTTAACAAGTGGGGCCGGATCTTCTCCGGCTTTAGAAATCTTTCTGCGCGCTTCGCCCAAAAGCCGATCGCATCACACAAGTAAAAAAGCTCGGTGCCGAAGACGTCGGCTCTGGGTTTGCCGGTTTCGGCGGTGACGACATCGGCCATCTTCTCTTGGTGATCGAGTAGTAGATCGCGGAAACCATAAAGGAGTTTGGCCCTTTCGTTAAAGCTTTTTTCCTTCCAGAGGACCTGGGCTTCGCGAGCACGCCTTACAGAGGTTGCCACATCCTCCGCGGTCGCAACGTCCAGCTCGGCAACCCTTTCTCCCGTGGCGGGATTTCGAACTTCGATTTTGCTTTCCACTCTAATTGTCCTGGAAAAAGATCTTATTCCACGTGGTGAGATTGATCCGGTATTTCAGCAGCCTGAAAAGGAGTGAGGGAAAGATCCCGGCCGTCTTTTAGTCTTGCAGAAGATCCAGCGCCTTTGCGGCGATATTTTCGGCCGAGAGGCCGTATTTGCGATAAAGACCGTCAGCGTCTCCTGATTCGCCAAAGTCCTCTACCGCGACCCGCTTCACGCGGCCCCGCCCCAATTCGGCTACTACCTCCGAGACCGCGCTCCCCAAGCCGCCGGTGATGCCGTGATCCTCGACTGTGACAATCCTGCCGTGGCCGAGAACCGCTTGGGCAATGATCTCCCTGTCGATCGGCTTGATCGTGTGAACGTTCACGACCCCGGCTTGGAGACCTTTAGCTGCGAGGATCTCGGCGGCCTTGAGGGCGTTTGCGACGACGCCTCCTGTAGCCATGATCGTTACATCTCCTCCCGGTCTTAGAGTGACCCCACGGCCAAATTGAAACCGGTAGTCCGGTGGATTGACATCGTCAACTTTCTGCCGCGTGAGACGCAAAAAAGCCGGCCCTTTGTGCTGCACGAGGTATTCTACGGCCCTTTCCGTCTCCACGGCGTCCGCAGGTTGGACGACAACCATATTAGGGAGTGCGCGCATGAGAGAGATATCCTCAAGCGCCATTTGGCTGTAGCCGTCTTCGCCGATGCCGATGCCGGAGTGAGTTCCGACGATTTTCACATTCGCCCGGCTGTAGCCGACTGACATGCGGATCTGCTCGAAGCGGCCGGTCAAGAAGCAGGAAAAGCTGCAAATAAAGGGAATCTTGCCCGAAAGCGCCAACCCAGCGCCTGTCCCCACTAAGTTGCCCTCAGCGATGCCGATATCGAAAAACCGTTCGGGAAATTTTTTGGCGAAGAATTCCGTCATCGTGGATTTGCTGAGATCCGCGTCCAGGACCACTATGTCAGGATTCTCAGCTCCCAATCTGGCTAGAGCTTCACCAAAAGCTACGCGCGTCGCTTTGGATCCCATAATCTTTCTTTAGTTTTGAGTTCTGAGTGTCGAGTTTCGAGCTGAAACCCGAAACCTCAAACCCGAAACTCGGAACTCACATCTGAGCCAGGATCTCCTGGATCGCCTTTTCTCCCTCTTCTCGACTCGGCGCCTTGCCGTGCCACTCCCACTTGCCTTCCATGAAGGAGACCCCTTTGCCCTTGATGGTTTGACAGAGAATCAGCGTTGGTCTGTCCTTGATCGTCTCGGCCTGATCCAGAGTTCGGACGATCGAGTTGAAATCATGGCCGTCGATCTCGATAGCGTTCCATTTGAATGAACGCCATTTGTCCAACAGCGGCTCGATGTCCATGATATCTTTGACCGCCCCGCTCAGCTGGATCTTGTTGTAGTCGAGAAGCACGCACAGGTTGTCGAGTTTGAAGTTGGCCGCGGCCATGGCAGCCTCCCAAATCTGTCCTGCCTGGCACTCCCCGTCGCTGATCATGCAGTAAACCCGGTAGTCCTTGTGGCTTATCTTCCCGGCCAATGATATTCCGACGGCGACAGAGAGTCCCTGGCCCAACGAGCCTGTCGAGGCCTCTATCCCCGGCAGACGGTTTCGGTCCGGGTGGCCCTGAAGGCGACTGTTAAGTTTTCTCAGGCTTAACAGCTCCTCGCGGGACAAATATCCTGCTCTTGCCAAAACCGCATAGAGGGCCGGGACGCAGTGGCCCTTGGACAAGACAAAACGGTCGCGATCTTTCCAATAGGGATCTTGAGCTTTGTGGCGCATCTTGTGAAAGAATAGCGTTACGATCAAGTCGATGCAGGAGAGCGAGCCGCCGGGATGGCCGGAGCCGGCTTCCACCAGCATTCGGATGATGTCGACCCTAAGTTCTCTGGCAATTGCCTTGAGTTGGGAGACTTCCATTTTATACCATCGTCTGGCCGCCGCAGACGTTGATCGCCTGCCCGGTGATGCCGCCGGCTTTTTTCGACGCGAGGTAAAGGACCAGGTGAGCGACTTCTTCCAGCTCAATAAATCTTCTGATCGGAACAGCCTTGATCGCCTGCTTTTTAAATTGCTCAACGGTGATTCCCTGATACGCTGCGGTCTCGCGCATCCCTGAACGGGCCATCTCCGTCTCTACCCAGCCGGGACAGATCGCGTTGACAGTGATGCCCCGGCCGACGACTTCGAGGGCCAGGGCCCGGGTAAAACCGATCATCCCATGTTTGGTCGTGCAATAGGCCGAATAGCCAGGAACGCCGAACTTGCCCAACACCGAAGAGACGTTGATGATTCGGCCGCTTGACTGATCTCGCATCACTTTTAAGACCTCTTTAGTCATAAAGTACATGCCGGTGAGATTGGTTTGCAAAACGTCGTGCCATCGGCTGTCGTCTTGGTCGTCGATCCGGTTCATGCCAGAAATGCCGGCATTGTTCACCAAGATATCAATCGATCCCCACGTTTCTTTCACTTTGGCAACTGCGCGTTGAACCTCCTCTTTTTTTCTCACGTCCATCTGGACGGCCAAGCAGGGGAAGCCTTCTCCTTTCAACTCTTCTGAGGCTCTTTCTAGATGCGATGGATTGCGGGAGGCAATCGCAACGCGGGCTCCGTTTCTGGCGAAGGTCTCGCTGATCGCTTTCCCAATGCCGGTTCCACCACCCGTAACCAAAGCGATTCTTCCCGCCAGCATCATTTGATTGCGTTCCAACGGAATTGATTATTTCCTACAGAGTTTTTGCTGAAAAGGCAAGAAATAGTGCGGCTGTTGCTAAATCCGCGAGGCAAAAAATCTTTTGAGCCGCACGAATGCCACGGAAGAACAAAAGGATCTTTGCAGAAATCTGTTTTTTACTGTATTATTACCAGGTTATATTTCATCTTCGGAGCGAAAAGGAGAAGGTATGGACATCACGCAGCTACTTACCTTTGGAGTAGAGCAGGGGGCGTCAGATTGTCATCTGAGCTCCGGGGAGCCGCCTATGCTTCGCATCAATGGCGATCTGAAAAAGTTGGATTATGCTCCCTTGACCAAGGAAGAGGTCCATTCCATGGCTTACGACATCATGAGCGACTCCCAGCGAAGACAATTTGAAGAGACCCATGAAGCCGATTTCTCCTTTGAGATGGGAGACATTGCGCGGTTTCGTGTCAACGTCTTTATGCAGAGAAAGGGAGAGGGCGCGGTATTTCGTACCATTCCTACCAAGATCCTTACGCTTGAGCAATTAGGCATGCCACCGATCTTGAAGCAGATTTGTGACAAGGAGAAGGGGCTGGTCCTTGTGACCGGTCCGACAGGCTCCGGAAAGTCCACGACCCTAGCCGCGATGATAGACCATCTGAACAACAGCTTCGAAGGGCATATTCTAACCATTGAAGATCCTATCGAATTTGTGCACCCGTCGAAAAAATGTCTCGTCAATCAAAGAGAGCTGGGACCTCATACCTATTCATTCGCCAATGCCTTGAGGGCGGCTCTACGCGAGGACCCCGATATCATCCTGGTGGGTGAGATGAGGGACTTGGAAACCATCCAGCTCGCCCTCACCGCCGCCGAGACCGGGCATCTTGTCTTTGGCACGCTGCACACATCGAGCGCTCCCAAAACCGTCGACCGCGTCATCGACGTCTTCCCGCCGAACCAGCAATCCCAGATTCGCGCTCAATTTTCCGAGTCCATCGAGGCGGTGATGACCCAGACATTGCTGAAGAAAAAAAGCGGGGGGAGAGCGGCCGCGCTGGAAATTTTGACTGGAACCACGGCGATCCGCAACTTGATCCGCGAGGGGAAAATTCATCAGATACCCGGCACGATGCAGGTCAGCCAGAAAGACGGCATGCAGACCATGGATATGGCGCTGGTGGAGTTGGCCAACCGCGGGATCGTGAGCAAGGAGGAAGCTCAATCTAAGAGCATGAATCCTAATCTCTTCGGCGGGGCGTATGGAACTGCCAGAGCGGCAGGGGGTCGTGCTCAGACCCACTGAGTCGTTGGTTTTTTTTGGGGGGGGATCTATGGGCATCCAGGATTTCTTTAAAGTCATGGTCGAAAAAGAGGCATCGGACCTTTACCTGACCGTGGGTTGCCCGCCCATGTGCCGCATCGATGGAAGTATCCAGCCGATCGGCGATCATCGATTTACTCCTTTAGATCTTGCAGAGCTGGCCAAAGCGATTCTGAGCGAGGAGCAACAGAAGGAGTTTCTTGAGAAATTGGAAATGAACCTGGCCATGGCTCTTCCGGGAGTCAGCCGGTTTCGGGTTAACATCTTCCGCCAGCGCGGTTCGATTGGGATGGTCGTCCGACGGGTGAAGGTCGATATTCCCTCGTTGGACGAGCTTGGACTGCCACCCATCCTTAAGGAAATCGCAATGACAAGGAGAGGATTGATCCTGGTGGTCGGCGCCACGGGCTCGGGCAAGTCTACGACCTTGGCTGGCATGATCGACCATCGCAACTCCAATGAATCGGGTCATATTATTTCGGTCGAGGATCCCGTCGAGTTTACCCACAGCCATAAGAAGTCGATCATCACCCAGCGGGAAGTGGGATTCGATACACAGTCCTTTCAAGATGCTTTGAAGAATGCGATGCGCCAGGCGCCGGATGTGATCCTTATCGGTGAGGTCCGAGATACCGAGACGATGGAAGCCGCCATCACGTTTGCCGATACCGGCCACTTGTGCTTGGGCACGCTCCATTCAACCAATGCCAACCAGTCCTTTGAACGCATACTTAACTTCTTTCCCGAGACGCGCCATGTCCAGGTCCTTATGCAGCTTTCTTTGAATTTGCGCGCAATCATCTCGCAGCGGTTAATCCCCTCATTGAAGGGCGGCCGCGTGGTGGCTATAGAAATTCTTCTAGACACTCCCAGGATCAAGGATCTCATCAAAAAAGGCGAAATCGACACGCTCAAAGAGGCTATGGAGCAAGGAATTCAAGAGGGCTGCCAGACTTTTGATCAGGCGCTCTTAGTTCTTTACAAAGAGGGACAGATCAGCTTGGAGGAAGCTCTCGCGAATGCCGATAGCGCCAACAACCTGCGCCTGAAAATCAAGTTGCACGGACTAAAGGGGGATGATGTAAAGCTTACGGATAAGGACGAAAAGGCCAAAGGGTTTCAAATCAAAGGTGTCCATCCCGTCGGCAGCCCGGCCCGTAAGATTTAAAGTGAGAACCTTCTGGTCCATCATTCATTCGTGCTGCCTAGTCTTCTCAGGAAAGATGCTCTTCATCGATCCAATCAAAAACTCGCCTAGGATCAGATCCACCGCCATCGGCTAGACCTGCTCACATAAGACAATTCACTTTTGCAATAGCACGAGTACCAATACTTGACACAAATCATCCCTCTAGAGTAAAAAGATCGGGCTCGTTCCCGGTGGTGATAGTGATGTCGGGGCTACGACAGGTCGTTCAGAGAAGGGTCTATGAACTTTTCTGCCAACTATGCTAAGCCTCTGCGGGCATAGGTCAGGCTCTGGAGGTGCTGCGTGTGAAGGACGTTGATATCGAGAGCCAGGGGAAAAACTATCTAGTCCGGGGAAAAATCGAAATGCAGATTGGGCAGAAAGGACGCGAGCAAGAGATTCAAGAGAACAGGATCAGGATGATCTGGGGGAAGTTGCGCGGCCAGGAGGTTGGTGACAAAGGCGAGTCCCAGTCGCCGCCTTCCTTTGTCCCTCTTGAGTTGCGCGACACGCCGGAGGATATCGAGCGGTTGGACCGCGAGGGCCGGGCCAGAGGGCACAACGCGAGTGGAATGCCGGACAGCCACAGCGTGTCGCAAATCCTACGAACGGTCGGTGGTTATGTCGATATCATCCGCGCACGCTTCGTCGGAGTTTGTTGGAAGGATCAGTCGTTGATCGTTCCGTACGAGGGGCGCGATGACCGACGGAACGTAGAGGAACTCACCATCTCCTCTTTGTCCGACCATTGCGTGCATATGTACATGCGTCGTGCGGATCGCAACTGATATTCCCTCTCGGCTGGGAGACTGAAACGAATGCATGAGCCCGGACTGGATTTCTCAGCCAGGCTCTTTGATTTTAAGCCGCTGAGTGTCTATAGCCAGAGCTATAAAGGAGGACTTTGATATGTCTAGCGGAGAACAAACTCCCACTTTTACCGTGGACGAGGCCATGGCCCGCCTTCGCCGGGCGATTCACCCCAGGTCGGCGAATTTCTATGCCATGTATTCCAGCGTGCTGGGAGGTATCGTTACCGACCCGGCGCTCATGGTCTTACCTCTCGACGACCACATGGTGCACCGGGGCCACTCCGTGTTTGACACGGCTATTCTTGCCGACGGCATGTTATATGAGCTCGATCAGCACCTGGAGCGATTTCTCCGCTCCGCAGAGATGGCGCGCATTTCTCTGCCTTTTCCGCCGGCACAGCTGCGGCAGATTATTATTGACACGGCGGCTGCCAGTAGTCACCGTGAGGCTTCGGTGCGCTATTGGCTCTCCGCCGGGCCTGGAGGCTTTGGTTTGGCGCCGACAGAGTGCGTGGACAGCAGTTTCTACGTCATGATTTTTAGGGGAGAGAGCTATCCCGATTCGTTCTATACTGAAGGGGTGAAAGTGGTAACCAGCACAGTTCCTATCAAGCCCCCTTTTTTCGCGCGGGTCAAATCAACCAATTACTTACCCAACGTCTTGGTGGTGCTGGAGGCCAAAGATCGCGGGGCTGACAATGGCATTTTTATCGACGAGCGGGGCATGGTGGGGGAGAGCTCTAACATGAACGTCGCCTTCATCACTAGGGATCGCGTACTGCGTCATCCGCCCTTTGACGCCATCCTCTCCGGGATTACTGTGAAACGCATGCTCCATCTAGCGCGGCTCCTGGTCAAGCAGGGAGACTTGCGGGATATTTTGGTGGCCGACGTGCCTGTAGCCGAAGGGCGCGCAGCCGCTGAGATGATGCTCTTGGGGAGCTCGATCAAAGTGGCGCCTGTGGTTCAGTGGGATGGTCTACCCATCGGCGATGGGAAGCCCGGCCCGGTCGCCAGGAAGCTGCTCGATCTGTGGAACGAGGATGTAAGAACCGCTGCGGACCAACTCGTGCCGGTT
>Ga0209701_10000476_pt1 | contig 23398 bp, 21 predicted proteins | sample CZO8metaG_4_FD_188356 | JGI IMG/M metagenome (GOLD analysis project Ga0209701, IMG submission 188356) | Vadose zone soil microbial communities from the Eel River Critical Zone Observatory, Northern California, USA - CZOApr15con2H3.8 metaG... | ecosystem: Environmental > Terrestrial > Soil >... | reverse complement strand
TTGCCGAGAAGGATCTGGAAAACGAGAAACGCCTGCGCGACTACACCTACATTCAACGCGAGGAAGAGCACAAACTCGACGGAAAAGGCCAGGTTAAGAAAATCGAATCGCGGACTTCGGAAGTGCTCGTCGTTTACGGCGAGCAGGTCGAGCGCCTGATCGCCAAGGACGACAAGCCGCTGTCTCCGGACGAGGCTAAGAAAGAAGAAGAACGAATCCAGAAAATTACCGACAAACGCAAGAACGAATCCGACTCCGACCGCCGCAAGCGCCTAGAGAAAGAAGAGAAGAGCCGCGAGGACGGTCGCAAGTTCGTGCTTGAAATAGCTGACGCCTACAACTTCCGGCTCGCAAGCTCGGACGCTCTAGAAGGGCGGGAAACCTGGGTTCTCGATGCCGACCCGCGGCCCGGCTACCAGCCCAAGTCTCGCGAAGCAAAGATGCTGCCCAAGCTGAAAGGCCGAATCTGGATCGACAAATCCGACATGCAATGGATGAAGTTCGATGTCACAACTACCGACACCATCTCGTTCGGCCTTTTCCTCGCCCGCATCCACAAGGGCACGCACATCGTGGTCGAGGCAACGCGGGTGAACGAGGAAGTCTGGCTGCCGAAACATCTAGCCGTCCACATCGATGTCCGGCTGGCTCTGGTGAAAAACTTTAATGAGGACCTCGAGCAGACCTACCGCGACTACAAGAAATTCCGCACCGATACGAAGATCACCGTTGTCGGGGAGACGCAGTAATCGCCGGTTGTAGTCTTGGTGCAAGACCGATAGTTCAGCGGAGCTCCCAAACGAAACATGGCAACCAGCCACTAGGCAAAGTTTTGCGCATCCCGGTGATGAACATTGAACCTAGCCCCGCCTGGAAGATTCGCCTGAATCTCCTTCCGCTCGCGCCACATTTACCTTGACAATCCGTCCCTGGAGTCACAAAATGCCGTCCGCTTGGAGCTTTTGGCTCCGGCTAGGGTTCCGATTCGTCTGATTCCTCTCCCCCGAGTACTCATTCGTTTCTTCCGCAGTCTTCTTGATCGTGATGTTTGAGTTCAATCGAGCGCTTTGCGCTTTTGCGAGCATGCGCCCGACTCCATGGTGCACAAGAGAGGACGCGGAGGGTGCGATGAGTTTGTATTCCTACCAATGTTCTGTCGGGACAAGGCTGCGGGCGTTTTACGTTCCGATTCTTCTCCTTGTTTGCGTTGTCGCCTATCCCCCCGCATTTGCCCAGACGACCGTGTGGCTGGGAGGAGCCGGGAACTGGAGCAATCCCGGCAAGTGGAGTGCTGGCGTGCCCACTGGAACGAGCACTGCCCTCATTGATAACGGGAACGGAGCCGCTTCCCCCGTCACCCTGGATGTCAATGGCTCGGCTACCAATCTCTCCATCGATTCCGATGACAGCCTGAGCTTCAACAACGGAGTTTCTCTCTCCATAGGCGCGGCCGGCGGGGGCACCATCAACAATGTCGGCCACTTGAATATCAACAGCACCGGCACGGCCACGGAGTTGATCGTCGTCAACGCAGTGCCAGCGGCAGTAACGCTGACCGGCGGCGGCACGCTCAACATGTCGAATAACCCCAACAACGTAATTGGAGTTTTCGGCGGCGGGCTGACCAATGTGAATAACACGATCCAGGGCGCGGGCCACATTGGCAACACTCAGATGGGGTTGAACAACCAGGGCACGATCAACGCCAACATCGCGGGAGCAAACCACCTCATCATCGATCCTCCGGGGAACGCGACCGATACCAATACCGGCACAATAGAAGCCACCAGCGGTGGCACCCTGGAACTGCAAGGGGCAATTTATGCCAACACGGGCGGCAAGATTCAGGCCGTGGGGACCGGTTCCACAGTGCTGCTCGAACAGTCCGTTGTGATCAATGGTGGAACGGTGACGACCAGCGGCGGCGGAACCATCGTCTCGAACGGCTTTGGTTTCAGCGGTCCCGCCCTGGATGGCAGGACCAATATCGTCACCAACGCGGGTACGTTCCAGATCCCTGACGGGAACACAGCGGAGTTGCTCGGCACAGTGAACAACACCGGGACGATTCTCCTGAACGGTGCCACTTCCCAGACCCAACTGAACTTCCAAGCGCAGAACACAAACTTGACCGGCAAGGGCACCGTAATCATGTCCAACAGCGTCAACAATGTGATTGGTGTTTTCGGCGGTAACTTGACCAACATGAATAACACGATCGAGGGTGCGGGCCACATTGGCAATACCCAGGCGGCGGTAAACAATAAGGGGAAAATCATTGCGAACCAGCCCACGGCGCTGATCATCGATTGCGTCGGTTTCAGCAACCCCGGCACGCTGATCGTGAACCTGGGAAGTTTGATGAACATCACTGGCCCGTTCAGCAATTTCTCGGGCACAACCCTGACCGGCGGAACCTATATGGTGTCGGGCACATTGCAATTCAATGGCGCCAACATCGTGAATGACGCCGCAAAGATTACGCTGACGGGAGCTCCGTCCGCGATCATTGATCAGGCGGCCAACGACGGCCTGCGGAACTTTGCCGCCATCACCAGCAGAGGCTCGCTCACTTTGCATTCTAAGAAAACCCTGGTCACGCCGGGAGGCTTCAGCAACGCGGGCAAGCTGACGGTGGCGACGGGGACGAAATTTACAACCGGCGGCGCCTACACGCAGACCGGCGGCACGACCACCGTAGACGGCACTCTGACCGCCCCGTCAGGAACGAGCATCCAGGGCGGGAAAGTATTCGGCAAGGGCACGATTGCCAGCACCGTAGTTTCGAGTGGCGCTTTCACAGCTGGCGACTCGCCCACCAAGACGGGAAAGCTTTCCCCGAGTACCTACACCCAAAATGCAAATGGCAGCTTGAACATCGCCATCGGCGGTTTGACTGCAGGCACGCAGTATGGCCAGCTCGCCGTGGCCAACGGGGCCAGTCTGAATGGCACCCTCAATGTGACATTGATCAATAATTTCCTTCCTGCGATCGGGAATACCTTCACGATCCTTACTACGAGTGCGCGCTCGGGCCAATTTGCCACGGTAAATGGCCTCAGCATTAACGGCGGGGAGCATTTTCAAATCAGCTACGGTGCGACCAGCGTGACCTTGACGGTTGTCTCGGGCCCCTGATTAGTGATGAGTCGAACCCCACTTCCCCCGTACATTCTGAAGGGCTTGCGCGCACGTGCAAGTACTTCCGTACCGTCTCTAGTACCTTGGTTACCCCAACACTAGTGACCGGAGCATCATTCGCGTAAACACCACAAGCAGTGGTAGTGTGCTTGACAAAGACCTCAATAGCTGGGGACTATCTGCAACCCCGCTTTCCCGCAATTCCAGAAAACACCCACAAAACCCCACAAAACCCGGAGATTTACGTTGACAGGCCCCTCCTTCCGGTTGAGATATGCTCAGCACACCAAAATTCACTCGAACGCGTTTGATCGAGGACTTGGTTCTCCCAAATTTCCTCAGCGTTGCCGGGAAACATGGCTGTGCTGAGAGCGAACTCTGTGGAAGGGGAAAACAATATGGCCGACTCGCGGGAAGTGATGAACATTCGCCAGGCTTCGCAGTACCTGGGAGTCAGTCCGGACACGCTCTACAAGTACGTGAATGAGCAAAAGATTCCTGCGTTCAAACTGGGCAATCGCTGGCGCTTCAAGAAATCGAAGCTCGACCAGTGGATGGAAGAAAAGTCCATGGAAGTGGAACCGCGGGGCAAAAAGAAACCCAGAGCAGCCGTGAAGGCTGCCGGATCTCAGTAGCAAAGGCGGGCACATGTTTGGATTCGGATCGAAGACGATTGTTGGCCTGGATGTGGGCTCTTCGAGTATCAAGGCGGTCGAACTCAGGAAGACACGCCAGGGCATCGAAGTGGCGCACCTCGGCCTGGAACCGATCGCTCCCGACATTGTCGTGGACTCCATGATCGTGGACTCGGGCACGGTTTCGAGCGCGATTGCGAAACTGTTCACCGATACCGAGATCAAGGCGAAAGCCGTGGCAACGGCGGTCAGCGGTCACTCCGTGATCGTGAAGAAAATCTCGTTACCTTCCATGAGCGATCAGGAGCTGGCCGATACCATCCAGAAGGAAGCCGCGCAACACATTCCTTTCGATCTCGCCGATGTGAACCTCGACTACCAGATCCTTTCCGACGACGCGACCAGTCCGCAGATGGACGTTTTGCTGGTCGCCGTCAAGAAGGACAAGATTCTCAACTACACCAACGTACTCTCGATGGCCGGCAAGACACCCGCTATTGTGGACATCGATGCGCTCGCTCTGCAGAACTGCTACGAGTACAACTACGAGCCCGCGCCGACACAGGTGGTCGCCCTGCTTAATCTGGGCGCGAGCGTGATGAACATCAACATCGTCAAAGGCACGACGCCACTGTTCCCGCGCGACGTTTCGGTGGGCGGGCATCAGTACACCGACTCGCTGCAGAAAGAACTCGACCTCAGCTTCGACGATGCCGAGTCCCTGAAGCTGGGCCGCAAGGTCGGAACCGTGCACGACGACGCCAAGACACCGATCCTGCAGCAGGTGACGGAGATCATCGTCCTCGAAATTCAGAAGACGTTTGATTTCTTCCGCGCCAGCGCGGCCGGCGAGCACATCGAGAAGATTTACCTGGCCGGTGGTTCGGCCAAGGTTCCGGGTCTGGTGGAAGCTCTACGCCAGGAATTCTCCATGCCGGTGGAACTGTTCAACCCGTTCCAGAAAGTGCTCGCGCCCGTAGACGGACGCGGGGCGGAGCTGGTGGAACAGAATGCCGGACAGTTGGCAGTGGCCGTGGGTTTGGCCCTGAGGAGTTTTGACAAGCTATGATCCGAATCAACCTGCTGGGTACTCCGAAACCGAAGAGTGGCAAGAAGGGCGCCGCTGTCAGCATGCCGTCTTTTGAAGGCGGGGGTGGCGGTGGTTCGCCAATGCTGCAAGTGGCGGCCGCGCTCGTCATCTTCGGCCTCCTCAATGCCGGGTACTGGTACCGGCTGGACAGCGAAAAGAAATCCATCGCCGTAAAGATGCGGGTGGCGGAACAGAAAAACCGCGAACTGGCCGACATCAAGGCACGCTACCTCGAGCGCCAGAGACAGGCCGATGCCTACAAGCGGCGCGTCGATGTCATCGACAATCTGCGCTCCAACCAGAGCGGCCCAGTCAACCTGCTGGCCATGATCGGCGAAACCGTGAACGGCACCGAAGCGGTGTGGCTCAACAGCATGCAGGACCAGGGCGCCAGCGTGGCTATTGACGGCATGGCCCTCAGCAACGATGCCGTGGCTAACCTGATCTCCAACCTGCAGAAGACCGGTTACTTCCGCAACATCGAGATCAAGGAAAGCATTCAGGACGAGCAGATCAAAGACATGCAGGCGTTTCAGTTCACGCTGACCTGCGAAAAGGCGAAGTCGTAAAAGGCGGACGCTATGAATTTCGGTGAATTGTCAGGTGTGAAGCTTGTGGGCGCGCTGGTGCTGGCTGGAATCATCGGCACCGGAGCGCTCTATTACACCGTCTTCAAATCCCAGCGTGACGAAAACGCATCGGCCCAGACTAAGCTGCAGGCCAAAGTGCGCGAGAACGCGGAGCTGGAAGCCTACAAACCCAAGCTGGCCGACATCGAGCGTCAACTCGCTAGCCTGAAGCAACAACTCGAGATCGAGCGCCGCATCGTGCCGGACGAGAAGGAAGTGGACAACTTCATGCGCATGGTGGGCGGCGAAGCCCGCAAGGCGGGCATCGAAATCCGCCGCTACACAGCCAGGCCGGTCAGTGCGAAGGAGTATTACACGGAAGTGCCGTTCGAAGTCGAGCTCGATGGTCCGTACTACTCGATGCTCGGATTTTTCGACCGGGTGAGCAAGCTGGAGCGCATCGTGAACGTGAACAACCTGCTGGTGTCTTCGACCCGCAAGCCGGGGGATGCTAAAGCCAAAAAGACGTACCAGTATGCGCCCAACGAGAGCGTGGTGGCCACGTGCCTCACGACCACATATTTCAGTCATGACCTTGATCCGTCCGGTGCGGCGGCCAAGCCGGGACAACCGGCGAAGAAATAAGGGGGACACGATGAAGCGGACGATCGGCATTCTCGTTTGCACACTGGCCGCAGGCATGGCCTGGGCGCAGAGTCCCGAGATTATCCAGAACACGCGCGCCAAGATGGACACGGTGCAGCAAAACAAAACGGCTGCTTCCAACGAAGCGCTCGGGATCAAACAGCCCGCCGCGAAGGACTCGCATGCCAAGCCGGCGGCCACTCCAGTGAAGTCGAGCGCAGCGGTGGTTAAGACCAGCGCGGCTCCGGCTAAGGCCAGTGTGGCTCCAGCCAAGGCCACTGTGACCAAGACGAGCGTGGCTCCGGCTAAGGCTAGCGTAGCTCCGGTCAAGACTAGCGCGGTTTCGGCCAAAGCCACTGTGACCAAGGCCAGCGTGGTTCCGGCCAAAGTTAGCGTAGCTCCGGCTAAGGCGAGTGCGGTTCCGGCCAAGGCCCATGCGGTCTCGCCCAAGCCAAAGGATGTTGCCGCTTCGCCGACGTCGAAGTCGGCTGTGCCTTTCGCTCCGAAGAAGGCCGCCAGCGTGAGCTCGACGCCGAAAGTCACGGTCAAGCAGATCCCGGCGAAGAAGGAAGCCAAGCCGGCGGTTGCGCACCAGAAAGTAGCAGTGGCTCCAAAAAAAGCGGCGGCTCCAACGACAAAGAACGGCCCGGCGGCGGCAGCGTCCAGCACTACCGGTGACTCCCCCAGCGCCGGCCAGGACGAGAAAGCCAGCGACGACGATGCTGTGAAGGACGCGCAAGACAAGAAGTGGAGCATGTCGGGCAAGCGCGATCCTTTTATCAGTCCGGTGGTGAGTCATACCGGAGGTTCGGGATGCAGTACCGGCAAGAAGTGCCTGGAAATCGGCGCCATCAACCTGCGCGGAGTGGTTCATTCCGATGCCGGCTTCATCGCGGTGGTGACCAACAGTTTGAACAAGGCGTACTTCCTGCGAGAGAACGATCCGGTGTTTGACGGCTACGTGGTCAAAATCACAGGCGATTCCGTCATCTTCAAGGAAACGATGCAGGACCGGTTAGGCAAGTCGTTTACGCGTGAAGTGGTGAAAAAGCTTACGACCCCGGCCGTGTAGGCCAGGTTTCTGAGTTCGAAGAAATATAGGAAGGCGAAACAGCCTCCGATGGGGAGATACGAAATGCGAAAGCAACTGCTGGGTCTCATTCTTCCGCTGCTGGCGTTCGTGCTAATCGCGGCCGCGGCTGACATGCCGGGCAAAGGGGTGGCCACGGCCTCCGCTTTGCAGCGGCTCGAGGTGGCGCACAGCCAGGACGGCTTGCGTGTCGAGTTCACCGCCAAAGGCGGAGTAACGCCCCAGGTGACGACGCTCGACTCCCCGGCGCGCATCGTCGTTGACCTTCCCAACACCTTCATGGCCACAGGACAACACCAGATCAGCGTGGGCAGTGACGGCGTGAAAATGGTGCGTATCGGCATGAACGGCCACGTCCCGCCAACCACCCGCGTCGTGGTGGACCTCGACGCAGCTCACCAGTCCGAGTTGGTCGCTGGCAAGGATGGCCACTTCACGCTGAAGATTCAGGATGCGATCGTCAATAAGACGGCCGCCAAGAGGATCTCCGCCCCCGCCCAAACCGTAGCTGCCAGCCCCACGCCGAAACTGGTGACGGCTTCGGCAACAGCGACGACGACGGCGAGTGCACTCGCTCCCACCGCGGTTTCAGCAGAGCCTCCGGCCAAGCCAGTCGACTTTGCCTTCGTCGAGCCCAGCTACACCGCCAAAAATGACAAAGCTGCTCCGGCCGCCGAGCCCGCAGTAAAAGCTCAGGGTGCTGCCGCGCGCTTTGCCGACAAGACCGCCGCCGAACTCGTCGCCGTGGACACCCACGCCGCCATGCGGCAGGATGCGGGCAGCGGGCAGGCGATCCAGCCAGCCGTGAACCTGGCCGCCGAACAACAGGCCCAGATGTCCCAGAGCAAGGCGACCAGCGGGCCCAAGTATACGGGCGAGCCGATCTCGGTCAACCTCAAGGACGTCGACCTGAAGGATTTCTTCCGCCTCATCCACGAGATCAGCGGACTGAACGTCGTTCTCGATCCTCAGGTTCACGGCAACCTGACCATCGTGCTCGATGACGTGCCGTGGGACCAGGCACTCGACATCGTCCTCAAGAACAACGATCTTTCCCGGCAGCTCGAAGGCAACGTACTCCGCATCGCAACCGTGGAAACGCTGAAGAAAGAAGCCGAGAATCGGCGCGCGCAGATCGAAGCCGAAGCGCTCGCAGTCGACAAAGTCACGATCACGCGCTTCCTCAGCTATGCCCACTCCAAGGACGTGGTGCCGACGCTCAAGAAGTTCCTCACCCAGCGCGGCGACATTGTCTCCGATGATCGCACCAACGCGCTGATCATCTCGGATATTCCCGCGGTCCTGCCGCAGGTGGACCGGCTGATCCAGCAGATGGATCGCAAGACGCAGGAAGTTGAAATTGAAGCCCGCGTGGTGGCCGCCACCCGCAGCTTTGCCCGTGACATCGGTACGCAACTCGGCTTCGGCTGGGGCAACGGCCCGACTGCCATCGGCGGCGTGCAGGGTGTGGGAACCACGCCCACGGCCGTGAGCAGTGGTTTTGTTCCCAATCCGCTGTACATCGTCTCGGGTGGTGGAACCAGCGGATCGCAGATCCCGCTGTTCTCGAATTTTGGCTTGCCATCGCCGACCAGCGGCTTCCAGATCGTGAACGCCACCAACAACATGCGCATCGACTTCCTGCTCCAGTTGGCGGAATCGCGCGGGCTGCTGAAGATTCTTTCCCGCCCGCGTGTCGTAACGCAGAACAACATCCAGGCAGTCGTAAAGCAGGGCGTCCGCGTGCCCATCGTGACGCAGGCCCAGCTCGGAGGTCCTCCCACGGTCAGTTACGTGGATGCGTTCTTGCGTCTCACCGTTACTCCGCAGATCACGTCGGAAGGCACGATCTTCCTGAACGTGGACGTGGAAAACACTACGCCTGACTTTGGCCGCGTCGTCTCGGGCAACCCGACCTTGATTACCCAACAGGCGACCACGCAAGTCCTGGTCACCGACGGCGGTACCGTCGTGATCGGTGGCGTGATCCAGACCCAAAACTCTCTGAATATCTCTCAGGTGCCGTTGCTCGGCGACATCCCGTACCTCGGCAACCTGTTCAAACGGCGTTCCGTATCAACTTCCAACCAGGAGCTGATCTTCTTCATCACGCCGCGCATTATTCAGACATAACCCAAAGTTGAAGCAGCCACGGCCGCCGGCTTTCTCGAAAAAACAGTCGAGAAGCCGGCGGTTTTGTTTTTGGAACGCCGCGAGCTCGAGCCCCGAGCTTCGAGCCTTGAACCTTGAGCCTTGAACCTTGAGCCTTGAACCAATAACTCGTAGCTCGCAGCTCGAAGCCGTTGTCCTGCTAAACTCCTCCCATGGATCACTCGGACCGCCAGCGCCGTCTTCACGCCGCGCTCGCAGAGCACAAGCTGGACTGGCTCCTCGTGACTCATCTCCCAAACATCCGCTATCTGTGCGGCTTTACCGGAAGCGCAGGGACTTTGCTGATCAGTGAGCGGGGAGCGACCTTCTTCACGGACGGCCGCTACCGCACGCAAGCGCGCGCTGAAGTCTCGGGCGCCCGAATTATCATTGCCCGCAAGTCTCCCACGCTAGCCGCCGCAGAATTCCTGGCCGCCTCGCGCAGCAGGACGACGCAAAGGCTCGGGCTCGAGCCGCACTCGGTGACCGTCGGCCAACGCGAACAACTCTCTGCAATCCTGAAGCGCAAGTGGAAACTCATTTCGGCGCCTCCCCTGATCGAGCGGGCCCGCATGGTCAAGGACAGAGAAGAGATCCGCCGCATCCGTGCCGCCATAAAGATGGGCGCCGCCCTCTTCCAAATCGCCCGCAAGAAGATTCGACCCGGCGTGAAAGAAGTGGAAGTCGCTGCCGCTATGGAATACGAGGCGCGGCGTGCCGGGGCGGAGGGCATGTCATTCTCGACCATCATCGCAGCCGGCAAGCGCTCGGCGGTTGTGCATGGTCGCGCCTCCGAGGTCCGGATCCCGCGCCGCGGATTCGTCGTCTGCGACTTCGGTGTTATACTCGCCGGTTATTGTTCGGACCGAACGCGCACCGTGCACGTGGGGCGTCCAACCCACGATGCGCGTCACATATATCAGGCTGTACTGGAGGCTCAACAGGCTGCGATTGCTCAGGTCCGGCCCGGAGTGACCGCTGCTTCGGTTGATGCGGCAGCTCGTAAGACATTGCGGAAGCATGGCTTAGACCGATACTTTAGCCATTCCACCGGGCATGGTTTAGGATTAGAGATTCACGAAGCGCCGCGGCTGGCTGCCGGCCAGACGCAGCAGCTGCAACCGGGCATGGTGATCACGATCGAGCCCGGCGCTTATATCCCGGGGAAGCAAGGTGTACGCATCGAGGACGTGGTAGTCGTTACCTCGGCAGGTTGCGAAGTGCTGACGCCCACGGATAAGGAACTCATCGTTGTTTAAGTAGTTGTTCAGGTAAATCGACCGGAGCCGAAACGGCTGCCAGTTCCCGCTGCGCCGCCGGCGGGATGTTGAGAGCGGAACCCGCCACTTACGATGAATCAAAAAGAACTGAAGGAACTCATCGAGTTCTTAATCGAAAAGGACATCGCCGAATTCGAACTGGAGCGCGGCGACGTCAAAGTAAAGATCAAGCGCGCCGCCGAACCGGGGCACACGCCTGACCCTCGCTACTTCGCGGTGCAGCCGGCGGCTCCCATTCTCGCGACCGTGCCCGTTCAGACCACGCCCGCCCCCACGACCGCGGAATCCGCGCCCGCGCCTGCGGTGCCCGAAGAAAGTCTCCATAGCGTGCGCTCCCCGATTGTAGGCACGTTCTACGAAGCGCCTTCGCCAGGGGCGCCGCCCTTCGTCAAAACAGGCGATCATGTTGAAGTCGGCCAGGTCCTGTGCATCGTCGAGGCCATGAAGCTCATGAACGAAATCGAATGCGATGTTGCCGGCGAAGTGGTCAAGAAGCTTGTAACCAACGGCCAGCCCATCGAGTACGGACAGGAACTGTTTACCATCCGGCCGGGAAAATAAAGGACGCGGCTGTCCGGCATGTCCCGGAGTTCCGGCTCCAGTTGATGCCTGACGCGCGGAGCCGCAAGCCCACATACGAACCATGTTCAAGAAGATCCTGGTAGCCAATCGCGGCGAGATTGCCCTGCGCGTCATCTGTGCGTGCAAGGAACTCGGCATTCGTGCGGTCGCGATCTACAGCGAGGCCGACCGGAACTCGCTGCACGTCCGTTTTGCCGATGAAGCCATCTGCATCGGACCTCCGCAGCTTTCGCTAAGTTATCTGAACATTCCCACAGTCATCAGCGCGGCAGAAATCGCCAACGTGGACGCGATCCATCCCGGCTACGGCCTCCTGTCGGAAAACGCTAACTTTGCCGAGGTTTGCGAGACCTGCCACATCAAGTTCATCGGCCCCACGCCGGATGTCATTCGCCTGATGGGTGAAAAAGAGAAGGCCCGCGCCGCCATGAAGAAGCACGGCGTGCCCATCCTACCCGGCTCCGACGGCGTGGTTGCTACCGACGCCGAGGCCATGGAGTGGGCGAGGCAGGTCGGTTTTCCAGTCATCATCAAGGCCTCCGCCGGCGGCGGCGGACGAGGCATGCGCATCGTCCGCGACGAAGCCGACTTGTCCGCCCTCTATCAACAGGCACAATCGGAAGCGTCGAAGGCCTTCGGCAACGGCGACCTCTACATGGAGAAGTACGTCGAGAACCCCCGGCACATCGAGTTCCAGGTGCTCGCCGACGAACACGGGAATGTGGTGAGCCTGGGAGAGCGTGAGTGCTCCATCCAGCGCCGCCATCAAAAGCTTCTCGAGGAATCGCCGTCGGTGCAGGTCACGCCCGAACTTCGGCAGCAGATTGGCGACGTTCTCAGCAAGACCCTGAGCGCTGTCGGTTATCAAAACGCAGGCACGGTCGAGTTCCTCATGGACCAGGACCGCCGTCTCCACTTCATCGAGATGAATACCCGCATCCAGGTGGAACATCCCGTCACCGAGATGGTCACCGATGTGGACCTGGTGAAGAGCCAGATCATGATCGCCGCCGGAGCGAACCTGGCCGATGTTCTGCAAGGCCCGATTGTGCATCGGGGCCATGCTATCGAATGCCGCATCAACGCTGAGCATCCAGAAAAATTCACACCATCGGCAGGAAAGATTACCACCTTCAATCCTCCGGGCGGCACCGGCGTGCGCATCGATACCGCCGCCTACACCGAAGGCACGATCCCGCCCTACTATGACTCGTTGATTGCGAAATTGATCGTGCGTGGTAAAGACCGCAACGAAGCTATCTCCCGCATGTCGCGCGCGCTCGAAATGTTCATCGTGGAGGGAATCTATACCACCATCCCTCTGCATCGCCGCATCCTCGCCGATCCCGAGTTTCGCGCCGGCAAATTCGATACTGGATTCATCGAAAGATTTCTCGCCAAGAAACTGGAGATGGCCGGGTGAAGAACGCAGTGAAAAGCGCCGTACTGATTGTTTCGCGAATCAGCTTCGGGAACCGCGCGGGTTTTTGGGAGAGCAAGGGTTTTGGGAAGGGCACGGCTTCAGCCGTGCCGCAAAAGCCCCGTAGAGATCGGGCTTTAGCCCCTGAGGGCGCACTGCTGTTATCTCTCGCGCTATCCGCCCTGTGGGGAGGGAACTCCGCCCTCGCGCAGCAGTCCTCTTCCAACGAAGAAGTCCCCATCGACCGCTGTGACGTCCTCCCGGTTGTCCAAGTCAGAGTCGCCGGACAGGACATGCGCTTCCTGCTCGACACCGGCGCGACCACCATCCTGAACCTCAAGGCATTTTCAGCAGGCGCCTCCAAGAAAATTCATATCGATTCCTGGCAAGGTTCGGCAGCCACCAGCGCACGCGAAGTCTCACTGCCTGATTTTCAACTGGGTAGCCACCAGCTGCACGATCTCAAGCTGCCCGCGATTGACCTCAGCCCGATCGGCAAAGCCTGTGGTGGTGTAATCGACGGCATCCTGGGTGTGGATCTGCTCGACCGCATGGGCGTGACCATTGATCTGCAAAGAAAAGTTGCAGTGCTGAACCTCGCGCCCGCGGATTCCAAAGCCCGCTTCGACGAAATGGAAACGGCGATGCACCACTGCAACATCGCCTTCAACCAGGCCAAGCCCAGCGAACTCGAAGATTGCTTCGATCCTGAGATCGTGCTCTACACGCAGCACGGAGAATTCCGCGGCCGCAAACAGGTCATGCAATACCTGAACGAGCAATACTTCAAGGATGCCAAGGACCTGCGCTTTGAAATGTCGCCGCACGACATCCGCAGCTTCGGCGACGCGTTGTGGTATTCCTACGACTACAGTATGGACAAGGGCTCCGAACACCGAGCGGGACACGGCGTTGCGATGTGCCGCCGTCAGGAAGGGAAGTGGCGCATCTTGAACATGCACAACGCGCTTGTCGAACCCGCGAGCGGAAGCAAACAGTAAGGATCTCGGCAACACGACCTTCGCGGGGGACGTGCTCATTGTGCGTCGGTACGAATTCGGCCCCGAAGGGGCGGCATATGTTAGCCCAGGACGTAAGTCCTGGGTGGCGGAAGAAAACGAGTGAGTCCCGGAGGGACGACACTTGTTTGCGTCATTTACATCGCTAGGTTTTCGAGGCAATGCAACTTTCCCGGCTATACGCGATTCTCGACGCGGCATGCTTCGCCGATGCGCCTGCAATGTTTGCCGCTGCGGAACAACTAGCGGCAGGGGGAGCAGCGCTTTTCCAATATCGCAACAAGTCCGGCAACGCTCGCGAGATGCTCGAACACGCCCGTGACCTGAAACGACGACTGGGATCCTGCGTCAAACTCACCATGAACGACCGCGCCGATCTCGCCCTCGCTGCTGATTTCGACGGCCTGCACATAGGGCAAGATGATCTTTCCCCGGCCGAGGCCCGTCGCCTTATGGGCCCCGATCGGTGGGTCGGCATCTCCACTCACAATCCCGAACAGATCGCGGAGGCGGACCAGACCGACGCCGATTATCTTGCCATCGGCCCCGTTTTTGCGACGACCAGCAAAGCGAATCCCGATCCCGTGGTCGGCCTCGACGGCATACGCAGGGCAAGGGAACTGACCCGCAAACCGCTGGTCGCGATTGGAGGCATTACCCGTAATAACGCACGTTCGGTCATTGAAGCGGGAGCTGATAGTGTGGCGGTGATATCCGACTTGATACGGGAGCCCCGCAAATCAGCAGAGACATTTTTCGAGGTTCTGAGGTAAATTTGGATACCTCGCAAACGTCAGGCGGGCGAAAGCCGTTGCCAGAAGCGCTGAAACTCGGTTCGTATCAGGGCATCGCTCAGCGATGCCGAAGCCGTTGCAATTTCAACGGCACCTTTAGGCGCAGCTGTCATTTGTCAGCAATCTGAGGCGGGCAAGAGTGCCCGCCCACACAAAAACCGGGAGATTCGTGAGTACCGACGTCCGACCTATAGCCCCCGCAACCCGCGCCGACGATTGGGCCATTCACACCCATCAGGATAAAGAACTCGTCAAAGGCCTCGGCCTGACCAGTGCGACCATGCTGGTGATGGGGTCCATGATCGGCTCCGGCATCTTTATTGTTTCCGCCGAGATTTCCCGCGAAGTCAGTTCGCCCGCATTGCTGATTGGAGCCTGGCTGGTCACCGGTTTTCTGACGATAGTGGGCGCGCTCTGCTACGGAGAACTTGCCGCCATGATGCCCCGCGCCGGCGGCCAGTACGTTTATTTGCGGGAGTCGCTGGGGCCACTCTGGGGATTCCTCTACGGCTGGACGCTGTTCCTGGTGATTCAGACCGGGACGATTGCCGCTGTTGGCGTCGCGTTCGGGAAGTTCCTCGGAATCTTCTGGCCGGCAGTCTCTTCCAGCAACTGGATTCTCCATTTCTGGAAGGTCCCGAAGTTCACCATCGGCCCGATGGTGCTGGGCGGCATGGACGTCGGCCTCAACACCCAGAACCTGGCCGCCATCCTCGTGGTCGTCGTTCTCTCAGTCATCAACATCTTCGGCATCAAGACAGGCGCGCTCATTCAGAATGTTTTCACCGCCGCTAAAGTCTCGGCACTGCTGGGCCTGATCATCTTCGGAATCCTCCTGGGACGGAACGCGCAAGCGGTAGCCACAAATTTCGGCGCGAACTTCTGGAAGAATGCCGGACTCGGCACGCTGCATGACGTCGGAGGCGGAGTTCTCGTCTCTACTCTAACTGTTCTCGCGATTGCGCAAGTTGGATCGCTGTTTTCCGCCGACGCCTGGAATAACGTGACGTTCACCGCCGGCGAAGTCAAGAATCCCAGTCGTAACCTCCCGTTGTCGCTAGCACTGGGGACGGGCGTGGTGATCGCGCTCTACATCGGGTGCAACTTCATTTATCTGAGCGCGCTTCCGCTGTGGGGCAGCCCTACTGGAACCACGCTGCTCGAACGCGGCATTCAGTACGCCGCTGAAGACCGGGTCGGCACGGCCACTATGACGCAGATGTTTGGCGCAGCCGGTGGAGCTTTGATGGCCATCGCGATCATGATTTCCGGATTTGGCTGCTGCAACGGTCTGATTCTGGCGGGCGCGCGCGTCTATTACGCCATGGCCAAGGACGGACTCTTTTTCCGCAGCGTTGCCCGCCTGCATCCCAAATACAAGACTCCCGCGGTCTCGCTGATGGTCTCGATGGTCTGGACCTGCATCCTCTGTGTCTCGGGCAGCTACGGTCAGCTTCTTGACTACATTATTTTTGCAGTGCTCGTCTTTTACATTCTGACCATCATCGGACTTTTCGTTTTGCGCAGAACGCATCCTGAAGCCGAACGCCCCTACAAGGCCGTCGGATACCCGGTTCTGCCCGCAATCTATATCGTCATGGCTTTGTTTATCGATGTCGTACTGTTACGTTACAAACCGCAATATACCTGGCCGGGATTGTGCATCGTACTGTTGGGGATTCCGGTGTACTACGTGTGGCGTTCGCGAGGGAAACCGTCCGCCCCAGCCCAGGTCGATTCCGTAATATAGGAGAGCGTTTTCATGACTAATTTGTCGGCAACCAAATCTATAGACACCCTGATGCAGGAGGCGCAGGAGACCAGCGAGCATAGCCTGAAACGCACGCTCGGTCCTGTCAATCTCGTCATGCTCGGCATCGGCGCGATCATCGGCGCTGGTCTGTTCGTACGGACAGCCGCCGCCATTGCCGATCGTTCAGGTCCGTCGGTGACGCTCGCATTTATTGTCGCGGGCTTTGGTTGCGCCTTTGCCGGACTCTGTTACGCCGAATTCGCTTCCATGATCCCGGTCGCCGGGAGTGCCTATACCTATTCCTACGCCACCATGGGAGAGTTGGTGGCTTGGATTATCGGCTGGGACCTTGTGTTGGAGTATGCCGTCGGTGCAGCCACGGTCTCCATCGCCTGGAGCGAATACTTCAATCGCGTGCTCGATTGGTTCGGCATGCGGATTCCATACCAATGGAGTCACTCTCCTCTCGAAACGGCAATGGACACAGGAACACGTGGAATCATCAATCTTCCAGCCTTGTTAATCCTGCTGCTCCTGTCCGCCCTGCTGATCAAAGGGACAAAAGAATCTGCGATCGTCAACGGTTTCATCGTGATCCTGAAAGTCACGATCGTCATTATCGTCATCAGTGTTGGTTGGGGCTTCATGAATCCGGCCAATCACACGCCGTTCATTCCCGCTGCCACAACCTATGTGACTCCTCAAGGTATAACTCACCATTACGGCGGCTTATTGGGCATTCTCGGCGCGGCAGGAGTCGTCTTCTTCGCTTATATCGGTTTTGACGCGGTTTCCACGGCAGCCCAGGAAGCGAAAAATCCGAAACGTGACATGCCGATCGGCATCCTGGGTTCGCTGGTAATCTGTACTGTCCTCTACGTGCTTTTCGCGTACGTCCTGAGCGGCGTAGCGACCGTGCAGGATTTCCGCTCGGCGGGTCGTGAAGCGTCGGTCGCCTTTGCGATCACGAAATACATGCATGGCTATGAGTGGCTGTCGAAATCGGTCACGGTCGCGATTTTGGCTGGATTCTCATCGGTGATCCTGGTCATGTTGCTCGGCCAGTCGCGAGTCTTCTATTCGATGAGCAACGACGGCCTGGTTCCAAAGGTCTTTTCGGAAATCCACCCCCGTTTTCGCACGCCCTATAAGTCAAACATGCTATTTTTTGTATTCACGGGATTATTCGCGGCGTTCCTTCCCGAGGACATCGTGGGCGAAATGACCAGTATCGGGACGCTGTTTGCGTTCGTTCTGGTCTGTATCGGAGTCTGGATCCTGCGGCGCCGGCGCCCAGACCTGCAGCGCGCCTTCAAGGTGCCCGCGGTGCCGTTCGTTTCTACGGCAGGAGTCATAATCTGCGGTGCGATGATCTATGGCCTCGGTTGGACGAATTGGTTGCGGCTGTTCGTCTGGCTGGTGATCGGCCTGGTGTTCTACTTCAGCTACGGACGCCACCACAGCCGCGTCCAGCAGATGAAAGACGCGGCCGCACCGTCGAAAGCCATGGCAGACTAACTATCGTTCCGACCTCCGTTACAGATGCTACCGTTGCGGTACCTGTGCGCCACACCGCATTGACGTCCAGACTCTTACCGTAGAGCTTTGAGAATCAGCTAGTTACAGAGGCTCCTTTTGCAGTTCCCATCGCATCAAACTAACTAAGAGCGTTGAGAGGAGAAGTGAGATGGATAAAACCATGGGACGGTTTTCAAGAGCGCTGGCGGTCGCCATAGCGGGGCTGCTCCTTTTGAGCTCTGGCCCGACCGCCGAGGCACAACGAGGACGGATTGTCATCGTACGACCTGCGCCATTTTGGGGTTGGGGCCCGAGCCCTTATTGGTATCCGTACGGCCCGTACTACGGATTCCCGTCAGACTACATTTCGGCTAACTATGGGTACGTGAAGATCGATGCGCACCACAGAGACAAGGACGCTTCCGTTTTCGTCGATGACGGTTATGCATCCAAGGTCAAGAATGCCGGAAAGCTGGCACTGCGACCGGGCAACCACAATATCGAGTTGCGCGATTCCGATGGGCGTACCATCTTCCAGGAACGTGTGGCTGTGATGGTTGGCAGAACCACGAAGGTGGATGTGCCCAGCTAAACGGAAGAAAGTAGCCAGAGTCGGCAGTCACGCACTGCTCGGACTGCCGACCTTCTACTCTCTCCAAACTCGAAGGTCTTTTCAATCCGACGCGCGGTTGCGTCGCTACTGATTCCTGACTTCCTGCAGCTTCCGCGCTATGACCGTCACCATCCGACGAGGCGAGAATCTCACCGACTGCGCCAGCAGCCAGTTCTTGAATCCTGAGATTGCGACCGGCTTGCCTGCGATCAGCGCGCGGTAGCCATCTTCTGCGACAGTCCGCGCGTCCATCGCACCGAATTGCAGCATGCGACTGCTTAGCATGTTGGCTCGTTTGTGGAACTCAGTCACGGTCGGTCCTGGACACAGACAAGTCACCGTCACTCCGCTTCCCTGCAGTTCGTTCGCAATCGCTTCCGAGAAGTGCAGCACGTACGCTTTCGTGGCGTAATAGACGGCCATCAACGGTCCCGGCTGAAACGCCGCGGTGGACGCCACATTCAGGATGCGTCCGCTCTTGCGTGAGACCATCTCGGGTAGATACAGGCGTGTGAGATGCGTGAGAGTTGTGATGTTGAGCTGGATCTGTTGGAGACACTCTTCCAGATCGCTCTCCACAAATATACCGAACTGCCCAAAGCCGGCGTTGTTGACGAGCACGTCGACGGTTATGTCGGCGCGTGCGGTTTGATCGTGTACGTACGCTGCAGCTCCAGGCGCTGCGAGGTCGCTGGCTAGAATCAGCGATCGCGTTCCGTGTGCTTTTTCCAGTTCCGAGGCGAGTTGACGCAGTTTGTCCGCAGTGCGCGCGACCAGAACCAGGCTGTATCCTTCACGCGCGAAAATGCCCGCGAGTTCCTGACCGATGCCGAACGAGGCGCCGGTGATGAGAGCGGTTTTGCGGTCAGGCATAAAAATTTCCTGTCGAGATCAAGAAAGAAGGCGGGTCCGAGGACCCGCCTTAACTCTGCGAAGCAACGGACCTAGACGGGCGCTAGCGCCGGCTCCACTTCGTAGATCGAGTACCACGAAGTCGCGGCTTTCAACTTGTCGTTGACGTTGTTGATGTTCTTTACGCCTTCGGTTTCCAGCCATTTGCGGAAGGCTGCTGCACCCTGCTTGGCATAGACGGGGATGCCGTCTTTCCAGGTGGCGCGACCGCATAGTACGCCATTGAACTTCACGCCCGATTCTCCTGCCAGTTCCAGCGTCTCGCTGAATTCTGCGTTGCTGACGCCCGCTGAGAGATAAATAAACGGCTTGGAGGCGACGCTTGCGGCCGTGTGGAACAGGTCAATCGCTTCTTTTTTGGAGTAGGCTTTCTGGCCACCGAATGACTTCGTGCCCTCGACGAACTTCATGTTCACGGGCACTTCGACCTTGAGTACGTCAACTCCGTAACGGTCTTTACTGAATTCTTTCATACTCTCGGTGACGATCTGCGGCTTCTTCCTGGCGTACTCCAGGCCCTTCTCGTCCGCGCCTTCTTCGTATCCGACGAACTCCAGAAAAAACGGAATGTCGTTGGCGCGGCATTCGTCGCCGATGCGCTCGACCCAGGCGTGCTTCTTCTCGTTAACATCTTTCGGATCAAACGGCGTGTAGTAAAGCAGAATCTTGACGCAGTCAGCGCCCGCTTCTTTCAGCCGACGGGCAGACCACAGGTCCAGGAGATCGCCCAGTCGGCCTGGGCCAGTTTTGTCATAGCCGGTCTTTTCGTAGGCGAGCAGTAGGCCGGCGTTTTTGGTGCGGCGTTTGGCGGCGGGTAATCCCCATTCGGGATCGAGGAGGATTGCGGTGGCGTGGGGCGTTAGAACTTCGGAGACTAGGACCTTGAATTCCTCCATCATCGCGTCGGTAACTTCGCCGCCCTTCTCTTTGGCTAGGGATTTCTGGAGCGATCCGCGCTGGTCCATGGCGGCCGCGGCAATTACGCCGCGCTCGTTCGACACTGCTTTGAGCCCCTTCAGTTTCCCGGGGGTAAGTTTCATAGATCCTCCAGACGATTTCAGATCGAGGAATAGAGCACAACAATTCTAAATCAAAACCGGCTGTCGGGCGGACTCGACGCTGCTTCTGACCGTATGAAAGCTACTGACGCAAGGCGAGCGTTCCGAGCAGCGCTTGCTGCTTGGCGATCAACGACTGAATGCCTTGTCGAGCCAGCGACATCATCTTTGCGAGTTGTGCGTCGTCGAAGACCTGATGTTCGGCGGTGGCTTGCAACTCCACGATCTTGTTGCCGGCGGTCATGACTACGTTCATGTCGACGTCGGCGCGTGAGTCTTCTTCGTAGTTGAGGTCGAGCAGCACTTCTCCATCTACGATTCCTACGCTGATGGCTGCGACGAAGTCTTTCACGGGCGCGGAGGTCAGCGTTCCTGCGTCGACGAGTCGCTGCAAAGCCAGGCCCAGCGCTACAAATGCGCCGGTGATGGAGGCGGTGCGTGTTCCTCCGTCGGCCTGGATTACGTCGCAATCGATCCAGATGGTGCGCTCGCCGAGGCGTTTCAGATCGGTGACTGCTCGCAGAGAGCGTCCGATCAGGCGCTGGATCTCCTGTGTGCGTCCGCTGGGACGTCCTTTGGCGGACTCTCGCGCGGTGCGGGTCAGCGTTGCGCGCGGCAGCATTCCGTACTCGCTCGAAATCCATCCTTTGCCGGAGTTGCGCAGGAATATGGGGACGGTTTCTTCCACCGAAGCGGTGCAGATCACGCGAGTATTGCCGACTTCGATCAGGGCAGAGCCTTCGGCGGTCGAAATGAAATCGGGAAGGATGTTGACGGGACGAATCTGGTCGGGGGAACGGTTGTCGCTGCGAAAAATCATCGGCTGCGATTCTAAATGATCGACTGTCGGGGTGGGGTACCCCCCTCCCCCCTGATCTTTTAGAATCATGGATTTAGCCAGGGACTGTCGCTCAAATCTTTGGTTTTAAAGAACTTATAGCTAAAATCTAGAGCGCACAGGACTTAGCGACTCAGGCGGCTGCTCAAATGATGGCTATAATTGTTTAACTATTGTTAGCTATGGGCTGTGGGTTGTCAATCAATATTTCGTACGACATTGGATGAAAGGACGCATACTCGGCGGGCCAGAAGGCCCGCGGATCTAAGTCCAGGAGTTTTGCAGTCCCAATGCGCGTGCCGCCGCCGACACCCACGTTTCCAAAAGCCAAACGTGGGGCACCCTCAGTTACCTCCGCCACCCGCTGGCAGTTCACAAATCGACCCCTTGCGTACTTTTCTCCTTTCATGACAGAGGAAAAGAGACTGTTGCGGTGATGCATTTGGGGCTATCATGTTTCCCAAAAAAGAGAACTTCGCCGACCGTACGGGTTATTCCCAATGCACGAAGGGCAGCTCCATGGCAGATGGCGAGTGGGTCGAATCTCGGGGAACGATGAGCCGTGGCACATATTACACCGCCCTCGGCATCACTGAGACCGCAACGCTAGACGAGATTAACCAAGCGTTCAAGAACGTTACGGAGGCTTACCATGTGCTCTCGGACCCAACCCAACGCTTATCCTATGACCAGCAGCTGACCCAGCACCGGTCTTTCGCTTTGCCGCGAAACGTGCGAAATCTACCGCTAAGCGGTGAACCGGTATTCGAGTGGTGGGTCAATTGGTCGTTCTTGTCAACTGTCGTACTATTGATCGCTCTTTGGTATGTGATCCTCAATTAGCGCACTACAGCCACGTTCTGCAAAACCCGCAAACGTGCGCTGCCGCCGCTTCAATCCTTGCGCTATGGATGACCTCCATCTGACCCTCTAATACCACGCAGACTTGCCCGGGTTTAGCGCCGCATTGCGGACAGATCAATGTCATCGGGTTGGTGGGGCGGTGCACGATGGTCCTTTTACCGCTCCGCGTTGAGGATTTCGCGCTCGGCACGTAACCAGTCCTGTTCATCCTGGCCGGATTCATGGCCACGGTTTTCATAAAGTTCATAAGCCCGCGCTCTAATCATGTCTTGTGATGGCACAGAGTCTGGCATCATCGCCGCCTTGCCCGAAGAGCTTTTCGGGACGACAGCAATCGCTGGCTGCGGTACTTTGGTAGCCTTGGGATCGATCATGGGACACCTCTGGGTGCTGCCAACTAAGAGGAACGTACTTCAGATGGGCTGACTTAGTTCAGAGGACCTGAAAGAGGAGTGGAACTGCTCACTCAATCTTGAGACTACGCTCAATCTTCCCGTGTGTCCAATCGAGGGGCGCTTGCGATAGCTGCCGATCCCATTGTTGTTGGCGAAGCCGCGGAAAGGCCCCACTTCTCGCAAAGGGCGCGAGAAATGGGGCACCCCGACTATTTCATAAGCCGGAGAAGTGGGCCACCCGCCTGCCCCGGTTTCTCCCCCGAACGAGCTTCGGTGGGAGCGAAACTATCGCCGCGGAAGGCCCACCCGCCCAGGACAACCAAAGAGTGGCTCGGTGACGGCGGGAGTTGCCACCGCCACCGAATCCAGTTTGCGCAGACTGCTATGCCCTCAAGCAGAATCCCACGTCGTAGTAGTTGCCGTTGTGTTGACCCGGAACGCTGTTGAGGATCGAGCGATCCAGGACCTGCAACAGCACGACGTAACCGCAGGGCTGCATCCCGCTGACGTCCAGACTCCACTGGTCACCCCCAGCAGCAAACGTCGCTGTCTGCGAAGTAGTCGGAGTGGCTGTCGTAGGAGCGTTTGGCGACATGCTCGATGGCAGTGTCTGCAGGGTGAAGCCACCGAAATTGTCATCCCGAGCTACGAAGTGTCCTTGTATCGTGTTCACTTGTTTGGCGAAGTCCTTGCAATCGCCACCGCTATCGATGTGGATCTCACACGTAACCGGCGGGGGTTCGAAGGGTGCGACGGCCGGCTTGCGGCGGGGGCCAGTGTTGTCGAGTTGGATGGTGTACCAGGGCGTGGAACCGACCACGATACCACCGAAGGTCGCCATCTCAAGGCGAATCTCGTTGGCCTCGTCACCGGCCGGTGTCCAGTGCGCCAGGACCTGGTCGATGTTCGAGAGCGTGTCCATGTAAGTGGCATAGCCCGTCAGCGGATCCGGCGTAATGTTGGATCCGACACCGAGCCAGTTCACTACATGGAAGGTGTTCTTGACGATCTCCTCGGTCACCCGTTCAGTG
>Ga0209701_10000474_pt1 | contig 23418 bp, 23 predicted proteins | sample CZO8metaG_4_FD_188356 | JGI IMG/M metagenome (GOLD analysis project Ga0209701, IMG submission 188356) | Vadose zone soil microbial communities from the Eel River Critical Zone Observatory, Northern California, USA - CZOApr15con2H3.8 metaG... | ecosystem: Environmental > Terrestrial > Soil >... | reverse complement strand
CATGGCACCAAGCGGGCCTGTGTCTTCATTCGCGATGCCGACCGCGGGCGAAGACGACGAGCCGCGGATCAGGTAGCCGAGCAGTCCGAGGATGACGAGGGGCGCGACGAACAGCAGCGCCAGCGTCCTGCGGTCGCGGCGGAACTGCTGCAGGAGCCTACGCGTGATGGCGGCGATTCGGTGCCCGCTCATGACGCCTCTCCCGCCAGCTTCAGAAACGCCTCTTCGAGGTTGTTCGTGCCCGCCAGCGCACGGACCTCGTTGGGGCTTCCCTCCGCCAGCACTTTTCCGTACTGAATCAGGCCCAGGCGCTGACAGCGCTCCGCTTCGTCCATCACATGGCTCGAAACGATGATCGTGGTGCCGTTCTCCGCCATCCTGCGAAAGTCCTCCCAGAATTGGACCCGCAGCTGGGGATCGACCCCTACGGTGGGCTCATCGAGCAGCAACAGCTTCGGCTTGTGCACGAGAGCGCAAGCAAGCGAGCACCGCTGGCGCATGCCTCCGCTTAGAGTCGCGACCACCGACTTGCGCCGATCGTCGAGCCTGACCAGCTTCAGCGCATCGGTCACGCCCTGCTTCTCCGCGCCGTTGATCGCGGCAAAGAAGTCGAGGTTCTCCTCCACCGAGAGTCCTGGATAGAGGGCGGCCTGCTGAGTCATATAGCCGACGTTGCGCAGGTTGTCGACGTCCGGCATCCGCCGGCCGAGCACGGTGACAGTCCCGGCATCGGGCGCCACCAGCCCGACGATCGCGCGGATGATCGTGGTCTTGCCGGCTCCGTTCGGGCCGAGCAGCCCGTAGATCTCGCCCGTCTTGATGTGCAGATTGACCCCGTCCAGCGCGCGCAATCCGCCGAAGTTCTTGCGTATGCCTTCGATGTCGACGGCGATTGTTTCAGCCATTGGCCACTCCCTCCTGATCCGGTCTCATCGCGCGCAACCAGCTCTCGGCCAGCAGAACAACTGCTTGTTCGCCGTCGATGTCGAATCCCGCCACCCGTTCAGCCAGCGATCGGGCCAGCAGGTGAAAGAAGATCGGACCGATGAACGCTTGCAGCGCCAGCATCGGGTGCATCATGCGCAGCCGGCCCGCCGCCATCTGAGCCATCACGTAAGCGCCCACAGAGCCGAGGACCGTCGCGACCAGGTCTCGAGCGGCTTCCTCGGCATCGGGACTCAGGGAGCTCACCTCGAAGAAGATCGCCCGGAGCAGGCCGATCCCAGGCGCTCCAGAACCGGTCAGGGTGCGAAAAACGGTGCGGGCGATCTCCGGCATCACAATTTCAGGCGGCTCGTCCTGCATCGAGTTGGCGAGGCGGCTCACGGGCTCGAGCGGCGAGTAAGTCCGCAGAAGGCTCGTGAAAAGGGCCGGCTTGCCGGGGAAGAGGCGGTACAGCGTCGCCCTCGAGACGGCGGCTCGGAGCGCCAGCTCGTCCATCGACAGCGCCGTCAGCCCGCCGGCGCCCACCATGGCCAGCGCGGATTCGAGGATGCGCTCTCTGGCCGCCGGCTCGGGCTCCACCCGCAGGGCCTCCAAAAGGGCGCGATGGGAGTCGAAGGCGCGATAGAAGCTGGCCTTCGATACGCCGGCCGCTGTTGTGACCTGCCTCACCGTCGGGATGTCTCCTTCGGCGAGCAGGCCGCGCGCCCCCGTGAGGATGCGCTCTCGGGCCCCCCGCGCCATCGACAACGACACTAGACGAGACAGATCGTCTCGTCAAGTGCCATCTGTTAACGACCTGGGTTCAACACCCGGGACTGCATGGCTATGTTGGCGAAATGCGGCGGACGCTCGCGATGGTAATCGGGATGGCAGTGGGACTCTTCCCGTCGCCGGTGGTGGGAAGCTCGGCATGGGGAAGTCCGCGGTATGGCGACCCACCTGGCTGGTGCACGAACCATTCCGACATGTGGATCGCGAAGATCGTCACCAACGATCCTCTCGTAGGTATGAACCCGGAGCGGGACACGTTTTACGGCTTCCACCCCAATCCGGGCTACGACGATTGGTACGGATACTTCTATGGCGATTTCAGGGGCACGGCCGGCGATTCGTCCGGTTGGGTCAGGCTCCTCCACGAGGACTATCCAAACCACTACCACTGGAACTTCGCCGACAACGGATGGGCGGTGCACGGGCACGCGAAGCAGTTCATCGCGTACTACAACTGGACCTTTGGCGGAGAGTGCGGGTGGGGCCGTTACGGGAGCGGGTCGCCGCCTCCATACATGGCGGATCAGTACGGCTATCCCGTCGTCGACATCTACGTCGATTCGGTGCCGCCCCAATCGCCGCGACCGCAGGTGCTGCGCGTATCCACCAGCTCGGTGACCTTCACGTGGGACCCTGTGGTCGATCTGGGAGATGGCGCGGGCGCCGACTACTTTGTCGCCGGCATGGACCACTACACGTCATGGGTGACGATGAATGGCGGCTCGGAGCCGCTGCAATGGCTCGAAACCGTCGAGCCGCGCGTCGTGACGCAGGCGGGCATGTCTCCGCTGGACCTCGCCTGCGTTCACGTCCAGGCGTTCGACAAAGTCCAGAACGCCAGTCCTGAGCATGCAGTGTGCTCGCGAGCCCTGGCCACGCCGCCCATGCCACGGTGGACCGAGCTTGCCGCGCGCGTCGCGGTCAACCCCGCCGGGGTCGGACTCGTCGGCCTGGACTCGTGGTTCTGGCTGGATCCGGCGCCCCATTCGGTCACGATTCACGAAATCAACGGGGGAATCGATTACACCATCACGGCCACACCCGAGTCGGCCACCTGGGATTTCGGTGACGGCAGCGTGGCCGACCTCGCAGGCGCGTCAGGCTACGGCCGGCCATACCCTCAGCCCTCGTCCATCACGCACGTGTTCGAGGCGCATGCGCAGGACGGATACATCGTGCGGGCATCGGTGCGCTACGCGGTGACCTGGACGGCCTCGATGGCGGGGCGCAACCCCGAGACTCACCCCATGGGCATGTTCGTGCAGACGGCGCTTCCACTGCGATACCCGGTCAAGCAGGCGCAGCCTGAGCTGCTGCGCATTTGAGCCCAGACCCCAGCGTCACGAAGCCGACCAGCCGGTCATGCGCTCGACCGCGATGGCCACCACCGGCCCCGCCGGGCGCGCCGACCTATATGCCGCGTACCGCTGCGTCAGGAGCGCGATTCCCTTTTCGAACACAGCACCGTCGATCACGATGCGCGCGCTTCCGTCGACGCGTACCCACCAGAGCTTGGTCCAGTCGTCTTCGTAGTGATCGACCAGCACGGATACGGATGGATTCGCCTCGATGTTGCGGAGGCGCTGAAGATCCGCGGTCTTCTTCGGCTTGAAGTCGACCGCGAAGTAGATGGTGTCGTGATCCAGCGTGAAGGTGATCGGCACGATGTGCGGGCGGCCGTCACGGGCGACCGTGGCCAGGCGTGCCACTTGCGCAGCGTCGATCCGGCGGCGAATCTCCTCTGCGTCCATCGCTTCCGACACATTCATCCGGCAAGTCTGCTGCTATATCGTTGACCCGTGCAAAGGCTCCGCACATACACCGTCGAAGAGGCGAACAGCGAGCTGCCTCGCGTGCGAAGGGTCGTCGCCCAGATCGCGGAGCTGTCGGCCCTGCTGCCCGAGCTGGAGGATCAGGCCCGCATCGCGGAGTACGAGTCGAAACGCGCCGGCGCGGGTGCCGACGATCGCGACCGGTATCAGCAGGCGCGCGACGCGGCGGGCGGCGCCGAGCTGGAGCTTCTCAAGGCGGTGGCGAGCCTCAACGGAATCGGCATCCAGCTCAAGGGACCGCTGGAGGGTTTGATCGACTTCCCTTCCTATAGGGATGGCGAGCTCGTCGAGCTCTGCTGGAAGCTGGGCGAGGAGCGTGTCGAGCACTGGCACCATGTGGGCGAGGGTTTCGCCGGCCGCAAAAAGTTATAAGAGGGAACCTGCCGGTTCCCTCTGAGTGTCGTTAGGCTCCCTTAAGCCCTGCTTCGATCCTCAGCACGGCGTCGTGGGCTTCTTGGAGCTCCTGGGCCTGCGCCGGGGTCAAGCTGCCGCCGCCGACCTGAACCACCGCAGCGGCGACGCGCTGCCAGTAAAGCTTCGCGTACGCCGACGTGGCCGGATCGCCAAACATGCCGTCGTACTGCGCAAACAATCGGTTGTGTTCGTCGGGTGTAAGCACGTCGAAAACCTCCAAAGGTTGATAGAAGGAATCAAGGGAACCGCCGTAGTGACCGGACGACCACGGCGACGCGCAGATCGCGGCGAGAGCCTGCGCCGGCGTTCCAGCGGCCGCGGCTGCCCGGTAGGGCTCGAAGCCATTGGGGTAAGCATTGTTGATGAAAGCGGTTTGATGCCAGACCGCGATCGCCGCTTGGGCGAAGTCCTCGAGCGTGGCGTACAGACAAAAGCTCGTGGGACTGCAGCGGATGTTTCCGAGATTGTTTCCGAAGATCGCCGTGCCCCAGGCCGTCTCATTCGCCCACTGTGCCTCAAGGACAATGGGGTCGATCCCCGTGCCGGCCGAGGCTGCGACGGCTGTCGGATTGACGAAGACATGGAAGTCCGCTGGCGTCATGCGGTACGCGCCCTTAGCGGGCCTGCGATTGCCCCACTCATAAATGCGACGCCGATCACCGCCAGGATGGTCCCCCGGACCACGAGACGCCAGAACGCTCGCCAGGACATTTCGCCAGCCGGCCTCAGGCAAAACAGCAGCGTCGAGGGCATCAGGCGCTGCCGGTTTCGCTCGCGACCGTGCCCTTGATCGCGTTGTAGGTTGCCTGCGCGATGCCGGCGGCGTCGAGGCCATTCGCCCTGAGGATGTCGGCGGCTTTGCCCTGAGGCAGGAATTGGTCCGGCAGCGCGAGGTTTCGCACCCGGCCGGCCAACCCGTGCGGGGCGAGCGCCTCCAGCACCGCGCCTCCGAAGCCTCCAGCGCCCACGTTGTCCTCGACCGTCAACACGATCGGGTGGCGCCTGGCCCAATCGACGATCCGCGGATCGATCGGCTTGATCCAACGCGCGTTCACGACCGTGCACTCGACGCCCTGCAGGGCCAGGCGTTCGGCCGCTTCGGTCGCGACCTCGACCATTCGCCCGACCGCGAAGATGGCCGCATCCGAACCCTTGCGACGCTCCTCCCAGCGCCCGACGGGGAGCGGCTCCACGGGCAGGTCCGGCGTCGCCGGAACCGGCCCTTTCGGATATCGGATGGCGATGGGGCCGTCCAGGTCAAGGGCTGTCTCGAGCAAGGCGCACAGCTCCGTGGCGTCCGCGGGCGCGGCCACCCTCAGGTTCGGGATGAGGCGGAGGTACGAGAGGTCGAACACGCCGTGATGCGATGAGCCGTCAGGCCCGGTGACGCCGGCGCGGTCGATGACAAACACGACGGGGAGCTTGTGCAGAGCCACGTCCATGATCGTCTGGTCGAACGCCCGAGCCAGGAACGTGGAGTAGATGCATACCACCGGTCGCATGCCCGACATTGCGAGGCCGGCCGCGAAAGTGACCGCGTGCTGCTCGCAGATGCCGACGTCGAAGAACCGGTCAGGGAACTCCTTGGCGAAATTGAGCAGCCCGGTCGAGGATGCCATCGCCGCGGTGATCGCGCACACCTCGGGTCGCCGCGTGGCTGCGTCCATGAGCGCTTCACCGAAAACGTCGGTGTAGGTCAGGTCCGTGGAGCGGGGGCGCCCGGTCAATGGATCGAAGGCGCCGACTCCGTGGAGCTTGTCGATCTCGTCCTCCACAGCCGGGCCGTACCCGTGTCCCTTCTCGGTCACCACGTGCACGACCACAGGCTCGCGGAGTTTCTTCGCGCGGGCGAAGACAGCCTCGAGCTCGGCCTCGTCGTGGCCGTCCACAACGCCCGCGTACTTGATGCCCAGGCTTTCGAACACCGTCGACGGTTGGAGAAGCTGCTTCAGGCTTTCCTTGACGCGATACGCGGCCTGGTCGGCGGTCGAGCCGACGAGGGGCAGGCCACTGAGGAGCCGGGAGATCTCTACCTTGATGCGCTCGTAGCGGGGGTCGATGCGGAGCTGCGACAGGTGCCGAGCCAGACCGCCCACCGTGGGGGCGTACGAGCGCCCGTTGTCGTTGATGACGATGATCAGGTTGGGCGGCTGCAGGTGCGCGATCTGGTTGAGCGCCTCGTAGGCCATGCCTCCGGTCAGCGCTCCATCGCCGATGACGGCGACGACATGACCGGCCTTCTTCTTGCGCAGCCGAGCCTCAGCGATGCCGAGCGCATAGCTCAATGAGGTGGAGGCATGGCTGTTCTCGACCAGGTCGTGCTCGGACTCCTGGCGCGAGGGGTAGCCGGACAATCCACCTGCCTGGCGGAGCCGCGCGAAATCTTTTGCCCGGCCGGTGACGATCTTGTGTACGTATGCCTGGTGGCCGGTGTCCCACACGATCGCGTCTTTGGGGCTCTCGAACACGCGGTGCAGAGCGAAGGTCAGCTCGACGACTCCGAGGTTGGGGGAGAGGTGGCCGCCGCTCCTGGACGTCTGCTCGACCAGGAAAGCGCGCACCTCCTGGGCAAGCTGCGCCAGCTGCGGTTGATCGAGGCGCCGGAGATCTTCGGGCGAGCTGATGGTCTCGAGGATGCCCATACCTGGTGTCAACGCGCCGACCCTGTCATGAGTTCCTCATAGAGTAGCCAGGTGTTCGGCGACCAGCTCCAGCACGTGCGCCACCCGTAGGTTAAGCCCACGCCGCCGGGCGGCGGCGGCGATGTGCATCAGGCAGCCCGGGTTGTCAGAGGCGACCACGGTGCAGCCGGTCTTGGTGATCGCATCGAGCTTCCATTGCGCCAGCCGATCTGCCACGCGTGGCCACTCGAGGCTGAACGTGCCGCCGAACCCGCAGCAGTTGGCGATGTCGGGAAGATCCACAACCTCGTAGCCGGCGATGTCGAGCAGCTGCCGGGGTTCGCTTTTGAGCCCAAGCTGGCGGAGCGTCTGGCAGGAGTCGTGGTAAGCAATCTTGAGGCTCATCTGATCGGTGCTCACGAGGTCCGGACGGCGTGCGAGAAGCTCGAGCGCGAATCGCGTCGAGTCCCGGAACCGCGCCCGGAGCGGCTCGTCGGCGGGTGCACCCCAATCCGGAGCGTCGATCGTGAATGCGCCGAAGCAGGACGCGGACGGCGTCACGATCAGACCCTTGGAATCTCGAAGGCTTTGGGCGAGGCTTGTAGTCAATTCGTTGGCGCCCTTGAAGTCGCCGGCGTTGGCGGCGATCAGGCCGCAACACCACTGACCCTTGGGAAACTCAACCCTGTAGCCCGCCGCCTCGGCGATGCGCTGGAGCGCGACCGCCGATTCCGGCTGCATGCGGTCGACCATGCAGGAGGCAAAGATCGTGAGCGGTTCGCCTGCTCCCTCGCCGTCGGCCGGCGCCATATCCCGGTACGGGACACGTGCGAGCCGGGGCGCCCCCGGCACGAGCCCGCTGAACGGAGCACCGGCGCGGAGCATGCGGTCGGCCAGCTCGGGCCGCTCCCAGACGCCGAGCAGGGCTCTCTTGCGCAGCGACTTGCGGCCCTTGCGCCGGTGCTCGAGGATCTGGCGCGGCAGCGGGATGTCGACCGGGCAGATCTCCTGGCATGCATTGCACTGAGTGCACAGGGTGTTGGGCAGATCGGCTTCGTCGAGGCCGTGATGAAATGGCGTGAGCACGAGCCCGATCGGGCCGTTGTAGATGTGCCCGAACTGGTGCCCGCCCACGGCCATGAAAGGAGGGCATGCGTTCGAGCACGCGCCGCACCTGATGCACGTGAGCGCGTCTTGAAAGACAGGGTCGGCGCGCATCTCCTCGCGGCCGTTGTCGAGGATCACGCAATGCATCTCGCGTGGCCCATGGACTCCGATCGTCAATGACTGCTCGATGTCGCCCGAACGAGAAGGACCCGTGATCCAGTTCACATAGCTGCTCATGATCTGACCGGTGCCGCTGCGCGGCAGCATGCGCAGCACCGCGACCGCGTCGTCGAGCGAAGCCACGATCTTGTCGATGCCGAACAGGGCGATGTGCACCGGAGGCAGCGTGACAGTGAGGTCTGCGTTGCCTTCGTTGGTGACGAGCATGATGGTGCCTGTCTCAGCGATCGCCAGGTTGGCTCCGCTGATGCCGACCGCGGCGCTGATGAACTTCTGCCGCAGCGATTCTCGGGCGTGGGCCTGGATCGCCTCCACCGTCGGCTCGGTCCCGAACACCCGCGCCGCGTCCTCCTTGGTGAGGTGGATGGCGGGAGCGATGATGTGTGAGGGATGGGTGTGCGTGAGCTGGACCATCCGCTCGCCCAGATCGGTCTCGACGACGTCCATGCCCAGCGACTCGAGATAAGGATTGAGCTCGATCTCTTCGGTCGCCATCGACTTGACCTTGGTCACAACCGGACGGTGTTGACCGCCGGCCGCGTTCCAGCAGATCTGCCCGATGATCTCCCTGGCCGCGGCCGCGTCCTTTGCGAAATGGACCTTGCCTCCCACCGCCTCGAGGCGTTCGGTGAACCGCTCCACCAGCTCTGGTAGGCGCTCGAGGTTGGCGAGGCGGCGCTGCTTGAGGTCAGCGCGGCCGGTGGCGAAGTCGAAGCTCTTGAACCCGGCCTCGCGCCGGCTCCGCAAACCGGTCATGGCCTGGATGAGGGCGCCCTGCAGCTTGGGGTCGTCGAGGGCCTTGTTGACGCGCCGACCGAAGTGGCGCCTGGACTCAGGCACGCGTTTGGCTGGCTTCTCGGATTGCCTCGCCGACCGCTGCTGTTGTCGACACCGGGGCCAAGCATATGGTCCCGACGCATACCACGGCGCGATCGTCGTCATTGGGCTCGATCACCGCGTACGGATGCGCTAGCAGCGCTGCACGCGCGAGTTGCGCATTGCCTGTGCTCACCTTGACCGTGCGTCGCAATCGGTCGAGCGCGCGCGCGAACACCGACGCCATCAAGCCGTACTGGCGCGGTAGCGCCGCCACTGATTCGAGCGCTCGGCGCGCCCGAGCCGCGTAGGGCTGGTCGGGATCACCAACCAGCTCGTCCAGCTCCACAAGCGCCATCGCGGCGATCGAGTTTTCGACCAGCGGCTTGATGCGCTCGCTGAGCCGGCCAAGCTGTTCGCCGCCGGAATGATCGAAGTAGCCGCCCAACTCGGGATCGGCGTAGCGATCCTCAAGGTGCTGGGCGATATCGCGAGCGTCCTCGAGCCAGCGACCGCCCAGCCCGGCCTGGTGCGCGCGCACCGCGGCCAAGAGCCCCCAAACCTGGTCGGGCAGCTGGCCGGCGACGCCATCGGAGTGGGCGAGCCCGCCGGCCGGTTGGTACCGGTCTTTGAAAAGGCGCTCCAGCAGGACCGCAGCATGGTCGCGCAGGGTGGGCCGCTCGCATCGAGCGGCGGCATCGAGGTAGGCAATCGCCAGCGTCGCGTTCCAGGACGTGTAGATGCGGCGGTCGACATAGGGGGCGTCGGCCTGCGCTCGTCCGCCGGCATCGAGCGAGTAGTAATGCTCGTCCGCGTCCTGGCTACCGGCGTACAGGCCGGTCACCGGATCGCGCAGAACCCGGTCGAGGTAGCCGGTGGTCGTATCGAGCGCCTCCTGCAAGCCGGCGAGCGCCAGTGCGTTCACAAGGCCGGCGTGGTCCTCGAGCATCTTTTCGAAATGAGGCACGCTCCAGTCTTGGGTGGTGGAGTAGCGAAAGAAACCGCCCTCCACGTGGTCGTAGGTGCCGCCGGCGGCCATCATCTCGAGCGTGTGCGTCGCCATGGTGCGCAGCTCCGGGTCGGTGTCCAGTTGCGCCTGCTCCAGGAGCAGGAGGATGGCGTCGGTCTGGGGAAACTTGGGGGCCGACCCGAAGCCCCCGTATTCGGGGTCGTAGGCATTCTTCACCGCCTCGACGACCTCATCGACGATTCCGTCCGCGAGCGTGCCCGCGCTACGGGCGACGCCCGAGCCGGCGCGCTTGCGTCCTTCCAGCACTCGGTTGGCGATCTCAGGCTGGTTCGTCCGGTAATAGCCGGCCACACGTGCAAGGGCGTCGGCCATCTGGTCGGCGGGCAGGTAGGTGGCGCCGGTGAGGATGTCGCCTGACGGCGTGAGAAACGCGGTGGTCGGCCAGCCGCCCATGTTGTAGCGCTGGTTGATGTCGGGCCTCACGTCGTTGTCCACGCGGATCGGGACGTACTCGCGATTGATGAGGTCGATGACGCCGGAATTCGAGTAGGTCGTCTCATCCATGACGTGGCACCAGTGGCACCACACCGCGGATATCGAAAGCAGGATCGGGCGGTCGAGCTTGCCCGCTTCTGCGAATGCGCCCTCGGACCACCCGCGCCACCTGATCTCGTGGGCGCGGTTGGGCCGCGGTGAGAAGTGAAATTCGGTCTCGCCCATGGGCTCCTAGGTTACGCAACAATGAACGGGTGATCTCAACCAGCGCCGTCGACACGTACATCGAAAAGAACTCCCGGCGTTTCATAGATGAGCTCGAAGAGCTCTGCGCCTTCCCGAGCATCTCGAACCATGGGCTCGAAGCCGTGCAGCCGGCTCGGAGCTGGATCGCCGAGCGGCTGGGTCGGTTCACCGACCGGGTGGAGACATTCGATGAAGGCGGCATGCCGGCTCTGTATGCCGAGGTGCCCGGCGCCGGCCGCCGCAAGCTGTTGCTCTACCAGCACTACGACGTCCAGCCGGTTGATCCCATCGAGCTCTGGGACTCCGACCCGTTTCAGCCCGTCGAGAAGGACGGCCGCATCATCGCCCGAGGGGTCGCTGACGACAAGGCCGACGTCATGGCGAGGGTCCACGCGCTGGAGACGCTGAAGAAGCTGGGCGAGATGCCGGTGACTTTGCGGTTTCTCGTGGAAGGCGAAGAAGAGATTGGCTCCAAGACCTTCGAGAAGATCGCCCACAAGCACGCCGACAAGCTGCGCGCCGACGGCTGCCTTTGGGAGTCGGGCGCATCCTTCGACGAGGCCGGGCGGCCCACGCTGCAATTCGGGTGTCGAGGCCTCCTTTACGTCCAGCTGCGGGTGAAGCTGCTCAGCTACGACCAGCATTCGGGCCTCGCGTCCATCTATCCGTCGGCGGCCGTGTACCTCGCCGAAGCGCTCGCCAGCCTGCGAGACCAGGACATGAACATCCGCATCGACGGCTTCTACGATCGGGTGCTCGAGCCCACCGATGCCGACCGGCAGATGATGGCCAAGATCGACCCGGAGGTCGAGCAGCGCAGAAAGCTGGTCGGTTTCGATCGCCTCATTCGCGACCCCATGGCCGAGCACGTCATCGAGCAGCTCCTGTTCACACCCACCTGCAACATCGCCGGCATCACCACCGGCTACCAGGGCCCCGGGTCGAAGACCGTGCTCCCGGCCGAGGCGACCGCCAAGCTCGACTTCAGGCTCATCCCGGACCAGGATCCCGACGAGATCCTCGTGCGCCTGCGCAAGCACTTCGACGCCCATGGTTTCGAGAAGGTCGAGATCGTCTGGCACGACGGGGAGAAGCCGGCGCGCTCCGACCCCAGCTCCGAGGTGGCCCGGAGCGTGATCGAGTGCGTCAAAGATCTGCACGGCGAGCCCATCCTGTGGCCGTTCATGCAGGCCACCGGCCCGATGCACCCGGTGGTCGCCGACCTGGGCGTGCCGACAGTGCTGCCCGTTGGCGTCGGCCGTCCGGACAATCGCATTCATGCGCCCAACGAGAACATCCACGCCGCCGACTACATCAACGCGATCCGGCTGATGTGCCGGGTCTGGGAGCGCTTCGGCGCGGGCTAAACTTCCCAGGGATGCAAAAGCTCACCGAGAAGCTCTTCACCGTCAAGTACAAGGAAGACACCGGGCACCCACACATCGAGATCACCGACCAGGCGGTCTGCGCGGGCACCTGCAAGGGCAAGTACTGCACCCATTTCTGCCCCGCCGGCGTCTACGAGTGGAACGAGGAGCAGGCGAAGACCCTGGTCAGCTCCGGCAACTGCATCGAGTGCGGCGCCTGCTCGATCGGCTGCCCGTACGACAACATCGCCTGTCACAGCCCCCGGGGGGGCTACGGCGCCCAGTTCAAGTTTGGCTAGGGATCAAGTTCGGAATACGGACCTCACCTCCCCCCATTGGAACTGATGCAATGAGCGAATACGACGTCGTCATCGTCGGCGGCGGGCCCGCCGGGCTGGCGGCCGGCCTGTACACGGCGCGGATGAACCTGAAGACCCTGCTTCTGGACCGCGGGCCCCTTGGGGGCCAGCTCCTGAACACCGAGCTGGTCGAGGACTACCCCGGCTTCGAATCCGTCCTGGGCAGTGAGCTGGCCACCAAGATGGGCGACCACGCCCGCAAGTTCGGCCTCGACGTGCGCGAGTTCGAGCCGGTCAAGGAGATCGACAGGGACGGGACCACCAAGGTCATCCGTCTGGACTCAGGCGAAGAGATTCGGACGCCTGCGCTGATCATGGCCGCCGGCGGTCTCCCGCGCTACCTGGGCGTCGCCGGAGAGAAGGAGTTCCAGGGCCGCGGGGTCAGCTACTGCGCGGTCTGCGACGGCGCCTTTTTCAAGGGCGAAGAGCTCGCCGTCGTTGGCGGTGGCGACGCGGCCGTCGAGGAGGGCGATTTCCTCACGCGCTATGCCAAGAAGGTGTACATCCTGCACCGCCGCGACAGCCTGCGGGCCCAGCCGATCCTCATCGACCGGGCGCGCGCCAACCCGAAGATCGAGTTCATCCTCGAGGCGGGCGTGAAGGAGATCGTGGGCAACGGCAAGGTGCAGTCGGTCAAATACGACCAGTACGGTTCGACGAAGGAGCTGCCCGTCGGCGGCGTGTTCATCTTCATCGGGTTCGTACCCAACTCCGGTCTGTTCACGTTTCACGTCGACCACGACGAGGCCGGGTACATCCTCACCGATCGAAACCTGCAGACGTCAGAAGCGGGGATCTGGGCGGTGGGCGATGTGCGCGCCCAGTTGACGAAACAGATCGCGACCGCGGTGGGCGATGGCACCACGGCGGCAGTCGCGGCCGCGGCTTACGTCTCTGCGCTCAAAGACGCCGCACGAGCCTAGCTAAGCGACGACGTCGATCCAGACCAGGCCCGGGGGTAGCGTCACGACCTGTCCGCTGTCGAGCTTGAATGTCAGCGGCCCGTGGCCGTTGGGGGCGCTCCACGACCCGTTGTACCAAAGACCCTTGTAGAAGATGCCGACCGCGCCGCCGGAGTCAAGGTCGAAGTCGTGGATGTGGGCGCCGTGGCCGTCACCCACGTTGACAAGCCGCTCGGCGGTGTGGAGGACGATCAGCATCTCGATCCGCAGCGGCTGGCCCAGGCTGGCGTCCCGATATGCATGGTCGTCCTCGGTCTTCTGGTACGTGCCCGTGACGGGGTCGTAGTTGTAGACCGAGTAGTGCTCGTCCACAGGAATGGTGGTGGCGGGCGTGCCGCCGTTGAGGTCCGGCCTCGCTTTCGGCACCGCAAAGGCGGGAAGGCCGGAAAAGTAGTTCTGCTCGGCCGCCTGCACTTTGCCGCCGCTGATCATCAGGTTGTCCGGCGCGTAGCGGGCGTTGGTGCGGTACGTATATCCGATCGTGTCGAAGAACTGCGGCACGGGATCAGCGGCGGCCGCTGATGCGGTGGCCTGCGACTCGCCCGACTGGAACAGCAGGCCATCGTAGTGTCGAGCGATCTTCAATGAGATGAATCGGCTGGAGCGCATCGGGCCGATGAGGTCGGGCGCGTTCTGAAAGATGGCGGTACAGCGGGTGATGCCGCCCTCGGCCAGGTATTCGAAAACGATGTCCGCAGCCTGGAGCCCGTTCTGGTCGCGTGCGTAGTAATCGTTCGGCACCTGGATCAAGGCGGGGTACTTGAGCGCGGTGGTGTGCTCACGATCGTGGTAGTAGATGCCTGTCTTCAGCGTGAAGGTGCTCGGCACGTGATGCCCTGTTTGATCGCTGCCGCCCGGCGCCAACGACAGGACGAGCGGTCCCGTGGGCATGCCTTGCGTGGCGATCGTTGCGCTGCGATCGTCGGCGGCCCATTTGAGATCGGCCGGCTTGGTAGCGATGGTGAATTTGATGGTCGCCGGATCCATCGCGTCGTTGAAATTGATCGTGAGCGGGGTGCCCGGGTCGATTTCAGAGCCGTCGACGAGGGCCACGCCGCCCGCGCCGATGACAGCCGTGATGCGCGGCACGATGTTGGTGGTGAAGGTCCACTGACCGCCCGGGACCCGATGGTGGCTCATGTCTGTGATCGGGCTCACGGTCACCGTGTAGATGGTGATATCGGCCAACGGCTTCGCCGGCGCCCATTCGTACTGAGTCTGCCCCGAGGCCGCGGTCAGCGTCCCATCGGTGGCGGGCATGATCGAGAACGCCGGCCCGAGCACGTTGAGCGCGACCGGGCGGCTGAAGGTGAACACCAGGTGCGAGTAAACCGGGACGTCCTTCACGCCGTTCTTGAAGTTCAGGCCGACCGATGTCGGGAGCGTGTTCTCGTAAGCGAGGACGCCGCCGCCGGCGGTCAGCGCGACGGCGACCAGCGCGCCGAGCGCGACCCAACCTCGGATTGCGATCCGGCGCCGGCGCCGGCTGCGCCTTCGGGCGGAGGCCGCGACTGACCAGGGCTCGTTTTCTTGCATTGACGTAGGGAAGGACAACGGGAGCGCCGGGATTATGCCACGAAGGGTACGTGTCCGGAAAACCGAAGGTCCTTGCATCTTCGCGTCCTAGGCGGCCGGGCGCCGACTCACCCCACGGAATCTTGCGATTCCGCGGGGACCCCGAGAGAGGCGCTGAAGCCGGCGTCGACTCCTGTGCGCGCTCGGTCACGCATCTGACGATGCGCTCCCTCACGTGCTCGTCGTCTCCTTGGCTCCGGCCGCCGATGCCGCGAATCTGCAGCGGACCTCGGCTTCCGGACACGGGGCGTCGACTACTTGGCCGCCTTCCGTGCCTGGCACTCGGCGCAATCGCAAAGGGCCCGGAGCAGGACGAACGTGTAGAGACCGGTCGCATGCCCGCTTTCGAATGCGACCTGGAGCGCGTACTGTCCGACCAGCGTCACGTCCTGCACCCGCAGCTCTTTGGGGTCGAGGTGCTTGACGCGAGCGAGCCGGCCAGGGATGCCGGCCTCGCCGCGACACTCCGCGCACGGACATGCCCAGCGCAAACCCTCAGCGGAGTAGGTGCTGCGGTGACCGTCCTCCCATGCGATGACCATGACCTGACGTTCGCGGTCGACATCGACAGTGACCGGATAAGCGTCTGGGTCTTTCAGGGTCGCCCTTTACCGGACGTTGATGACGGGCAGCTGCCGGAACGACTGAATCGAGGTGCGCGCCGCGACCTGCGAGGCGATTTCCATGAAGGCTCGCGCTCCAGCGGAGTCGGGACGAGAGATCACGACCGGCGTGCCTTTGTCGGCATCTTCGCGAATCGACTCTTCGAGCGGGATGGCGCCGAGAAAGGGCACTCCCAATCGTTGCGCCGCGGCCTCTGCGCCACCGTGGCTGAAGATCTCGTGCCGATGCCCGCAGCTCGGGCAGACGTACCAGCTCATGTTCTCGATCAGACCGAGCGGGGTGACATTGAGCTTGCGAAACATCTGCAGGGCCTTGACCGCGATGTCCGTGGCGACGTCCTGCGGCGTGCACACGATGGCGACTCCGGTGAGCGGAACCGCCTGCGCGAGCGTGAGCGATGCGTCGCCAGTGCCAGGCGGGAGGTCGATGACGAGGTAGTCGAGCCGCCCCCAGTCGACCTGCACCATCATCGCCTCGATCGCCTTGCCGACCATCGGCCCGCGATAGATGGTGGGCTGCTCGCCAGGGTAGATATGGCCGAAGGACATCAACTTCAATCCGTGCGCCTCGATCGGCTTCAGGCGGCCGTTGACTTGCTCTGGCACGCTGCGCGATCCGGTCATCGCGGGGACCGAAGGTCCGTAGATATCGGCGTCGAGCAGCCCGACCTCGGCGCCGGCCTTGCGCAGCGCGGCGGCGATGTTGACGGCGACTGTGGACTTGCCGACGCCGCCCTTTCCTGACGCGATTGCGATCGTCTGCTTGACGCCGGGGAGGATCTCGGAAGGCTTCGGTCGCATGAATGCGGGACGAACGTTGGCGGTCATACGGACCTCGACCTCTGACACGCCGGGGATGTCACCGACCAGATCCTGGGCCTGGGTCTTGAAGCGATCGCGGACCGGGCACGCCGGCGTCGTGAGCTCGAAAGTGAAGCTGACCTTGCCCTGCGGGCTGACGTCGAGCTCCTTGATCATGCCCAGGCTGACGACGTCGCGACCCAGGTCGGGGTCCTGGATGGTGGCGAGCACGTCGAGGACCTGCTGCGGGGTAGGGCCCATGGCTTCGGATGTTACCGGCCCCCGATGCGAGATGTAGGGTCCGTGCATGGCGCCTCGTGCCACGGCGGCCGCACTGCGAAAGCTCCAGGTGGCGTGTCGAGGCTGCCACGTATGCGTCGACGCCGGCATCATCCCCGAAGCCAACCCCACCTTCTCAGGCGAATGGGGAGCGCCGTTTTTCCTCGTGGGGCAGGCGCCGGGACCTGCTGAACGAGAATCACGCCGGCCGTTCTCCGGCCGCGCGGGCAAGGAGCTCGACCGCTGGATGCTTCGCGCCGGCTTCTCGAGCGCCGAGGAGTTCCGACGCCTCATCTACATCGCGGCATTGATGCGCTGCTTCCCCGGGCGCAACCGCCGAGGCACCGGCGACCTCCGGCCCCCGCCCGCGGCCGTGGCCAACTGCGCGCACTGGCTCGACGCGGAGCTCGAGCTGCTCAAGCCACGGGTGCTCATCCTCGTCGGGCAGATGGCCATCGCGCGCTTTCTCGGGCCCGGCACATTGGAGTCAAGAGTTGGCCTGACGTTTGGCAAGAGACCCGTCATGGTCCCGCTCCCACATCCATCGGGCCAGAGCCGCTGGCTCAACGATCACTCGAACCGGGAGCGTCTCGAGAAAGCGTTGGCGCTGCTCGCGAAGTTGCGCGCGGAGGCGCTAGTCTGACTGCGTTGGCGTCAACAGCACAACGGGAGGGAGTGAAGGGTGGCTAAGTATCTGCTCGTCTTCTATGGCGGTGGCATGCCCGAGACGCCGGCCGCTCAGGCCAGGGTGTTGAAGCAGTGGGGCAACTGGTACACGAAGCTCGGCCCCGCGGTCGTCGACATGGGCAACCCGTTTTCGGGAGCGGTGAACAAGGTCAAGGCTGACGGGACGGTGGCCAAGGGACCGATCGGACAGCGGGCCACCGGCTACACGATCGTCGAAGCCCCCGCGCTGGACAAGGCGACCAAGATGGCGAAGGGCTGCCCGATCCTGAAGAGCGGCGGACAGATCGCGGTCTACGAAACCTTCAGCATGCAGCCGGGGTAGCTTGCCGTCGTTCTTTGCGAGTCGTGAGGGCGGGCGGGCCGTAATCGTCGGCGGCGACGCCCGCCACCTGGCCCGCTCGCTCCGTGCGCGTGTGGGCGAGGAGATCGACGTCGTCGATCCGGATGGATTCCTGCTTAGAGTCCGCCTGGACCAGGTCTCCCCCGAACGCGTCGAAGGCGCGATCGTCGCTCAGGTCGAGCACCACCCCGAGCCGCAGGCCCGGATCACGATCGCGATCGCGCAACTGCCGGCGCCCGCACTTGAGCTCGTCCTGTCGCGCTGCACCGAGGTCGGAGCCTATGGATTCCACATTTTTCACGCGGACCGCAGCGTGGCACGGGGTGCCAAGGCCGAACGCTGGAACACGATCTGCCGCGAGGCGGCCATGCTCGCCCGCCGGCTGAGGGTCCCACCGGCCGAGGGGCCGTCGACTTTCGACGAGGTGCTTTCGGCCGCCGAGCATCCCGTGCTGCTCGTGCGGGGCGCTCCGGTCGACCTGGCCGACCTGACCGAGCCTCGAGACCTCACGCTCCTGGTCGGTCCGGAGGGCGGGTGGTCCGAGCGCGAGCTGGGGCTCGTCGCGACCACCGCCGGTCTAGGGCCGCGCAACCTGCGAGCCGATACGGCCGCAATCGCGGGGCTCGCGGTGGCCCTGGCCGTTCGCCACCAGCTCTAGCGCTTAGCTGCAGCCACTCGCGGGATAGGCCGATTTCGGGTAGACGCGAAGCACAGCACCCTGCAGAGTGACCAGGTACAGCGACTGGGCGCCTCCGATCCAGATTCCATGCGCGTCCGCAATTGCGCTTTGAAAACCATTCGAAAGGTCGCGGTACGGGCTCGATTCTTGATCCGTGTAGGTCGCGAGCTCACTCGCCTGGTTCGGCGCGCTGACCAACCAGTACTCAGTGCCGCCGACGGACGGGTTGGCGGGGTCGCTCCAATCCGAGCGCACCAGGAGTGCTGAGCTGGTGGCGAATGCGATCCACCGAACCAAATGAGCTGGGCGGTAGAACCAGGTAGTCGTCTGGCCGGCGGTGTCGCGGTGGTCGATGCGGTTTTCGCCAGGCATCCCGGTCATTGCGCTGCGATACGGCTGGGGGTCCTTCGGGTCGACGACTCCAACCCATTGCGCATCGGGTGGATAGAGCCCATCGGACACTTTGGTCACTACGCCGGTGGTGGGATCCAGTTTCCATACCCCCGGCCCTCGCCCTTCGAAGCCGATACCGAGGTCGATGCCGGTGCCGGTGAAGTCGATCACGAAATATGGCTGCGCGTCCGGCATGGCAACCACGCGCACGTCAGCACCAGTGCCGGCGTCGACGACATGAACGCGAGGCGCCGCCGGGGGACTCGCGGACCAGCCCTCGGTGTAGGCATAGCGGCGCCCGTCGGGTGACACCTGGTTTTGAAACACCGGCAGCCAGCGCGAAACGGGGGTGTCGTAGAAGGTTCCCAGCTCGGAGGTGACGCTTACGGACAGGGCGGGGAAGTCGATGAACCAGCTGGTCGCCTCGCCGCCGCGGCGATAGGCAGGCAAGCGGCATGAAAAGCCGACCGTGGTCAGCGGCAAGACAGGCGCACTCGACGGACTGGGGGAGGGGGGCGTGGCGGTCGGCGACGGTACAGCCGTGCTTACGGGGGTGCTCGCCGAGACCGATGCCGACGCGCTATGCGAGGCTTCGCCAGGCGAAGCGCTGCCGCCGCACGCGCTGAGCATCGCCGTGACCAACAAGGCCAGAATTTGCCGCATACGACAGAAACGATGGGGCCGCCGGCCGGTTACCAACTAGCGTTTGAGGGCGCGGTACGTCTTCACCTCGCCGGCGATAGCGATCACCGACGCCACGACGAACAAGATCCCGCCCAGCACCATCAGGCCGGCGCCGATCAAAGCGGACGATCCGGCGACTCCCAGCCCGACCGCGAACCCACCGATGGCGATGACCAGCGCGGCGTAGGTCTGGAACCCGCGGCGGGACGCGGCGAAGCCCGGCGCCAGCTCACCCAGCGGCTGGGAGGTGACGCGGCGCATGACCGTGTCAGCGGCGCCGCCCAGGTTGAGAAGCAGGACCAGGCCCGCCACGGACAGGATCACGCCGATCGCCAATACCATCGCCTGAGTCGAATCTTCCCACGTCGGGTCCCGTGTCTCGCCCCACTAGCATTTGAGGGTGCCTACCGTCACGCAAGCGCTTGTGCGCAACTTCTGCATCATCGCCCACATCGATCACGGGAAATCGACGCTGGCCGACCGGCTGCTCGAGTTCACCGGGTCGATCAGCCAGCGCGACATGCAGGACCAGGTCCTCGACACCATGGACCTGGAGCGCGAGCGCGGGATCACCATCAAGCTGCAGGCCGTCCGGATGACGTATCCGGCGCGGGACGGCCAGAGCTACGAGCTCAACCTCATCGACACCCCGGGCCACGTCGACTTCGCCTACGAGGTATCGCGCTCGCTCGCAGCGTGCGAGGGTGCGATCCTCGTCGTCGACGCGGCGCAGGGCATCGAGGCGCAAACGCTGGCCAACCTGTACCAGGCGGTGGAGGCAGGGCTGACCATCGTCCCGGTGGTCAACAAAATCGACCTCGACGCTGCGCAGCCGGAGCTCGTGGCGGAGGAGATATCAGATGTCACCGGGATCCCGCGTGAGGACGTCATCTTTGCCTCCGCCAAGCAGGGGATCGGAACGCAGGACATCCTCGAGGCTGTCGTCGCAAGGGTGCCGCCGCCCGGTGGCGATCCTTCGGCGCCGCTGCGAGCACTGATTTTCGACTCGCACTACGACGCGTACCGCGGCGTGATCACATACGTCCGCTTGGTCGATGGCGAGATCAAGCCGCGCACCAAGATCCGGATGATGAACACGGGCAAGGTCCACGAGGTGGACGAGGTGGGGTGGTTTGCCCCCCGACCGCGCCCCGCCGAAAAGCTGACCGCCGGTGAGGTCGGCTACGTGATCGCGGCGGTCAAGAATGTCATCGACGCCCGCGTCGGTGACACCATCACGACCTCAGAAGGCGGAGCGTCGAGCCCGCTGCCCGGCTATCGCCAGGTGAAGCCGATGGTGTTTGCCGGGCTCTTTCCCACCGACTCCGATCAGTTCGCCGACCTGAAAGAAGCGCTCGAGAAGCTGCAGCTCAACGACGGAGCGCTGTCATTCGAACCAGAGAACTCGGCTGCGCTCGGGTTCGGGTTTCGGTGTGGGTTTCTCGGCTTGCTGCACCTCGAGATCGTGCAGGAGCGGCTCGAGCGCGAGTTCGAGCTCGACCTGATCACGACGGCCCCGACCGTCGAGTACAAGGTCGAGCTGAAACGAGGCGGCACGATCGACGTCGACAATCCTGCGCTGCTTCCCGACCCCACCGCGATCGAGTCCATCGCGGAGCCATTCGTGAAGCTATCGATCATCGTCCCCTCGACGTACGTCGGGCCGATGATCGAGCTCTGCCAGGACCGCCGCGGCACCTACAAAAAGCTGGAGCACCGGCCGGGCGACCGCGTCGTGCTCGAGTACGAGATGCCACTCGGCGAGATCATCCACGACTTCTACGACCAGCTGAAGTCGCGCTCGAAGGGTTACGCATCGATGGACTACGAGATGATCGGATTCAGGGAAGGTGACCTGGTCAAGCTCGATGTCCTCGTCGCCGGCGAGCCGGTGGACGCTCTTTCCCTGATCACGCACCGCAGCAAGGCCCAGTCCCAAGGACGGAAGCTGGTCGAGAAGCTGAAGTCGATCATCCCTCGTCAGCTTTACCTGGTGCCGATCCAGGCAGCCATCGGCGGTAAGGTAGTCGCTCGCGAGACCATCTCGGCCATGCGCAAAGACGTCCTGGCCAAGTGTTACGGGGGCGACGTGACGCGCAAGCGCAAGCTGCTCGAGAAGCAGAAGGAAGGCAAGCGAAGGATGAAGCGGGTGGGGTCCATCGAGATTCCGCAGGAAGCGTTCATGGCAGTGCTGAAGCTTGACTAGAGTTTCGCGGCCGCTCGCCCTGCTCGTCCTCGCGGCGATCACCGTCGTGTCGTGCACGAGGCTCGGGTCGTCAAGCTCCAACGCTCAGCTGGCCGACATCGTCGCAGCGGGTCCCACCGTTTCTGACGTCAGGTCGATGCTTGGCGACAGCAACTGGTGGCAGGGTCCACCGACATTCGAGGTCAGGCCGCTCAACGCCGAGACCACGCCGCGAGCCGTGCGCTTCGGAATGACGCAGCAGTTCATCCATATCGGCACCGCTGAAGGCTTTCTTGTTCACTACACGGTCTACGAGACGACGACGGCGGCCACCACCCGCATGACCAATCTGCAAAACCAATTGGGTCCCGCGCAAGCGACAAGTCCGAAGGTGGGCGACCAGGTCATGTACTACGGCGAGACCGGACCCAGCGGTGCGCCATACCTCGCGAGAACCTTCGTCCGCCTCGGTGAGATCATCGTTGAGGTCACGTGGGCTCGAAAGGACGGGGTCGCTTCGCTGACCCAGCTCGGCAAGAACGCTTCCAAGATCGTCGATGGGCTGAAGAAAGCGATCGCAGCCAAAACACATCGCTCGCTGCAGGTGGTCGACCAGAAGTTGCTGCCTCCGCCCGAGCTCGACATCACCTTTCTCGGCGCAGCGCCGCTTCCGATCGAAGCCTTCCTGGTGATGGGCGACTATGCCATCCCAGGTCCGCTCGCCAAAGAGCTTCATGGCCACGGCGTAGATACGTTCGTATTCGGCGACTACGTGCTCAACGGCGACACGCATATGGAAGTCCAGGCAGCTTTGATGACCTTCGCCAGCCACGCAGACGCGACCGGCTGGTTAGGCGCCTACAGCGGCGGCCAGCCAGACCAGAGCGGAGTCGTCAGCAGTTACCTCGACGCGATTGGCAAGTACCGATACTCCTTCACGTCGGGCGTGTATGGCGCCATGCTCGTGTGCCGCTCGACGGTGCCTGGCGAGGCTGCGTCGCGCGCATGCGAGCAGCCGCTGTCAAGAACCGTGATTTCCTGGGGCCAGGGCCTGGCAGGCTAGTCGGCTCGCCGCGAAGGAATCGGGCCTGTTCCCAGTCGGCCGGCCTGGAACCACTCCCACTGTTTCGCAAGGCCTTCGCGGAGCGAGACTCGCGGCTCCCATCCCAACCGCTCGCGAGCGAGGTTGATCGAAGCCCCGGTGTGGCGTGGATCACCCGGTGCGGCGGGTAGGTTCTCCCGCCGGACCTCGAGGTGGCTGATGTCCTCCAGCGTGGCGAGGACCTTGTTGACTGTGACGCGGCTGCCGCCACCGAGGTTGAACACCATGCCCACGACATCGGCGGACGCGGCCTTGATGGTGCCCTCGACGGCGTCTGAGACATAGGTGAACTCGCGCGTCTGCTCGCCATCGCCGAAGACCTCGATCGGCTCGGCGTCCGCGAGCGCCTGCATGAAGCGAGAAAACGCCATGTCGGGGCGCTGACGCGGGCCGTAGACGGTGAAGTAGCGAACCGAGACCGCCGGGATGCCGAAGTTTCGCGTGTACAGGTGGGCCAGGTGCTCGGCCGCCAGCTTGGTGACACCGTATGGAGACACCGGGCGGGGGAGCGCCGACTCGCGCGTGGGAAAGGCCTCGGCGTCGCCGTACACCGACGAGCTGCCCGCGAAGACCAGCCGTTTGAGGTGACTTCCCTTCAGATGTTCGAGAAGCCGCTGGGTGGCGATGATGTTGTCGCGCGTATAGCGGTCGAATTGGTGGCCCCAGCTCGGGCGCACGCCCGGCTGGCCGGCCAGGTGATACACGACGTCGGCACCTTCGAGCGCGGCGGTGAGGTCGGCGTCTACCAGGTCCAGCTCTTCGAACGAGAAGTTGCGGTGGCTCCTGGCCGCCTCCAGGTTCTGCTCTTTGCGCGCGCGGCGGTAATAGTCGGTGAAGCAGTCGATGCCCACAACTTCGTGGCCGTCGGCCAGAAGCCGCTCGCTCAGATGCGAGCCGATGAAGCCCGCGGCGCCGGTGACGATCGCTTTCATTTGAACCAAGCCTGCAGCTTGATGACCGCCGTTTGCAAGCGCTCCTATCCTCT
>Ga0209701_10000472_pt1 | contig 23514 bp, 19 predicted proteins | sample CZO8metaG_4_FD_188356 | JGI IMG/M metagenome (GOLD analysis project Ga0209701, IMG submission 188356) | Vadose zone soil microbial communities from the Eel River Critical Zone Observatory, Northern California, USA - CZOApr15con2H3.8 metaG... | ecosystem: Environmental > Terrestrial > Soil >... | reverse complement strand
GGTCGGCCGCGGCTACTGCCTCGAGCATGGCCTGGACCCTGGTTCGAATTGCTTCGCGCTCTGCCAGCAAACGTTCAATCTGAGCAATGAGTTGCTGCTTGTCTCCGCCGAGACCCCGAACCGTCGCCAGCTGTCGTTCCAGCTCGTCCTTTTCCTGACGCAGGGTTTTGGCGAGCTCGATGGTCCGATAGATTTTATCTTCGAGATGCGAGAATTTTTCGAGCCCGTTGAGTGCGACCATCGTTCTCTCCTGCCTGGCGCTCGTAAATCTGCCAGATTATCCGACTTCATGAGCGAGAGCGCAAGACCTTTCGTGTTTTTCTCTGCGCGTTCTCGGCGTTCTCTGTGTCTCTGCGGTGATTGTCTTCGTAAAGGATTTCACCGCTGAGGCGCAGAGTTCGCAGAGGCTGCGCAGAGACGAATGCGTCACCGCACCTTAGCGCCAAACTTTTCCTTTAGAGCTTCCACCAAAGGCCAATGCAGTTCGTCAACTTCTTCGTCGCGCAGGGTGCGGTCGGGCCTGCGATACTCGAACCGCACGGTCACCGAACGCTTTCCTTCAGCAATGCCCTCGCCCTCATACGTGCCCACGAACTTCGCACCGGCGCAACTTTCGCCGCTTTGATCTTTGGCCGCCCGCAGTAATTCGGCGATGGTGACTTTGCGATCGAGGAGCAGCGACACGTCGCGCACGATCGCAGGAAACCGCGGGAGGGGCGAATAAAGCACCGGGGTTTCCGGAATCTCCAGCAGCGCAGTTAGATCGATCTCGGCTACAAATACAGTTTGCTTGAATTTGTATTCAGCGGCGACGCTTTCCGCGAGTCTGCCGATCGAACCGACGCGACTTCCGTTGATGCTAATCGCGGCCGTCTGGCCTGCGCGAAGATGCTTGACGGGCGCTGCTTCGTAATCGAGCGACGGCAACTTCAGCGCTTCGACGGCGGCATCCAGGGCGCCTTTCAAATCATAAAAATCAAAGTCGCGCGCCGGCGCAGCTTTGCCGGTTTCCATGATTCCGCCGGTCGCCGCCAGCGCCAGACATTCTCTTTCGCCGGGCAATTCGCCTGGCGCCCGCCCGCGAAACACGCGACCGAGCTCGAATAGAGAGATGTCGCGGGTGCCTTGATTCAGGTTGTGCCGCACGGCACTCAAAAGCCCGGGCAGAAGGGTGGGACGCATGCGCGTCCAGTCTTCGATGATCGGGTTCTGTAAAGTAACAAAAGCTTGCGCGCTCGCATCAACAGTGAACGCGGGAATCAAGTCGAACTGATCGTCGTGCGCCGCGCCGATGAAACTGAAGCCGATGGCCTCGTTGCACCCTCGCGCCGCCAAAGCGTCGCGCAACGCGCGCTTGCGTCGCTCGGTCGAGTGATATTCTCCGGCGAGACTCGCAGGCGGCAGCGCAGTCGTGATCTTGTCGTAGCCAGTGTGGCGCGCGATTTCTTCCACCAGGTCTTCTTCGATCGCGATGTCGTGGCGCCAGGAAGGAATTGAAAACGAGAGCCGGGTCGCTCCATGGTTACGAAGTTCAAACCCTAAGGCAGTCAGGATGCGTAGTTTCTCCGGATCGGAAACGCGCAAACCCGTAATCGCCTCAACCCGTTCACGGCGCAGACTAACGGCACCCGGTGAAAAGCGTTTGGGATAGACATCCAGCGCGTCTTCAGTCGCCACGCCGCCGGCGATTTCGCAAATCAAAGCGACACAGCGCTCCTGTGCGCGCAACACGCCTTCGGGGTCAGCGCCACGCTCGAACCGGTGCGATGCTTCGGTGTGCAAGCCGAGTAGCCTCGCCGTCCGGCGCACGGACGCAGGATTGAAATAAGCACTCTCGATCAGCACGTCGGCTGTCGCGTTTGAAATTTCTGAGTCTTCGCCGCCCATGACACCGGCGACGGCGACCGCGCGCTTCGCATCGGCAATCACCAGCATCTCCTCATCGAGCTTGCGATCCGCCCGGTCAAGCGTTTTGATCGACTCGCCTTTCGCGGCGCGCCTGACGACAATGCGATGCTCCGCCAGCTTCGCCAGATCGAAAGCATGGAGCGGCTGCCCCAGCTCGTGGAGCACGTAATTCGTAATGTCAGCAACGTTATTGATCGGCCGCTGGCCAATTGTTTCCAAACGCTTCGCCAGCCATTCGGGCGAGGGCGCAATCTTCACTCCGCGCACGACCCGCGCCGCGTATCGCGGACACAAATCGGGATCGAGAATTTCGACGGCGCTGAAATCCGCCGCTTTGCCTTGCGTTTTCGGAACTTGAGACGCGGGACTTGAGACTTGAGACTCTTCGATCACGGCGAGTTCGCGCGCCACGCCCACGTGCGACAAGCAATCCGGGCGGTTCGAAGCGACTTCGACATCCAGCACCTGATCGTCGCCGCGCGCTTCAACCACGTCAACGGCCAAACCCACATTCGTCAGCCGGTCCCCCACGTCTTGCGGGTCGAGCTTCGTGCCGGTCAATTCGCGCAGCCAGTTGTAACTGATTAGCATTTGTCAGTAGTCAGCGGTCAGTTGACACCCGCGAATTCAATTGGAAGTGCTACAGAACATTTTTTGCACTTCGCCCCAGAGGGGCGAGATGTTTATAGCCTGGTGGTCCTGTCTTTACTCCGAAGCTCCGTAGGAGCGCAATCGCTTTGCCTGCCTCGACCAAGGTTCTGCTGCCGGGTTTCGCTCCTAACGGAGCGAGATCTCTGCGCGTGCGCTCGGAGCTATAAACATCTCGCTCCTCCGGAGCGAAAACGAAATCAACCGTTGCACTTGAAAGTTGAACTCACCATAGAAGAGAGCGACTAACTATTACAGCTGGCGACTGACAGCTCTATCTAAACTGCTCCAAGAATCTCACATCGTTCTCGAACAACAAGCGGATGTCGTCCAGTTCGTAAATCCTCGCGCAGGTGCGATCGATGCCGAGGCCGAAGGCGAAACCGGTGAACTGTTCGGGATCGACGTTCGCCGCGCGCAGGACATTCGGATGGACCATGCCCGAGCCGCCCAGCTCGATCCAGCCGGACCACTTACAGATACGACAGCCCGGGCCGCCGCAATTGAAGCAACTGTAATCGACTTCGGCGCTCGGCTCAGTGAACGGAAAATAAGAAGGTCGAAAGCGGGTCCTGGTTTCCGGGCCGAACAAGCGATGCACGAACTCGGCCAGCGTGCCCTTCAAATGCGCCATCGTAATTCCGCGATCGACGCAGAGTCCTTCGACCTGATAGAACATCGGATTATGGGTCGGGTCGGGCGTGTCGCGGCGAAAGACTCGGCCCGGAGCAATCATGCGCACGGGCGCGCCGCGTCGCTGCATCGCGTGAATTTGCACCGTCGAAGTTTGCGAACGCAGCGCGAATCCGTCCGTCGTGTAGAACGTGTCCTGCGGATCGCGCGCCGGATGACCTTCCGAGATGTTGAGCGCGTCGAAATTATAAAAGTCAGTCTCGATTTCGCGATCGTCTTCGACGGCATAGCCGAGCGAGACGAAGATGTCTTCGATGCGCTGCCGCATCAGAGTGATCGGATGCAGGTGTCCAGGACGAGGGCGACGACCAGGAATGGTAACGTCGAGACTTTCGCTCTCGGTGCGCACGGTTTCGATGAAATCCTTCAATGCGAGTTCGGCTTCGTCGATGGATTGAGAAATCTTCGCTTCGGCTTGCTGAACAAGTTGACCGAATGAAGCCCGCTGATCAATGGGAACGCGGCCTATCAGCTTTTTGCAGGCGGCGATGCCGCTCTTCTTTCCGAGATGCTTGGTGTGCAACTCGCCGAGCAATATCCTTTCAGCCTCCGCTTTCGCCCAATCCAGTCGACTCAACTCAACCGGGTCGTTGGCTAGGCGTTCAAAGTGTTCGAAGTCTCCTTCGAACGCTTCGCGCGCGGTCTCGACTTGCCGTTGGGGATTTTGATCTTCGGACACTTTAAGCTCCGTCTAGAAAAAAGGCAGGGACAAGCCCTGCCCCCGACCTTCACGTTCTTTTACACGGAAAACGAAATCAATCGGCAAAGCGGGGCAGTAGCCCGACCGTGAGGGAGGGCGTGTCTGAAGGCCACCTGTTAGACGCCCTCCCTCACGGTCGGGCTACTGCCCCCATCGGCTATCGCTCGCTGTCTGCGCTCTATCCTTCGTTCGTCCGCTTCGCGGACTACGTGCGGCAGACTAGGGTTTTTTCTTGATGGCCGCCCACTTTCCGGTCAACTGGCCGCTCAAATCGAAATCACCTACCAGCTTTCCATCGACGATCGTGGCGACCATTCCGATCTGGCCGTTCGCAGAATCAAGCACGAAAACCAATTTGCCGTCTTTCCAGCTTCCCGACGTGATCGGTGAGGTGCCCAATTCCGAAGTGCTTGAGCCGGTGACCTTTTCGCCGTCAACCTTCAGAGTTAACAAGAACGGAAACGGCTGGCCATTCGCATCGGCTGTGCCATCCCACTGGCCGGAAATATCGTCCGTGGCGACCACTTTGGACAGCTCGATGCTTCCGGTCTCTCCGTGAGCGGACAACTCTCCGACGAGCTTGCCATCCTTTTGCCGCACCGCCAGCTTGCCCGACGTCTCTTTGCCCTGGAGTTCCAGGGACAAGAGCCCGTCGACTAACTGACCTTTGATCACTTCGTACACGTTAGCGGAAGTCGTGATGCGGCCAGAGAATTTGCCGCCCTCGTCCACAAGATCCAGGGTCACCTTGACGTCGCCGCTGGGGGCCTTGGCAGTGCCCTCATACTTTCCAGTCAAGGAAGTCGTACTCTGACCCAGAGCGATCGCGGGAACCAGCAAAAGAGTCAGAACCAGAACCTGCCAGCTCAAAAACGGTTTATTCACCAACTTCAAATCTTTCATGGTCACTCCTCAAAACGTTTGCGGAGATCATCACTAAGCCGCTGCCTGCGCCTGCGGTTTGTTCTCTAGCGCCGTCTTCGCAGAAGTAGCAAGTTCGGCGAAAGCTTCCGGCTGTTTCGCAGCAAAGTCCGCGAGAATCTTGCGATCGAGTTCAATTCCCGCCAGCTTCAATCCGTGCATGAACTGCGAATAGTTCAAGCCGTTGAGGCGCGCCGCAGCGCCGATCCTAACGATCCAAAGCGAGCGAAAATCCCGCTTCTTCAATTTTCGTCCGGTATAGGCGAAGTTTAATCCACGCTCGACCGATTCCTTTGCTGAACGATAAAGCTTTGACTTGGTACCGCGATAACCCTTCGCTAATTTAAGAATCTTCTTGCGCCGCTCAAGACGCTTATTTCCACGTTTTGCTCTTGGCATGATTGCTCTCCTTCTTCACTCGACTCTTCACTCGATCTTAGATCCTGTCTGCCGGCACGACTCTTCAGCTCCAATCCTCTCAACTCTTCAAACGAACAGATCGGCAATCGGCAATCTAAAATCTGAAATCTACAATTTCAGCCTCTTCCATACGGCAGCATGCGTTCGACCCGCTTCTGGTCGCCATCAGCGACGAGCGCATCGATATCCAAAAGACGCTTCCGCTTATTTGTTTTCTTGGTCAAGATGTGGCGCGCGTGCGAATGCCCGCGCTTGATCTTGCCAGTCGCCGTCAAGCGAAAACGCTTCGCCGCGCCTTTGTGTGTCTTTAGTTTTGGCATGATTGCTCCCTTTCAAATCTGAAACTCTGAAGTCCTAAGTCTGGAATCTGACATCTTGATTCTGAAATCTTGAATCTGGAATCCTTCCCCGTTCGCCGGCGACCTGCGCCACCGAAGCCGATGACTGCTTACCAGATCAAGCAGGCGACTTCTCGTCCGCAGCGGCCGGCGCGGGCTGTCCAGCCTCGCCGCCGCCATCTTTTTGGGGCGCCGCCGTCTGTGGCGCTGCCGGCCGCTCCGACTTGGCCCCGCCTTTATGTCTCTTCGGTCCGAAGAAAATGAACATCTGGTTGCCTTCCATCCTCGGGCGCATCTCCACCTCACTGATGTCCGCCAGGTCTTTCTCCAGCTTGTCCAGGATGCGTGCGCCCAGCTCGCGGTGCGTCATCTCGCGGCCACGGAACCAGATTGTCGCCTTAACTTTGTCGCCTTCCTGCAGCCACTGGCGCGCGTGTTTCATGCGATAGCTGTAATCGTGCTCGTCGGTGCCGGGGCGAAACTTAACTTCCTTGACGACGATGACAACCTGTTTCTTCTTGGCCTCGTTCGCCTTCTTCTTGGCCAGGTACTGAAATCTGCCAAAGTCGATGATCTTGCACACCGGCGGCTCGGCATTCGGCGCGACCTCGACCAGATCCATGCCCTTGTCCCGGGCAACACGTATGGCGTCACGTGTGTCCATGACCCCGAATTCTTCACCGTCTTCGGCAACCACGCGCACCTGCGGCACGCGTATCCGTTCGTTAATGCGCGTGACCGGCGCGCGCCTGAACTCAGGACGACCACGGCCTCGGTAACCTGTAGCTATTTCTGCACCTCCATCGTTAGGAGTCTCAGGTTTCAAGTTTCAGGTTTCAGGTTCGGTTAGCGAACTTGAAACTTGAAACCTTGAACCTGAAACTATGTGTTGGTAATTGCGCGACTCTCGACCAGCCGCCGCGCCATCTCCTTGAAATCATCAAGCGACATCGCGCCGATGTCGCCTTTAGTTCGTTCGCGCACCGCGACCTTGTCTTCCTCTACCTCGCGGTCGCCGAGCACCAGCATGAACGGAACTTTCTGCATCTGCGCGTCGCGAATCTTCGCGCCAATCTTGTCGCTGCGCACGTTCACGTCAACCCGCAAACTCGCCTCGCGCAGTTCCTGTCCAATCTTCTCAGCATATTCATTAATGCGATCCGTGATCGGCAGCACCGCAACCTGCACCGGCGCCAGCCACAGCGGAAACGCGCCGGCGTAATGTTCGATCAGCACGCCGAAGAATCTTTCGATCGATCCGAACAGCGCGCGATGCACCATCACGGGCCGATGGGGCTTGTTGTCTTCGCCGATGTACTCCAATTCGAATCGTTCCGGCAGATTGAAATCCCACTGCACGGTCCCGAGTTGCCACAAACGCCCAATAGCGTCTTCGATCTTAAAATCGATTTTAGGCCCGTAAAACGCCGCTTCGCCTTCCATGCGCTGGTAATCGATGCCGCGCGCATCCAGCGCCGCAGCCAGCGCGCTCTCAGCTTTTGCCCAGTCATCTTCTTCGCCGAGATAGAGCTTGCTGGTGTCGCTCCCTTTGACCGACAACTCGAACCTGATCTTGTCAAATCCGAAGGTCTTCAGAACCTGGTAAGCGAAGTCGACGCAGTCGTCAATCTCCCGGCGAATCTGCTCCGGCGTACAGAACAGGTGCGCATCGTCAACCGTGAAGCCGCGCACGCGCATCAAGCCGTGCAAGGTACCCGACAATTCCGCGCGATAGACAGTGCCCATCTCAGCGTAGCGTTGCGGCAAATCACGATACGATCGCTGCTGCGATTTGTATATGCCGATGTGCATCGGGCAGTTCATCGGCTTGAGACGAAACTCGGTTTCTTCGAGCTTGGTTGGCGCAAACATCGAGTCGCCATAGTTCTGCTCGTGACCGCTTAACTGCCAGAGCTCGCGCTTGGCGATGTGCGGCGTGTAAACAAAACTGTAGTTGCGCTTGACCAGTTCTTCGCGCAAGTAATCGTCCATCTGCTGGCGGACGATGCCGCCCTTCGGATGCCAGAAGACGAGACCCTGTCCGTACTCTTCCTGAATCGAGAACAGATCGAGTTCCCGACCAAGCCGGCGATGATCGCGCTTCTCAGCTTCCTCGCGCTGCTTGAGCCACGCGTCGAGTTCCTCCGGCGTGAAGAACGCAGTGCCGTAGATGCGCTGCATCTGCGGCCGCTCCGCGTCGCCTTTCCAGTAGGCACCGGCCAGCGACAAGAGCTTGAAAGCGCGCAGGCGGTTCGTGTTCGGCACGTGCGGCCCCAGGCAAAAATCTATGAACGGCGAACCGTCGATGTAATAGACACTGACGACCTCACCGGCCTTTTCGTCGATCAATTCGCACTTCAGAGGCTCTTCACGTTCGGTAAAGATGCGCATCGCCTCGGCCTTTGAAATCTCATCGCGTCGATAAGGCATGTTGCGCTTGGCGATGTCGCGCATCTTCTTCTCGATTACCGGAAGATCGGCTTCAGTCAAAGCTCTGGGCGCAATCACGTCATAGAAAAAGCCATAACGCGGATCTTCTAATAAGGCTGGGCCGATGCCCAGCTTAGTGCCGGGAAACAAGTCGAGTACGGCCGCGGCCAGCAAGTGCGCGGTTGAATGACGGAGCACGTCGAGCCCTGCCAGGGTTTGCGGCAGCACGGGTTCGATCTTGATCGCATCGCCGTTCTCTGAGGCTTCGATCGAGTAGGCAAGATCTACCTCGCGGCCGTTGACGCGCGCGGCCAGCGCTTGCTTCGCCGCGTCGCGATCCAGCTTCTTCAAAGCCTCTGCCACCGTCACGGGCGTAGCTATCTGCGCTGTGGTGCCGTTCTCAAGTTGTACGTTAATCTCGCTCATCTGATGCTGATAAAACTGGCGAGTCGAAATCGTTTTGCCGAACTTGCAGTTCTGCTTACGCTCCGTCAGGAGCGAAATATTTATAGAACCGCTGCCGTATGATCGACCCGAGTCTCCGTTAGGAGCGACATCGAATCGGGTCCCACATTTCGCTCCTAACGGAGCTCAGCGATTCGTGGCACCGCCGGGAGCTATAAATATTTCGCCCCTACGGCGCGAGGCCATGGCCAGCGAAGCACGCCACCTTGCCGAAGAAGCCCGGCTCAAGCGCCCTACCATTCACGACTTACCATTTACGATTTACTACCCAAATGATCGGATTCGATAGGAGCGCCTTCGTCGCCGGTCCCGACTTGTCAGGACTCAGGCAATCAAAATGTGAACCGCGTTACGCTGCAATTCATGACGAAGGTCTTCCGGAGCGTCCTATCAAAAATTCGAAGCTTGACTGACTTGCCGAGAGCCCATCAAAGCTGTAACCAACAACGAAGCGAAATCTTAGCAGAGCAGCTTGTGTGCGCGCAAGGCATGTGCTGAGTGTGTTTAGAGTTCAAGCTTTAGCTTGCGCCTGAAATCAGCAACCTAAAGGTTGAACTCTGAACGCAAACTGCACTGCTAAGGACATCTGATTTACTCGTTTGCCTGATGAGTTTTGTCCAATAGCTTGAGCCAAACCGACAGTTTTGCGTTAGTATAGCCGCCGCAATTCAGTCCACAACTCCATCGGAGAGAAATATGAAGCCAGCCCAAAGGTCGATCGCCGCCGGCCTAATCACCGCGCTCCTCTTCGCAGGATGTCTTTCGCTTGAAAGCATCGCGCAAACTTCCTCAAAGGTCACGCGCACAAAAGCATCGGGCGCCGCAGAGACGCCGGACGCCAGCGAAGCCAGGGTGCCCGAAAGCGAGATGCGCCCGATTATCGAATACTACGTGGTCGATCGCGGCAGTCTCACGCGTTCTTATCCGGTGGCCAATTCGCCGGCACGTCGTGATCGGTTTCGAAAATTCTATTCAGATGCGCTGGAACGAATCCAGAAACTGGATTTCGATTCGATGAGCCAGGAAGGCAAAGTCGATTACGTGCTTTTCAAGAACCATCTTGAGCACGAACTCCGCCAACTGGATATCGAAGAGAAGCAACTTGCTGAAATTCAACCGTTGATTCCTTTCGCAAAGACCATAGTTGATTTGGAAGAAGCGCGGCGGCGGATGGAATCGATCGATTCCGCAAAAGCTGCAGCTACGCTCACGAACCTGAAAAAGCAAATCGACGACACGCGCCGCGGCGTCGACGCTGGCCTCAGAGGCAGCGACGCCGGCGAAGCGATCAAGGTTAAGAAGACCGTAGCGTTTCGCGCGGTCGGCGCGGTGAATAATCTGCGGAACTCTCTGCGCAACTGGTATACGTTCTACAACGGTTACGATCCGGTCTTCACCTGGTGGAACGAGGAACCATACAAGTCTCTGGACGAGGCGCTCAACAGCTACGCGGGATACCTGAGCGAGCGCGTCGTCGGCTTGAGAACGGCGATCACACAAGCACAACCAGGCGGGCAGCGTCCCGGCGGCAATGCTCCGGCAGCAGGTGGTGGCGGAGGCCAGGGTGGTCTTCAGCGTCCGGCTGCTCCAACCGCGCGGCCCGGCGATGCCAGCGACATCATCGGCGATCCGATCGGCCGCGAAGCGCTGCTCAGCGAACTGCAATCAGAAATGATCCCCTACACCCCGGAAGAGTTAATCGCGATCGCGAACAAGGAAATGGCCTGGTGCGAAGCCGAAATGAAGAAGGCTTCGAACGATCTTGGTTATGGCGACGATTGGAAGAAAGCTTTGGAACACGTCAAGAACCAGTATGTCGAGCCGGGCAGGCAGCCCGAGATGATTCGCGATCTCGCGCTGGAAGCAATTAAGTTCGTCGACGATCACGATTTGGTGACGGTGCCGCAACTCGCGCGCGACACCTGGCGCATGGAAATGATGACTCCCGAGCGGCAATTGGTCAGTCCGTTCTTTCTCGGTGGCGAAACGATTCTGGTTTCTTTTCCGACGAACACGATGTCGCACGAACAGAAGATGATGAGCATGCGCGGCAACAATATTCACTTCGCGCGCGCTACGGTCTTTCACGAGCTTATTCCTGGTCATCACCTGCAAGGCTTCATGACCGCGCGCTACAAACCTTACCGCGGTGTGTTCGGCACGCCGTTCTGGACCGAAGGCAACGCGCTTTATTGGGAGCTTTTGTTCTGGGACCTGAAGTTTCCGAAGACGCCCGAGAATCGCATCGGCATGCTCTTCTGGCGCATGCATCGCTGCGCGCGGATCATCTTTTCGCTCAGCTTTCATTTGGAAAAGATGACCCCGCAGGAGTGTATAGACTTTCTCGTCAATCGCGTCGGTCACGAGCGCGACAACGCGACGGCGGAAGTGCGCAGATCGTTCGACGGCAGCTACGGGCCCCTTTATCAGATCGCATATCTAATCGGCGGTCTACAACAATACTCGCTGCATCACGATTTGGTGGATTCAGGCAAGATGACGAACCGGCAATTCAACGATGCGCTGCTCAGGGAGAATCGCATTCCGATTGAAATGATTCGCGCGATCATGACGAAGCAAAAGCTGACGCGTGATTTCAAATCAAACTGGAAGTTTTACGGGCCGATTCCGGCCAGTCAGTGAGCTGCGCGAGATTCTTCCCAGCTTGGATCTACGGAGCGATTGAAAATCGCGGCGGCTTAACCCCGGGTTGACGTACGGCAACTCGGCGAGGTGCGCGTCGCCTTTGCGCGTCGTTTCTGCGGCCGGCTTCAACTGCGACGCCCGGCGTGGTCGCAACGCCAGCGGCATTAGCGTGTGGCTTGTCGGATTTGCTTTGAGTGATCACCGTTTTCCCGCTCGTATCCTTCTCGCTCTGGATATGGTTCAAGGCGGAATCTGCCGAATCGATCAAGTGGCCGCTGTCATAGAACGTAACGAACCCGCTAACCAGCAGGATACTAAGAATAGCGGCAATTACTAACGGACGACTATGCTTTGGAGTCGGCCAGGCCAGTTCGTCAGGCTTTAGGATGGAATACGAATCGAATGGATCAAAGGCTGCGACGGGTGCTTTTCGCACGACCGTCGGGTTAAGCGTCGCGTCGCTGACGGATTCGGCGAGTGGAAGATGAGCGGATTCTCTCGCAACATTCTCTTTGCGACCGACTTTACGCAGAGCTTCGCGAAAATCGTTGGCGCTGGCGTAGCGACCTTCCGGATTCAGAGCCATCGCCCGGGACAGAATCGCCGCGATCTCCGGACCAACCGCGCGATAAATTTCGTCGGCTGGTTGCAACGGATCCGATTTTGAATTGACCAGCGCGGTCGCCCGGGCCACCGCATCGAGCGGCTTGGCGCCAGTCAGCAGGTGATAGAGCGTCGCGCCCAACGCATAGATGTCACTCCGCGGCGTGGTGCCGTGGTTCTGGATCTGTTCGAGCGGCGAATAGCGCCGCGTGTAACCAAAGATGCTCGTGGAAGAAACGGTTGTAGACGCGTCCGAGGCTTCAGCTTTGGCCAGGCCAAAATCCAGCAATGCGATCCGGCCGTTCGATGTGAGTTTGAGATTGTGCGGTTTGATGTCGCGATGGATGATTTGACGGTCGCGGGTGTGCAGATAGATGAGCGCGTCGAGCAACTGATCGGCCCAGGCAATCACGGTAGCTTTTGGAAAAGGGCCCGGCTGTTGGGAAATAATCTCAGCCAGGTCGGCGCCGGAGATGAATTGCATCACGAGAAACGCCCGGTCGCCTTCGGTGAAATAGTCACTGACGCGCGGCAGCGCCGGATGATGCAACCGCGCCAGCAGACGTGCCTCCTGCTCAAACTGTCGACGGAGACGTTCGTCTACCGAAAAGGTCTCTTTTAAAGCAACGGTCGCCTCCAGTCGCTGATCGACTGCTTCATAAACTGCACCCATCCCGCCCTTACCCAACTGCCTGACGATCCGGTAACGGTCCTGTAGGAGGGCGCCTGCCTTCAGCACAGACGAGTGCCGGTTTGGGTCAATCGCGGAGTTTGGCAGCAAAGCTTCTTCCATTACAGAAACTCAAGAGGCAGGTAACACTTAAGAAGAGGATTATCAGGGCTGACAGCGTTATCGCCGTCGAGTGGATCGGAAGCGGGGGCGTGCTGAAGACTTCCTCGTCTTTAAATATACGATACGCCCTGACGCAAAACAAGAGAAAAGCTGGCGGGAGTAGTGTCCCAATTCCCCGGTTTTGAGATCGGCCGGGCATGGAAGACGATCCACGAAACCACACGAAGCGGCATTGTTCGTGCGATTTCGTGTGATTTCGTGGATCGTTGCCGAGCCCCCGGGGCCAAGGTACGGCCGTCAGATAGTTGAAATCTGACGCCGGCGCAAACACAATAACCGGACTCGAGCGGCTCAAAAGCAGCGCGATCGACCAGTTCACAATTCTTGACATTTTTTTACGTGCTCTTGACACGGTTTGACACATCCACGTGTATGCTTCGCTCGGCATACCAAAGGTTCCTTCAGAGGTCGACATGAAATTGAAGAAAAGAAAGTTCCTCCGAGGTTTTACGCGCTTCCGGCTGATGCTAACGCTGGGTCTGGCGGTTCTGTTACCGGCGGCGGCGCTCATCTATCTGAATTTCAGCCAGTTGAGATCTTTCGACCGCAATAAAGTGCTGGAGGCCACCATTCATCGCGATTTTCAGGAGGTGCTGGCCATCACTGAAAAGAAGATCGACAAGAAGGCCCTCACGATGGTCGAAGAGGCGCGAGATGTTTTCCCATCTCCGGACACAAATACCCAGGAAAAAGAAGCGAACCTTGACGCGCTCCTGACAAAGAGTCCCTGGCTGACGCACGCGTTCCTCTTCGACGAAAACGGATTCGTAATCCGTTCGCAACCTCAGCAGATGGGCGATAAGGACATCCAGAGTGAGCATGACCGCATCAACGAAGGCTTCCGTGGGTGGTTTGGCCTCGAAGGCAAAATGCTGGCGGGGATGCTACACAAGAAGACCCGCCCGATCAATTTTTCCCCTGATCACACAAAGCGAAACGGGGAGGCCGCTTATCTCTTGACTGCGTACTTCGTTCTACCCCAGCTCCCAAACGACCGGGTGGTCCTGGGCGGCGTTATCTTCGATCCTTGTTACCTGAAAGGAACTCTGTTTCCGCAAGCTCTCGACGAGCAGGTCAACCAGAGATTGAGTGAACAGAGCGGAAACCAAATTGCCATGATGATCTATCCCGCGGAATCCGAAATGGCACATGACATAAAGCCGCTGGCCGCTACGGCTGGTTGGGGCGATGGCAAGCCCGAAGTTTCGCGCAAGTTCGACGATGTTTTCCGCCCGCTGGCGCTGGGCATCAAGTTTCAGGGCACAAGCGTAGAGGCGCTTGGCCGAACCTGGATGCACCAAAGTTTTCTCATCCTCTGCATCCTCTCGCTGCTGATCATCGGCGGTCTGGTGCTGACCAAGCACATCGTCAGCAAGGAAATGGCGCTGGCGCGCTTGAAGTCCGACTTTGTTTCGAACGTCTCGCACGAACTGCGCACGCCGCTGGCTTTGATTCGCCTGTACGCAGAGACGCTCGAGCTGAGGCGCATCACTACGCCGGAGAAGAAACAGGAGTACTACCGCATAATTCGCAAAGAGAGCGAACGGCTGACGGCGCTCATCAATAACATCCTCGATTTCTCGCGCATTGAGGCCGGCCGCAAAGAATACGAATTCCGCGAGACTAATATTGCCGAGCTGGTTCAGAACACGCTCGATTCGTATCGCTACCAAATCGAGCAACAGGGTTTCGCGTTTGCCGAGAGCATCGACCCGGACATCCCGGCCGTGCGCGTGGATCGCGAAGCAATCGCCCGGGCGCTGGTCAATCTGGTCAACAACGCGCTGAAATACTCGACTGACGAAAAGTTTTTGGGCGTGAAGCTCTACCGGGAGAACGGCTCGGTGAAACTCGAAGTGCTTGACCACGGCATCGGCATCACCCGGCGCGAGCAGTCAAAGATTTTCGAGAAGTTCTATCGCACCGGAGATCCCCTGGTGCACAACACGAAAGGAAGCGGTCTGGGTCTATCGCTGGTCCGCCACATCACGCAAGCGCACGGCGGCGACATCGCCGTGGAAAGCACGCCCGGCAAAGGCAGCAAGTTTACACTGTCGTTACCCCTGGCATCGGCTACTCAGCAAACTAATGACGTAGGATCATCCGGAACGAGCCCATCATGAACAGAAAACTGAAATTCAACGAGCAATCAAACGGCGGCCCGAACCGCGATACCCCGAACCGGAACCCCGCCGAAAATGCCGGCAGGAAAAACCGCATCCTGATTGTCGAAGACGAGCCGGCGATGGTCGCCGGCCTGCGGGACAACTTTGAGTACGAAGGCTATGACGTGCTCAGCGCCGCCGATGGCGCCGAAGGTCTCGCTCGCGCCCTCGCCGACAATCCCGATCTCGTAGTGCTCGACGTAATGATGCCGCGGATGAGCGGTCTCGACGTTTGCAAACAGCTAAAGGCGCAGCGGCCAGCGCTGCCCATCATCATGCTCACCGCGCGCGGCCAGGAGATCGACAAAGTTGTCGGCCTTGAACTGGGCGCCGATGATTACGTGACGAAGCCGTTCTCAATTCGCGAACTGATGGCCCGCGTGAAAGCTGTGCTGCGACGCGCTTCGCCGCAGGCACCCGCGCCCGAGATTTATCGATTCAGCGATATCGAAGTCAACGTCCGCGCCAACGAAGTGCGACGCGCCGGCAACCTCATCGATCTCTCAGCGAAGGAGTTCGCGTTGCTTGCGTACTTCTTATCAAACCCCGCGGAAACGCTCAGCCGCGATCGGCTGCTGGACGCCGTGTGGGGTTACGACAATTATCCGAACACGCGCACAGTCGACACGCACATCGTCCATCTCCGGCAAAAGCTGGAACCAAATCCTGAGGAGCCGCGTTTCATACTTACCGTTCATGGCAGCGGTTATAAATTCGTTGGTTGATTTCAGGTACATTGTTCAGAGTGCCGACTTTAGTCGGGCTCTTATTAAGCGAGAAAGAACCCAACTGAAGTTGGTACTCTAAACACCGTCAGGCAGAGACAAGTTCTCATGAGTCAGTCACTCTTCCCCAGAGGCATCGGCACCAAGCGGGCTCTTGACGCGCCCGTGTACGCGCCGCGACCGAAGCGCTCAACCAAACCGCGCCGGCAGGAGTTGGAAGTTAAGCTCGCCGCGCTCCAGCAGGATTACGCTGAACTGCACACCGCGATTTTCGAAGCGGCGCAGGTGCACCGGCGTCTATGTGCGCCGCGTCTGGTTCGCCACGGAGACTTTGAAATTGCCAGCGAGATTTTTGCCGTGCGCCACTTGCCCGGTGATTTCTTCACCGTCGAAGAAACGAACGACGGCGTCATCCTCGCGTTGGGTGACATCTGCGGCAAAGGTCTGGCGGCCGGAATGTGGACCACGCATCTGGTGGGACTGCTGGGCGCGCACACGGCCGCGACCTCCCAACCGGAGTCGATCGTTGCCGGCGTGAACCGAGATATCTGCCGGATAACTTCGGCGGTGCCTTTGGCCAGCATGTTTCTTGCCAAGCTGGATCCGATCACCGGGCTGGTTGAATATTCGAGCGCCGGACATCCTCCGGCTATTCTCTTGCGTGCCAATGGCGAATTGGAATCGTTGTCGGAAGGGGGACTGTTGCTGGGCGTTCTTTCTGATGCCGCGTACGTCAGTGGATCGTTCAAGCTGGGCGCGGGCGACGTATTGATGGTCTATTCCGACGGCATCACTGAGTCACTCAACAATGCGGGCGAGGAGTTTGGTTACGCGCGCCTTGAAAAGCAACTGCGCCGCGCGCAAAGCGGCGCTGCTGACACAGCCGGGGCTGCCGACACGATGCTGTTTTCGGTTTTGGGCGCGGTTCAGGATTTCGCCGCCACGCGATCACTGGTAGATGACATGTCTCTGGTAATCGTTCGTCGCGATGGTAGCTGACATCTGCCGTTTGTCTTCTGCCCACTTCCACCTAACCCGTTTCTTGAGAGAGAATCAACCGGCACCATGGAAAACAATAAGCGTCCTAGTCTGGGAAACGGCAAAATCTGCTATATCGAGATTCCGGCTATCGACATCGACACGTCGGCATCTTTTTATAGAGAGGTCTTTGGTTGGCGAATCAGACAGCGCGGCGACGGCCATCTCGCCTTTGACGACACGGTAGGTGAGGTGAGCGGCACATGGATCGTGGGCCGGAAACCGTCAACTGACCCCGGGCTGTTGATCTACATCATGGTTGACAGTGTCGCGGCGGCAGTTGACGCCGTCATTGCTAATGGCGGCAAGATTGTGCAACCCATCGGCATGGACTCACCAGAAATCACCGCAAGATTTAGCGACCCGGCGGGAAATGTGCTCGGCCTCTATCAGCAACCAGCTGGCACAAACTGACAGCTGAAATCTGGAAGGAACGAATCGAGATAGATTTAGCCTGCGCTAAGCGCAGGACGCAAGCCCCATTGTTGATGCGGACCGGCGCCGCGAGACGGCGGGGAAAAATTCCACTCCGGAGGTGACTTCGAAAACAGAATCCAGGCGCGTGACCTCCAGTACCCTGCCGATCAGCCTGCCCACATTCATTAATTTGAAGCCGATTCCTTTTGCTTGAATCTGATTGCGCAGCTCCAACAAAACGCCCAAGCCGCGGGCGTCGACAGTACTCACTTGCGCCAGATCCAAAACGACTGTGCTGACATCTGACTGCGCCACTGACACGGCCTCTGAGAGGGATCGCACGGCCTTGCGCAGAGTTTCCGTCTCACCGTTCACGATTTGGCCCTGCATGCAAAGAAAAACAACGTGACCCAAATTCCTGGCGCGTATTTTCAACATAACCATCTCCCTGACCTTTTGGTGCGATTCTTTTGACTAGTTAGTGCAATAACCCTCGGTTTCGTTTCACTTTTATTTCCTTGTCTAAAGATAAGACGGTTGAAGCCGGATTCGGTTAACTCTTAGCGAAGTCTTTTTCGTTTACGCCTCGTCAAAATTTTCATTCATTCCCCGTTTTTCAAGCGATTGATCGGGCCTTGCCTCGACCAACCGGGCCGTTTCAATTATCTACGAGAAGACCGTCAGAAAGGTTGCCCAAAATACCCGGCCAAGACAAATTCCGCTTCGTGTGATTTCGTGGATTGTTCGGATTCGTGGTTATGCGACGATCCACGAATTCACACGAATTAACACGAAGAGTCGGATCCTCGGGTGACGATTCTGAATGCGTCTCACCCCAGGCCCAACAGCTTCGTTACTTCCGAGTGGGCGACCACCGCCGCGGGCTCACGCTGAAGCGCAGCCTGATACTTCTCTTTGAACACTTCATCCGTCGATGAAGTGAACAATAGACTGGCTTGGGCCAGCAGGCCCTGCACATCGCTCAGCGTCGCAGGTTCCTCGGCAGCAAGCATTTCATCCATCTGCACCACCAGCGCAGAGATCTGGCGGAGCCAGGCAAACTGCGGGTGATTGATGACGAGTTGTAACAGCTCGCCGCTGGTGAGACGCCCAACGTTACGCTCGAAATCTGCGCGTTCCATTTCTAAAAGGGTCTTGTGGAGATGCAATAGCTTGCTGCGCAACTCGCGCAGACGCTTCAGCGTTGACTCCGGCAAAGGGTTGCTAGTTTCAGGAGGCTCATCATTCATAGTCTTGGAATTCTAATCGAGTCAGGTTCAGGTTCAAATAACGGGCCGGCAATACCGCGAAGCGGTTAACGCTAGACAAGAATTGGCCGGAGGAGGAAGTCCAGAGCTTGGGTTGTGACCGACTTATCGAGAGGATTGGTAGGCGCGTGGGGACTTGAACCCCAGACCTCTGCCGTGTCGAGGCAGCGCTCTACCAACTGAGCTACGCGCCTATTCGAATGTATTTAGGCGCAAGAGCGTTCTACGTGTCAAGTGCTCTACCCCTGAGCTTACGCGCCTGGAGATCCATCGATTATTCCGAACAACGAAGACGACGGCGAAAGTAACAAACGCCCGATTAAAGTGTCAACCTCAATTGTCGGGCTCTTTGTCAGAAGCACCTGCTCGGGCGGATGATCTCCTTGAATTCAAGTGAACCACGAGCAGGATCGGACCACGACCCCAACTCAAATTAATAAATCGACCTCGCTCACTCAAACTAAACATTGATGGAGTCAAGGCGGTTCGTCTAAACTACGATCGTGAAAAAGACTGAGAAGCGAAACGATCTCACCGTGGTGAGATCGCAGGTCAAAGCCCTGCTCGCGCGTAGTCCCGCGTTCCGCTCGCTAACACCAGACGTGCGCAGACAGATCGCCGGTGACACGGTAAAGGTCGCCAACTATCTCGCGGGTTCGGCCCCGAGCCGCGGTGCTGACAAACCTGTCGGAGAAGTAGACTTTCCCGGTTTTGTCTCCAGCTTAATCAAGGGCGTGTTCGACGCGATTGTGGACGCTTCAATCAAACAGATGGAAGCTTACGCGCAACTAGTTGCCGGCGTGGCAAAGTCTTTGAATGAGTTCAGCGATGCGAATCTCAGCGACAACCAGGCTCTTGGTCACTTGCTTGATCGATTACCTCATTTCTTCGGGAGCAGCCGCCGTAAGCCGAAACGCTTGCCGGTGCGTCTGGCAACCAGCCGCCAGAAACTGCTCGCCACCATGATGCTGATGGGGATAAATCGAATCGTGGTTACGGAAGGCAAGATCTCCGCCAAACAACGGTGATCAGGATCAATCGCAGAGTCCTCAACGTCTCTGCGAAACCCGGGTAGTCTCGGCTCGCTCCCATTCATCATAGAGCTCCGCGAGCCGCGCCTCCGTCTCTTTGTACTCATCGTTAACCGCAACCAGTCGGGTGATGTCGCGCGCAATTTCCGGCTCTGACATTTTCCTGGACAGGTCGGCGAGGCGCTTTTCCAAGTCCGCGATTTCGGCTTCGATGACCTCGGGACTGCGCGGCTTCTTGATGATCTTGACGCGTGACCCGCCCGCAGGTAGTACTGACTTGCGCTTTGATCCATCCGCCGGCAAAGACTTCTTATTCACGCGGCGCGAACCACCCGCTACCGCAGATGGATCTGACTTCCCACCACGGCGAGTAGCACCGGGCGCCGACGCTGCTGATGCTGATTCGGTCAATGACTCGCCCTTTAGCCGGGCGGCCTTCCAATCGTGAAACTCCGTGTAGTCGCCGTTGTAATGTTCGACGTTGCCGGCGCCGTCGAGCGCGAGAATTTGCGTAGCTACCCGATCCAGGAAAAAGCGGTCGTGACTGATCGTGATGATCGTTCCTTCAAAAGCGTCGAGTGCTTCTTCCAGAGCTTCGCGCGAAGGAATGTCGAGATGATTTGTCGGCTCGTCGAGCACCAAAACATTTACGCGCGAATAAATCAACTTGGCCAAAGAGAGTCTTCCCTTCTCTCCGCCGGAAAGATCGCCCACGTGCTTGTAAACGTCATCGCCGACAAACAGAAACTTCGCCAGAAAAGATCTCAGCTCGCCCGCCGTCGCGCTCGCCGGCGCCACGCGCCTCAGTTCCATGATGATCTCGTTACGCTCATCGAGGTCTTCGAGCTGCTGCGCGTAATAGCCAATCTGAACCTTTGCGCCCCAGCGCAGCTCGCCTGACAACGGCGGAAGCTGGCCGAGCACGGTGCGCACAAACGTAGTCTTGCCCGATCCGTTCGGGCCGATCACGCCGAGACATTCTCCCCGCCGCAAGATGAGCGAAATGTCGCGCGCCAGAGTTTTATCCGGATACCCAACGCTCGCTTCAGTCACCGTTAACACGTGCGTCCCCGATCGATCAATCTCCTGCAAACGAAAATCACCGGAAGACTGGTCGGCCCGCACGGCGTCGACGCGTTCGAGGCGTTGCAGCATCGTGCGGCGCGATTTTGCCTGCTTGGTTTTTTGCCCGGCCAGGTTGCGGCGGATGAACTCTTCGGTCTTGGCAATCAGCCGTTGCTGATTGTCGTAAGCGCGTTGCTGCGCCTCGCGCCGCTCTTCGCGCTCAATCAGGAAGGCCGAGTAGTTTCCGACGTAGTTGGTCGCGCGCCCGTTTTCCAGTTCGATGATGCGCCGGCAGGCACGATCCAGAAAATAACGATCGTGACTGATGATCACGAAGGCGGAAGCGTATGTTTGGAGAAACTCTTCCAACCATTCGACCGCAGCGACATCAAGATGATTCGTCGGCTCGTCGAGCAGCAGTACGTCCGGCTCGGCCAGCAGCAGGCGCGCCAGGCCCAGGCGGTTTGTCTGACCTCCCGAGAGCTTCTCGGTTTCCATTTGCCAGGTTTCGCGATCAAAGCCAAGCCCTTGCAGGATCGCTTCGGCTTTCGCCGAATACTCAAAGCCGCCTTCGCGCTCGAATTCGTGTTGCAGATCGCTGTAGCGCTCTAAAACTTTTTCAAGATCGCCGGCTTCGGCCATGCGATGCTCGAGTTCATGCATCTCGTGTTCGAGTTGTTGCAGATGGCCGAAGGCCGCGAGCGCCGATTCGTGCACGGTCGAACCAGGTTCGAAGTGGACGTGTTGGGAGAGCAAGCCCAGTCTCAAGCCACGCGCGCGCACGACTTCACCCCGATCAGGCGTGGCTTCATCATCGACCAGCCGAAAGATCGTCGTCTTGCCGGCGCCGTTTCGTCCGACCAATCCGACATGCTCGCCCGGATTGATCTGCAGCGTTACGCCGCGCAGAACTTCCTGCGCGCCGTAGGATTTGTGTACGTCAGTAAGGCGAAACAGCATGTGGAGTGCTGCGACTTGTCGCAGCTTTGGTACTAGCCAGCCACCAATGGAAAGCGGTGACAAGTCACCGCACTCCAAAAAAAGAGAACGGGTGCAAGCATGAAATTCTCGCTCGCACCCGCTCGGTCTTGCGCAAACTCTTTCAATTACTTCTTCGCCGGAGACGCCGCCTTCGCCGGAGACGCCGGTGCCTTGGCCGCCGGCGATGCGCTTGATGCCGCCGCCGGCGTTGCGCTTCCGGCCGGTTTTGCCGCATCAGGCGAAGCGGGACGCAAGCCCAGATTGCTCGGATTGGTCAGCATGTCGGCGGCGAGATTATTCACGATTTTGGCCTCCGATATTGCTACTTCGAGCAAAGCCGTGTTCAAGATCTTCTTGCGCTCGTCAGTTAACTTGACCGCGATCTGCTGGCGCACGCCCTGACTTTCGAGCGTTAAATTCTCGGTCTGCAGGTGCTTCTCCTGGAGCTTAAAGATATACCAGCGACCACCGGGATACTGTGGCGAATTGAACTTCACCGGCGCGGTGTAACTCCCGGCCTGCATGGGGCCGAAGAATTGCGACACCAAATCCGCCGGGAAGCCGGTGCCCTTCAAATCTTCTTCAGTAGCAAAGCCAATGTCGCCGCCGTTCGGTACACTTTGGGCGTCCTCGCTCTTGGCCCGCGCGATCGTTGCGAAATCCGCGCCGTTCTTCAGTTGCTGGTAAATGGCGTCGATCTTGACCTTCGCGTCCGCCTCAGTCTTAGCATCGTCGTTCCTGATGCCGGTCTTGCTGTTGTCCGCGGGATCCACCGCAATCATCGCCAGCGCTACACCGCGGGCGTTGACGAATTGCGGTTTGTTCGCGTTGTAGTAATCCTCGACTTCGCGATCGCTGATGCTGATCTTGCCCGCATATTTATCTTGCAGCGCATTGATCGCCAGGTCTTTCTTCCCCTCTTCACGCAGGGCTTCGGTGGTCAGGCCCTGCTCTTTGAGTTGCCGATCAAACTCTTCCTGAGTCGCGCCGGTCTGCTGCTTCCGCTGGTTAATTGCGGAGGTAATCTGCTCCTCGGTCGGCAAAAGTTTTTCCTGCTCAGCTCGCTGATAGAGGACTTCGCGCTGAATCAAGCCGTCGAGCACCGTGAGCCGCGCCTGCGCCAGATCATGCGCCGACATCTGAGACTCTTTGCCCTCTGCCTGTTGGTGGATCGCGCGCTCGACCTCTTTGAGCATGATGGGCTTGCCATTGACACTCGCCGCTACGGTCGTATCAGCCGTACTGCCGCCACTCGAAGAACACGCCGCAAAGGCAAAAGCGATTAGGCCAATCAGCGCCAGGAGAGTGAACTGTTTTGAAAATCTACGCACTTGGTTTAGCTCCTTCAGGATTTCGGAAAGTTGTTTCGTTCGTCATGCGGCTTTGGCTATCTTGCCGCCCTTGATGCATCTGGTGCACACGCGCATTCGACGAGCGCCGCCCTGCGGAAGTTGCACGCGAACCAATTGCAGATTCGGATTGAACCGCCGGGGTGTCCGGTTGTTCGCGTGCGATACGTTATTGCCAAACTGCGGTCCTTTGCCGCAGGCCTCACATTTCTTAGCCATGATGATAACCTCTGGTAGTCTCGAATACGGCCTTCGTGTCAGAACCCGGAGCGGTAGCGACGGGATCGACACGCAACTTGATTTTATGATCCGGTCGCTACCGCTCCCGGTTCTGACACCGCGATGGCGTCGATCTCGACCCGGGCATCGCGCGGCAGCCGCGCCGCCTGCACCGTCGATCTGGCCGGCCGATTGTCGCCAAAGAAGCGGCCGTAGACCTCATTCATCGCAGTGAAGTCATTCATGTCCGCGAGGAACACGGTAGTCTTGACGACTTGATCTAGTCCAACTGCCGCAGCTTCAAACACCGCCGTCAAGTTCCGCAGCACCTGCTCCGTTTGCTCGGCGATGCCCCCGGCTATGAACTCGCCCGTCGCCGGATCGATTGGAATCTGCCCCGAAGCAAAGATCAGATTGCCGGCGCGGACGGCCTGTGAATACGGCCCAATGGCCAGCGGCGCTCGATCGGTGGCGATAATCTCTTTCACAGGCGGCTCAGGCAGCGTTTCGACGGCCAAAACAAACCTGTACTTTAACAGAAAGATGCTTAAAATGGGAAACTCGAAAAGAAGTTGGTGGTCTCTGCGGAACACCTGAGAGGTAATGGGAGTTACCGTCACATTGGTGTTTG
>Ga0209701_10000469_pt1 | contig 23619 bp, 23 predicted proteins | sample CZO8metaG_4_FD_188356 | JGI IMG/M metagenome (GOLD analysis project Ga0209701, IMG submission 188356) | Vadose zone soil microbial communities from the Eel River Critical Zone Observatory, Northern California, USA - CZOApr15con2H3.8 metaG... | ecosystem: Environmental > Terrestrial > Soil >... | reverse complement strand
TCTCCTCCGCGGGCGTGGGCAGCGGCACGCACTTCGCCGGCGAGATGTTCAAGGCATTGGCGGCGATCGACGTGGTGCACGTGCCCTTCAAAGGCATCCCGGAGTCGCTCACCGAGACGATGACCGGCCGCGTGCAGTTCTTCATGGCGCCGATCGCGTACGCGGTGAGCCACGTGAGGGAAGGCAGGCTCACCGGACTTGCCGTGTCTTCGGCCCAGCGCGATCCTCTGCTGCCGCACCTGCCGACCGTCGCGCAAGCGGGCGTGCCGGGCTACGAGACTATCCTTTGGTTCGGGCTGCTCACTTCTTCCGGCGTGCCGCGCCCGATCGTCACCAAGCTCAACCGCGAGATCGTGCGCATCCTCGGCGAGCCCGAAACCAGGCAGCGCTGGACCCCCGTCGGTCTCAATCCCCGGCCCACGACCCCGGAGGCGTTCGACAAGCTGATCCGCGACGACATCGCCGCGTTCACGAAAATCGCGCGCGCGGCGAACATCAAGGCCGACTGAGTCCTCGCGGGACCGGAGTAGAATTCCCGTCGAGAGCACTCATGCCGACGGCAACGTCTCCGCGCGCGATCGATCGGAAAGAAGGGCTGGCGACCTTGAAATCGCTGTGGAAGGAAATCAAGGATGACCTGCTCCGCCTAAAGGAGTCGATCAACGAGGAGATCCGCAACTATCCCACGCCGATTCCGCGCTGCGACGCGCAGTTCAATCATCTTTACGAGCAGCAGGCGAGGCTCGCCCGGGAGCTCGATCGAATCGCCGCGCTCGCCGAAAAGAGCCTCAAGCGCGAAGACTGCATCGAGTTGATCGAGCGATTCATCGCTTCAGCGCCTTACGCGGACGATGCCGCGGAGCAGAAGCTCAGGTCCCGCCTGGAGTCGGAGCTTTCCGCGGTCGGAAAATAAAGCCGGGCGAGCCATGGCGGCTCAGGCAGGGGAAGGATGAAAAAAATGCACAGCAGGGAGCTGGGCCTGGTGCTCGCGCAGCAGCTCCTCGACGTGGAAGACCTGCACTACGGGCTCTGGGACGGGGACCTGGAGCTCACGCTCGGCAATCTCGCTGCCGCCCAGCAGCGCTACAACGACATGCTGATCGCGCATTTGCCCAAGCCCGAGCGCGAGGTCCGCGTCCTCGACATCGGCTGCGGCACGGGGCATCTGCTGCGCCAGCTGCTCGATCGCGGCTATCGCGCCGACGGCGTCATCCCGGCGAAGGATCTCGGCAACGCGGTGCGGCAAAGGCTCGCCGATTACGCGGGCTCCCCGCCGCGAATCTTCGAGTGCCGCCTCGAGGATCTTCCGGTCGAGGAGTGCCGCCGTCGCTACGACGTGGCCCTGTTCAGCGAGAGCTTCCAGTACGTTCCGCTCTCGGCGTCCCTGCCCATCGTGCAGTCGATTCTCAAGCCGGGCGGGCTTCTTCTGATTTCCGATTTCTTCAAGACCGAGGCGCTCGGCGACGGCGCCTCAGGCGACCGCAGCTTCAGCGGCGGCCATCCTCTGCGCGAGTTCTACGCTTCGATGAAACGCACCCCGTTCGTCCCCGTCAAGGACGAGGACATCACGCGGCGCATCAGCCCCAACATGGAGCTCGTGAACGATCTGCTGATGAACAGGATAAAGCCGGCCGTGCTCACGGTCGGGCGTTACCTGGAAGGCCGCCATCCGCTGCTCGCGCGGCTCGCGCGGAAGCTGCTGCGTAAAAAGCTGGACAAAGTGAACTACAAGTATTTCTCCGGCCACCGCAGCAGGGAAGTCTTCGAGCGCTACAAGACCTACCGCGTCCTGCTGTATCGCCTGCCTTAGCGCGGCACCCGCAAGGGATGGACGAAAGGGAAATCCTCGCGCTTCATTCCGGAATGGATCCGCCGGTGGATTAAACTTCGAGCATACCGGAGCTCCCGATGGACGAGATCGTACTGCGCTCGATGCTGAAGTGGCCGAAGGTGCCGGCGGTATACGGCTGGCTCCGGCTCGACCGGCGCGGCGCCTGGCTCATCAAAACGGTCGCGGACCGCTTCGAGCGCATCGGCAATCCGGCGCTCGCCGATTTCATCGGCAGAAACTACGCGGCCGACGCCGAAGGGCGCTGGTATTTCCAGAACGGCCCGCAGCGGGTGTTCGTCGCGCTCGATTACACGCCCTGGGTGTACCGGCTCGACGACGAGGGCGAGGCGTTCGTCGCACACACGGGCGCGAGGCCGCTCGAATTGAGGGCCGTGTTTCTCGACGACGCGGGCATGCTCCTCCTTCAGACCGAGCTCGGGATCGGCGTACTGCTCGACCGCGATCTTCAATTCGTGATCGAGCGTATGACCGACGAGCAGGGCCGGAGCGCGGAACAAGTGGCCCAAGCAATCATGCTGGGAACGGAAACGCGGGCTCGGCTGCTCGGCAGGACGGTCGAGATGGCCCCGGTCCGGGCGGCGGAGGTTCCCGGCCGATTCGGATTCGATCCGCGCCCGACGCCCCGGCCCGGAGAGCCGGAATGTTGATCGCCTGTGACCCCGCGAGGCGGACATGTAACATCGTGTAAAAGGTCAACGATTTGTCAGGCGGCGGCGGTAGACTTTCAGGGAAAGGCCATGTCCTCCGCAAGGCGCAAAAGGAGGCTCGCATGAAGCGATACGTTGCACTGCCGCTTGCACTCATCCTCGCCGCGAGCCCGGCCGCCGCGCTCGCAGGCAGGGGCGGCGGACGCGGCGGGTCCATGAGCGGAGGACACGGGTTCGGGGGCGCGCGCTCCGCGCCGTTTGCCGGGCATTCGCACTTTGTCCGACCTCTGGTCCATCCCGGCGTGAATCCTGCCGTCCGGCCTGTCTTTCCTCCGCGCACGGTGATCATCGTCGGCGGGGGGTTCTTCCTGGGCTGGCCGTATTACTACCCGCCGTACTACCCGCCGGCATATGCGGAGGCGCCCGCTTACGCGGATCCGCCCGAATATGTCGAGCAGGCTCCGGAAGTGCGCTACTACTGCCCGGATTACCGCGACTATTACCCGAACGTTTCCACCTGCCCCTCGCCGTGGCTGCAGGTCCTCCCCGGCGCGAGCGGCTATTCGAATTAACGCGAAATCCGCACGGCTCTTCGCCGGGCCTTGAGGCTCGGCGTGCGCACTGCTCCCGCGTCCGGTCTTCCCGGGTTCCCCGACAAGAGTAGCCGCGGTTGCTTCGGTCACAATGGTCGGGCTAGGATGCGCTCGAGGGGGTGGCCATGACCGACAACCTGACACCGAGCGGGCCTCGATACGTAGGTTTCTGGAAGCGCCTGCTTGCCTTTTTCATCGACACGCTGATACTCGTCGTCGTCCTTTTTCCCTTGATGATTGCTCTCTACGGAGGCGGGTATCTTGACCGGCTGAACACCGAGTTCACGGCCATGATGAGTTCGTCTGGCGATCCGAATGCCGATGCGATGCGCACCCTTGAAATTCTCCATCGCTCCAACTCTGCGGTCGCGGCCTTGTTTGACATCCGGGTGCAGATTGCCTTGATTGTAGCGACGATTCTGTTCTGGCGATTCCGTGGCGCGACGCCGGGAAAAATGCTGATCAGGGCCAAGATCGTTGACTCGAAGACATTCGGCAAGCCTTCCACTGGCCAACTAATTGGCCGTTTTTTCGCATACATCATTTCCGCGATTTTCATGCTGGGATTTTTATGGATCGCCTTCGACAAGCGCAAGCAGGGCTGGCACGACAAGCTCGCTGGAACGGTCGTGATCGAGGTAGACGACGACTGAATCCGCGTCCGAACGCAGCGCAAGCAAAATCTTAGGGAAGGGAGCGAACATGGGGTGGGGTTCCTGGACATTCATTGCCGTAATCGTCGCGATCGCCGTCTGGCTGATCTCGATCTACAACAGGTTGGTCGCGCTGCGAAACCGCTTCAAGAACGCCTTTGCTCAGATCGACGTGCAGTTGAAGCGCCGCTACGACCTGATTCCGAATCTGGTCGAAACGGCCAAGGGCTACATCAAACACGAGCGCCAGACGCTCGAAGCGGTGATCGCGGCGAGAAACAGCGCGCAGAGTGCCAACCTGCGCGCCGCCGCCAATCCGGCCGATGCGGAGGCGATGAAGCAGATGGTCGCGGCGGAAGCCGGCCTCTCGGGAGCGCTCGGCAAGTTCTTCGCTCTCTCGGAAGCCTATCCCGATCTGAAGGCCAACCAGACCATGATGCAGCTTTCCGAGGAGCTCACCAGCACCGAGAACAAGATCTCCTTCGCGCGCCAAGCCTATAACGACGCCGTGATGAGCTACAACACAGTGATCGAGAGCTTTCCCGACAACTTCGTCGCCGGCTTCGGCGGCTTCAAGGAAGCGACGCTGCTCGAGTCCACCGAGTCGCCCGAGGAGCGCAAGGCGGTCAAGGTTTCCTTCAGCTGAGCGTCGTCTCTCATTCCCTCTCCCGCGGGACGGGAGAGGGTTAGGGTGAGGGCCTCAAGTGGATTTCTTCGAGCAGCAGCACCGCGCCCGGCGACACACGGGGCTGATGACGGTGCTTTTCCTTTTCGCCGTCGCGAGCATCGTGCTTGCGATCAACGTGACCGGCGGCTATATCTACCTAATCGCGAAGGAAATGCCGCTCCTGCCCGTGATGCGCTCGCTCGCGGCCGTACCGCATGCGGCGTATCTCGTCACCACCGTGGTGGTGCTCGGCGTCGTCGCGTGGGGAACGCTGACGCGCATGTACGAACTCTCCGGAGGCGGCGCGGCGGTGGCCAATATGGTCGGCGCGACGCGCATCAGGCGCGACTCGCAGGACTCCCCCGATCGCAGGCTGCTCAACGTGGTCGAGGAAATGGCGCTCGCCTCGGGAATCGTCGTGCCGCAGGTGTACGTGATGGACGAAGAACGCTCGATCAATGCCTTTGCGGCCGGCTATTCTCCGAACGAGGCGACGGTGATCGTCACGCGCGGTGCGCTCGAGAACCTCAGCCGCGACGAGCTTCAGGGCGTGATCGGGCATGAGTTCAGCCACATCCTGAACGGCGACATGCGGCTCAATATCCGCCTGCTCGGCGTAATCGCGGGGATCGTGCTGATCGGCTCGATCGGCGGTTTTCTCATGCGCCTCGGCCAGGGCGGCAGCGGCACTCGCGGCGACATCCGCGTCTGGCTGGTGGGACTCGTGCTGTGGATTACCGGTTCGGTGGGCGTGATCGCCGGGCGTCTCATCAAGTCCGCGATCTCGCGCCAGCGCGAGTTCCTCGCCGATGCCTCGGCGGTACAGTTCACGCGCAACCCGGAAGGCATCGGCGGCGCGCTCTACAAGATCGGCCAGCGCGGCAGCGTCGTCAGCGAGCGGCACGCCGAAGAGATCTCACATATGTGCATCAGCGTGCCCACGCCCAGCTTTCTCGACTTCGATTGGTTCAGCACGCACCCGCCGATCGAGGACCGCGTCGAGCGCGTCATGGGGCCCGGCGGAATACGGCTTCTGCAAGAGCGCGAGAAGCGCGCGCCTGCTCGGCCTGCAGACGAAACGGCGGCCGGGGTTCTCGCGGGCGCCGATCTCTCTCTTCCGGAGGCCGTGATCCCGGCGGCAGCGTTCGGCAGATCCGCGCAAAGCGAGCTGCGCACGACGCCGCAGGCACTGGTGGCGAGCGTGGGCAAGCCCTCGACGGAGCACATCGAGCTTGCGCGCAGGATCCTCGCGCAGATCCCGGACGAGATCCGCGTTGCGGCGAGCACGGCAGAGGGCGCGAAGGCAGCCTTGTTTGCGCTCCTGCTCGGCGAAGGCGAAGTGCGGGCGCAGCAGCTTGCGCTGCTCGAGAAGGACCAGAACAAGGCTATCGCCGCGCAGTCGGCGCGCTTCGCCGACTGGCTGCGCGGCGCTGGCGTGCGCCTGCGCATGCCGCTTTTCGATCTCTCCGTCCCGATGCTCAAATCGCTGTCCCAGGACGAGCGCGACCTTGTACTGCGAATCGTTGCGAACCTCACCGAAGCCGACCGCAAAATCACGGTGGGGGAATTCGTGCTCCTCACGCTCTGCAGGCGCCACTTAGCGAAAGAGCCTAAAGGCGCCCCGCCGGTGAAGCACAGGAGCATCGACACGGTGACGGCCGAGGCGGGCGTCGTCCTCTCGCTCCTCGCCCACTCCGGCAAAGGCGGGATGGCCGCGTTCGACAAGGGGATGGCGGCGCTCGGTGTCTCGGGCGGGGTGCTGCGCGCGCCCTCGGAGCTGAACGTCGTGGCGGTGGAGAGCGCCTTGAACGAACTGAAGCTGCTCGCGCCCCTGAAAAAGCCGGCCCTCATCAAGGCCTGCGTCGCCGTGGTGATGGCCGATGATAAACTCACGGTTGCGGAAGGCGAATTGATGCGGGCGATCTGCGCCGCGCTCGACACGCCGCTGCCGCCGATCCTGGAAACCGCGGAGACCATCGCGTGAACGAAATTTGTTTCGCGTCCAGCGACGCGCGCTGAGGAAAAAACGCATGGCGGCACTGCAGGGAAAGATCGCGTGGGTCACGGGCGGAGGCAGCGGCATCGGGCAAGCGGCTGCCTTTGAGCTCGCCAAAGGCGGCGCCACCGTCGTCGTTTCGGGACGCCGGGCCTCGGCGCTTGCCGAAACCGAGACGCTCATCAAGAACGCCGGCAGCAAGACCGAGACAGCAGCGCTGGACATCACCGACCGCGAGGCGGTCGAGCGTGCCGGCGCGGCGATCCTTGCGCGCCACGGCCGTGTTGACATCCTCGTCAACTGCGCGGGCGTCAATATCCCCAAGCGCTTCTTCAAGGACCTCGCGGCGACCGAATGGGACCGCGTCGTCGAGAGCAATCTCAACGGTGCGCTCTATTGCACGCTCGCCGTGCTGCCTTCGATGCGCGAGCGGCGCGACGGCCTCGTCATCAACATCGGGTCCTGGTTCGCCCGCTATCCGGGCTACGTCGGCGGCGCGGCCTACAACGCGAGCAAGCAGGCGCTCACCGCAATGACGCACCAGATCAATCTGGAAGAAGGCCTGCATGGCATCCGCGGCTGCGTCATCCACCCGGGAGAGACGGTGACGCCGATGCAGAGAGCGCGGCCGAAGCCGCCTTCGCCCGAAGACCAGGCGAAGATGCTCAAGATGGAGGACCTCGGGCGGGTGGTGCGCTTCGTGGCGGAATCGCCCGCGCACGTGTGCTTGAACGAGATCGTGATCACGCCGACCTGGAACCGGCTGATCCTCGGCGGCGGCGAGATGCTGCTCGCGCCGAAGATCGAGTAAAGGCCGCGCCGCGCTCAATCGCTGACATAAATTCTTACAATCGAAATCATTCAGTTTGCTCAGTCGGATTCAACCTGCGGCGCCGCTTGTGCGTTTCTCTACGCATGAGACGTATCGCAATTCTGCTGGCGTTGGCCTCACTCGCGCCGTTCGCGGCGCGTGCGAGCTCTCGTCCCGTCGAAGTTCACCAGCTGCTGGCGCTTCCCCAACCGGAGACCAGGATCGCGGCGCTCACGCTCGATGCCTGCGGCGGCGGCTATGACGCCAAGCTGATCCGGTTTCTGGTCGAGGAGCGCATTCCCGCCACCGTGTTCGCGACGCGCAGATGGATCGAGCGCAATGCGGAAGGGGTGGCCGTGCTGCGTTCGCACCCCGAGCTGTTCGATATCGAGGACCACGGCGCCAATCACGTGCCGGCGGTGATCGGCGTGGGTCGCCGTGTGTACGGTATAGCCGGCAATCGCGATGTCGCCCATCTCGAGAGCGAGGTGCGTGACGGCGCGGCAGCGGTGGAGGCGGTGACCGGCAGCGCGCCGCACTGGTACCGCGGCGCTACCGCCGAATACGACCCCCAGGCGCTGCAGGTCATCGTGGCCATGGGCTACAAGGTGGCGGGCTTTTCGATCAACGCCGACGCTGGCGCTACCCTCAAGCGCGAGACAATCGCGGCGCGGCTGGATGCGGTCAAACCCGGCGACATCATCATCGCCCACATGAACAAGCCCGGTTCCGATACCGCAGAGGGTCTGGCGAGCGGTTTGAAGTCGCTGCTGGTGCGGGGCTTTCACTTTGTCACGCTGCGCGAAATGGACGTGCGGTCGTCCGCCGGAGCGGGAATCGCGCTGATTAATGGGGCGTTTTCGGTGCCCTGACCCGGATACATTGTGTTGCACCTTCGGGGGAACGACAGGTTTATGCTTCTGTCCATCGGAACGGAACCACACGCCTACCTTCGCTTGCGACAGGAGGTGCTCATGAAAGCGTTCGTCAAGCCTGTTTTGGCGCGGTTGCTCGCGCTGCTGCTTTCCGTGTCGGTCGCTTTTGCGCAGGCCAATCCGCCTGCGCAGCGCAACGCCCCGGCCACGCAGCCGGAGCTCGATCAGATGCTCGCGCCGATCGCGCTCTACCCCGATTCGCTGCTGTCGCAGATCCTCATGGCCTCCACTTATCCGCTCGAGGTGGTGGAGGCGGCGCGCTGGTCAAAGGCGAATCCCGGCCTGAAGGGAGAGGAGGCGGTCAAGGCGGTCGAGCAGAGGGATTGGGACCCCAGCGTCAAGTCGCTCGCCGCGTTTCCGCAGGTCCTTGCGATGATGGACCAGCAGCTCGAGTGGACCGCGCGGCTCGGCGACGTTTTCGCCGCGCAGGAGCCGCAGGTGATGGAAACGGTTCAGAACCTGCGGCAGAAGGCGTACGCCGCCGGCAATCTGAGATCGACGGAGCAAGCGTACGTGTACCGGCAGGGGGAGGCCCTCGCCATTGCGCCGGCCAGCCCGGAAGTCGTCTACGTACCGTACTACGATCCGCGCGTGGCGTACGGACCGTGGTGGTGGCCGGCGTATCCACCGGTCTATTGGGTGCCATGGCCAGGCTATTACGTTTACCCGGGATTCGCTTTCGCCTGGGGCGTCGGCATTACCGTGGGCGCTGGATTTTTCTTCAGCGCCTGCGACTGGCGCCAGCGCCACGTCACCGTCGTCAATGTCACCAATGTCACCCATATCACCAACGTCAATGTGAATCGCCAGGTGGTCGTCAACCGGCCGACGTCCGCGAGAACCGTGCCGGCCGTATGGCAGCACGATCCCGCGCACCGCCGGGGCGTGCCGTATCACATCGAGTCGTTGCAGCAGCGATTCGGCCGCACCACGCTCGCGAGCCAGCGGCGCGATTTCCATTGGCAAGGTCCGCTCGCCCCGGCAACCCGCAACAGCTCGCTGAACCGGCCGGAGGCGCATGGCGCCAATCCTCGTCCGAACGTGCCCGGAATGGATGTTCGCTCGAATCCGCGCAGGCCCGGCGATGAGCGCAACGGCCGCCCCGATGGGCGAAACAGCTTCTCCGCCAACGGGCGAAGCGTCGAAGCACGCCCCGAGTTCCGCGGCCCCGTGAGCCGCCCGCCCATGGCGTACGCAGCCGCGGCCCCGCAGGTGCGTGCGAGCCCGAGCAACGTTCCTCGCTGGCAAAGCCGTGCGCCGCAGCCCGTCGCGCCTGCGATGCCGCGTTACATTCCGCAGGCGCACGGCTTCGCCGGTAACGGTTACATGCCGCAGACGCACGGCTTCGCCGGTAACGGGCAGGCGGGAAACCTCCACGCGCCGTCCGCAGCAGGAGCGCACGGCAACGGACACGGCCGCTGAATTGGCAGAAATAGGGTAGTCGGCGGTTCGACTCCTCTTGATCGGTTTGCTGAGCTGATCGGGCCGCGATCGATCAATCGCGCCGGCGGAGTGCCGGCGCTCATGCTCTTGGCGCGGCTCGACGGACTTGCCCGTCCGCTGCTCGTCACCGGACTATAATCTGGCCGCGCAAGACGAGGCCTCTTGACTCCGCAACGGCAGCTGGCACTCCCTTTCACGTTATTGCTCGGCATCGCCTATGTGGTGCCGGGACTGGTCGGGCACGATCCGTGGAAGCCCAACGAAGCATACAGCTTCGGAATCATTTACCACATCTGGGGCAGCGGCGATTGGGTCGTTCCGATCCTCGCGGGGGAACCGTTCATGGAAAAGCCCCCGTTGTTCTACATCAGTGCTGCTTGCGTTGCGAGGCTGTTTTCTTCTTGGCTGCCGCTGCACGACGCGGCGCGCCTGACCTCGGGAATATATGTGGCGGCGACCCTGGTGTTGGTGGGGTTGTCCGCGCGCGCCACGTGGGGCGAGGGACGCGGCGTCGTCGCAGCGATAGCGTTCCTCGGGTGTCTCGGACTGCTGGTCGATTCACACCAGATGTACACCGACATCGCCCTGCTCGCGGGATTCGCGCTTTCGTACTATGGACTGGCGCTCAGCCGGACCCGCCCCGTTCTGGCGGGTCTTGCGTTGGGCACGGGTGTGGGAATCGGCTTCATGTCCAAGGGGCTGATCGCCCCCGGCATGATGGGTTGCGTAGCCGTGTCTCTACCCGCGTTATTCGGCGCCTGGCGCACCCGCGATTATGCGCGCTGCCTTGCGGTTGCCCTCGTCGCCGCAACGCCCTGGCTGACGATCTGGCCCTACGTCCTCTACCAAAGGTCACCCGAACTGTTCATGCAATGGTTCTGGATCAATAACCTCGGGCGCTACTTCGGATTCGCTCAGCTGGGGGCGGCATCCGAACCTTGGTTTTACACGCAAACTCTGCCGTGGTTTGCCTGGCCGGCGCTGCCCTTGGCGCTGTGGAGCGCGTGGCGGCTTGGGCGGGAGGGATTGAAACAGCCGGCGCTGCAGCTGCCGGTGCTTGCCGTTATCCTGATGCTCGCAATTCTCGGCGCCTCCGCCTCCGCGGGTACGCAATATGCGTTGCCGGTCCTGGTGCCCCTGTCGGTGATCGCGGCGGGTGCGGCGAACTCGCTTCCTCAGCGCGTCGCGACAACACTCGACTGGCTGTGCCGTGTCGTGTTCGGTTTGCTAGCCTTGGCGCTATGGTGGGGCTGGATCGAGATGATGTTCCAGGGGCATCCTCCCGAATGGTCCTGGTTGGCTCGTTACCTACCCATGGATTTCAAGCCGGCGTTCCAAGGATTCGCCTTGGCCGCGGCTGTGGCGTTGACTTTGGCTTGGGTCCTGCTCCTGCCCAGACTGAGCGAATGGGAAATCCGCCCCCTGCTCAGCTGGACGGCTGGACTCACGCTGGTTTGGGGTCTGGTCTCGACGCTGTGGCTGCCTTGGCTGGATTACGCAAAAAGCTACCGCGGGATGTTTGCGTCCATGCAGCGCGCCCTGCCGGCAGATCATGGCTGCCTCGCCAGCCAGAGTCTTGGCGAGCATGAGCGGGCCATGCTGGAGTACGTGACCGGCATTATTTCGGGGAGGCGCGAAGTCCAGCCCGATGCTCGATGCGACTTCCTCCTGCTTCAGGGCAGAGCCGGAGATCGCGTGCAGTTGCAAGACGGCTGGCAGCGGGTCTGGGAAGGCAGCCGACCCGGCGACAACAGCGAGCGATTCTCGCTGTTCGGACGCAAGTCCGACGCCGGTGTCGCCGGGCCGCGATAAAAACGAGGGCTGTCGTTATCCGTTCTTTTTCTCCTTGTCGGCGAGCAGCTTGAAGGTGCCGATCGCCTTGGCGAGCAGCGCGCCCTTGTCGTCGCGCGCCTCGGCTTCGCAGAAGGCGGTGGATTTTCCGCCGTGCAGCACGCGGCCTTCGGCGGTGACCTTGTCGCCGAGGCCTGCTTTCATGAAGCCGACGCTGAGATCGACGGTGAGCACCCCGCCGACGATCCCGTAGTAGCCGCGCACCGCCCAGCTCATGACGAGATCGAGCATCGTCATGACCACTCCGCCGTGCGTCGCCCCCCAGCTGTTGAGCAGCTCCGGGCGTTTTTGCAGCGCCACCACGGCATGTTCCTTGGTCATCTCGACGAGCCGAATGCCGAGGTGCTCGGTGAACGGGATCTTGATGCCGGCGGAGCTCGGCGTCATCGGGCTCCCTTCAGGCGACACTCGCGCCTCCGTCGACTGCGATGACCTGCCCGGTGATGTGGCGCGAGGCGTCGGAGGCGAGCAGTACCACGACCCCCTTCAGGTCCTCCCCGTCGCCGAGCCGGTGCAGGGGCGTGTGCGCGATGATCTTCTCGCCGAGCTTCTCCAGCGACGCCCGCGTCATCTTCGAGGGAAAAAATCCCGGCGCGATGGCGTTCACCGTGATGCCGTGCTCGCCCCACTCCGCGGCGAGCGCGCGCGTGAAATTCACCAGGCCCCCTTTGGTCGTGTTGTAGCCGAGTGTCTTCAGCATGCCCACGGGATTGCCGCGCAGGCCGGCGATCGACGCGACGTTGATGATTCTGCCATAGCGGTTCGGGATCATCGAGCGCTTTCCCGCCGCCTGGGTCACGAGGAAGGTGCCGGTCAGGTTCAGGTTCACGAGCTTTTGCCACGCCTCGAGGGGGTGATCCTCGGCCGGCGCGCCCCAGGTGGCGCCCGCGTTGTTGACGAGGATATCCAGCCTCCCGTGGCGCTCGAGCAGTTTCGACACCATCGGCTCGATCGCTTCGGGCTCCGACAAATCGCAAACGAGCGCCAGCGCCTCGAGGTGTTGCCTTCCGAGATGCGATCGTGCCTGTTCCAGCTCCTCGGCCTTCCTCGCGGTGATGGCGAGCTTCGCGCCCATCTCGCCGAGCGCCTCGGCGATCTGCAGTCCGAGGCCGCGCGAGCCGCCGGTGACCAGCGCGACCTTTCCGGTGAGATCGAGGAGTTTTCTCACGCTCATGGGGCCGATTGTAGATTGACACGAATTTTCGCGCAGGGTAATTTGCGCCGACCCGGCCGGGAAAACGCACCTGGAGGAGGAGAGCGCATGCTGAGCGGCCTCATCATGGACATGCCGCTGCTCGTCTCGTCGCTGATCGAGCACGCGGACCGCAGCCACGGCGACACCGAGATCGTGTCCCGCACCGTGGAAGGGCCCGGCAAGGACGGCGCCGGCGCCGTGCACCGTTACACCTATTCGCAGGCGCACGGGCGCTCGAAGCGGCTCGCGCAGGCGCTCGCGCGGCTGGGCGTGAAGGAAGGCGAGCGAGTCGGCACGCTTGCGTGGAACGGGTTTCGCCACTTCGAGCTCTACTACGGCGTGTCGGGGATGGGCGCGGTGATCCACACCGTCAACCCGCGGCTCTTTCCGGAGCAGCTCGTCTACATCGTCAATCACGCCGAAGACGCCTACGTGTTCTTCGACCTGACGTTCGCGCCGCTCGCGGAGAAGCTCGCGCTCGAGTGCAAGAGGGTGAAAGGCTGGGTCGCGATGACCGATCGCGCCCACATGCCGCAGGCGAAGCTCCCGAACCTGCTCTGCTACGAGGAGCTGCTCGCGCGCGAGGACGGAGACTACGCGTGGCCGCGCCTGGACGAGTGGACCGCGGCGGGGCTGTGCTACAGCTCGGGCACCACCGGCAACCCCAAGGGCGTGCTCTACGCCCACCGTTCCACCATCCTGCACGCCTATGCTTCTTCGACCCCCGACGTGTTCAACTGCTCGGCGCAGTCGGTGTTCCTCCCCGTGGTGCCGATGTTCCACGTCAACGCCTGGGGCATCCCGTATTTCGCGCCGCTCAACGGCGCGAAGCTCGTTTTCCCGGGGGCGGGGCTGGACGGCAAGAGCCTGTACGAGCTGTTCGAGTCCGAGAAAGTGACGGCAAGCGCCGGCGTGCCGACGGTGTGGCTCGGTCTTCTCGCCCATATGAAGCAGAACGACCTCAAGTTCAGCACCCTCAGGCATGTGGTGGTGGGCGGCTCGGCGTGCCCGCCTGCGATGATCGAGACCTTCCGCGACGACTACGGCGTGCGCTGCCAGCACGCCTGGGGCATGACCGAGATGAGCCCGCTCGGGAGCCTGTGCACGCTGAAGGGCAAGCACGCGGCCCTGTCCCGCGAAGAACGGTTCGCGATCGAGTGCAAGCAGGGACGCGCGATCTACGGCGTCGAGATGAAGATCGTCGACGGCGAAGGGCAGGAGCTCCCGCGCGACGGCAAGGCGTTCGGCGACCTTCTGGTGCGCGGGCCGTGGGTGCTGCGCGAATACTTCAAGGACGAGGGCGGCAGCCCCTTGCGCGGCGGATGGTTTCCCACGGGCGATGTCGCCACGATCGACGCGGACGGCTACATGCAGATCACCGACCGCTCGAAGGACGTGATCAAGTCGGGCGGAGAATGGATCAGCTCGATCGAGCTCGAGAACATCGCCGTCGCGCATCCGGCGGTGGCGGAAGCCGCCGTGATCGGAGTGCGCCACCCGAAGTGGGGCGAGCGGCCGCTCGTGATCGCCGTCAGGAAGCCCGGCGCGAGCCTCACCCGGGAGGAGCTGCTCAGGCACTACGAAGGCAAGGTGGCGAAGTGGTGGATGCCCGACGACGTGACCTTCGTCGAGCAGCTGCCCCACACCGCGACGGGGAAGCTCCTGAAAACCAAGCTGCGGCAGGACTTCGGCGGATACAAGCTGCCGAGCGCGTGAGCCCGCGGAATACCGAGGCGCGATCGCTGTTTACCGGTTGCAGGCGAACGGCTCAAAGTGCAGAATAAATCCGGTCCCATTCAAGGCACGCTCCCGGCGTCTCGGGCATCGCAAGGAAGCCATGACGGTCCCATTCCGTAAATCCCGCCGCGATTTCCTGAAGGTTTCCTCGGCTCTCGGCGGCGGCCTCGCGCTCCAGCTGACGATCCCCGCGCCGGTCCTCGCCCAGGCGGAAGCGAAAGGAAAAGGCCCCGAATTGACGGCCTGGATCGTCATCAACCCCGACAGCAGCGTCGTGATCCGCGTGGCGCGCTCGGAGATGGGGCAGGGCAGCTCGACCGGGCTTCCGATGCTGGTCGCCGAGGAGCTCGAGTGCGACTGGAGAAAGGTCCGCACCGAATTCGTCTCAACAAACGAGCAGCTTCGCCGCAACCGCGCATGGGGCTCGATGGCCACCGGCGGAAGCCGCTCGATCCGGGACTCGCAGGAGTATTTGCGCCGCGCCGGCGCCACCGCGCGCGAGATGCTGGTCGCTGCCGCGGCGCAGAGATGGAACGTGCCCGGGTCCGAATGCGACGCGGAGAACGGCGTAATCATCCACAGGCCGTCGCGCAGGAGACTGCGATTCGGCCAGGTGGCGCAGGCGGCCTCGAAGCTCGAGCCGCCCGGCGAAGTGAAGCTGAAGGATCCGGGGGACTGGAATCTCATCGGAAAGTCGGCGAACCGTCTCGACATCCCCGACAAGGTGACCGGCAAGCCGCTCTTCGGCATCGACGTGCAGCTCCCCGGCATGGCGTATGCCGCCATCGCGCAGTGCCCGGTGTTCCGCGGCCGGCTGCGGAGCGTCGCCGACGAGAGGATCCTGGGCGTGCGCGGCCTCATCAAGGTGGTGAAGCTCGAGGACGCCGTCGCGGTGGTCGCCGACAACTGGTGGCGCGCGAACCGGATGCTGAAGACTCTGCCGATCGAGTGGGACGTCGGTCCCGACGGCGGCGCCTCGACCGCGAGCATCCGGGAGTTCGTCCGCTTCGGCCTGGAGGACACGAGCGTGCCGGTGGCGCGCGACGAAGGCGACGTCGAGGCGGCCTTCGCCGCCGCCGCAAAAGTGATCGAGGCCGAGTACTACGCGCCCTTCTTGAACCATGCGCCGCTCGAGCCGATGAACTGCACCGCGCTCGTGAAAGGCGGCCGCGTCGAGGTCTGGGCGCCGACGCAGAACGCCGAAGCCACGCACGCGACCGCCGCGGCAACGGCCGGCGTTCCCCTCGAAAACGTCAACGTGCGCCTCACGCACCTGGGCGGCGGCTTCGGGCGGCGCGGCTTCCAGGATTACACGCGCCAGGCGGTGGCGATCGCGAAGGCCGTCGAGGGCACGCCGGTGAAGCTCCTGTGGTCGCGCGAAGAGGACATGCAGCACGACTACTACCGTCCCATGACCCTGATGCGGTTCAAGGCCGGGCTCGACGCGGCCGGCAACCTCACCGCGTGGCGCATCCGCGACGCGAGCCACTCGATCCTGGCGGGGGTGCGGCCGCAGGACATCAAGGAAGGCGTCGACCGGCACGCGCTGGGCGGCATCGTCGATCTGCCTTACAGCGTGCCGAACCTGCGAATCGAGTTCGCGATGAGGAACAGCCACGTGCCGGTCGGCTTCATGCGCACGGTGTTTCACTCGCAGAACCCCTTCATGCGCGAGTGTTTCGTCGACGAGATGGCGCACGCGGCGGGCAAGGACCCGTACGAATTCCGCCGCACCCTGCTGCGGGCGAAGCCCAAGGACCTCGGCGTGCTCGACGCCGTCGCCAGAGCCTCGGGGTGGGGGTCGCCGCTCCCGGCAGGCGTGCAGCGCGGCATCGCGGTGCAGGATTCGCACGGGAGCTATGCCGCGGCGGTATTCGAGGTATCGGTGAGCGATGCGGGCGAGCTCGACATCCGGCGCGTCGTGGTGGCGGTCGATCCGGGCCACGTGGTGAATCCGGATTCGGCGGAGGCGCAGGTGCAAAGCTGCGTCGCCTACGGGCTCACCTCGGTGCTCTGGGGCGAGATCACCTTGAGCGAAGGCCGCGTCGAGCAATCCAACTTCCACGACTACCGCATCATGCGCCTCGCCGAGATGCCGAAGAATATCGAGACGGTGCTCGTCCCGAGCGGCGGGTTCTGGGGCGGGATGGGCGAGACGCCGCTCGCGCCGCTCGCCCCGGCGCTGTGCAACGCGATCTTCGCCGCGACCGGCAAGCGCATCCGCTCGCTCCCGCTCTCGAACCAGGGTCTGCGCCTCGTTTGATGAGGTAAACTGCGCGAATCCCGGGAAAGCCATTATTACGGTCTGCATCAGACAAGCCAAAGGAGATTCCAGATGATCGAATTCACCGTCAACGGCAGGAAGCGCAGCGCCGACGTCGAGCCCGAGATGCCCTTGCTTTGGGTGCTGCGCGACGTGCTCGACGTGAAGGGACCCAAATACGGCTGCGGCATCGCGCAATGCGGCGCCTGCACGGTGCATCTGAACGGCGAGCCGGTGCGCTCCTGCTCGGTGCCGGCCTCGGCGGCCGCGGGCCAGAGCGTGCTCACCATCGAGGGGCTCGCGCAGCGCGGCCGCCTGCATCCGGTGCAGAAGGCCTGGATCGACCACCAAGTACCGCAATGCGGCTACTGCCAGTCGGGCCAGATCATGGCGGCGGTGGCGCTCCTCAGGAAGAACCCCAACCCGAGCGACCGCGACATCGACGCGGCGATGACCAACCTGTGCCGCTGCGGCACGTACGCGCGCATCCGCACCGCAATCCACGCCGCGGCGCAGTCGATGAAGCCGGCGAAAGCATAGGGGGCGGCCATGAAAACCACATTCACGCCCTCCCGCAGGAAGTTCCTCGTGCAATCCGCCGCGATCGGCGGCGGGCTCACTTTCGGCTTCCATGTCCCCCAAGCGCTCGCGCAAAGGACCGAGGCCGCGGGGGCCGAAGTGAACGCCTGGGTCGTCATCCGGCCCGACGACACCGTGATCATCCGCTACGCCCGCGCCGAGATGGGGCAGGGCAGCATGACCTCCGCCCCGATGCTGGTCGCCGAGGAGCTCGAGTGCGACTGGAAAAAAGTGAGAATCGAGTACGCCTCCGCGAACGCGAACGTCAGGCGCAAGCGCGCCTGGGGCGACATGGCCTCGGTCGGCAGCCGCACCATCCGGCAGTCGCAGGAGTATCTGCGCAAGGGCGGCGCGACCGCGCGCGAGATGCTGGTTGCCGCGGCGGCGCAGCAGTGGGGCGTGCCCGCGGCTGAATGCACCGCTGCAAGCGGCGTCATCATCCACGCGCCGAGCAAGCGCAAGCTGAGCTTCGGCAAAGTCGCGAGCGCCGCGGCGAAGATCGAGCCGCCGAAGGACGTGAAGCTGAAGGACCCCAAGGACTGGAAGCTGATCGGCAAATCGGTCACGCGCGTCGACATTCCCGACACGGTGATGGGCAAGCAGGTCTACGGCATCGACGTGCAGCTGCCGGGCATGGTCTACGCTGCGATCGCGCAATGCCCGGTGTTCGGCGGCAAGGTCAAGTCGATCGATGCGGGCAAGGTCGAGGGCCGGCGCGGCATCGTCAAGGTGCTGCCTCTGGAGACCTTCGTCGCGGTGGTCGCCGACAACTGGTGGCGAGCGAAAGAAGCGCTGCGCGACGTCCACATCGAATGGGACGTGGGCGCGAACGGCAGTGTCTCGAGCGCGAGCCTGATGGAGTTCTATCGCTCGGGGCTGGAGGCGCAGCAGGACATCGCGGTGTCGCGCAAGGACGGTGATTTCGACCAGGCTTTTGCCTCGGCCGCGAAGAAGCTCGAGGCGGAGTACTACACGCCTTACCTCGCGCACTCCACCATGGAGCCGATGGGCTGCACCGCGCTCATCAAGGACGGCAAGGTGGCTATCTGGACCTCCACCCAGAACGCCGAAGCCTCGCTCGCCGCCGCGGCGGCGACCGCGGGCGTGCCGCTCGAGAACGTCGAGGTGCACCGCGTGCAACTGGGCGGCGGATTCGGACGGCGCGGCGGCGCGCAGGACTTCGTGCGCCAGGGCGTGGCGATCGCCAAGACGATGGAAGGCACGCCGGTGAAGATGCTCTGGAGCCGCGAGGAAGACATGCAGCACGACTTCTACCGGCCGGTGAGCCTCGTCCGCATGAAGGCGGGGCTCGACGGCTCGGGCAATCCGGTCGCCTGGTACTCGCGCGTCGCGTCCACGTCGATTTTCTCGACGCTGGTCCGCCTGCCGCTCAAACCGCCGTTCGCGCCCGCCGAAGGCATCGACCCGCAGGCCGTGGCCTCGTTCCACGACCTGCCGCACGCGATCCCGAACGTGAGGATCGAGTACGCGCAGAGGAACGCGCACGTGCCGGTCGGCTTCTGGCGCACGGTGGGGCATTCGCAGAACCCGTTCGTGCGCGAGTGCTTCATGGACGAGCTGGCGGGCGCGGCCGGGAAGGATCCGTACGAGTACCGCCGGGTCCTGCTCCAGAAATCCCCGAGGGACCTCGGCGTGCTCGAGGCGACCGCGAAAGCGGCCGGCTGGGGCAAGCCGCTTCCGTCGGGCGTGTTCCGCGGCATCGCGCAGACCGAGGCCTACGGGAGCTATACCTCCGCGGTGGTCGAGCTTTCGGTCGACAAGAACGGCGAGGTCGCGATCCGGCGCCTCGTGCTCGGGATCGATCCGGGATACGCGGTGAACCCCGACAACATCCAGGCGCAGATGCAGGGAAGCGCGGTGTTCATGCTGACCGCGATGTTCTGGGGCGAGATCACCATCAAGGACGGGCGCGCGGAGCAGTCGAACTTCCACGACTACCGGCTGATGCGGCTGCGCGAAATGCCCAAGGTCGAGGTCGTGCTCGCGCCCACGGGCGGGTTCTGGGGCGGCATCGGCGAGCCCGGCCAGGCGTCGATCGCGCCGGCGGTGTGCAACGCGATCTTCGCCGCGACCGGCAAGCGCATCCGATCGCTGCCGCTCAAGAACCACGGGCTGACGCTGGCGTAACGGCGAACGGTGCGAAGGTTCCGCGGACTGACGCGCCGGATCAGGCCGCCGGCCTGCGCCCTGTTCGTCGCGTGCGCGGCCGCCGGCGGCGCGGCGGCGCAGGACCCGTCGGTGCGCTTCGATGTGATCGGCGACGCGATTCCGCGGGCTCTGACTTCCGAACCGGGCGACGCGGCGCGTGGTCGAAGCATTGTGGTGAATCGCGATGCGGGAGCTTGCACTCTGTGCCATGCGGTGCCCGGTGAACAGGCCTCGGGCAATATCGCGCCGACGCTCGCGGGTGTCGGCGCCAAGCTGTCGCCCCCGCAGCTGCGCCTGCGCGTCGCCGATTCCACCCGAGTGAGTCCGGATACGCCCATGCCCGCCTACTACAGGACCGAGGGACTGACGCAGGTCGCCGCCGCCTACGCAGGCAAGCCGATCCTCTCGGCGCAGCAGGTCGAGGATGTCGTCGCCTATCTCGCGACGCTGAAGGAGCCGCAGTGAAGCGCCGCGAGTTCCTCGCATGCCTCGCCGGAACGCTTGCCTCGCCCGGCGCCGCGCTCGCGCAGGGGGATCCGCTCGACCCGCCCGCCTGGGTCGTCACCAACGGCGCCCCCGTGAGAAAAGGCAAGGTGAAGATCGAGCTGCCGCAGCTCGCCGACAACGGCAACTCGGTCCCGATACGGATCACCGTCGACAGCCCCATGACGGCCGCCGACCACGTGAAGAGCATCCGCCTTTACTCGGACCGGAACCCCGTCCCGAACATGGCGAATTTCTACCTCGGCCCGCGAGCCGGTCGTGCGGAGATCAACTCGCGCGTGCGCCTCGCGGGAAGCCAGCGCGTGACCGCGGTCGCGCAGCTCTCCGACGGCACGTTCTGGTCCGATACCGCGCCGATCGTCGTCACCCTCTCCGCCTGCCTGGACGAGAGCTAGGCCGATGGCCGCCCGGATTCAAATCCCACGGCAGGCGAAGCGCGGCGAGCTCGTCGAGATCCGCGTCCTGATCCAGCATCCGATGGAGACGGGCTTCCGCCACGACGACGTCGGGCACCTCATCAAGCGCAACGTCATCAACGCCTTCTCCTGCCGCTACAACGGAGTCGAGGTGTTCCGCGCGGACCTCTCTTCGGGAATCGCGGCCAACCCCTACCTGCAGTTCTACACCGTGGCCGAAGCGAGCGGCAATCTCGAGTTCACCTGGATCGACGACGAGGGCGTGCAGGGCTCGGAGCGGCAGCCGATCGCCGTCAGCGGATGAGGCGCAGCAGCCGCGTCGCGCGGCTGCTCCTTGCGGCGGCATTCGCCGCGCTGGGCGCGCAGGCGCAAGAGCGCGGCATCCCGCTCGATCAGCTCAAATCGGGCTCGGCGTTCCTCGGTCAGGACCTGAGAGCGCTGCAGGCCGACGAATTCGCCAACCCCGGCATGCTGTGGGTGGAGCGCGGGGAGAAGCTGTGGCGCGAGCCGGCGGGAAAAAAAAGTCTGGCCTGCGCAAGCTGCCACCAGGAGGCGGGCATGCGCGTGGTCGCGGCGCGGTACCCGCGCATCGATCGGTCGACCGGAAAACTCCTCAATCTCGAGGGCCGCATCAACCGGTGCCGCGAGCAGCGCATGAACGCCGAGCCCTTGCGCTACGAGTCCGATGAGCTGCTCGCGCTCACTGCCTTCCTCGCGCGCCGGTCGCGCGGCGTGCCGATCGCAGTCAGCATCGAAGGTCCCGCGCGCGCGCACCTGGAGTCCGGCCGCGCCGCCTACCATCAACGCCGCGGGCAGATGAACCTCGCCTGCAGCCACTGCCACGACGCGAACTGGGGAAAGCGGCTGCTCTCGGAAACCATCAGCCAGGGACATCCCGACGCCTATCCGGCCTATCGCCTCGAGTGGCAAACCATGGGTTCGCTCCAGCGCCGGATGCGCGCCTGTCTGTCGGGAATCCGCGCGGAGATGCTGCCCTACGGTGCTCAGGAATACCTCGACCTCGAGTTATATCTTGCCTGGCGCGCGCAAGGGCTTCCGATCGAGACGCCCGGCGTGCGGCGCTGAAAGCTCCCGCTCCTTGGAATAAGGAGCTTACTGGAACACGTAGACCGCCCCGGCGCCGGCAGCTGAGTTGTCGGCCTGGTTCCCGCCGATTCCGGTAGCGGCGCTATCCTCACCCGTTGCCCCCACAGCGAGAGTGCTGCCATCGCTGCTAAGTGCGACCGAGGTGCCGAATTGGTCCCCCGCGCCCGTGTTCGAGGCTTTGACATAGGCCTGCTGCGTCCAAGTGGTGACGCTGCGGGTGAACACATAAGCCGCCCCGGCGCCGGCGGCCGTGTTGTCGGCTTGGTTCCCGCCGATGCTGGTGGCGGCACTCGCTTCGTTCGGCGCCCCCACTGCGAGCGTATTGCCGTCGCCGCTCAAGGCGACCGAGACGCCGAACTGGTCACCCGCGTCGGTATTCGAGGCTTTGGCATAGGCCTGCTGTGCCCAACTCGTGCCGCTGCGGGTGAACACGTAGACGGCCCCGGCGTTGGCGGCCGTGTTGTCGGCCTGGTTTCCGCCGATCCCGGTGGCCGCGCCATCCTCGCCAATTGCTCCCACCGCGAGAGTGTTGCCGTCGCTGTTCAAAGCGACCGAGGAGCCGAAGCGGTCGGCCGCATCCGTGTTCGAAGCCTTGACATAGGCCTGCTGCGTCCAGGTCGCGCCGCTGCGGGTGAACACATAGACCGCCCCGGCAGAGGCCGCTGTGTTGTTGGCCTGGTTCCCGCCGATGCCGATGGCCGAGCTTGACTCGAATACGGCCCCAACCGCGAGGGTGTTGCTGTCGCCGCTCAGAGCGACCGAGGTGCCGAATTGGTCTCCCGCCCCCGTGTTCGAGGCCTTGACATAGGCCTGCTGCGTCCAGGTGGTGACGCTGCGGGTGAACACATAGACCGCCCCGGCGCCGGCGGCCGTGTTGTCGGCCTGGTTCCCGCCGACGCCGGTGGCGGCGCTGCTCTCCAAGTTCGCGCCCACCGCGAGCGTATTGCCGTCGCTGCTCAGGGCGACCGAGGTACCGAATTGGTCCCCCGCCCCCGTGTTCGAGGCCTTGACATAGGCCTGCTGCGTCCAGGTGGTGACGCTGCGGGTGAACACATAGACCGCCCCGGCGTTGGCGGCCGTGTTGTCGGTCTGGATCCCGCCGATGCCGGTGGCGGCGCTACCCTCGCCAGTCGCCCCCACCGCGAGAGTGTTGCCATCGCGGCTCAAGGCGACCGAGGCGGCGAATAGATCACCCGCCCCTGTGTTCGAGGCTTTGATATAGGCCTGCTGCGTCCAGGTGGTGCCGCTGCGACTGAACACATAGACGGCCCCGGCGTTGGCGGCCGTATTGTCGGCCTGGTTCCCGCCGATGCCGGTGGCGACGCTCGCCTCGTTCGGCGCCCCCACTACGAGCGTATTGCCGTCGCCGCTCAAAGCGACTGCGAAGCCGAAATCGTCGCCCGCCTCCGTGTTCGAGGCCTTGACGTAGGCTTGCAGCGCGCTGATGGGCGACGTACCTTCGGGTTTGCCTCCGCAGGAGTTGAGAAGCATCAACCCCGCGATCGTCACGTTCGTCAGGAGTAAGCCGTGCGATATCTTCATGATTTTTCCTCGCAGCGCCGAGGACGGAGGCGGACCTTGAAAACTACCACAATTCGATTTGGAATGATGAGACTTGGATATCCGATGTGGAAGCGTTTATCACTCGAACGCCTCGGCGATCAGCCGATACGACGTCCTCCGGCTCTCGTAGTCGCCGGTGATCGTGATCACCATCAACTCGTCGGCGGCGAACCTTTCCTTCATCTCGAGCAGTTTCTCGCGCACCTCGCCCGGATCGCCGAGCACCAGCCGCGCGCGCTGCTGCTCGACGTACGCGCGCTCTTGCAGCGAGTAGCGGTAGCTTCGGGCTTCCTCGAGGGTCGGCACCGGCGCGTCGATGCCCTTCGCCATGTGCAGGCGCCGAGATCGATGCTTACGGCCAAACGCTCGGCCTCGGCCCGGTCTTCGCGCAGATCACGAACGCGCACAGGAGCGACCGGGGCTTCGGATCGCGCGCGGAGGGCTGGTACCGATCGCGGTAGGCGCGCGCCACCGCGTCGCCCCCGTGCGCTGATGAAATGCGCGAAAGCGAAACGCAGGCTGAGCTGCGCGGCGAGCGCGCCGCTGTAGTCCGAGGAGCCGAGCAGCCACGGCTCGGGCGAGGTGTCGCCGGACCCGCTCCGATCGCGCCCCTGCGGGGGGTGCGCTGGGGAGCGGAA
>Ga0209701_10000466_pt1 | contig 23765 bp, 18 predicted proteins | sample CZO8metaG_4_FD_188356 | JGI IMG/M metagenome (GOLD analysis project Ga0209701, IMG submission 188356) | Vadose zone soil microbial communities from the Eel River Critical Zone Observatory, Northern California, USA - CZOApr15con2H3.8 metaG... | ecosystem: Environmental > Terrestrial > Soil >... | reverse complement strand
GAGTCTGTGCATGTTCCTGTACCCGCCGTGCAGTGGAAGTCGCTGAAGTAGGAATCCACGATAGCCACAAAGTTCGTGCCGTTCAGCGAAACGCCCACCTGAGTTTCATCCTGTGCAGTTCCATGCAGCCAGGAGCGGTCCACTATGATGTGGTCTGCAACTCCCAGAGGTTCCACGGATATGAGAGTGGGGGCGCTCTTGCCTCCCGCCGTTCGGGTGATCTCAAGTCCAAGTAGACGATAGTTGTTGGCGCCATTGCGAATCGTGATGGGGCCGTCCGCCGTCTTGTTGTATTCGATCCTTGCCATTGCTTTTTGCGGGTTGGCGCAAGTGTATTGCGGACGTCCCGGCAGGGACGCGACTCCCGCGTAGCACGGGTTGGCGCGTTTCCCCTCGGCCGGAAGTGCGCTGTCGGCAGCGCTGGTGCGCACGATGACCCAATGCCCGTTGTCGCAGCTCTTGGCCGGGAAGATGAACGTTCCCGTGAAGGTTGCGCCCGCCTGCAGCTCGATCGTGTCGCCACAATGAGCACTGTTCAAAGCCGCCTGCAGATCGCCTCCGGCATTAACCGCGATCGTTGTTCCCGGCGCGGGTGTATCTGACATGGCACTCGAGACGGTCACTCGCGGTAGTTCGGCCGGACCGTCAAGATTGCCGCCGGCTGCGATGTTCAATGCAAAGTTTTTCTGGACGGTCTGCGCTTGCGCATCCGTCACCTGGATGGTGAAGTTGTATGCACCGGCCGTGCCCGGCATGCCGGCTAGCTGACCGTCATTCTGGCTCAGGCTGAGTCCCTGTGGAACATTTCCATTGGAAACAGTCCAGTTGTACGGTTGCGTCCCCCCGGTCGCGGTGAACGCCGCGTCGTAAGCATTTCCGGTGCGGCCGTCGGGCAGATTGCTGTTAGTGATCGCCAGCGCCTGTACGTTCGGGGGCTCCACGACCACCGTTGCAACTCCCTGCGTCTTGGAATCCGCCTTGCTGGTAGCCGTCACCCACACATTGGTTACCGTGCCTACAACCGGTGCGGTGAAGACTCCGCTGTCGGAAATTGATCCTGCCGATGCAGCCCAGTTCACTCCGCTGTTGTCGGTCCCTGAGACGGCAGCGGTAAACGCCTGAGTCTGACCGGAAGCAACGTTCGCACTCGACGGCGACACTGTGACCCGAATACCGCCTCCGCCCTGACCCGTGACGGAAATCGCGAAATTCTGGCTGCCGCGGTGAGGCAGCGGAGCGTCCGTTACTCCCACCTGGAAAACGTATGAGCCAGCAACGGTTGGCGTTCCAGAAACAGAGCCGGTTGTCGGGTTCAAGCTCATGCCCGGGGGCAAGCTGCCCGACTCGACGGCGAAATGGTAGGGCGCATTTCCGCCACTCACCGTCAACACCGAGTTGTAAGCCTGATTGGTTACCCCTCCCGGAAAGGTTCCTGAAAGAGTCAGGCTCTCGGAGTGATTGTTGCCGCTGCTTTGTCCGGCTTCACTCTGGGTTACGAGACCGCACGAGGCGGTGAGCAACGCGCTGATCAGCAACAATGTGCAAGCAGCGATGCGGGGCCCATAATGAAGTAATACTTTGGAGCTGGGCCTGCCGCGAAATAGATTGCAATTCAGTCTGGACATCACGAGCCCTCGATTACTGAGATTGGGGGACCGGTAGCTCGAGTCCTCAGCGTCGAATCTATCGGGGTCCGTGAAAAGCGCACAGATGCCGAGAGGACATGTTGAGGTACAACGCATTGGGACATGGCCATGGTGGACACCGCCCTGGTCGCGGTTTCGCGCCCGATCATGGCCGAAAAGCGGAGAAGGCCAGTAACTAGCGCGTGGTTACTTTTTCGGTACGTGTTGAGGAGACAAAGGCTTAAGACCACTCTCTTAGGGGGTTGAGGCGTTCAGAGCGAAGGGAGGCACCGGCGGCACGAACGTAACCGGGAGCTGATTAGTGCCGGTGCTCGCGGAGAAGAGCGGCGCGTAGTTTGTCGTAGACCCGGTTCCCCAGCACGTGTCGCACGCTGTGCCGGGTGTGATCCTCCAACTGCTTTTTCCACAATCCACGGCCCTGGCAAGTCGCGCCGAATTCTTCCAGGGGCAAGTCGCGAAGCATCGCTACCCGGCCCAGTTCGTATGGGCTGGTGGAGGCGGAATTGGCGTGAAACTCGCTATTGGCAACAGTGCGGAATCCGGCGCGTCGAGCCGTTTCCAGCGTGCGCCGGTCGTAGCGTCCACCCGGACAAGAAAAGTGCTCGATCGCATGGCCGAGCATCTGTTCGATCTGGAGTTTGGCATCCACAATCTCGCGACCCAGTTCGGCGTCGGAGAGGTCGGAAAGATAAGGATGCGTCATCGAGTGGCACCCGATCTCGAAGCCGAGCGCATCCAGTTCGCGGACCTGGTCCCCCCCCTGATATCCGGGGGTGCCGAGAAATCCAGCGGTTAGGTAAAAGGTCGCCCGGAAACCAAACTCGCGCAGGACGGGAGCGGCTGCAATCAAATCGGTTTCGCAGCCATCGTCGAAAGTGATGCACACACTGGCTTCTTGCGGATAGCGGACTGCCTCGCTCACGCTCAGGCCGCTGAAGCCCGAGCTCTTCAACCATTGCATCTGACTGCGGAAGGTGTCGATCGGCAGAATGTAGCGCACGTAGCCCGGCTCGGACTGGACCGGCTTCCGGCCGGGAAGTTCAAGCTCGTGGTACATCAGGAAGACGATACGTGAGGGAGCCATGAGATTTGCGCAATTGGGAGTCGCAGCTCCTCTTCAGCGCGGCTTGTCTTCGCCCACCGCCTGGGCATGCTGGTCAAGCAGCGCGAGCAGCGGAGCGCGCAGGAATGGACCGCCGCCCAGCAATCCAGACAGCAACGGATTCCTCTGATTGCAGCGCAGAGGCGAATTGTCGAGAGTCAGAATAAATCCCCCGCCGCTCTCGACTAAAGCCGCTCCGGCGGCCACGTCCCATTCGTTCTTCGGCACCAGGGTAAAAGTAAGATCTGCGAGTCCCGCAGAGACCAAGCCCAGCTTGTATGCGACCGAACCCATCGGACGAACATTGAATTCGGCGGACTCGAACTGCTTCCACTCTCCGCGTTTCACTTCGCTGCGGCTCGCGAGCACAAGTGCTCCGTGTAGATCCTTACGTTGGCTGGGCTGCACAGGGTTGCCGTTGTAGGTTACGCCCGTCTCGCGGGAGCCCAGAATCAGTTCGTTGGTTGCCGGATTGCAGATTCCGCCCGCGACCGGAATGCCATTCTCGACCATCGCGATTGAAACGCAAAATTCGGGAATACCCTGCACGAACTCACGCGTTCCATCCAAAGGATCGACCACCCAAACGCGCTGTTTGTCCAGGCGTGAAAGATCGTCCACGCTTTCTTCCGACAGCCAGCCCTCGCCGTCCCGCAGGAGATTCTTCTTGAGAACCTGGTCAACAGCGCGGTCGGCTTCGGTGACGGGATCGTGCCCGGCCTTGTATTCTGCCTCGATGGCGCCGGGCGTAAAACGGTTCAGCACTTCCCGCGCCGCTTCCAGGGCGCCGTGAATGCGCTGCAGAGTGTCGTCCGAAGAAGAAGTCATTAATGCTCCAAGGTCAGTTCTCAGTTCTCAGTTGAGGCTGAGCATTTCAAGAAGCCGGTTTTGCTGAGAACTGGGAACCGAGAACTGAGAACTGGTTTCATCACGCCCACAACATTCTTGCGCCGGTCGTCAACAACACCGCGCACAAAATTCTACGTAGCCAGAGCACAGGGACGCGCGTGCTCAAATGCGATCCCAGGATTCCGCCGGGGATCGAGCCCAACAGCAGTGATCCGACCAGGGAATAGTCCACATTGCCCAGCCTTGAGTGCAAAAAGCTCGTTACACCCGTAAGAATCACCGCATGAACAATGTCGGTACCGACCATGACCTTTGGCTTGTAGGTATAGAACAGCAAGAGAAGCATCATGATGATGCTTCCCGAACCCACCGAGGTCATGCCCACCAGGAATCCGCCAAACAATCCGATGAAGCTCATACCAATGAAAGACTTGAGCGTGGGCTGGCGCTTAGCCACATGTTCTTCAATCCGCCCCTGAAAAAGCAGCAGCGTCGGAATGCATACTAGCAGCAATCCCACGGCGGACTTGATGAAGTCATTGACGCCATCGCCGCGCAACATGCGCAGGTGTTGGAGAAAAGAAACCCCGAGTAGCGAACCGGGAATGCTGCCCACCGCCATTGCCAGCACTACTTTCCGGCGAACCGTCCGCTTCCACAGATGTAGAGCACCCGCAGGAATCTTGGTGAGGAAGTTGAAAAGCGCATCCGACCCCACGGCGATGATGGCGGGCACATGCAGGCCGAAGATGAGCGTGGGCAGCAGCAGCACGCCGCCTCCCAGTCCCGTCAACCCGATCAGCGTTCCCACCGCGAAGCCAATCAGAATCTTTGCCAGCAAGAGTTCCATTCAGTTCTCAGTTCCCAGTTCCCGGTTCTCAGTCCCAACCAAAATCAGAGTCTCGGTGGTCTGGAAGTCCAGTCTCAACTGAGAACTGAGAACTGGGAACCGAGAACTGGGACTTATCCGTTGTTGTTAACTCCAATGAAGCCCTCGCGTTCCAAATGCAGAATGATGGTTTGCGCGGCCTCATCGGGACTCAACTTCCCGGTGTCAATCACAACCTCGGCGTTCGTGGGCGTTTCATACGGATCGGAAATACCCGTGAACTCCTTTACGATGCCGGCGCGTGCCTTGGCGTATAGGCCCTTGCGGTCGCGTTGCTCGCAGACGTCAATCGAAGTCGCGACGTGCACCAGAATGAACCCACCGAACGGCTCGATCATCTGCCGGACAGCCTTGCGCGTCGCCTCGTATGGAGCGATCGGAGCGCACACCGCGATGCCGCCGTTCTTCGTGATCTCAGACGCGACATAGCCAATGCGGCGAATGTTGATGTCGCGATGTTCTTTCGAGAATCCCAGTTCCGAAGACAGATTCTTGCGGACGAGATCGCCGTCAAGTAAGGTCACCGGACGCCCGCCCGTCTCGAGGAATTTCGTGATCAGTGCGTTGGCGATGGTCGATTTTCCCGAGCCTGAAAGGCCGGTGAAGAAAATCGTGACGCCCTGTTTGTGCCGTGGCGGATAGCTTCGCCTCAGCTCCTGCACGACTTCCGGATACGTAAACCAACTCGGGATATCGCGGCCTTCGTTCAGTCGATTGCGCAGTTCCGTCCCCGAGATGTCGAGCACTTTCGCGCCCTGCGGAACTTCGTCCGCGGGAACGTAACGGTCTTCGTTCTCCAGATAGACCATCATCTGGAAGGGAACCATGGTGACGCCCATCTCCGCTTCGTGTTTCTTGAAAAGCTCTTGAGCGTCGTAGGGTCCGTAGAAATTCTTGCCGTCCATGTCTTTTCCCGGTCCGGCGTGGTCACGACCAACAATGAAGTGCGTGCAGCCGTGGTTCTTGCGAATCAGCCCGTGCCAGACCGCTTCGCGCGGCCCGCCCAGGCGCATGGCGAGTGGCAACATCGAAAGTTTAGCCGTGCCGTGCGCGTACTTCGAGAGCAGCAGTTGGTAGCAACGGGTCCGGACGAAGTAATCCACATCGCCCGGCTTGGTCATTCCGACCGAGGGATGAATCAGCAGGTTCGCCTCGACCTGCTTGGCCGCGCGCATCGTCAACTCGACATGAGCTCGATGCATGGGATTGCGGGTCTGGAAGGCAACGATCTTGGTCCACCCCATGCGCTGAAATTCCGCCCGAACAACTGCCGGCGTCAAACGCAGTTCACGGAAATCGTAATGCGAGGGTTCTTGCAGTCCTTCGACTTTCCCGCCCACGTACCACGGATTCGACTTGTTGATAGCGTAGTCAGCGCCGGGATGTGCGGCGCTGGTTGAGCCGAACACAGCCTTGGCTTCGGCAGTACGGTCCGCCTGCCATACGTCTTCGACGTGCATCACCGCGAGCATCACGCCCTCGGGATCGCGCAAGGCAATCTTGCTGCTGCCCGCTGTGAGTTTCTTGGCAAAATCTTCAGTGACATCAAGTGTGATCGGCATGGGCCAGAGCGTGCCGTTGGCAAGCCGCATATTCTGACAAACGCCTTCATAGTCGGCGCGGTTTAAGAATCCGCGTAGCGGCGAGAATCCTCCGCTCATGAGCAGTTCCAGGTCGCAGAGCTGCCTTGCGGTCAGGTCCCATGAGGGCCAGTCTTTCGAATGTGCTTTCAATTCCGCGGCGCGCTCCGCCGGCACTTGCAACTGAACAAGGTCTCCCCCGTGGGGGGCGATAAGGTGACTGGTCGAAGCGGTCAATGCAGTAATCCTCCCGGATATGTACCCAAAATTGTGCTGATAATCGAAATCGCTGGGGGGCTATTCGGATTCTCTCTTTGTTCATCCTCGTCCACCCAGGCCCGCCGTGGAAACAGCGAACGCAAAGGCTGGACGAGTGTTGGCTCTCGTACCGAACATTATAAAGTCAGTGCAACACCTTGGAAGTGCAATTCCAATGCCGTCGGCTCCCGCGTTTACGCGTGCAAGTTGTTGAAAATAGGTAGTAACAGAGTTGACGCCTTGCGGTTATCACCATTCGACAGCGCATGTGAAAGAAGTTGCGGCTGATTTGGGCAGAGAAGCGGCAATCGTGGAAATCTCTTTCCCAGCTTTGCCCCACTAGTCTACCAGCCGTGCTTCATGGCTTGGGCAAACTTCGGAGGCGGAAGGGTATTCAGAACGTCATCTTTGGTCAGCCAGGCGCGGCGGGCTTGGGTCACTCCATAGCGCATTTTTTCCAGGTGCGAAGTGTGGTGCGAATCGGTATTGACGACGATCCTCACTCCGTGCTGTTTGGCAGCTCGCAGGTGGACATCGCACAGGTCCAGCCGGTCGGGGTACGAGTTCAGCTCCATTGCGACTTTGTTTTCTTTCGCCGCTTTGAGCACCGCGTCCAGCTCGAACGGATAGGCGTCGCGTCGCAGCAACTGGCGGCCGGTGGGATGGCCGATCACGGACACGCTCGGGTTCGAAATCGCTTTCAGCAGGCGGGCGGTCATTGTGTCGCGGTCCTGGTTGAAGTGAGAGTGCACACTGGCGATCACGATGTCCATTTGTTCGAGCACCGAATCGGATAGGTCCAGCGAGCCGTCGCCTAGAATGTCCACCTCAATGCCGGCAAAGATGCGGATGCCTTTCATTTTCTTCTCGGCCCCCCGAATCCGCTCGATGTGAACCAGCGCGCGCTCATCCGTCAGACCATTGGCGAAGGCCAGGTTCTTGGAGTGGTCGGTAATCGCCATGTATTGATATCCGCGTTCGCGCGCCGCCTCGGCCATTTCCTCGATGGTGTTGCGGCCATCGGTTTCGATAGTGTGCATGTGCACATCGCCCCGGATATCCGATAGCTCGATCAGTTTGGGCAGTTCATGGCTGGCAGCGGCTTCGATTTCTCCCAGGTTCTCGCGAAGCTCCGGAGGGATGAAGTCCAACTTGAGTTTCGCGTAGATTTCTTCTTCGTTTTTTCCGGCAACCGGTTTCTCGGTTTCCAGCTCTGCCAGGCTGTATTCGTTGAGGGTGAAACCCATCTTCAGCGCTCGCTGCCGCAACGATACGTTGTGCGCCTTGGAGCCGGTAAAGTACTGCATGGCCGCTCCGAACGACTCCGGTGGCAAAAGTCGGACGTCCACCTGCATGCCGTTGCGCTGTCGAAAGCTGATTTTGTTTTCGCCTTGCGCGATGATTTCCATCAGGCCGGGAAATCGCAACAGGTGCTCGGCAATTTTCTGGATCGATTCCGGAGAGCAGCAGGCTTGACCCGTAACAAGGATGTCGAGGTCGCCGACCGTATCCCGTCCACGACGGAGCGATCCGGCCGGCGTTACCTTCTCCACGCCCGGAACGTTCAGCAGGTGCTCAACCAGCTTCTCTGCCACCTGCTCCGCCGCATCCAGGAGGAAACGTCCACCGATCCGGCGATAGTCTTCAATCGCCTTCAACAACTTCTGTTCGTGCTTTTCTCCCATGCGCGGCAGCGTTCGAATCTTGCCTTCGCGCGCCAGCTTCTCCACGCCGTCGAGGTCGCTGACCTGATATGCGCTCCAGATCAAAGCAATCGTCTTTGGCCCCAGACCTTGAATCTTGAACAGCTCCAGCATCGATGGGTGGTACTTTTTCAACAGCTCGGCGTGAACTGCGAGACGTCCCTCACCTAGCAGTTGCTGAAGGTTGAGTAGCATCCCTTTGCCGATTCCGGGCACAGCGAGAACTTGCTTCGGTTCCTGAATCAGGTCCGTCACCTGCTGTGGCAGCGCTTCGATGGCAGCCCCGGCATTGCGATACGAGCGGATGCGGAACGAATCCTGGCCGTCAATCTCGAGCAAATCGGCAGTTTCGTACAGAACGCTGGCGATGGCTTTGTTGTCCATGGAAGAGGAAATTGTATCGCTTTGTTGGAAGCCAGATGGTTTTGCCAAGACGAGGCACACCGCCGCTACGGCCAGAGGAAATTAACGATCTGGGCGTGAGGAAAACCGCCTCCCAGACTAGGAGGCCTTGGTTACATTCGCTGCTTGGGCGCCTTTTTGCCCCTGCGTGATTTCAAATTCGACTTTGTCGCCCTCTTGCAGACTCTTGTAGCCCTCCGATGTTATTGCGCTGTAGTGCACAAACACGTCCGGTTGCCCATCGTCGCGACCGATGAACCCGTACCCTTTCGCGTTGTTGAACCACTTCACCGTGCCTTTCAGACGTTCCACGTGCCCCCCCTCATTTTGCGGGCTCCATGGAACGGTGGACGGTGGAAGAATTCCAGGGACCGCAAAATATGCAGGCATTGTGCGGCTGCCGCGGGGTACTGTCAAGGATACGCCGCACAAAAACACAGGTATTTCGCATCCTTCTTTTCTGAGGAGTGCGTGGAAGGCCGCTTTTCAGCGGCCCTTCCGCCCCTGCTGGGCGAGCCAGAGAATGCCCGCGGTCGTCTTGGCGTCGCGGATCACTCCCTTGCGGACCATGCGTAGGGTTTCCGACAGCGGAAAGAACCGGGTCACGATCTTCTCATCCTCTTCCGGCTGGGCGATGCCTGGCCGCAGTCCCTTCGCGAGATAGATGCTCATGGTCTCGTCCAGAAAGCCAGGACTCACGTAAAAATGGAGAATTCTCTTCCACTGCCTGGCAGTGAAGCCGGTCTCTTCCAGCAGTTCGCGTTTGGCCGCGGCCAGTTCCCGTTCCCCTGCATCAATCCGGCCCGCCGGGAGTTCCCACATCATTTGTCCCGCCGCATGCCGGTACTGCCTTTCCAGCAACACGGCCGGACCAGCGGCCCGACCCTCAACCCCCAGTACGACGATCGATCCCGAATGCCGGACGACATCACGGCGAGCACGGATTCCACCCGGCTCTTCCACTTGATCCGTTGTGACCGAGAATACCGGCCCGCGATAACTGACGCGCGAAGAAATAACGCGTGCTTTCTTTGCTTTCAACCTGCTGGGTTTGGCCATGGACAACAAATATACCGTGTGGGACAGACACAACTGAACAGAGTGTGGGTCCGGACACCCTGTCCGACAAATGTGTCCATCGAGAGCGCGATCGCAAGATGATTCATGGCTGCCGGCGGTGATATGCTGCGCCCGTGCTAAGAACGCCCCGAGTAGCGATCGTTGGATCCGGGAGTCTCGCAACCTTTCTGGCCTCGGTCCTGCGCAAGTCTGGGTACACAATCACCGAGATCATCAGCCGCGACTCGGCCCGCTCCCGCCAGAGAGCGCGCCGGGTGGCTGCAAAAGTCGGAGCTCGAGCCGTTACCACCCAATCCGCCACGCTCGAAGCCGCGTTGCTGTGGTTCTGCGTTCCCGACCGCGAGGTTCGTTCAGCGGCTGCATCTCTCTCAGTTCGCGCACGTGGAAGAGTGCGCTTCGCGTTCCATTCCAGCGGAGCGCTCACCAGCCATGAGCTTGATTCCCTGCGCAAGGCCGGAACCGCTATCGCTTCCGTTCATCCCCTGATGACCTTCGTTCCCGGCAGTCATCCTTCATTGGGGGGAGTGCCGTTCGCGGTGGAGGGAGATGCCGCTGCCACGCGCATCGCCCGGCGAATCGTCCGTGACCTGGGAGGGGATAGCTTCGGGCTTCCGGCCGCGCGCAAGGCGGCCTATCACACCTGGGCGACTCTAACTTCGCCACTCTTTCTCGCTTTCCTGGTGACGCTCGAAGAGGTGGCCCGCGCTGCGGGACTCACGCGCGCCGGTTCACGACGGAAAAGCTTGCCAATTATCCGTCAGACTCTGGAAAACTACTCGCGTCTCGGCCCCAGGCACTCTTTCAGTGGCCCAATTATTCGCGGGGATCTGGAAACCGTCGCGAAGCACCTTGTGGTGCTGAGAAAATACCCCGAGGCGCGCGCCGTTTACGTGGCGCTCGCCCGCTCTGCGCTGCGCAGGCTGCCTGTAAAGAATCGAAAGGAACTCAGGAAGTTGTTGCAGGACTAGAGTCGCACCACATTCGTAAAGCTACCGCTTCGTAAACAGGTGCCCCAATTTTTCCTTCTTAGTCTTCATATAACCTTTGGTGTACTCGCTCGCTGCGACTTCGCAGGGCACCCGTTCGGTCACTCTGATCCCGGCGCGCTCCAGCGCAGCAACTTTGTCGGGATTGTTGGACAGCAAGCGCGCCTGCTTAACACCGAGCGCCTTCAGGATTTCGGCTGGCAGCTGGAATTCGCGGTGGTCGGCCTTGAACCCGAGTCTCTCATTGGCTTCGACCGTGTCCAGTCCGCTGTCCTGGAGCGCATAGGCCTGAAGCTTCGCCATCAGCCCGATGCCGCGCCCTTCCTGCTGCTCGTAGATCAGAACCCCGGCGCCCTGCTGCGCGATCATCGACAGCGCCATTTCCAACTGCTGCCGGCAGTCGCAGCGCAGGGATCCGAACACGTCTCCGGTCAGACACTGGGAGTGAATCCGCACCAGCGGCGAACCAGAAAGATCGTCGCCCATCACGAGGGCCACGGCTTCTTCCTTCTTGCCGGCTCCGTTCCCGCTTCCGGTTGTAAAACCGTGAATACGGAATTGCCCCCAGCGGGTCGGAAAGTCGGCAGAAGCAACCTGTTGCACCTTCGCTTTACTCACACCAAAATTATATCCCTTCGATGACAGACGTATCTCCGCACGCGCGGAGAGCTCCCGAAACCGCATGGTATGATCGCCCTTCGTCATTCGGCGGTGCCCGCCCCCGCGTGGCGACAGGGATGGTTGAATAGACAAGTTATGCCGGGGAATCCGCTCAACGTCATCATCTTCTCCTCGGTTCCTCCAGGACAAGTTGCCCGCGTCATAGCGCGTATCCGCCGCGATGCGCCGGAAGCCCGCGTCTGCGCCGTACTGTACGAGCGTCGTCCACCCAAGACCCTGAAGCAGCGCATGGGCAACTGGCGCAAGAAAATGTGGCGGTTTGCGTACTGGCGTTACGTCGCTCACCGCATCGGCAGCACCGTCGAACACAAAGTTTTTGCTTTCTTCGACTCGGTGATTCGTTTCATTCATGCGGCTCCGAAATGGCCCAACGGCAAAGCGGGTTACGGACTCGACGATCTGGGCGAGAGCTGCAAGCAGATCGGGGCCGAACTGTTGATCATCCGCGACATCCATTCCGACGAAGCCCTTGATTTCGTGCGCCACATGAATGCCGATCTGGGCCTGGTTTTCGGCACGCGCATTCTCAAGCCCGCGCTCTACACCATCCCGAGGCTTGGGTCGATCAACATCCACAAGCACAAGGTGCCGGACTACCGCGGCGGCGGCGCCGTGGGCCTTTGGGAACTGCTCGACGACCGGAAAGAAATTGGAGTCACGGTTCATCGTGTCGAAGCCAAAGTTGATGTCGGCGGCGTTATTCGCTCCGCGACTATCCCCATCGAGCCCTTTGACGACCTCGAAAGCCTTGCCTTGAAAGCTGATGTCGTCGGATGCGATCTGATCGTCGCTGCGATCCGCGACTTCGCTCTCGGAAGTGTAAAAGAGACTCCCCAGACCGGACCGAGCAAGACGCTGCGTTCGCCGATAGCCGAAGACTTCCTCCGGATGAAGAAGCAACTCGCGGCTCGTCGAAAAAGCTACGGCAATCCTTACCGACGGCCGCCCTGGAAGCTGCTGGCGAAGTCTCTCCTGTTTGCGATTCCGGTCACGCTGCGCAATCGGCGCTACCGTCGCACAGCCGACTTTCCGGTGATGATCCTTTACCACCACCTTGTTTCTGATCGTCCGCACCGCTTCGGGGTTGCAACCTCTTATTTTCTGCGGCAGGTGAACTACCTCCTCAGGCACTACCGCGTGGTGAGCCTGAGCGAGGCGGTCCGTCTTATTCGAGAAGGTCCGGTCACGGTGCCGACCGTGGCTCTGACTTTCGACGATGGCTACGCGGATAACTTCGTCAATTTGCGGGCCGTCACCGAGGCAACCGGCGTCCCCATCGGATACTTCGTTGCGACCGAGCACATCTCGACCGGCGACGAGTTCGATCATGACGGCCTCTTCAGCGAACACGGGTTCGCGCCTAATACCTGGGACCAGGTGCAGTTCCTGAAGCACAGTGGGTACGAAATCGGCAGCCACACTCGCAACCATGCCGATTGCGGTTCAGTAGACCTGCAATTCCTCCAGGCAGAAATTATTGGTTCACTGGAAGACCTCAGGGATAAGCTGTGTCCCACGGCGCATTTCTCTTTTCCATTCGGCAAAGCCCAGAACATTTCACCGCCGGCAGTTGAGATTGCATGCGCCCACTACGAAAATGTCTTTTCCGCCTACGGAGGAGGGAACTTTCACAGCGAGCAACAGCGCATTATCAAGCGCGGCAACTTCCCGTTCACAATCTGGGAACTCGAACTGCAATTGCAGTCTGTATTGCGGCCCGCGAGGCCCGAAGAGCCGCATCTGAAGAAATCCTAGATCGCGCCAGCCCTGATCCGAAATTGCCGTCCATCTACCCACAGAGATTCCAGAAAATGCAAGGACTTGCACAGCAATGACGATTCACTACACGTCATCTCCTCAAAGCTGTTTGTTTTCTGATCTGCGCGGGCGATGCTCCCCGGACCTAAGGTAGGCCAATTGCAAGATTGACTGGTTGGGATTCGACCGGGCTTGGCGGATCGATCGATGAGCCTGTGCCTGCAATAACTTCCACGAGGAAACCCCGTTACCTCGGGCACAGGAGCGGTTGAGTACGAAGATGCTAAAATCCGATATGTAAGCGGCGGGGCAGGTCGCCGGTTGTAGCGTCGGAAATCGAGTCCGGATGCGTTGGTCCCCAAGATGCGGTAACGCAATCACCCAACAGGTTAAGTCCTTCCGGATCATAAGTTTCGTCCCCTTTCCAAAGCCATGAATAAGAAGATCGTCGTCATCGGAGCAGGACCCACCGGATTGGGCGCCGCTTATCGTCTCCACGAGCTCGGCTACGACAACTGGGTTCTGTATGAGAAATCAGATGGCGTCGGCGGACATTCGACCTCTCACGTCGATGGCAACGGCTTCGTCTGGGATGAAGGCGGGCACGTCATCTTTTCACACTACCCCTATTTCGACAAATTGATCGACAGCATGCTCGGCAAGGAAGTTCACGAGCGCATTCGTGAGAGCTGGATTGTGAAAGACGGCGGGTGGGTCCCGTATCCCTTCCAGAGCAACCTGCGTTATCTGCCGAAGGAGATTCAAGTCCGTTGCCTGGTTGGAGCGGCAAAAGCTGCGGCCAATGGAGCAGGGAAGGAGGCCGCGAATTTCCGGGATTGGATTCTCGCCACCTTCGGTGAAGGCATCGCCGACGCCTTCATGTTCCCGTACAACTCGAAGGTCTGGACGACGCCTCTTGAGCAAATGTCAAAAGGTTGGATCGCCGACCGGGTTGCCGTGCTGGATTTCAAGCGCCTGCTGGAAAACGTCCTTTACGAGCGCGACGACGTCGGCTGGGGTCCGAACAGCAAGTTCAAGTTTCCGCTCCACGGCGGGACGGGCGAGATCTATCGCCGCATGGCCAGCCATTTTCCCGACAAGGTAAAGATCGGAAAACAGCTCGCTGAAGTTGATCTGAATCGTCGCCGAGTTTCCTTTGCCGACGGCACTGGCGACACCTACGATCTTCTGATATCGACCGCGCCTCTCGACCTGGTGGCCAAGATGATCCGTCCGGTCGACAGCAAGCTCGTTGACGCCGCTGCCGGTCTCGAGCACAACAATCTGCTCGTAATGGGTATTGGCCTGAAGAAGAAGATTGAGACGGGCCGGTGCTGGATCTATTTCACGGACGCCGACATGCCCTGCTATCGCGCCACCTACTTCTCCCACTACTCGCCCTTCAATGTTCCCAACGGCGACACCGAGCGTTACAGTTCGCTAATGTGCGAAATGTCGTTCAAGGTGGGAGAGACTCCTGACCCAGAGAAAGTGCTGGACAAGGTGATTGCCGGCCTTATCAAGTCGACCATCCTCGAAGAGTCGGACCGGCAGCACATCGTTTCCCGCTATCATCGTATTGTCGGGTACTCATACCCGATCCCGACTCTGGGCCGCGACAAAGCTCTCGCCGTCTTGCAGCCGGCACTGTTGGAGAAGGGAATCTACTCCCGCGGGCGGTTCGGCGCCTGGCGGTACGAAATCGGAAACATGGATCACTCCGTGCTGATGGGTGTGGAAGCAGTCAACAACATCCTCGCGGGAGAAAAGGAACTGGTCTTTCACAGTTCCTGAGCACAGTTCGTAATTTCTTGGTCAGGAAGGCTATGCCAGCTGAATCCAATGCGACGCCGAAAGTCAGCGTGATCATTCCCAGCTATAAGACCGCTCCGCTGATCGCTCGCTGCCTGGATACGGTCATCGCGCAGACCTTTCGGGATTTCGAGGCCATCGTGGTGAACGACGGCTCGCCCGACACGCCGGAACTCGAGAAGGCTCTCCAGCCTTATATGGACCGGATTGTCTACATCAGGCAGGAGAACAAACGCTGCGCCGGAGCGCGAAACACAGCCATCCGCCAGGCGCGCGGCGAATACCTCGCTTTCCTGGACAGTGACGACACCTGGTATCCAGATCACCTAGCTTCGCAGATGCAGCAGTTCGCCGACGATCCCTCGCTCGACCTGGTTTATTGCGACTCGCTCCTGGTCGGCGACCCCGCACGCGAGTCCCGATTCATGGAGCGCTGTCCGTCGAAAGGCCCGGCGACATTCGATTCTCTAGTCGTTGAGCGCTGTCAGATCCCGATTTCAACCGTGGTCGTGCGCAAGCAAGCGATCGTCAAAGCTGGGGGCTTCGATGAAAAACTCCAGCGCTGCGACGATTACGACATGTGGGTCCGGGCAGCTTTCCACGGGGCCAAGATTGGCTACATCCGCAAGCTGACCGTCCACATGTACATCGGACGCCCTGGGTCGATGTCCCAGGAGAAAGCCAAGATGATCGAGGCCTACTTGGGTATCCTCGTAAGATTCAAAACCATTTTGCCTTTGAGCGATGCTCAGCGTGAAGTGGTAGAGAAACGAGCGGAGGCCATGCGACCCCGTTACCTGGTGGAAGAGGGCAAGCGCCAGCTTGGCCAGCGTGAGTTTGGCAAGGCCCGGGAACTTTTCACCGAGGCAAACCAAAAACTAAAGGCCCCCGGATTGAGCGCAGTGGTGTTTGGGCTGAAGATCGCCCCGAAGGTGACCGGCAAGCTGGTTTCTTTGTGGAGCCGCGCTCGCGGCGGATTGTCCGTGTCCAAGCTTGGCGGGGCGCCTATGGCGCGAGGGTAGGGAGACTTCGGTGTTTAGGCGAGCGATTGTCGAAGCCAAGCGGGTGTTCGGGCTGCACAGCCCCGGACGCAACCTCGCTGTCTTTCCCGACGACACCTTCCTCGTTTCGTTTCCCAAGTCGGGCAACACCTGGGCACGCTTCCTGATTGCGAACCTCGTTCGTCCCAACGAGAAAATTGATTTCTCCAACGTTAATCGCGTGATTCCCGGTCCTGAGGTCACTCGCAACCGGGACCTGATGCGGATTCCGCGGCCGCGCATTATCAAGAGCCATCAGTATTTTGACCCGCGATACAAGCAAGTGATCTACATCGTGCGCGACCCGCGCGACGTCGTGGTCTCGCAATATCACTTCCAGCGCAAGCGCAAACTGATCGCCGATGGATTTCCGCTCGACGATTTCGTCGAAAAGTTCCTGTCGGGCGAGACCTGTTTCTACGGATCGTGGGGAGAGCATGTTGGCAGCTGGCTCGCCACACGCCATGGGCAGCAGGGATTTTTGCTGCTGCGATACGAAGACATGGTCGCCGACACGGCGCGCGAATTGTCGAAGGTCGCGTCGTTCCTGGGTCTCTCTGCGACACCAGAGGTAATCGGCGAGGCAGTGCAGAGGAGTTCAGCTGATGCGATGCGCCAACTCGAAAAGTCGCAAGCGCAACTTTTCACATCGACAAAAGACACACGCCAGGACATCCCGTTCGTCCGCGCCGCGAAGGCCGGTGGATGGCGATCTGCACTGCCGGAAGAGTTGGCGCTGCGAATCGAAGAGGCTTGGGGACATCTGATCAACTGGCTGGGATACGAGATGATCGCTGCACGAAAGCAAGGTGAGGATTCCTCCGAACGAAGTCGGCAAGCCGATTTCCTCGTGGGCCCTCGACCGTAACAACACAACGAACTCGGGGAACTATCGATGATTGCGCGTCTGATTGCCGGATCGAAACGGATATTTGGGATGTACCGTCCACGCCGCGACCTCCATATTTGGCCGGACGATGTTTTTCTCGTCTCCTTTCCGAAGTCGGGCAATACCTGGAGCCGCTTTCTGATTGGGAACCTCGCCCACCCCAACGACCGCGTCGATTTTGCCAGCATCCACCGTCTCGTTCCAGACCCCTATGTGACCTGGAAGCGAGACTTCGACCGCATGCCCCGCCCGCGCATCATCAAGAGTCACGAGTGCTTCGATCCCCGCTACCCGCGCGCCATGTACATCGTGCGCGACCCGCGCGACGTCGTCCTTTCGCAGTATCACTATCATCGCAAGTGCAACAAGATCGAAGACGGCTATCCCATGGAAAAATTCGTGACCCGTTTCCTGGCCGGCGACACCTGCCCGCACGGATCATGGGGAGAGAATGTCACCACCTGGCTGAGTTCGCGTCATAACGATCCGCGCTTCCTGCTCCTGCGCTACGAAGATATGGTCGCCGATCCCTGCCGCGAGCTGGCGCGAGTGGCGGTGTTCCTGAATATTCCAGCCGACGCCGAGCGCGTCTCGCAAGCCGTCGAACGAAGTGCGGCGGACAACATGCGCAAGCTCGAGAAGGCGCAAAGCGACAAGAGTTCGCTCACCAAGGATTCGCGCAAAGACCTTTCCTTCGTGCGCGCGGCCAAGTCGGGCGGCTGGAGAAGCGAGTTGCCGGACCCACTCGTCGCCCAGATCGAGGCCAAGTGGGGGCACATCATGACTTTCCTCAACTACCCACTCGTGACCCGAGCAGCAGCGGGCGTGGAGCCTGAACTGGCCGGCTTCATGCCCAGCGGACCGGTGCGATGATCTGGGGTCTCAAACGAGTCGTCAGATACGCGCTGGGGACAGATATCGCCGGCAGAAATCTGGCGGTCTATCCAGACGACACGTTCATCGTGTCGTATCCCCGCTCGGGAAACACCTGGACCCGTTTTCTTGTCGCAAACCTGGTCCATCCTGAGCAACTGGTCACGTTCGCGAACATCGAGCGGCTCATCCCTGATTGCGAGGCGATGTCCAGCCGATATGTGAAGCGAGTTCCGCGGCCGCGGATCATCAAGAGCCACGAGTACTTTGATCCGCGCTACAAGAGAGTGATCTACATTGTGCGCGATCCCCGTGATGTCGCCCTCTCCTACTACGATTTCTCGCGAAAGTACCGGCAGATCGAAGACAGCTATCCGCTGACACAGTTTGTGAGCGACTTTGTCGCGGGCAGATTGTCCTCCTTCGACTGGGGAACCTGGGGCGAGAATGTTTCGAGCTGGTTTTACACCCGTAACGGGCGACCGGAATTTCTTTTACTCCGATACGAGGACATGCTCGACAACACCGAGCGCGAGCTGAGCAAAGTGGCCCGGTTCCTCGGGGTTGAACCGACGAGGGAGCGTCTGACCGGCGCGGTCGAGCGCAGTTCCGCCGACCGAATGCGCAGCCTGGAAGCGACTCAGGGGGATCAATGGGTCTCCACCAAAAACAAGCGCAGCGACATCCCGTTTGTTCGTACCGCTTCCTCCGGGTTGTGGAAGGAAAAGCTTCCGGCCAGCTCGATTGCGGAGATCGAGTCGGCCTGGGGACCTTTGATGCGAGAACTGGGATATCAATTGACAACCACCCAGGGTGACTCCCGCGCGAGAATGGAATCACCAGAACTGGTGAAGGAACAGCGCTGAGGCACCGCCAGTAGGAGCAAAGAGCGAATCCTTCTCTGGACCAGTATGCGTAAATTCGAAAAAGGTCAGATCATCAAGAACATCAGTTCGAGTTGGTTCTCTCTGGGAATCAACATTGTGACTGGGATCTTCCTGTCTCCCTTCATCCTCCATCATTTAGGAGACACTGCGTTCGGCGTCTGGGTTCTGATCTTCTCGGTCACGGGCTACTACGGTCTATTCGATCTCGGCATCCGGTCTTCTGTCGTTCGTTACGTCTCCAAATTCACTGCGACCGAAGAAGACGAAGAATTGGCCAAGATCGTCAATACCAGTCTCTTTAGCTACAGCTGTATCGGCCTTGCCAGCATGGTACTCACCCTCGTGCTCTGCCTCTATGTCGAGCACGTCTTCGCCAAAATTCCTCCGGATATGATTCCGACCGCACGCTGGTTGCTTCTTATGGTCGGAGGGTCGGTTGCTCTAGGGTTTCCTCTCGGGATCTTCGGCGGTTTCCTCGAAGGCTTACAGCGCTTCTACATTCTCAACTGGACCAACGTGGTTTCGACCCTGCTCCGGACCGCACTCATCGTGGTGGTGCTCAATCGCGGATACGGGCTGTTGATGGTCGCATTTATCACTATCTTTCTGCCGCTGATCGCTTCGATTTCGCGGGCTGCCATTGCGCTTCATCTTCGACCGGTTCCGCTCGGCGCCAAATACGTGGACCGGGCAACATTTCGCCGGATCGTGAACTACAGCAGCTCAACGTTTCTGATCATGGTCGCTGGCCGGCTCAAGTTCAAGACCGACGAAATCGTAATCGGCACCATGTTGTCGGCGGCGGCGGTTACATACTTCAACATCGGTAATCGCATCGTGGATTACGCCGGCCAGGTAGTGACCACGCTGGCGCAAGTCTTCGTGCCCATGTCGAGCCAATCGGAAGCCAAGGGCGACATGAACCGCCTGCGTAAGATCTTCGTCGTGGGCAACCGCGTCTGTGCATTCATTATTTTTCCGATCTGCGCCACCTTGCTCATCCTCGGCCGGTCGGTAATTGAGGTGTGGGTAGGGAAGAAGTACGTCGCCACCAGCTACCCGGTGCTGGTCATCATGATCATTGCCTGCACGCTGTGGTGGTCGCAGAGCGCTTCCGGACGCGTTCTGTTCGGCATGTCGAAGCACGGCACGTGGGCCAAGATCACCCTCATCGAAGGCGTTTCCAATCTGATTCTCAGCATCATCCTGGTGCGCCCATTCGGAATTATCGGCGACGCCTTCGGCACGGCGATTCCCCTCGCGTGCAGCACCATCTTTTTCATGCCGCGCCATGTGTCCAAGCTGCTTGGTATCCGTTTGCGGACATATTTGCGGGAGGCCTACGTGCTGCCGTTCCTGCTGACGATGCCGCTCGTGGCGGTGCTCTTGCTGCTGAAGCAGTGGTTTGTGCCACACAATTATCGCCAGCTTGGATTGCAACTCCTGATCGGTGCAGCGGTTTACGGGGCGGGCTTACTGTGGGCTCACTTTACAAACAAGGCTCTTCGCACCGGAGAGCTGGTCGCCAGCAGGGACCTGAAGCCCGATGACGTCAGCGTGATCGTGGGCGCGGTTGAGACCTATCGTGGAGATATCTAACTCCCCTCGCGACCAGCGGCAATCGGGACTGCTTCTCTAGTCGTCGTCCGGTCCCTCTGGCGGAGACTTGTCATTCAGGAAATACTGGGCGTCAAACGGAGCCGCGACCTGTGTGAACGGCAGCGGCGTCTGATTGAAATCAAAGCAATCCGAAAGATCGTCAGACCGCGAGTCCGCATACCCCACCGCCGGATCAATCTCCGCCAAACCGAACATCTTCTCAACGAACTTCAGGATGCTTCCAAAGTCGTGATTCACGTGCGAAATGTAAGCCGCTTTGGCAAACGGCGACACGACAATGAGCGGAACCCGCAGTCCCCACTCGTAGGAGTTGTGGATCATAGGCGGCGGCACGTGGTCGTACCAACCTCCCCAGTCATCCCACGTGATGATGATGGCGGTGTCTTTCCAGTACTGGCTGGTGCCGATTCCATTTACGACTGACGCCACCCATGACGGTCCCGAGCCGTCGTTGCCACCAGCGTGGTCGGAGGAGGTATTCGTGGGAATTACCCAACTGACCGCGGCCAGATTGCCGTGGCTGATATCATCCAGCACCTGTGTCGTGCTGATCACGACGTGGTTCTTCCACTCGGCCCCAACGCAGTTCATCCCATTCGGCGGTGGTGCATCAGGTCCACACATATGCCGGATCGCATTCGGGCCCGTCCAGATGGAGCCGGCCCGAGGCGTGTAGTACTTCCAGTTGATCGACTTGGCGTCCAGCAAGTCGGTCAGCGCGGGATGCTCAAAGCACGGGTAGATCGTTTGGGTTTCGTTGCTGTTGGGATCGGAATTGGTCGTGTCAATAATCTTCACCACCGCATCAGGAGGAGCGATGCATCCAGTTTGCTGCTGATCCGTGTTCGTGGGGTTCTCGGAGGCATTGAAGTTGCTTTTCTCCGTGATCGCCGACGTTCCCGAGATGATGTACTGATGCGCCGGGAAACTTGGTCCCTGATTGGTCTGGAACATCCGGTCGCCGAAGGTGTATGTCTCGGCCAGAGTGAAGTAGGGCTGCACGTCGGAAGCCTGGACATACTGGTACTCGGGATTCGGCGGAGCGCAGTTGGGATTTCCGGGCGGACAGGTGACTACAACTTGGTCCGCGCCATCCATGGCGCCATTGTCCCATTCAGCCAGGAATGCGTGATGGCTGTGTCCCAGGTCGTATTCCGTGACCAGCGGGACTGATGTCAGCTGGATAGTTTGTCCGCTGGAATTCTTGCCACTGCTCGCGATATCCGCGCCCCGGCTGATCAAGACTGAATCGTGGAAAAGGTTGTCGGGTGTACGATTCTCCTGGAAGATGATCACGACATGGTTGATCTTGCCCGAGCCCGGTGGCGGGTTGTTGTTTGCTACGGCGCCTCCACAGCCGTTCAAGCTGATCAAGAAACCTGCCAAGATGATCACGATACTCAGCAGCAGCACTACCTTGAGTCGAAGCATTCGGGCTCTCTCCTGAAGAAATGCAGCACACCCGAGCACCGGTCGGCCGAACCGTCCGCCAAGACTTGATGCGCGCCGGGCAAACCCCGGGGCGCCAACCCGGGAGCGGTGGCGCACGCTTGGCCCAGGTTGAAACTTCTAATGTGTTAACCCTATTCTTGAGGCTTAGATGCGCTGTTGCTCAGAAGGGTGAACCCGATAGGGCACAAATTCCTGGGGGCTGCGGGGCCAAATAATCGCAGCGCTGGTAAAATCAAGAGGTTCAATCCACCACCCGCCGCATGGGGCTATAGCTCAGCTGGGAGAGCGCATCGTTCGCAACGATGAGGTCGTCGGTTCGAGCCCGACTAGCTCCACCAAACCACAAATCCAGCTCTCAAACTGGTTTCCTCTTTTGGAACATTTGAGCGGGCGGGCCGCTTCTTTTGTGAAATCCACTTCACAGCTCTGCTAAGATGTGGTTCTCCCCTCAGGTAAGTGCTGGATTTGCGTTGCTTTGCGGTTTCGGGTTTGGAACCTGGGATGCCTCACCTCAGTAGGCTCTCCCGCTGCCAGCCCCAGACCCCGGTGTCAGTAGGAGTGCTATTGAACTACCGTAGTAATGGAAAACCCGTCCGGAGAATGCGAAGTTGGTATCGGCGGCGCCTTCGGATCCAGCGAGCCTTGCTCACGGCTGTGATGCTGCTTTTGGTGGCGGCGGTATCCTGGCAAAGCATAGCCCGGCGGTTTGCGCTTCCTACTCTGCACGCGTCGACTTTCCTGCCCGAGTCTTTCTGGACACGGGGTGACATCCGAAACAACTTGACCTTGATGTCGCATACGCCTGCTCCGCGCGCCTCGCGACAGGGACAGGGGCCGTATCCCTATTCGGTGATTCCAGGCGGTGTGCGAGACGTGGCGGATCTGCAAGAGCATGCTGCTCGCGACTATGTTGTCCGCCGGCATTTCGCCCGCTTCGATTACCGCCACGCTCGCCTCGTCCGGTCGGACAAAGCCCGCCAGGTTTATCTCTCTTATCGCGTCCGTGACCGCATCTTCTGGACGCGCAAGAGAGTCCGCCTGCTCCAGGCCGAGCTGCTGCTCACGGACGGCAAGATCACGGCTCGCGCCCGCTGCGGCAACCAGATCTCGGAAGCACCGAAGTCGGAGGTTTCCGAAGAAGAGCCGGCGGAAGAGGTGCTCGATCAGCCGGTGGCGGAGATCGAGCCCATTGGCCCCGTGTTGCCCTTTCGCTTTCCGCACGTCCGGCCCAACCTTCCCGGCGCCGACGCCATTCCGCCCAGCGGCCCGCAGCTTTTCGCGGGTGGTTTCAACTTCCCCTATGTTGGATTTGGCATACCGATACCCCGCGGAGTCTGCGAGTCGGCCGCCCAGGAACAATTTGAACAAGCTCACGGAATCGTGGATGATGAGAAGAAAGAGAGGCGCTGCCGTGAACACCATAAGCCCCCCAAAGTTCCCGAACCTGCAACCATTGTGCTGATGTCCTCCGGCTTGGCCGCCATTTTCTGGCGCCACCGCCGCGCGGGGCGGAAATCCGCGGCCTAGATCATTCCGCGACCACCCTCTGAGTTTTTCTTGTCGATTGAAGGCTATGCCTCGATTCTCTATTGTTGGAATTGGTGCTACGACTTTCGAGTATGAGTTCGCTTGCCCTGCGGCGGTACACTCGACACAGGACCTTCGATGACTTGCCTATCTCACTCCGCGCTCCTGCTGGCGATTTGCACTTCGCTGGTGGCGCCGCTGCCCGCGCAGAGTCCTACCCGCGTTCAGCATGTTGCGGTTTTAGGCAGCGGACAAGCGATCGAAGTTGAAATCCAGGCCTCGGGCGCGGTCGTGCCCCAAAGCCAGATGATCACCGGGCCCGATCGGATTGTCGTGGATTTTCCCGGCGCCCTGCCCGCGGCAGAATTACGCAACCTGAATGTGAATCGCGGCGCTCTGAAAACGATTCGGGCGGGATTGTTTTCCTCGAACCCCCCGGTGACGAGGGTCGTGTTGGATCTGACCGAACCGCAGTCGTATCAGATTTTTTCAGTCCGGAATGTAGTCATGCTCAAGGTCGGACCAGTGAAGACAGCCGGCAACAAAGTCACGGACGCCTCGCTGGCGTTAGTCTCGAGCGGGACAACTTCAGCCCCTCCTCCGAAGCCGCCGATGGAAGTGACTTTCCAGAACGGACTGCTGCGAATTCACACGGAACGAGCCACGCTGGCCCAGGTATTATTCGAAGTGCAGCGCCAGACCGGCGCCGAGATCGCAATCCCCGCCGGCGC
>Ga0209701_10000465_pt1 | contig 23768 bp, 22 predicted proteins | sample CZO8metaG_4_FD_188356 | JGI IMG/M metagenome (GOLD analysis project Ga0209701, IMG submission 188356) | Vadose zone soil microbial communities from the Eel River Critical Zone Observatory, Northern California, USA - CZOApr15con2H3.8 metaG... | ecosystem: Environmental > Terrestrial > Soil >... | reverse complement strand
CGCTGGCGACGAGCCTCGACCCAGCGCGGCGCTTGGCGTATTCTAGCGCGGCGATGGCCGGGCACATCCTGATGATCGAAGACGACGAACGCCTCGCCGCGATGGTCAGCGATTATCTCGGTGAGGTGGGCTTTCGCGTGAACCATCATGCCACCGCGGAAGATGGGCTTGCGGCGCTCAAGCGCGTGCGCTTCGATGCGCTGATCCTCGACGTGATGCTGCCTGACGTCGACGGCTTCGAAGTTTGCCGGCGCGTGCGTGCAACCTCCGACATTCCGATCCTGATGCTCACCGCGCGTGGTGAGGCGACCGACCGCGTAATCGGACTGGAGCTCGGCGCCGACGACTATCTGTCGAAGCCGTTCGATCCCCACGAGCTGCTGGCACGGCTCAAGGCGATCCTGCGCCGAAGCCAAGCGGCACACAGCCGTGAAAGCGTATTGCGCTTCGGCAGGCTGGAGATCGACCGCGACGCGTACGTTGCGCGCATCGACGGCCGCGAGCGTCCGCTCACTAGCTATCAGTTCGCGCTGCTGCTGGCGATGGCGAAACACGCCGGCCGCGTGATGTCGCGCGATGCGTTGATGGACCTGATGAAGGGCGAGCCGCTGGAAGCGTTCGACCGCGCGATCGACGTGCACATCTCCCGCATCCGTGCGGCAATCGAGGACGATCCGAAACGGCCACGCCGCATCATCACCGTGCGCGGGGTGGGCTATGTGTTCGCGCGCAGCCAGGACGGCGACGGAGCCGAATGATGCACCGGCTTTACCTGCACATCTATCTCACCGTCGTCGCCAGCCTCGCGCTGTTCGTGCTCATTGCCGGGTTGATGTGGCGCCAGCTTGCCGACGTCTCTCCTCAGAGTCAGGCGCTCGAAATTGTCGCCGCACTGGCAGACGCCGCGTTGCCGGCGGCGGCGGAACCGCGCGCAGCGCAGCAGGCAGCGCTGGAACGGCTCAATGCGCGCGTGCACGCGGACCTCGCGCTGTTCGCGCGCGATGGGTCAATGCTCGCGGCGGCGGGCGCGCCGCTGCCAGCACTGGAGCGCAGCGGCGGCGGCTGGAGCGGCGGTCCCATGTGGGCTACCACGCTGCCCGACGGCCGCATGTTCGTCGCACGGCTGCTGGGGCACACGCGCCATCCCGCATTCGGGCTATTTATCGTGCTCGGACTTATTGCGCTGGCGGTCGCGGTAGGCGCGTATCCGGCGGTGCGGCGGCTTACGCGCAGGCTGGAACGGCTGCAGACAAGCGTCGAGGCGCTCGGGGCCGGTGACCTCTCCGCGCGCGTCACCGTCGAGGGCCGCGACGAGGTGTCGTCCCTCGCGCAGAGCTTTAACCGCGCCGCGGTGCGTATCGAGCAGTTGGTCGGCGCGCACAAGGGCCTACTCGCCAACGCCTCCCATGAATTGCGCTCGCCGCTCGGGCGCATCCGCATGGGAATCGCAATGCTGAACGCGGACGCAAAGCCGCAATTGCGCGCAGAGCTCGAGCGCGACATTGCCGAGCTCGATGCGCTGATCGATGAAATACTGCTGGCGAGCCGTCTCGATGCCGTGTCGGAGATGGAAGCGAGGGAGGACATCGACCTGCTCGCGCTCGTCGCGGAGGAGTGCGCGCGCCTCGATGCGACGCTGGAAGGCAAGCCCGTCACGGTGCACGGCGACAGGCGCCTGCTGCGCCGCCTCACGCGTAACCTGCTGGAGAACGCGCGTCGCTATGGCGCCGGCTCGCCGATCGAGGTGGGACTGCGCGAGGTGGCAGGCGAGCGCGTTGAACTTATGGTCTGCGATCGAGGCCCCGGCGTGCCTGAGTCCGAGCGCAGCCGCATCTTCGAACCGTTCCACCGCCCGGCCGGCGCGCGTGCGCGTGAAGGCAGTGTCGGCCTCGGCTTGTCTCTGGTACGCCAAATTGCGCAGCGCCACGGCGGCGACGCGCAGTGTCTGCCGCGCGAGGGCGGCGGCACCTGTTTACGCGTGGAGTTGTGCAAACATCAAGCTGAAACAAAGTAACTAGCAGGTTGCTGAAAAACAAAGTTTTGCAGCAACCTACGGTGCGGTATAGGGACGTACCGCCGCGTTTACAAAACTTTACCTCCGAGAAAAAGCGCAGAAACTTTGCTCGCCCATAATAGCGAGCATCGGTGGACACGTTCCACCATTTGACCCACGGACAAGAGGAGTGACCATGCCCATCGACGACCGAGAACGCGAGCGCCAACGAGCGCTCGTGCGCGCGCACTACGCCGCCGAGAACGACCACGATCTGGAGCGGATCATGGCCACATTCTCGAAGGACGGCGTGATGCTCTACAACCGGCGGACTTTTCCCAGCGACGAGGCCATCCGCTGGGCGCACGGCTACATGGGAATGAGCGCCGCCCCCGGCGCGTTTGCCAGCCTACGCGCCGTAATTGACGCAGAGCACTTCACCGACGCGGAGACCGTGATCGAAGGGCGTGTGTGCGGGAAACACTCGAGCGAGTTCCTCGGCTTTGCGCCGACGCAGCGCGACGTCGAGCTCCCGTTCGTCGCGTTCTACCGCTTCGACGCGAACGGAAAGCTCACGTCCGAGCGCGTCGTGATGAACCTCGGTCCGCTGCGCGGCTGAACCGGCACGCGAAAAGAGTGATGGTGATGAGCCCGGACCCACCGAACGTCATCGAGCACCACGCCGAGCTCAACGCATACGTTCCGCCATTTGACCTGTGCGAGCGTTATAACCAAAGCGATTAAGTCGGTGGATCCGGCCGTGCACGGAGAGTCACCATCCTTCCTGTCGCCAGCACTAGAGATACGAACAATATCATTCTGCGATCAGATCAATCGGAGGGTTAGACATGAATCAAAACCACAACAAGGGACAAATTTATTTTTGTCCCATGCATCCAAGCGTTCGTCAGCCGAAGGCTGCAAAGTGCCCGCGGTGTGGCATGGCATTGCTGCCGGAAGGTACGCGGTTTGGCATGCTTCGCCACATGATGCAGCGCCCTTTGCTACTTATTGCCATGGTGGCAATTATGGTGGCAGTTATGGTGGTAGTTATGGCGATGATGCGAGGATGAGTGGGACGATGCCCCGCGAACGTTTCTCGAACGCACGACGAAAGTGGTCGTGAAACGGGATCCGCTGAACGGCGCAGCAGCAGGATCGGTTTAAAGCTCACCGTTCGAGGGCGGTCCGCACAGCGTCTGATCGACCCGGTCGTATCACCGTGGCCGCGTTTACAAAACTTTACCTCCGAGAGAAAGCGCCGAAACGTTGCTCGCCCATAATAGCGAGTATCGGTGGACACGTTCCACCATTTGACCCCCAGACAAGAGGAGAAAATCGTGAACGATCCAATTCAATCGAACGGAAACAAGACGAAGACCCCGTGGCGGCGCGTGGTGCTTGCCACGCTGATCGGCGGGTTGCTCGTCGGCGCAGGCGCGAAGATCTTTGCGCACGGCACACCGGGTTTTCTCGGCGGTGGCCATTGCGGTTTCGGCCAGGCGGACCCGGAAACCGCGGCGAGGCGCGCCGAGTTCATGGTGCGCTTCATGCTCTCGGAGATCAACGCCTCCGAGGCACAGCAGGCAAAGATCGCCGACATCGTGAAGGCGGCGATGAGCGATCTGCGTCCGCTGCGCGACAAGCACTTCGAAGGCCACAAGGCGGGCGCCGAGCTGCTGTCAAAGCCGAGCATCGACCGCGCGGCGCTGGAGTCGCTGCGCGCAGAGCAGATGCAGCTCGCCGAGACGGCGTCGCGGCGCATCGCGCAAGCTTTGGCCGATGCCTTTGATGTGCTGACGCCGGAGCAACGCGCAGCGCTCGTCGAGCGCATGCAGCGGATGCGCGGCGCTCATCATTCGTAGGCGCTCCGTATCTTTGGATCTGACCATCGATGAGAAAGAACGCACTAGTTGAATTCTCCATCGCCCACCCGAAGCTTATCCTCGCGGTCGTGCTACTGCTCACACCGGCTTTTCTTGCCCAGTTGCCGAAAATCCAACTCGACACCAATCCCAAGAATATGCTGCCGCCTAGCTCCGCTGTTCGGGTCTGGAACGACAGCGTGGACCTGAACTTTGGGCTCTACGAAGACACCATCGTCGTCGGCATCGTCCATCCCAGGAGCGTGCTGAACAAGAATACCTTGGAGAAGGTGCGCGACATCAGCGCCGACATCCTCAGAGTCAGGGGGGTGGCCGGTCGTGACGTCGCGAGCTTCACCACCATCGACAACGTGACCGCCGATGCCGGTGGTCTCAAAGTGGCGCCCCTGGTGACGAAGATTCCCCAAAACGACGCGGAGCTTCAGGCGCTACGTAAAGCCTTGTTCGAGAATCCGCTCTTCGTCGACCGCATTATCTCTCGCGACGAGAAAACCACCGTCATCCAGGTGCCGTTGGAAAAGGGCGCCAACGCCAAGGAGATCGCCGACGGTATCCGCGAGATTCTCGCCAAGCACCAGGGTGAGGAGCAGTACTACATCGCCGGCGAGCCGGTTGCCCGGGACACCTTCGGGGCCCAAATGTTCAAGCTGATGCGTGTTTTCTCGCCCATGGCGATAGTAATCATGTTCTTCGCCATCTACGTCATGTTCCGGAACCTGTTGATGGCCGTGTCGATGATGCTAGTGGCCATCGTTACGATCATTTGGACCATGGGCCTGGGCATCGGCCTGGGATTTCCGATCCACATCATGAACTCGATGACACCGCTGTTCATGATGGCGATCGCCACCGATAGCATTCACATCTTCAATGAGTTCTATTTCCGCTTTCGCGAGACGAAAGATAAGCGGCGGGCCATTGTCGAAACCATGGAGGCGGTGGGACGGCCGGTGCGCTATACGGCGCTCGCTACCGCCGCGGGCTTCGCCGTGCTGCTCTTCATGCACGTCGTGCCGGCCAAGGTATTCGGTGGAATGGTCGTCTTCGGCACCATCGTCTTGCGGCTTTTCAGCTTCAGCCTGATCCCGGCTATCCTGACCTTCGTCCGCGAGGAGAAGATAGGACGTGCCGCCGCGGGGGAAAACATCGCTACGGACCGTGCGGCGAGGGCGTTGGGAGCCCTTGCCTCCTTTGGAGCAAATAAGCCGAAGTTGACCACTGCAGTCGGGCTGACGTTGATTGCGCTTGCGGTTCTCGGCGCGAGCCGCATCGTGGTGAACAACAACATGGTGGCCTGGTTTAAACCAAGCAGCGAGATTCGGATCGCGGACGCCGTGATCAACCGGGCGCTGGGCGGCACCTCGCTCGGCTACGTGGTCGCCACCGCCGACCGGCCCGAGGCCATCAAGGAGCCGGAGACCCTGCGCTACATCGAGGGCCTGCAACGGCACTTGGAGAAGCTGCCGGTGGTCGGCAAGACGGTATCGGTGGCGGACTACGTCAAGCGCATCAACCAGGTGCTGCACGACAATAATCCAAAGTTCTACGCGGTGCCTAACACGGCGGACACGATCGCCCAGTACCTATTCTTGTTCACCACATCGGCCAAGCCCTCGGACCTGGATAACGTGGTGGACTATCCATTCCAGCGGGCCAACATCTGGGTACAGCTCAAGACTTGGGATAACAGGGCCATGGCGAGCGTGATCCGCGCGACGGAGGAGTATCGGCGGGCGAATCCCACCACGCTGGAGCTGAAACCCTCGGGCATCGCCTATTTCAATCTGGTGTGGAACCATGAGGTCTTGTGGGATATGGTGAAAGGCTTCCTGCTGGCCCTAGCCGTGGTTTTCATCATCCTCATCTTCAACTTCCGTTCGGTCAAATGGGCCCTCATCGGCTATGTGCCTCTGCTCTTCACCGCGCTGCTTATCTACGGAGTCGTCGGGTTCGCCGGCAAGGATTTCGACTTGCCGATGGCCGTGTTGTCCTGCCTGTCCCTCGGTATGGCGGTGGATTTTGCCATCCACTTCATCAGCCGGCTCAAGCAGCGGCTTGCGGAGGCGGGCGTTGACCCTGCCCGCAATCTCGCCGCGTTCAAGGAGACGCTGCTATGGACGGCGGCGCGTCCCGGCAAAGGCATCATGCGCAACGCGGCGCTGTTTGCCGTGGCCTTCTCGGTGATGCTGTTTTCACCACTTGTCCCTTATATTATCGTGGGCTCCTTTATCATCAGCATGATGTTGCTCTCAGCGCTGCTCACGCTGCTTTACCTGCCGGCCCTGATCGTGTTGATGAGGGGATGGCTGTTCACAGGAGAACCGAAATGAAGTCGTTCCAGCAAATCACTCTTTTGCTCCTCACGGCAGCCGCGTGTGCGGCACCTGCGCGCGCCGCCGACGCCTCCGCTGACGAGATCGTGAAGCGGTCGCTGGAGAGCTTCTACTATGCCGGCAACAGTATGCGGGCGAGGGTGAGCATGAAGCTCATCAACCGCCAGGGCAACGTGCGCGAGCGGGAAATGACCATACTGCGCCTCAATCTCGGCAACTCCGGCGACCAACGTTATTACATCTACTTTCATGGCCCGGCCGACGTGAAGCGCACCTCCTTCCTTATCTGGAAATATCCCGCCAAGGACGACGACCGCTGGATCTATGTGCCAACGCTGAAGCTGGTGAAGCGCATCTCCGCCGACGACAAACGCTCCTCCTTTGTCGGCTCGGACTTCACCTATGAGGATCTATCAGGCCGCGACCTGGAGGACGAGACGCGCGTGCTCGTGCGCAAGGAGGACCTCGCCGGGCGACCCACCTATGTGATCGAGAGCAAACCCAAGACACCGTCGGACTACTCACGGCGCCTGTCGTGGATTGACCGGGAGCGCTGGCTGCCCCTCAGGGAGGAATATTTCGACGCGCGCAACGAGCCGCTGCGCACCTTCACCGCCGACAAAGTGGAACAGATCGGCGGACAATGGTCCGTTACGGTACGTAGCATGAAGAACCTCCAGAGCGGCCACCGCACCGAGGTTGTGTTTCGGGAAACCGAATACGGCGTCGGTATAAAGCAGGATATATTCACCGAGCGCTACCTACGGGATGCTCCCGCTCAATGGGTGCGCTGAACCCGGGGCGGCAAGCGTGAACGACCGGGCGGCGCGAAAACATTTCCTTGTTAGAATTTTCTCCACTTTCATGCTCGCTTTAGCGCCCTCCGCCGCCACGGCGGAGGGGATCTCCTGGAACGGCTTTGTGCAATCCCATGCTGCAGGACGCACAAGTGGCGTGGATTGCCCCGCCGGAACCGAATGCGACTTCCCGGCGGCCGACCTGCGGGGCGAACTCGAGGCCGAGGGCAAGAACGCCGCTGGGAACGCCGGCTTCCTCGGCCGCTTCGGCCTGCTCCGCGACTTTGCGCTCGACGAGACGCACATCGAGACGCGGGAACTCTACGGCGATTTGAGGTCGGAGAAACTGGCCGCACGACTGGGTCGGCAGGTGATCACGTGGGGGGTCGGGGATTTGCTGTTCATCAACGACACATTTCCAAAGGCTCCGGTGGCGCTATTCACCGGCCAACCTCTGCAATACTTCAAGCTCAGCAGCGATGCGCTCAAACTGAATGCTTATCCTGCTCCGGCCAACCTGGAATTGGTGATTGCCGGTTTCCGCCCTGACGACACACCGGACAGCCGCCGCTTCGTCTTGGCAGATCCGTTGCCTGTCGGATTGCCGCGGCGCACGGAAGAACCGGGCAATAGCCCGGAAGAACTAGAAATCTCCGGTCGTGTCTTCGGTTATTTCGACAACTGGGAGCTGGCTAGCTACGCGTCGCGCACTCACTACCACAGCCAAGCCCGGCGTGTGACGGCGGGCGAGATCGTCGGAACTTATCCACGCCTCAATACGCTAGGCGCCAGCCTCACCGGCCCCGCTTTCAAGGGGGTGCTCAGTCTGGAGGCGGGCTACTACGACTCGCCGCAAGACCGCGATGGCCGCGACCCCTCGGTCGAAAATAGCCAGTTCCGCGCTCTCGTCGGCTATTCACGGCAACCGTGGGACGACGCCACGCTCGGCCTGCAGCTCTACGGCGAATGGATGCGCAACTACAGCGCTTACCAAGAGACCCTACCCGCCGGCTTTCCCGCCAAGGACTACCTGCGCCGGGTAGCCACGTTCCGTTTCACCCAGCTCTTCGCTCATCAAACGGTCACCTTCAACGTCTTCACTTTCGTCGGCCTGAGCGAAAGGGATCATTACGTCATTCCGTCGCTGCGCTACGCCTTCAGCGATGATCTGTGGGCCGAAATCGGGGCCAATGTCTTCGGGGGCAACCGTAACGGAACGTTCGGATCGCTGCAGGACAACCGCAACGTTTATCTCACCGTTCGATTTGCGTTCTAGGAGTATATTTCGTCCTAGCTTTATCGGGAAAATAATTAATTACGACATCAGCGCCTTCCTTGGCGAATTCAATTGCAATACTTCGTCCGATGCCGGAATCCGAACGTGTAACGACAGCGACTTTATGACGTAAACGCTGAGCCATATATATTCATTTTTCTTTCTTTTGTTTTTCCCCGCTACTGTCTAATGTCGGATTGGGGACAGCGGTTTAGAACGAATAGCAGAGGCTACTTAGATTGGGCTGCGACCGGGCGCGAGTAAGCCAACTTAATTTTCTTTAGCAGCAAGGTAATAAGCGGCCAAAACAGCATGACGAGGGCTAAGGTAGTAATGCTCCCGACCAAGCCATTCGACCAGAAAATAGTCAGACTTCCCCTCGAGGCCAGCATCGTCTGGCGGAATGCATCTTCCAACTTATCTCCCAATACCAATGCCAATACCATGGGCGCAAGCGGGTAACCAAGCTTCTTGAAGAAGTAGCCGACTACGCCAAACAGCACCATAAACCAGATATCGAGCATGGCGCTATGGACGCTAAAAGCGCCGATGGCGCAAATCACAATAATGATGGGTGCGATAATGCTAAATGAAATGCGCAGAATCGCGGCAAACAGCGGCACGGTGGTCAGCACGACCATCAGACCGGCGATGTTGCCGAGGTACATGCTGGCGATCAAACCCCAGACAAAATCTTTCTGCTCGATAAACAGCATGGGGCCGGGTTGTAAGCCCCAAATCATCAATCCGCTGAGAAGAACGGCGGCGGTCGCCGAGCCCGGTATACCTAACGCCAGCATCGGCAGCAGCGCGCTCGTGCCGGATGCGTGCGCGGCGGTTTCCGGCGCGATCACGCCTTCGAGTAGGCCTGTACCAAACTTATCGGGCTCTTTAGAAAACCGCTTGGCCATGCCGTAACCCATAAAGGAAGCAGCGGTTGCGCCGCCCGGGGTGACGCCCATCCAGCACCCAATAATCGCGCTACGGACTAACGTCAGCCAATACCGGGGTAATTTCGCCCACGTCTCAAAAACGACCTTGGCGTTGATCTTGGCGATTTTGCCCTTGAATGCCAGTCCTTCTTCCATGGTCAGCAGAATTTCGCCGATACCAAAAAGTCCGATGACCACCACCAGGAAATCAAAACCCCGCAGCAATTCCGACCAGCCGAAAGTCATGCGCAGTTGGCCGGTCATGGTGTCCATGCCGACGGCAGCGAGACCAAAACCGAGCATCATGGAAATCACAATTTTAAAAGGATTTTCCTTGCCCATGCCGATGAAACTACAGAAAGTCAATAAATACACGGCGAAAAATTCCGGCGGGCCGAATTTGAGGGCAAACTTTGCCACTAAAGGCGCGAGGAAGGTGATTAATAACACGCCGGCAAAAGCACCGACGAACGATCCGGTAAACGCACTGGTCAGCGCTTCGGCCGCGCGCCCTTGCTGCGCCAAAGGATAACCATCAAAGGTGGTAGCGACTGAATGTGATTCTCCCGGTATGTTAAAAAGAATTGATGTGATCGCGCCGCCAAATAACGCCCCCCAGTAAATACAGGAAAGCATGATAATCGCCGAGGTAGGCGGCATAGTAAAAGTTAATGGCAGCAGTATCGCTACGCCGTTGGGGCCGCCTAATCCCGGAAGAACGCCGATAATGACGCCAAGGAGAATACCGACCAGCATCAATCCGATGTTGTACCACGTCAAAACCACCGAAAACCCGTGCAGCAGGGAATTTAGATCTTCCACGCTTTCGCTCTCTTTCTAAACTTCTAAGACTTAGTAGCCAAACCAGGTTTCCAGCGGCCCCTTGGGCAACGGCACCAAGAACAGGACCTCAAACAGCCAGAAGAATATTGCGCTTACGCCGACACTCACCAATGCGATTTTCAGCCAGCCATACTTACCCATTATTCGCATAAAACTAGCAATAAAAACCGCCGAGGCAATGTAGATTCCGATTAGCTGAATCGCCAAAACATAGACTCCTGTAGGAACCAGGACCATAAGCACCGGCTTTAGCTGTTCTTTCCGGACAAAGATTGCAGCGTTGCGTTCCTTTCCAAACAAGGATTGGATAAAAATGACGGCGGCGCTGATGCTGATGATCAGCCCGACCCGGAAGGGGAAATAGCCGGCACCGGGGCCGTCTATGGCCCAGCCTGCGCCGCGCTGATAGTTGTCAACCATCATTACCGCACCGACGATAAATAAGACGGCGGCGGCAATTGCATCCACCATACCGATGGATAAACCCTTTGTAGGAGTGTTATCCGGGCTTTTGTCTTGTTCCATTAGCAACTCCGCGTGGATTAAGTCAATAAAAACTTATTTCTTGAACATGAAGCCGGCTGCTTGCATCAAGTTCTTATGCTTCTGCTCATCCTTTTGCAGAAAGTTTTCCAATTCCCGGCCGGTGAGGAAGACTTCTTTCAGCGCATTTTTCTCCATATATTCCTTCCATTCCGGAGTTGCGGTGACTTTCTTAAACAGGTTCTCGTAAAAGCTCACTTGATCTTTGGAAACACCGGATGGCAAAAAGAACGCGCGCAACATCAGGTATTCCACATTCACTCCCGCCTCTTTGCAGGTAGGAATATCGGCCCAAGACATATTTCCCGCAACTTTATTTTTGAAAGGTATGCGCTGCGCGTCGAATACACAAAGCGGGCGCACTTGACCCGCGCGCCATTGCGCCACATTTTCTGAGGGATTATTAACGTTGGAGTCAGTGTGTTTGCCGACCAATTGCGTAGCCGCCTCACCACCGCTCTTGTAGGGGATATAGATAAACTTGACGCCGTAGCTCTTCTCTATGTCAGAGGTAAGAATATGATCTTCGCGCTTGGAGCCTGTGCCGCCCATTTTAAATTGCTCCGGTGGAGCAGCCTTCACCGCATTGAGATAATCCTTCACGGTTTTATAGGGGGTATCGGAGTTCACCCAGAGCAAAAACTCATCCATGGCGACCATTGCCACCGGCGTCAAATCTGTCCAATGGAACGGTAAGTTGCTTGAGAACGGGATGGTGTATATGCTGGATAGCGCAATCAAGAGCTTATGAGGATCACCTTTGGCCGATTTAACCTCCATTAAGCCGTCAGCGCCGTTGGACCCGCCTCTGAGAATAACTATAATGGGGCGTTTCATTAATCCATGCTTGGCGACAATGCCTTGTACCAGGCGTGCCATCTGATCTGAAGCACCGCCGGCGCCTGCCGGCACCGCAATTTCCACCGCCTTAGTCGGTTCCCACGCGGCCGCCGGTTGTATCGGCATCACGAGAACCACCAATAAGGCGGCTACAGAAAATTTCAAGAGGGCCGCTTTTCTCAAACCGATCATACTATTCATGTCTTTTCTCCTCTGTTTATGAATACGCTTTTACTTCAGACCATAACTAACCTTCGCCACCGATTGTTGCTTGTTCATTGTTTCGGTTGCTAAATAAGCCATTGCGGCCTCTACCCCGCCCTGCTTGCATGGCACGCCCGCCAATTCAAGCCCCATCTCTACACCGCACAACGTGCCGCACAACATAAGATCGTTAAAATCCCCCAAGTGGCCGATGCGGAAAATCTTGCCCTGCACCTTCCCAAGACCGGCGCCGAGGGACATATTGAAGCGCTGCAAAATGATCTTGCGCAGGTTATCGGCATCGTGATTTTCCGGCAGCAGTACCGCGGTCAACGTGCTGCTGTATTCTTCCGGATTCAGGCAGAGTATTTCGAGTCCCCAGGCGCGCACAGCGCGGCGTGTCGCTTCCGCGTGCCGGTCATGGCGGGCAAAGACATTCTCCAGCCCTTCCTCTAACAGCATATCGATCGCTTCGTGCAGGCCATAGAGAAGATTCGTCGCGGGGGTGTAGGGGAAGAAGCCGGACTTGTTGCTCGCGAGCATCTCATCCCAGGCCCAGTAAGCTTTCGCCAGCTTAGCGGTCTTGGACGCCTGCAATGCCTTTTCGCTGACGGCATTAAAGCTTAAGCCGGGCGGCAACATAAAGCCTTTTTGCGATCCGGCTACGGTGACGTCCACACCCCATTCATCCGGACGATAATCAATGGACGCCAGGGAAGAAATGGTATCGACCATGAGCAGCGCCGGATGTCCGGCGCGGTCCATCGCCTGGCGAATAGCGCCTATCCGACTCGTTACCCCAGTCGAAGTTTCGTTATGAACCACCGCCACCGCTTTAATTTTATGTGCACGGTCTGCGGCCAGCCGCGCGTCAACCGCATCAGGATCGGCGCCGTGGCGCCAATCACCGGGAATGAAATCTACCTTAAGCCCCAATTTGCCGGCCATACGTTGCCACAGGGTGGCGAACTGGCCGGTTTCACACATTAATACTTGATCGCCGGGTGACAAAGTATTGACTAATGCCGCTTCCCAAGCGCCGGTGCCGGAAGCGGGGAATACCACAATCGGGTTCGCGGTCTTAAAAATTTGTTTGAGTCCTTGCAGGATTTCGAGTCCCAGGCGGCCGAATTCCGGGCTGCGATGATCGATGGTAGGCCGGCCCATGGCGCGCAGGATGCGATCAGGCACGTTGGTAGGACCGGGGATTTGAAGAAAATGACGGCCGGGATTTGCTGACATATTTAAAGAATCCTTAATTTTAATGAACCTGGTTGTCCAGGATAACAAACATGGAAGGACCGTTGATCAAACCACCGGCCCTGCTTCTCAGAATCGTTTTAGCGGACATTCTTCCGCGGGAACCCTTGAATCGATCTTGATGGGTTGAATACTTTTTACGAAGACCGTATTGAATCTCGCCTGTTGCTGGCCGTAAGCCTTTGTTTTTGCAGCTTCACCAATGTCTCTCATTTACACGCCGGCGCAACTTTTTGTATTATGCATACAATTTAACTACCTTCAAGAAGTTTTTAGTTTGAATATCACTGAGATTAGCGCCTCCGGTCGCAAACCCTTAATCGATCGTCGCACATTGCATGATGAAGTTGTCGGCCGTTTGCGCGATATGATTATCGAGGGCGAATTAAGCCCGGGCACCCGCTTAACCGAGCGGATCCTATGCCAACGGTTCGGTATTTCACGCACGCCGTTACGGGAAGCGGTAAAGGTGCTCGCTTCCGAGGGCTTGCTCGAGCTGTTACCCAACCGCGGCGCCGCCGTCACTGAGCTCACCATCGAAGCGGTGGAAGATATGTTCCAGGTAATCGGCGCGCTGGAGGCGCTGGCGGGAGAACTGGCCTGCGCTCGCATAAGCGATGAGGATCTCGCTGAGATCCGGGCGTTGCATTACCAGATGCTGGCTCACCATGCACGCTCCGAGTTGTCCGAGTATTTTAAATATAACCAGAGGATTCACGAAAAAATCATCGAAGCGGCCAAAAATCCAATTCTAGCCAATACCTATCGCTCATTAAGCGGCCGCATTCGCCGTGCGCGTTACCTGGCCAACTTCTCAAAAGAGAGATGGGACCATGCGGTACACGAACATAACCTGATTCTGGAAGCGTTAACAAAGAAAGAAGCGGGGCAACTGCGGCAACTGCTGCAAGATCATTTGCGTAATAAGCTGGAAGTAGTGAAGGCCACGATCATCAGCCGGTCTAATGGATAGTAACAGCAACATAAGTGAGCAGCCCAAATGCTAAATAGTGCTGCATCCAACTAAAACGAATACCATAAGCGCTCACTTAACACGCACCCGGCATCCAATGCCTTTAATTTCACACCGCTCGGTCAACATCGATCATGCTCTTGCCACGCGTTTACGCCGCGAGCTGGAAGGCGAAGTATTATTCGACGCCTTCAGCCGCGGACGTTACAGCACTGACGCCTCCATTTATCAAATCGATCCGATCGGCGTGGTCATTCCGCGGCATGAGCAGGATGTTGTCCGCACTATACAAATTGCCGCGGATGCGGGCGTGCCGATCCTGCCGCGCGGCGCCGGCACTTCTCAGTGCGGACAAACGGTCGGTCACGCCCTGGTAATCGATAACAGCAAATACCTCGATCAAATCGTCGCCTTCGATCCGCAAGCCAAAACCATCTGCGTGCAACCCGGTATCGTACTCGATCAACTTAATGCTTTTCTTAAGCCCCACGGCTTGTTTTATCCCATCGATGTTTCCACCGCCAGCCAAGCGACCATCGGCGGCATGAGCGGCAACAATAGTTGCGGCTCACGCTCCATCCGCTATGGAAATATGGTGCACAATGTGCGCGCCATTGACGCGATACTTGCGGACGGCGCCTCGCTGCATTTCGGCGACGTGCCGGCCGATCTGCAAAACAGCAACGCCCCATCCGCCTATCTTGAGCTTGTGAAGAAACTGCGCGCCCTGGCCGAGCGCGAACAGGCGGAGATTGCGCGCCGCTTCCCAAAACTATTGCGGCGCGTGGGTGGATACAACTTGGATAGCGTCTCCCCCGGCGGCCACAACATGGCGCGTCTGCTTGTCGGCTCGGAAGGGACGCTGGCTTATTTCCGACAAATTCATCTCGCCCTCCAGCCAATACCGCCGCACAAGGTGCTCGGGGTTTGCCATTTCGCGAGCCTCTATAAAGCCATGGATACGACTCAGCATCTGGTCACACTCGACCCTACCGCGGTCGAACTGGTCGACCGCACTATGATCGAGCTGGCGCGTGAGATACCCTTATTCCGCACCACCGTTGATCGCTTTCTTAAGGGTGAGCCGGAGGCGTTGCTGCTGCTGGAGTTCGCCGGCGAGGATAAAACCGCGCAACTGCGCAAGCTCAAGCAACTGGTGGAGCTGATGGCGGATCTTGGTTTTCCCGGCAGCGTGGTGGAAGTGGCCGACAACAACTTGCAGCGTGACGTCTGGGAAGTACGCAAAGCCGGGTTGAATATCATGATGTCGATGAAAGGCGACGGCAAACCGGTGTCGTTTATCGAGGATTGCGCGGTGCCGTTAAAAGACCTGGCGGAATACACCGACCGGCTGACACGCGTGTTTGACAAGCACGACACCAAAGGCACCTGGTACGCGCACGCCTCGGTCGGCTGCCTGCACGTGCGGCCCATACTTAATATGAAACAAGACGGCGCGCAAAAAATGCGCGCCATCGCCGAGGAAGCGGCGGCGATGGTGCGGCAATACAAAGGTTCTTATTCCGGCGAACACGGCGACGGGCTGGTGCGCTCGGAATGGATTGAACCCATGTTCGGGCCGGAACTTACCCGCGCCTTCGAGGAAATAAAAGATATTTTCGATCCTAAAGGCCTGTTCAACCCGGGCAAGATCGTGCGCCCGCCGAAAATGGACGATCGTTCGCTGTTTCGCTTTAAGCCCGGCTACGCCGTACAGAAAATCAACACCGCGCTCGATTGGTCGGAGGCGGGCGGCTTCGGCGGCGCGGTCGAGATGTGTAACAACAACGGCGCTTGCCGCAAGGCGGACGGCGTCATGTGCCCCTCGTATCGCGCGACACGCGATGAACAACATCTCACGCGCGGACGCGCAAATACCCTGCGCCTGGCGATCTCCGGCCAACTCGGCGCCGGCGCGTTTGCCTCGCAAGAAATGTATGACACCCTGGATTTATGCGTAAGCTGTAAGGGCTGCAAACGCGAGTGCCCGACCGGGGTGGACATGGCGAAGATGAAAATCGAATTTCTAAATCACTATCATCAGCATCACCGCCTGCGTTTAAAACAGCGCCTGATTGCCTACCTGCCGCGCTACGCGCCCTGGGCGGCGCGGCTTGCGCCGCTATTGAACTTGCGCAACCGGCTCCCCGGCTTGGCGAAGATCGGTGAAATATTACTGGGCTTAAGCAGCAGGCGCAGTTTGCCGGTTTGGCGCCGCGACCTATTCCGTAACGCACTTGCCGATAACGCCCCGGCTGGGAATGAAGTCGTGTTGCTGGTGGATACTTTCAATCGCTATTTCGAACCGGAAAATGCCCACGCCGCGCTCATGGTTTTGCAAGCGGCGGGCTACACCGTGCATTTGCCGCAACCGGGGGGCGGACGCCCGTTGTGTTGCGGACGAACGTTTCTCGCCGTCGGCTTAGTCGATGCGGCGCGGGTGGAGGCGCGCCGCATGTTAACGGCGCTCAAGCCCTTTGTTGCACGCGGCGTCCCCATCATCGGACTTGAACCTTCTTGCCTGCTAACCCTGCGGGATGAGTTCAAGTCGATACTGCCCGGCGCCGAGACCGACGCTCTTGCCGAACACGCGCTGTTATTCGAAGAGTTTCTCGCCATGGAGCACGCGGCCGGCAGACTCGAGCTGCGGTTTAAAGCATTGCCGGCAACCAAGGCGCTGCTGCACGGCCACTGCCATCAAAAGGCATTCGCTGTTATGCCGGCTGTGCAGCGGGTATTGGAATTGGTACCGCAGCTCAAGGTGGAGGTCATCGAGTCAAGCTGCTGCGGGATGGCCGGCGCATTCGGGTTTGACGCGGAGCATTATGACTTGTCGCTAAAAATGGCCGAGCTTGGTTTGCTGCCGAAAGTCCGGGCGGCGGATGCCAACACTTTGCTGGTTGCAGACGGCACCAGTTGTCGTCACCAGATTCATGACTGTGCCGGGCGTGAGGCGATCCATGTCGCGCGCGTACTGCAAGCGGCCTTAGCCTGAATGCGCTTGACAAACGGCTGGATTTTCGCCAGCCTCAGCGTTGCACGCTTGAGCTGATTGTGTCCGATATTCCCATTGCATGACATCATAGATTGCCATCATTTTGCCAATGGCGCTCGCCATCGTATGGTTGGATTTCGTCCAGGAACTCGCCGCCTGGCTGCTGGATCTTTGTATAGGGGAACCTAGTAAATACAACAAGGGAAGCTAGTGAACGCAAAACAATGGAATATCCAAGCGCAGAACCGAATACAACGGCTCAATCGCGCTAGCCGTTTGACCGCCGGTAAGCAAGTCAAGCCGGAGAACGTCACGGCTTTATTCGAGGCGGTGATCGAGCCGGGAGATAAAGTCTGCCTGGAAGGAAACAACCAAAAGCAAGCTGATTTTCTCGCCGAGCAGCTTGCCAAAGCGGATGTCGCCGGCGTGCATGATCTGCACTTGGTGCAATCGGTATTGGCGCTGCCGGAACACATGGAGCTGTTCGAGCGCGGCATCGCCAAACGCGTGGATTTTTCTTTTTCCGGGCCGCAGGGGGCGCGCCTCGCGCGCCTGGTAAAAGAGAAACGCATCGAGATCGGCGCGATCCATACCTATCTGGAATTGTTCGGCCGCTACTTCATCGACCTCACCCCACGCGTGAGCCTGGTCGCCGCCCAGGCCGCCGACCACCATGGCAATCTTTACACCGGGCCGAATACCGAAGATACCCCGGCCATCGTAGAAGCGACCGCGTTCCGAAACGGCATTGTCATCGCGCAGGTCAATGAGCTGGCCGCGCGTATCCCGCGCGTCGATATACCCGGCGACTGGGTGGATTTCGTGGTGCAAAGCCCACGGCCGCACTACATCGAGCCGTTATTCACGCGTGACCCGGCGCAAATCAGTGAAATACAGATTTTGATGGCGATGCTGGTGATCCGCGGGATTTACGCCGAGTATCAGGTAAACCGTCTGAATCACGGCATCGGGTTTGATACCGCCGCGATGGAATTGCTGTTGCCGACTTACGCTGAAAGCCTCGGCTTAAAAGGCAAGATTTGCCAACATTGGGCGATGAATCCGCATCCGACCATTATTCCGGCGGTGGAAGCCGGTTTCGTACAATCGATTCATTCATTCGGCTCCGAGCTCGGCATGGAGGCTTACACCGCCGCGCGCCCGGATATCTTTTTCACGGGCCGCAACGGCGGCATGCGCTCCAATCGCGCGTTTTGCCAGATGGCCGGCCACTACGCCTGCGATTTGTTTATCGGCTCGACCTTGCAAATCGATCTGGCCGGCAATAGCTCGACCGCCACACTCGATCGCATTACCGGCTTCGGCGGCGCACCGAATATGGGCGCCGACGCGCGCGGGCGGCGCCATGCCACCGCCGCCTGGCTCAAGGCCGGGCGCGAGGCGCAGACGGCATCCTCGACTCCGCGCGGACGCAAACTCGTCGTGCAGACGGTGGAAACCTACCGCCAACACATGCAACCGACATTTGTCGAGCGTCTCGATGCCTTGGATTTAATGGAAACGATGGGTCTCGATTTGCCGCCGATCATGATTTATGGCGACGATGTCACCCATGTCGTGACCGAAGAAGGCATCGCCAATCTGCTGCTCTGCCGCACCGCCGAAGAGCGGGAGCAAGCCCTGCGCGGGGTAGCCGGGTTTACTCCCGTCGGCATGGCGCGTTCGCACACAGCGGTGGAAAATCTGCGCGACCGCGGTATCATAAAACGTCCGGAAGACATTGGCATCGACAAACGCCAAGCCCGCCGCGATTTGCTCGCCGCACGTTCTATTAAGGATTTGGTACGCTGGTCGGATGGCTTATATCACCCACCGAAGCAATTCCGTAATTGGTAAAACAACACGCTGCGATCCCGCTTATGGGATTCAATATCGCTGGGAATAAGTACCGACTCTTACGAAAATGAACACTATGCTATTGACGTACCTGACCCTGTATCAGCGATCCTGTTCCGGATGGAACAAAAAAATCCACGCGCAAGGATTTGCCGTCGTATATAGCTCTCGCGATTAGTGAATGGAAGCCGAAAAGAAACCATTCTAAACCGCTCAAGAATCAGCAGGCAGCGCGGCATTAAGTTTGCTCGAGAGCGGCATCTCATACATCAACACTGGCAACGCACCCCCCTTATGATCCCGGGCTTCGGCGTTACCCAGGCGCATACTAAAACAAGGAAAAATAGATTCGTTGTCCTGTTATCCCCCTAATTAAATAGGTTTGCATTGTGTTTGCAATATGCTAATATGTCAATATGTATAGGACATTATACACGCGCGAGGCAACAAAAATGCTAACACGCGTGCCTGGCAACCTTGCTGCTAGGATTCAGTCTAAACTCGAACTATTAGCAAAAGATCCATTTGCGCCGAATAATAACGTAAAGGCACTGGTCGGATCGGACCGCTACCGCCTGAGACTAGGCGATTGGCGCGTGATTGATCAAATCAATGGCGATAAGTTGGAAGTTATCGTTTTAAAAATAGGCCCCAGAGGCGAGGTGTACCGATGAAACCCCAGATTATTGAAAAAAACGGCAAGCCCGAATACGCCGTGCTCCCATACGACGACTATGTTCGTCTCATCGAGGTCGCACAAGATGCGGCTGATGCCAAAGAAATTTTTGATACCAGCGATCTCGTGCCGAGTGAGATTGTTGATCGTCTGCTCGCTGGTGAAAATCCGATTCGCGTATGGCGCGAACACCGCGGGATGACGCAACAAGAACTCGCAGATGTTGCCGGTATTAGTAAGCCTTACCTGTCACAGATTGAGACTGGTGGGCGAGATGGGCATGCTGTTCTCAGCAAGATTGCTGAAGGCCTTAATCTCAGCGTCGATGAAATCATTCCACACAGCAAATAAAAAAGTCCGGCTTCTTCCAGCAACGCCGCGGCTGCCTTTTTCAGCTCGATGAGCCGCTCTGGCTCGTAGCTCGCTTTGGCCCTGGCGAGGAGAAATTCGCGAAATAACGGATGATACTCATACACCGGTTCGGCATGCGCGTGTTTGAGGGTGAAGTAGTTTTTGCGGTTTAACTCCGCCAATAACGGTCCCGCGCTTGAGGAATGGGTCAATTGCGCGACCATGTTCACGGTCATCTTCGGCAGAAAGGCGCTCGCGAGCAGGACCCTTTGCGCCTCTGCCTCCATCTTGGCGAAAATCTCGCCGGCGAAATAATCGAACAATACCTGGGGACTGCGGTCTTGGAATGAATGCGCCGCTAGGTGATCGATCTTGCCCTGCTCCAACAGGAGCACGAGACCTGCCACCCAACCGTAGGTCTTGTCGTACAGTTGTGCAAACGACGCGGGCGGTTGGCCCTTCAGCTTCCCGATCCCTTTGACTTCTTCCGGGGTTAATTGCAACTCCTGCCAGCCGATCAGGGTCATAGTTTCATTCGCCCGCAGGCGCGCCTGTTCGGCGGGCGGATCGGTGCGGCTTAACACCATGGCGGTAAAGCCCGCGGGCAGGGTTGCGACGCCCTCGCACAGAACCGCGTGCAGGGCGGCGTCGGTGGCGACGTCCTGGTAGTTGTCGAACACCAGCACGCAGGGTGGTTTGAGGCGTAATGCCAGCGCCTCGAAATAGCGGCGGGCGAACACCGGCAAGCCGGCCAGGTATTCCGGGGTTAAGTGGGGCAGCGGCGTGCGGTAACGCGGCGCGGCCTCTCTGGCGGCGAGGCCCAGATAATGAAAAAGGTGGCGGCATCGGCGTCGCCCGCGTCGATTTGGTACCACAAGCAGCGGCGCTTGCGCGCGTCGAGATAGCTGCTGACTAACGTGGTCTTGCCGGCCCCCGGCGGGCCGGTGACCCAGATCAAAGGGCGTTTGCAGCCTTGGTCGAGCTGGCGAAATAAGCGGGTGCGCGGGAGCACCCGCCTAGGATGCGGGCGGGTGATTTTGGCGGGAGCGGACGCTTTTTTTAGCGGTTTTGACTTGCCCACGCGTGGTCCCCCTACGGGCAGTTTTCGTAATTTTGTGATTGATCAGCCTGGTATTAGTATACTCTATATATTCACAACGAAAATTCAACCGCCAGGTTGTTTTGGAGCTAAAATCCGGTCGTGGGTGGAAAATCTGCGCGATCGCGGTATTATCAGATATTCGGCACATTCGGCATCGATAAACATCAAGCCAATCGCGATTTGCTTGCTGCCCGCTCTCTCAAGGATTGGTACGCTGGTTGGGAGGTTGTATACCCCACCCAACACTTTCGCATTGGTAAGACAAACGCTGATCATATTAAAGATTCCTCATAACAGGGAAATGAGATGGAACAACTCCAGTTTGAATTTAAAGGACGCACCACAAAACAGGCAACAAAACCTCCTCCGCCCACAAACCCTTGCATCCTGGTAGGGGTAGTCTCATCGGGCAACCTGGAAGTGATGATGGAAAAGGCCCCTCTCAGCGGGAATTGCAAAGTGGTTGTCAATACTTCCATTCAAGGCTATAGCACGATATGGCGCGCGGTATTGGACGATCTTTTTCAGCGCCACGTTTTGGCGGATGTATTGATTTCAATTAACGACGCCGGCGCCACCCCGGCGGTGGTCAGCCTGCGCCTGGATCAGGCGGTGGAAGAATTCTTGGCGGGCACGCCATGAGTCCCTCACTCGCCGCACACAGTTTTTACGAGGCGAATGCGCGCCAACGCGTAGCCGCTCTGCTCGACACGGGAAGCTTTCAAGAACTATTAGGCCCGCAGGAACGGGTAACCAGCCCGCATCTGCGTAAATTGGAATTGCCGGTGGCGTTCGACGATGGCGTCATTATCGGCACCGGACTGTTAGGCGGGAACAAGGTATTGATCGCTGCGCAAGAAGACGGCTTCATGGGCGGCAGTGTCGGCGAGGTGCATGGCGCTAAAATCACCGGCCTATTGCAACGGGCGCTTGCATCGAGGCCGCAGGGCGTGCTGTTGCTGTTGGATTCGGGCGGCGTACGCCTGCACGAAGCCAATGCCGGTTTAATTGCGGTCGCGCACATCTTGCGCGGCATATTGCAACTGCGCCATGCCGGCATCCCTTGCATTGCCTTGATCGGCGGAACCAACGGTTGCTTCGGCGGCATGGGCATCGTCGCGCGTTGCTGCGACACCGTCATCATGAGCGAAGAAGGACGTTTAGGCCTCTCCGGGCCGGAGGTGATTGAAACCGTCGCGGGCGTCGAGGAGTTCGACGCACGTGACCGCGCCCTCGTGTGGCGCACCGTCGGCGGCAAGCAGCGCTACTTGCTAGGCGAGGCGCAGCGGCTGGTGCCCGATGATATCGCGGCTTTTCGCGCCGCCGCGTTGGCGGCGCTTACGCTGTCATCATCGTTCGATCTCAGCGCCTTGGAAGCGGAACATGTAGTGCTGGAAAACCGTCTTGCGCGTTTTGGTGACTGTTCCGATACGCTTGAAATCTGGAACAGAATGGGACTGCCGGACGCGGAGCAATTACCGTTGCTCGATAACGAGGCGTTTCTTGCCGTCGCCACCACGATTCAATCTCGGCGAGGCGCATAATGCAATTAAACGAATTGTTGCGCGAGTTATTTTCCGATGACTACGAAATCAACTATCAGGGTGATGTGGTCGCGGGCACCGGCACGATTGATGAACAGCAGCTGGCCATCATCGGCACCACTGCACACGCCACAATCGGCATAGAAACCGCGCTGTTATTAGCGCAACACGTACTCACGGTGGTGCGTTCCCACCCAGGGCGCCCTATTTTACTGCTGGTGGATACCCAAGGACAGCGGTTGAGCCGGCGCGATGAATTACTCGGTGCGCATGGCTATCTGGCGCATCTCAGCAAATGCCTGGAAGTCGCACGCAAACAGGGCAATTACTTGGTCAGCCTGGTTTATGGTGAAGGCGTGAGCGGCGGCTTTCTATCGTTTGGCATGATGGCAGATGAAATCCATGCCTTACCGGACGCCCAGATCCGGGTAATGGGCCTGCCGGCCATGGCGCGCGTCATGAAGATTCCACTCGAGCGCCTCCAGGCGCTAAGCGCCAGTTCGCCGGTATTCGCCCCTGGTATAGAAAATTTCTTAAGATTGGGCGGAGTCGATAGCATCTGGCCACATCGGCTTTCTAACCACCTGCGTACCGCGCTAAAACGCGCGCAGGAACATGGTAAATATGAACAGGCGCGCACTGGCCGTCGCCAATTGGCGGATAACGTCATCAAGCGCGTGCGCGAAGATAGTGCATGATGCCCTCCTTCTCGTTTGATGGATGCCCTCCAACCAGCGCTTATCCAACCCGCCACTCGCTGGTCTGGATAGACCATTTACACTGGCGGCGGCATTTATTGGCAAAACTGCCGAGCGATCAGCTTGCCGCCGCTACTGCCTGGTTCCGATCAGGCCGGCCGGCGGTAGCGCGCCGGCGCCACGCCGCAGAACCGGCCGGCGTCAGCCTGGGCATTCCGTTATCCCCTGCAAACGGGCGCCGACGTATCGCCTTGACCCTCGCCGCCGGTGCCGTACGCGAAATACAACCGCCACCATTATTGGCCCGTGTGATTCCGGCCGCGCCGCATACCTGGCAGCCGGCGTTAAAACAATTGATGCACGCCGCGCAAACATTTGGGGTTTCTTTTAGAGTTTACGGTTCGCTCGCCTGGCAATATTTAACCGGTGAATGTTATGTCACAACAAACTCGGATGTGGATCTGTTATTTTATCCCGCCGACTACACCCAACTGCGCTCCGGTGTACAGTTATTACAAGATTGGGAACAGAGCAGTGGGTTACGCGCCGACGGCGAATGCATCTCTGCCTCCGGCACGGCAATAGCCTGGCGCGAAATATTCTGTGCCCGCGATAAGTTGCTGACCAAAGATATTTCTTCGGCGCAATTAAGGCCGCGCGCGGAA
>Ga0209701_10000463_pt1 | contig 23793 bp, 23 predicted proteins | sample CZO8metaG_4_FD_188356 | JGI IMG/M metagenome (GOLD analysis project Ga0209701, IMG submission 188356) | Vadose zone soil microbial communities from the Eel River Critical Zone Observatory, Northern California, USA - CZOApr15con2H3.8 metaG... | ecosystem: Environmental > Terrestrial > Soil >... | reverse complement strand
TCCTTTGGCTCGGTCAGGAATTCGGCTCCTCTGCTTCGCCACTGCTCGTACGAGGCCCTGATGTCGGCGACACGAATATTCAGGAAGCTGGAAACCTCATTGGGGTTCACAGGGGGACGAAGCGTCACAGTAGGTTTATCGTCCGTTGGGCCGCCACCGACGTTCACAATCAGCCAACTATTGGCAATCTGGATGATAGTGGGTTCGCCGCTGCGAACAACGGTGCCTCCGAGGATGCGCACATAAAACTCCGCTGAGCGGTTCACATCCGCGACGGTCAAGAAGTGTGTCAGCACAAAGCCTTCTTTGGGAGGCAAGTGATAGTCTTCTCTTTCGATCATAATCTCTTCTCCTTCTTGCTTGTTACTCTTGCGTTGATCCACGAACAGGGGTTAACAGCCGTGGCACGCTGCCGCCTCCCTGTTGTCTTGCTGATTCTACTCTCTGTTCCTCTCTTCTGACAAGCAAGAGAAGGCTGCTGCCAGGTCTGAGTGCCAACAGGTGTAGCGCATGTCTTGATCAAGTATGATGGGCGAGATACCACTATCGTGTCACAATCGAGGAACTCTTACAAGTCGTATTCCAGGTAAGCATCAAGCACGCTGGCTCTTCACCAGAGAACCCATGGATAACCATCTTATGCAAAACTGACACATTTCCTGTCGTCTTCTGAGCTGCTGTATACTGAGAGTGGTGTTGACATGAATTGTTCCATTGCTTAAACGTGGGTGGAGGGCACCAGCGCTGCTGCTTTTCTACCCCTCCGAGCAAGAGAGCCTCCCCATTCCAGGCCCCATTGTCTCGTCACTGCTTCTCTGCCCCGCTGCCATCCTTTTTCCTTCCCATCAGACGCATGCTCGACTTCTTCCTGGCTTCACGTGACCATCGTAGGGATCATTCTCAATGAGGGAGCAAGGTCAATTGAACGCTGTGAGGGAATCAGTTCATGGCCACACATCATATGAAAAACTCCCCACGAAGAGAAGACTACGCCAGTTCTCCAGGGGAACTCCCCTCAATACATTTGTCCTTGTAGGCTTGCCACCTGATGTCGTTCATGCCGAGCGCCCGTTTCAGCGTGGTGAGTTCAAGCGTGCTCAGGTCTTCTTCGGCGAGATAGCAGAGTCGCCCGATCGCCTGCTCTTTCACATGACGCTTTTCAATGGTGCTCGAGCAGCTCCTGCGTGAATGCCGCCTTCAGCTCTTCAAACGTTTTCATACCCTGTCCCCTCCGGAGCCGAAGCTGAGGAACAGCACAACGCCACTCCGTTGATCTCAGTCTCCTCTCTCGTTGCCGGGAGTCGGTACGGCTCTCGCGTTGCATCTATTCTACAGCAACTGAAAGAAGCACACCAGAAAAATACTCTGAGCACGTCGTGACCCCTGTGCAGCTCACGTTGGTGCCGCTACACCATTGAGATCGGAAAGCATTTCCGTTTGGCTTTCTTCTGAGAAGAAGATGTATGAGGAGATGTTATCACATGAGAGAGGGCCATTTGGTGATTGGAGATGCTATCTACGAAGGCACCAATCCCAGGACGCGGCGGCCACCGTAAGAACAAGCGATATCAGAACCAGGGGAGAGCCTATCATGCGCAACAAGCAAGATCTCAAGGTGAGGCAGCGCACATCAACCATATCGGTCGGTCCACGTTCTTCAGAAGCGCTTGAGCAGCAGGTGCGAGAGCATCCAGTCGTGCAAGAGGTGGTACGTCTCTTTGACGCGCGCATTGTCGCCATTGTGCGAGCCGGAGCAAGTGAGGGAGACGGAGGCCCGGCGGTAAAGCAGCAGGTGTTGTGCTTCTCTCCACAAGAGGGGTAAGGCAATATGCTCACCGCCCGACAGAGCGGCACAGGCTTCTTTTCAGGGAGATCCCCATACGACAAAACTGCTGCGAAATGAAGCGACCATCGGTTCCCCGAAAGCGTTCTTCACCAGAAGAAAGTGGTAATTTGGCTAAAGGGAGGGCGGTTTTTGGACCGAAGGGTGGGAAATCGGCGCGAAGGGTTGGAAAAGCAGACAGAGGCGCTTGCCAATCCGCTCCAGATCTGCGCTCCTGCTCACGACACCTGGAAATTGGCGAAAGGACCGAGGATGCCAGTGGATGTACAGTGCTACATTCTGTATCAGAGGCCTCATAGTTCTGATTGGGGACACTGAGATGTATCATGGTTGACGAAAGTCGGGCAGATGTCATGGTCAAAAAACGGTCGAGAATGAGATGCTCAGCGAGCGCTGGAATGCTCACCCGACACGCAAGCTACAACAGTGAAATGGGCGAACTTTCCGCGTGAGCAGACCTGGAGGCAAAAGCCTCGCGGTGAGACTCGGCTTTCACCCGTGTGACTGACAGTATTTCCGATTTTGCTTCATAGTTTTGGAAGAGGAGAGTAGCTACACTTGCAAATTGCAAGTAACATCTTGTTCACGGAGATGGGAGAACAACAAAATGAATTCGACGAAGGAAGACCATCTGAAAGTGCCTGGCGCCAGTCTCTATTACGAGATCCGGGGATCAGGGCCCGTGTTGCTCATGATCCCTGGCGGGCCTACGGATATAGAAAATGGTGGGCTTTTTGAGCACAGGATAGAGGCGGGTAGAAGACAGTAGACGAGGTAAACCGAGCCGTGGGTTCAAATCCCACCTCCTCCGCCCCCTTCTTTCATCCTTTCTTGCTGAAACTTTTCAACTAAATAGGTTGCATTGGAAAAAGCAGCAGAACGGGCGAACGCTTTGCATTCGCCCGTTCTGCTGCTTTTTCCAATGCAACATGAAGAACATGCAATTCAAACATGTGGGATGACTCATGTTACATAGCTCTGACCCTTAACAACAGACAGGCCAGAAAGTCCCCGTCTTTCCAGGCCGGGAGGTTTCAGAGATGGTAGACACTAATGCCCATTAGAGAAGAAATCACGGAGTTTGGTGACCTCCTGTTCTGACAACACGACAGGATTACCTAGCTGTTTAGCGATAGTATAGACTTTAGCACTATCCTCCAAAGCATGAGCAATTGAGAAGGCGAGAGGCAGATCCATACCTACAACCATTGCCCCATGGTTTCCCCAAATGACTGCGGAACCATCCTTGAGTGTGTTGGCAACAAGCTCTGCGAATTCTGACGTTCCGGATAGATGATAAGGGGCTATAGGTACTTCACGACCCAGATAAAGAGCCGAATCCGACAGAACCACGGGAATGGGCTGATAAATAACGCCAAAAGCTGTGGCGTAAGGTGAGTGGGTGTGCATCACACAGTGAATGTCCCGGCGGCAACGTAATACCAGCGTATGCACTGGTAGCTCAGTCGTAGGTCGTCTTTTCCCCTCGATTACGTTGCTGTTTTCATCTACCACCACAATATCCTCCGCCGTCAGCAAATGATAGTCAGTACCGCTTGGTGTTACGCAGATGAGCCCAGTCTCAAGATCACGGGCACTTAGATTGCCCTGGGTTGCTTGTACCAAATGACTATCATACATTTTCTTCGCATAACGAGCCAGTTCAGCACGTAAATGAGGCAATAGCATGTGTTGCTCCTTTATTTCATGAGGTAGGGCTAGTTACACGAATCTTAGTCTTACCTCCTATGCGGTCGGCGTCAAGGTCTCAGATGCGGAGATGGCCACCCTGCGGCTGGAGTGCGCCACCATCCACGGTGAATGGAACTACACTATTCTGGCCCACGCCGCTAAGGTGGAAATGGTTATTTACTGACAGATCCTTAGCAGGGCTTGCAATGAGGGTGCTTGCCACGAGGACTACGACCACTGCGCCAGCGCGAGTATCGTGCAATCGTCCAGCGTTCCATCCCAATAAGTCTCTAGGGCCTTGCTGAGGGCCGCAATGCTCTCGTGCAATTGACTCATGTGGTGCATGGTGACACGACCAAGCAACAGGTGATCTAAGCTTGGCCTTGAAGTTGTGATGTCTTGCAGCATGAGTTCAAACTCATGCTGTGTCTGCAGCAGAAAGTCCTCCCATTGTTCCGCTAACTGTTGCGCTTTATCCATGGTGAATATCGTCCAGGAATGCTTCAAGTTGAGAGATATGGATATCGCCGATGTGGAACACATAACAGGTCATGAGGAATTCTCCCAACGTCATCACTCCCAAGTGTGTCCTGGATATGCGGGTCAGGTCGGAGGAAGTGAGTTGGCTGATGAAAACCTTGTTGCCCTCATAGGCAACCTGCATCGCCCCCCTGAACGCTTTCATTGGGGCATGCTTCCACTCGGGAATCCAATAGCAATCTCCAAAAACGATGGGCACTTCTGGCCTCCCAGTCAGAAAGAAGGCACTATGGACGGGCACTCGCTGCCACGAGCCCACAATATGAGAGAGCACTTGACGAGTAGTCCACCCGCCAGCATCTGGACCGGCATCCAGCACCGGTTCGAGCTGTTCTAGAACAAGTGCTAATCGTGCCCATGTCTGATCTATCACAACCATCATCGCCTCAATCGTAATCGTTTCTATTCTGCGCTTCAATGTGAAGACCTCCTGTGTTCTTGATACAATACTGCCGGTCCTGCTCTTGCCTAGAAACAGATACGTTTACTCAAGCATACTTGATCCCTGGTCAAAAGAATAGGCTTTTCAATCAGCGTTGTACTTTCCCTATGCATACTATACTCGAATTCATCACCTGAAGTCTTCTCTCAGGTTGCTTGAAAGCAATCTGAGAGAAGAAGGAAGATAGATAACCCAATGCGCATATTTTTTTGCCGCCCGCTTCGCGGTGAGGATTCAGAAAAACATGCACATGGCATCAGTAATGTAGATGTGAATAGGGCCATCGCAAAGGGTGTAGTAAGCTCTGTAGTTCACCCCTTACGGCTTGTTGTCTATATCAAACGAGAAAGGCAGCGGCGATAAAGCGCTATCTTTTTCGGAACTATCGCTGTATCTGAGGATATAATACGTCACTCCTCGGGGAAGTTTGATCAGATGAGCATAATCTTTCAGCAGTTTGAAAAACCTCAGGTCTTTTACGTTCTTCTTCAGCGCTAGATATTGGCGCTGGCGTATCTTTTCTGGCGAAATATGCAGCACATGACTTACTTCGTTAAGCGTGTAACATTTCCCATCTTCTAAACCCATACGAAGCGAAAGAATACGCGCATCTTGCTCATCAAGGAGGTCTGCGACTACCTGTGTTCTCATCATCACACTTAGCTGCTTTCTCAGATCCTTCACAAGAACGTCATCAGAGAAAGATTCTTCGGGCAGATCTCCCTTTTTCGTACTGCTAGGCCTACTCTCTTCCATGGGCTTTTTCCATATGGTGCTGCATCGAGGCTTCTGGCTCGCTCCTTGCTACATTCCCACTACGATTCCATATCCGATTATTCTCTCCAGACGTAACTGTTGAGCAAGGGGACGCAGTCCTCCTGCCAGGCACCCTGTCCGGGAACAGGTAATAGAGGTGACTCCAGGTCACTTCTCCCTTCTCCCTCGCCGCAGACGGCATGAATTGGGTACCTGAAGAGGTACTTCCAGACACTCAGGTTGATCCATGATCAAATGGTACCATGGACCATATACAATATATCAATCTTCTTTTACGCGCTTCTTACAGCTTGCTCGATTTTGTGAATTGCTTTTCATGACTGAAAATCGATAACCTTGATGTACTGTTGCTCATCTATGTACGCTATAAAAAGGTACAATGGTTGTTCGCTGAAGAGGCCGGATACTTCCCGCGCACAATTTGGCACAGCACCTAGTTCTTCTATAGCCTTTTGCCATGTCTTGAAGCGGTGCCATTGTCCTCTTGTCAGTTCATCTTCAGGCTCGGGCTTCTTCTTTTCCATGCTTGTTTCTCTCCTAAGCTAGTACTTAACCACCATCAATTTGATAGATAAAAATGAGTCGGGATCGTGCAAAGACGCATGAGCTTTTCACTACACCTGGAGCAATTGCTGACCCGTTTAAAGCGTAAACCATTCACCGTCTTTTCTGCGTTTGTTCCGCTATTGGTAGTACCATTTCTGCGAATTGGCATCATGGAAGCGCCATCCTTTCAGGCCAGCCTTGATTGAGGCACCAGACCATGATAGAACTCTCTGGCTGATAGAACGCACGATGAGACGATGAAATAGACGTTTAAGTGAAAATGAATAAAAGAGGCAAGGTATGAGAAGCCATGTGGAGAGGAAGTAAGTTATAGTATCGATGTGAGAAGCAGATGCGAATCATAGGGAGTCGCAAAGTAGGGAGACGGCTGGAACCACGTGTCCCAAACACTAGATGCACAACCTGGAAGTGTCAAGGTAGTTACATGGGAAATGCCTGTCCGAGCTTTAGCAAGCGTTGCGGATTCTGTAGATACGAGCTATCTTGATCATGTAACGCCTGAAGATACGCTGGTGGCTCTAGATGACCCCCTATATTCATACTGCTTGTTGTATGTTGCCAAACGAATGTCATCGACAAAAGAGAGTTCTCGAACATGCAGAGAGGCAGTACTCTTACCGAAAGTACCTGTGAGCGGGGCAAGAAGAGGCTATTTTGCTCCATTCATCTTGCCGACTGACGACCGTTCAGACTCTCACAAGGAGGAAAAATGCTTAGCCAGAAACAGTCTACCAAAACTCTCGTTTCCAGCCCGAAGACCCTTTCTGACCTTCATCTCTTTACTCTGCCAGAGGGAGGTGTGGACCGCCTGAACTTTATCACCTGGGATACCATTGAAGTGAAGGGGTTTGGCGAGGAAACCATCGAATTCCACGGGTATTACGCCATTGAGCGAGCTAATCCCAGCTCTGCTGACTGGGCGGAAGCTTCTATCGACATCACGATGCGTGAACTTTCGGTCGAAGGTGTCAGCCAGAATTTCGGGCGAATTCGTGCATCAGTGAACGACGCGATTGGCCTGCCGTCTGGTGGCCAGGTGAGACCTGGTACCACTTATCCAGATGTCGTGGATTCTCCGAAACTCTGCCAGATGTATGGATATATGAAGTTCGATCTCCCCGACCTGGGTATGACGGTCTTCAATAAGGAGGCCATCGCCTTAGAGCACAATATTACCCATGTCCCACCTATTGGTCAGGGCGGCGGCACACGCGGGCGCGTCGAAGTGAACCTCTATAGGGTAGACGATCCCGACGGTGATCCAGTTGCTGTCCTGAGACAGGTGAAGACCCACATCGGTGCCTGGTTAGAGGACAACTAGCCACCGATACCATATCGATTGTTGTGTAATGATGTGCAACGAGAAGGCGTTGAATCCAGTCCAGCCCTAGCTTCCGGGCTTCTCTGCTACGCACCATTACACAACATTTGGTATGGCGTCCATACAAATCCGCTTCCTTTAATAGCATACAAAGTGAGCCTTTTACGAGAGTGTGTGTTGCAAACGCTGCTCTCGCTTCGCCAGCAATGCCTGGCTGACCTTGCGTCACAGCAAAGGAAGCCAGGCAAGTAGCAGTATCTGATTGAGAGAACCTGGCTTCTATAAGGAAATTCCATATGGCGCAGCAATCAGCAACAATCAAAGTATTATGCCGGGCAGATACGCTTCAGGACACAGCGAATATGCTCCATTGGGCAATTGGGCATCGTGTCGAAGTCGCGGACATAGCGCATGACAACAAAATAGGCTGTTTATTCATTTTTACAGATGTTGAATACTATGAGAACGATACAACGCTCCTTGAGCGTCTAGGCTTCGACATGATTGGGAAAATTAGAGGGGTCGTCTCGTGGGAAGTCCTCACGCAAGACGAGGAGGAAGGAAAAACGAGTAGAACCCCTGCCTCTCAGAAAGGTGAGCACCTGGAAGCCGAGTTGATGCGTACGTTGTGTACATTGCCGATTACGATCTCGATTATGCCTCGTATGGAGGGGAAATACGCATGGAAGTGTTTAGAGGGGAGTGGTCAAGAAGATACTTTTATCGCGGCACTCGAGCAGGCTCTTACTCATCTGACGCGTGTATTCAAGTTCATTCGCGGTGAATTGATGGGTTAGGTGCGAAATGGTATGACGAGCTACTGGCTCTTTCAATAGATGAAGCATCTACCCAGGCAGAAAAGCACTACAGCCGCACTATATGCTCACCTTCGGCAGGGCTTTCCCCTATACTTCAATGCTTCCGGTTAAATTGACGATGCAGAAGTAGTTCAAAGGAGAGTACTAGTAGGAAGGAACTGAAGCGCCATGCAGGTAGCCACCCTTACATCGAGCACATCCATTGATATCAATGACAGCTTGGTGATCCAATGTCGCACCGTCTATGGGCGAGGAACGGTTGTGACTATCGCTCGTTTTGAAGATGGAATATTCCTTTTAGAGGAGCATTCGCACGACCAATCTACCATCATTCCACTGGTGTCTCCAGAGGCAAGAGAGCGGTTACAACGATTCATGCAACGCCGCCAGGCACACTAGGGATTGTTCAAGGAGCTTCTCACAGAGACTTTGTCAAGTTAACCCCGTGGCTATTGCAGGCTACAGGATAATAAGCACATGAAAGCATCTCCCCCTCGACAAACGCCATCGCTTTCCACCCGAGGTCATGAGCCAGCATGTTCTACCCCACCTTCTTTGTTAAGAATGGTTCCAGGTTGTGCTCTCCGTTGTTCGCTGAGAAGAAAGCGTGTTCAGCACAGCAGGAACGCAAGGGGCGCATAATAGTGGCATATGCAATAAGCTCCTCCGCCAGGCGTACGACCCGTTCCTGTAAAGCCTCATTTGTGAGATGGTATCGCCCTTGAGCAAAGGTAAAATCTGAGGGAAGCGCGATCACCTGGGTAGGAATGGCGATAGCGAGAAGGCCGCGTGCGACAATACGCAGGTGATCACATGGCTGACTTCCGGTACGGTCACTATTTCCACAGCTCATTAAGGCAACAGGTTTGTTGCGGAATTGCTGGATTGAAAGACTATCAAGGGCGTTTTTTAGAACACCCGAAAATGAGTTATGATAGACTGGTGATCCCCACACAAAAGCATCTGCCTGGTCAGCAAGTCGTGCAAGCCTCCTTACTGCTTCAGATGCATTAGTATATGGGTCAGGATAGTAACGTGAATCAAAGAGGGGCAAGGGGTCATCAAAGAGATCCCAGATATGCGTCGTTGCTCCTAAGGTTTGCAAGATGTTTGCGAGCACATCCACGTTGGCCAGGGTGCGCGAGGGGTATTCTGCGCTCCCGGCAACTAAAACTATCTGAAGCGGTGTCGTAGACATTAGCTTTCCTTTCTGGGAAGACAGCGAGATCCTTCTCTCTTCAGCGTGCTTCTGCGATCACGCTTACATGTTGAAGGAAGCGCGACATTAGCAGCCAGGGGAAGGCAACTACTATGGGCGGGTCCGCCCAACTGGTTGGGATAAGCGACATGTCTATGGACTCTTTTGCCCGGCCATTCTGTACCGTTACAGGAGGCCTTCCTAGACCTCCATGCAAACTGGTTCCATGCGCGAGGACAGTTAAAAAGTCTTGAGATTGATCTATCGCTGTGGCAAAGAGATAATACTGACCATCTGGTACTGGCGGAATACGATATTGTCCAGGAGCCATCAGGATCGTACACCCAACAGGTTGTCCTTGTGGGAGAGGATCTGAGAACATCCCCACAAAAATGAGACCATCGAAGGGAAATGAGGCACATATGTAACCAGTAATACATGCTCCAGGGTGAGTATTTTGACAGAGCTGTATACGATCCAAATGGCCACGCAGGTCCTGAGGGCATGAGTGCATGATTTCCTCTTGAGCCAGCAGACGAAAACGGCTTGGTGGAAGGCCGACAAAAAGGCCGAAGCGGGAGGTGAAGGTGCCCAGGCTCGTGTAGCCTACGTCAAAACAGATATCAGTCACGCTGCGCTGCGTCGTCAGCAATAACTTTTTGGCCTCCTCCATGCGAAGAGCGGCAAGAAAGACACTGGGAGGAATGCCTATCATGCTCCGGAATACACGGTTGAAGTGGAAAGGGCTCAATTGTGCTTCGTCAGCTATCTCTGGCAGTGTCAGCGGGTCCATAAAGCGCTCGCGCATCGTCAAGATCGCTCGCTCGATCGCACGATATCGTAAGGCCACAGTACTACTCCGGCGGCATCCGCTGTCTAATAAGACAGGCTTCGGCTCCAGGTCTATCTTTGCCATATCAAGTTCAGTGTCAAGTTTTATCATCGTATTCGTGCTCCTCTGTTCAACTATTTTCACTCCGGTGTGTGTATCCAGAGGCATTTAAACTACTCCTGTTGGATCAAAACTGCTTCATTCGAGGCTTTCTCAAGCGTCCTGCGGGAGGCCATCCGCGCAGCCACTATCGGAGCAAACAAACGGCACAACGGCACCAAGGCTGAAACAAAAAGTAAGGCAATGAAGGGAGAGTTCTGAATATTCATCAGGCGCAGAATGCCATCGACCAGGGCTATCGCCAGACCAAAGACGATTCGTATGCGTCTCGTCTCTGGCGTTGTCTTAGGATCGGTGAGCATACTCAGGGAGAAAATCTGGAAGGCTGCCCCTAGTACTGGCCCATAGACGAAGGCAAAGCCATTGTGTGCAATCAATTGTTCTACGAAAGCCATAATACAGAAGCCACCAACAAAACTGAGGACAAGATCCCAGCGCGAAACACGGAACGACGTGAAACCACCAATGACAAATACAACCATCACAATCAGCATCGAGCCGCTCCACTGAGCTGCGAGGGTGGTCACTGTTGCTGGGGTAAGGATGAGCAATACTGTTAAACCAAAATTGGAGGGGTTGAAGACATTACGCCCTTGAAAGCGAATGAATGCTTTGGCACCTATGGCAAGAGCCGGTGCCACAATATAGGGCCAGAGGGGAACAGCTTCCACGAGTAATCCCAGGCTCATACCCGTAATCAACCCGCTCAAGGGAAGGATAATCTGACGATTCTTCCAGTAGCTGACGATCGTGTCAAGCGTGCAGGCAACCATGATAGAGCTAATAATTTGAATCCACTGATGGTCAAACTCCAGGAGCGTTTGCCCAACGACTGTATATGTTGCCAGAACACATGCCATGAATAGACGCGGATCCTTGAGGCTTGGACCGATAATAGTGATTCGCTTAATCTTCCAGACCATGGTTGTTACCTCCCGCTCTTCCAAAAAATGGTGAGATCTGTATCAACATACACACCGAGACCGCGCAGCGAGTTGTTCTCTTCATTGACGAGCTGATCCTGGGGAATGCCGAGTCGGCTATCCAGGATGGATGCGCCAGGTGCAACGGTTTCGCCGTTTAACCAGACATTGCGCGCTGTGTCGATTTGACCATCTTTGGCAAAGACATCACCTAGCGCAGCGTAGGCCTGGGGAGTAAAGGCACGACTGATTGACTCAAGAGGCTGTGTTAGTGCGACAGCATACTGAAGGTCGACCTGAGCTTTTGGGAGGTGCCCCATCAAACTTGGCCAGTAGAGGTGGTTCAGTCCCCTGGCATAGTGAGCAATAATGTTGTAAGGATGTTGTGCCAACACGTCGTCCAGAATACTGATCGAGTGAGAAGAATTCTGTGCCTGGCAGACCAGCCCATCGGGTGGCTTTGGGCAGGCACGCATTTCATCAACATAGACCAGCGCCAGGCTGATAACAGTATTAGGCGTCTTGAAGAGTTGTGCCTGATGGGAAAAAAAAGTTTCTTCTTCTGTATAACGTCCATGATCCCGTAGAGCGAGGCGGTAATCATTGGTATAGCGCAGGTTATCAGGCTCGGCCTGAGCCGCTGCTTGCATGTATGCGAGTCCGCGATCGAGCTGCCCTTGACGAATGAGGGCCTGCCCGGCAGCATCTTCCAGCAGAGCCAGGGCCACATTCGCCCGGGGAGACTGAGACAAATTCGGATTGCTCAGTGGATCAGCGGGAAAAGGACGCTGGTAGTCCTGCCAGTTGGCCAGCCCCAGATCAGCAATACCCAGATGCGCTGGTAGAGCTGGTAGTGAAAGGGGCTGCACACGGGGATGGAAAACCAGGTATCCTCCTGCAGCCGCGACAAACAGGACCAGCACCGACAAAACGATCACCATCGCTCTACGCCGGTGGGTGCGGCGCGGGGAGCGGCCTGGAAGTGGAAGGGCTTGTCTCTCTTCGACTTGCCCCTTGATAGTGAGTTTCATGCATTTACCTCTCCTTCTCTTAGTATGTGATATCTGTCTGTTGGCAATCCTTTTGCGTATTCCACCCGTCCATCCGGCCAACGAATCTCGATAGTGTCGATAGATTTGAGAGCACCCAGGCCAAAGACCAGGCGGCGATCCGATTGTGAAGCAAAGCCACTGCCGGGGTCCACCCACTTCACCCGGCGATGTCCGCCAGCAGTAACCGTGACTCTCGCTCCGATGGCATCGCGGTTGGAACGACCAGTCCCGATCAGTCGTAAACCCAACCAGTGATTGCGTTGTTGGGGATAATTTTTGTACAAGAGAAATGGGGCACCTTGATTGGCGACAAAGAGTTCCGGGAACCCATCATTATCGTAGTCCGCAATACAGAGCCCGCGTCCATCGTACAGATCAGTCATACCAGCCTCTTCTGCGATGTCTACATAGTGGTCTCCCTGCTTCGCAAAAAGGCGAGAGTGCTCGTAGCCAGAGATGCTGTCATTGCCAATGGGTGGCCAGTTGCGGGAGTCATCAATGACAATGCCTGGCGTGGTTGCCATCGTCCCAAGTTGAAACCAGTAGTCACCAGAGCCGGCAGAGACAAAGCCATTGAGCGCCACGATCTCCATTACGCCGTCGTTGTCCAGGTCGACAAACTTTCCCCCCCAGCCCCAGCCGCCTTGATCCACCCAGAGAGTCGGCGCGATATCTGTAAAGGTCCCATCGCGGTTGTTGTGCCACAAGAAATTACCTTCAACAAGATATCCCGGCTTAGTGATATTGGCGACATAGATATCTGGATAGCCATCGCCATCCAGGTCAGCGAAGTCCACGTTCATGCCTTTGCGTGTATCAATAGGAAGGGCATGGGTGGTCACATTGGTAAACGTGCTGTCACCGTTGTTTTTATAGATCATGTCCTGGCCAAAGTCGTTCGCCAGGTAAAGGTCCATATGTCCCGTGTTGAAGAGATCGCAGGCACCGACATCCAGCGTCCAGCCCCTGTCATCCACCCCCAACTGCGGAGCCACATTCGTGAAGGTTCCATCGCCATTGTTGCGGTAGAGCACATTGGGACCTGCATTGCGCGCATGCTCAAAGTCGTCGTGCATAATGTGCGTAGTATGCAGATGCCAGAGATCGTTCTCCGGTCGAAAGTAGTTGCCTATATAGAGGTCGAGCAGGCCATCTTCATTGTAGTCGAACCAGATAGCAGCATTGCCATTCCCCCGGTAGCCTGTTCCCGATGAACCTGTTATATCGGTAAAGGTGCCATCACGATTGTTGCGAAAGAGCTGGTTGGGGGCGCTCCATTTCACCACATACAGGTCAGGCCATCCATCATTATCGAAATCACCCCAGACGGCATCCATCACCCCGCCTTCTCTGTTGAGATCCGCGACGCCAGCCTGGGCAGCGACATCGGTGAAGGTGCCATCGCCGTTATTGCGGAAGAGGTGGCAGGCTGTATTGTGTCCTGACGAAGAGACGAACACATCGATGAACCCATCGTTGTTATAGTCCGCTGCTGAGACGGCTGCGCCTACCGAGGCCATCCAGGGCATGATGTTATCCAGCTTGTGATCCAGCAATACCTTCTGATGTGTCACGGCGACACCGGCCTGGTGGGAAATATCACGCAAGCGGAACGACGGCAATCCGGTGCTCTTTTGCTGCAGACTGATCAATTTGCCAAGCCAATCGCTGCGGCTAGCCAGGCCTAATGCCCCAACGGCGACAAGGCCAAGACCCGCCTGGGCCGTGTATTTGAGCATTTGACGTCGGCTCGTCGGCTTGTGCTCGTTCTCCATGACAATTCATCCTTTCTATAGCAATTTGTATTCACTCAAAAAGCTTCCCTGCTTCACGAATGCACTAGTAATTACCCAGGTGAAGTGCCGAGTTGATCAAGGCTCCATATACTGGCGTAGAGCCTCTCGCAGAGGGCCCGGGACAGGAGTCGGCACCAACTTTTCACCATCCCTGCGCATACAGGCAACCTGTTGCTCACCCCGCGCAATCAGCTCCTCAGACGTTGCATTTTTACGCCAGTATTCAAAGAGGAGCGTGATACGATTCTGGGTTAAGGCCCCCAGACGCATACGCACAATCACACAGTCAAATGCCAGGAGTTCCGCCGCATATTCGCATGAACAGCGTGTCGTAGCGAGCGCAAGTCCTTGCTCAAGTTCCGTAAGAACTTCAGGAGCGTGATCCCGCAAAAACATTTCCCGGCAACGACCTTGCCATCGGAGATGATTCACATAGTACACATTCCCGACCAGGTTAGTTTCTTCAAAGCCTACAATGTGTTGATATTCATAGACGCGCATCTTTGCCTCCATTCCTGTATTTCTGTGAGCGTCCGAGCTTTCCCAAAGAAAGCTACCCGCGGAGCAATGCTTTACGGCTTAATGGCCTGCTCGACCTTTGTGCTATGCTCAACTCCTGAGCAGATGGTGACGACGACCTGCTCCTCCTTATCATCTAAAGAGATGATAAATGTGGCAATGGCAAAAGCTCCGGCTCTCAGGAGTATCCAACCGTCTTCTTTCGTTGCCTCGAACGTCAGAGGCGCATTGACCATTGCTCCCACTTTTTTCAGGCATTCGCTTGCTCCCCAGATGCGCGCTGCCGATGTATGCAACTCCTCACCTGCTTGAGAAGCAATAAATGATGCCAGTCGATACCGTTCCAGGCCCAGCAGGTCTTGCCATAACAATACAGGCCGACTGGTGACAGACTCCAGATCGCACCCAACTGGTTGGGGGCTGACAGTTGCCAGCGTGAGACGCCCATGATGGGACGCTGACAGGACAGGGGAGTGCCCATTCATCACAGCAGGCTTTCCATTCGGCCGCCTTTGTACCGGTACAGCTGAGCCTAACAGGGAGTGGAACGCCTGGTCACTTCTAGCATGGTTTTCAAGGTCAGCATGGCTCTGTATTACAAGTTGTATAGAAGCCTCTGGGAAGAACTCGCTGAGCTTGCGTTCCATATATGGACCCAGCAGAGCTACCTTCCAGGATTCTCCTGGGTGGAGCGTTTCTACTTGCCGGAGTTGTAGACCTCTCCATTGTTCCTCTACATCCCCGTGCGCTGTCCGCACTTCCACATCGTAGATAAAGACATCTCCAAGCCGTAGCCTTTCCCTGGCGTAGACAAAGCGTGTTTGTTCAGAATGAAGATGACCAGGCGCGAATCTGATCTCCTCGATTGCAACAGGTAAAAGCCTTGCATGAGGAATGCAGGCCTGTATACAGTGGATGACTGCATCCCGCGAGGTAAAACCGCCAAGAGTGAGTTCAGAAGGCAGGTAGTGAGCGAATAAACCCTCTCCCGAATGAGGAGCGATCTCTGCAACACATTCAGTTGCTCGTAAATGATAGTAGCTGCGTACACGCTGAAAATGTCCCTGGTGGAAGAGGATACTTCCATACAGATCATGAATAGGATCCAGATCAATCTTGCGGCTCTGTTCTACTACTGGCTCAGGGAAGTGTGCGAGATACGCTCGTTTCTCTAGAGGCTGGTCATTAAAATGACAGGTTGCGCGAAAGTGATCTACTTGAAAAGCTGTCTCTTCACTGCGCAAAACGACATCGACTTTTCCTGACTCGTGGGCAAGTGCGGCTATACGCATCTTCAGAGGGGCCTTTTCTGGCACAACGATGGGGCGTTCCAGTTGTACATTTTCAAAGTGAGGACGATGATCTCGCTCGGTCACTGCCATAGCGATCTGGGCCATCGCCTCAAGTCCCACAACAGCAGGCAACAGTCGCTCACCTCGGAACTTGTGGTCCTCCAGGTAGAGGTCCGTCACGGTCGAAAGCTCCACATCGGTAACCAGTTCGATCCCTGGGTAGTATATCCGTGGCTGCTCCAGGAAACGTAGAAATGGCAGATCGGGGGTGGTCAACTGGAGTATAGGAGATGTGCCAAATCGACTCGCTACCACAAAACGCACACCTGGCAAGCGGTGATCAAGCAGGCGATGGAAGCAGGCGACGCCTTTATCTAGCGGAATAGGCATAATGCCCTCTCTCATCAGGGCATCTATTCTCCCAAGGCGTTCTCCCATACCAATACTGGACCAGACAGACCACTCAAGGCAGAGGCAGCGGCAGGTAGGATGCTCTGCCTGGAACTCTTCGGTGAGGTGAGCAAGCCAGTCATTCGCCAGAGCATAATCAGCCTCTCCTCGCATGCCTGTGCGCGCAATCACGGATCCAAAAGTCACAAGGAGGCGCATCCTTTCTGGATTGACCGCAGACAGAACGTGTTTCAGCCCTTGAACCTTCGGAGCTAATGTATGAACCACATCTGTATCCTCCAGCACACTGATGAGTTTGGGAGTATTTGTACCGGCGCCATGCAAGAGAGCGGTGATGGGACCCAGAGCCATCTCTATCTCGCGAACGGCCTCTCGCACTGCATCAGCTTCTGTGACATCTGCGCTCATGTAGCGGAAGTCGACACCGGCAGCCGCGAACCTGCTCAGGTTTTCCGCGAGCACACTATCGTCAGATAGTTGCGAACGACCTAGTAGAGCAAGCCGCACACCTGTTTCGCGAGCGAGGGATAAGGCACATTCAGCGGCAATGCCTTTTCCTCCTCCTGTCACGAGGAGCACATCACCAGGGCCAAGAGGCAATGGAGCATACGTTTCGGTCGAGAGTGGTAATAATTGGAGGGTGGGAATGCTGCGCTTTCCGTTCACATCGTAAACGGCCTCAGTATAGCCTCTCGCAGCCTGTATTTCCGCGAGCACCCAATCAACAGCCTGAGGATGTTCAGGAGGAACATCTACCACGCAGACAGCCTGCTTCGGTGCCTCTAGATAAAGCGTGCGAGCTATCCCGGCTCCCCCGCCACCATGCTGGACAAGGACAAAGTGACAGGCACTCTCCCTGCTCAGCAACTCATGCGCCCCTTGCAAGAGGAGCGGCAGGTGCCGTTCGTCTGGCTGAGGAGGAAGGCAAACGAGTACTCCTTCACCTTCCAGGAGCGCACATGCCTTCTTCAAATCCTCCGCAAAGGGATATTCTGACGGAGCCAGGACTTTCCAGGCAGATTGACTAGGAAGGCGCGATTGACTGCGAACGAGAGGTTTTTCAACGTACTCTACCTGGAAAACACGTATCCACGAGTCTACACCAGAAGGGGACCTCATGTGCTCTTCCAGTTCAATCGTTCCGCCTGACTGTTTCAACTCTTCCAGGGCCTGCGCGATCTCGGCTGTTGTAGCATCGGCATATTCCGTAGGTGCGACCGGTGGAAGTATACCTACTACACGTGCAGCCTCAGAAACGATCTGACCGACCGTAATCGAGTTTAAGTGCAAATCACTGAGCATGCGACTGCTATCACTCACAGCCTCGGCAGGTAGCTCTGCCCGGTTTGCCACTAACTGCCGGACGAGGTCTATAATCGATGAGGTATCCTTTTGAAGTGGAAGAGCCGTGCTTTCCTGAGCATGTGTCCTCTCCTGCGGGGCGGGTGCCTCCTCTGCCTGATCCTGAGAGAAGGCCACTTCCGCACTAGAAAGAGGTGCCTGTTCGCAGGGATTGGCAAAGAAACGACGCTGCCAGTTCAGATCAAAGGGACGACTGAAACGGTTTGCACACAAAAAGTCGTAATTGAGTGAGACCCCCAGAGCAAAGGCAGCGCCTGTGGCATGTAAAAGCCCTTTCAATGACGTCCCGCCGGCATCTAATGCGATGGCAGGAACACGCACGCATTCAGCTGCCAGGCCACTCAGGATCTTGCCAGGTCCAACCTCAATCAAGAGATCTGTTTTGGCTGAGGCGTAATTCACGGCGGCAACAAACTGGACAGGAGAGGTGATCTGCTCGCAAAGCAGTGCTTTCAAATCCTCATATGACTCTATCGGTGATCCTGTCACCGTAGAAATCACCGTACGTTGGAGTGGCTGAAACACTTCATCCGCAAGACGCTCTGCAAAAGGTTGGACAGCATCAGCCACCAGAGGGGAGTGGAAAGCGTGCGATACCTTGAGATAGGTGACATGCAACTGCTTCGATTGAGCATGTGTGACGACTGATGCTATGGCCGCGGCATCTCCAGAAACGACGGTCTGGCGCGGTGCATTAATACCTGCAATGACCGCATCTTTTCCATCAATGAGTTCCTCCACCACTTCCTTTGGAGCCATAATGCTGACCATCGTACCAGTGGGGTTGCCTAAAGTACTCATCGTCTCGCCACGAACCTTCGCGAGACGCAGCAGGCTCTTTTCATCAAAGGCCCCAGCCCAGTGTAAAGCAGTCAGTTCTCCCAGGCTATGCCCGATTCCAACGCATGCAGTAATCCCCAGTTCCTGTAAGACATGCAGGGCGGCAAGGGATGCTGTGACGATAGCAGGCTGGGCCACTTTCGTATCCTTCCCATCATTTGCAACTGGAAGGTTCGCCTTTGAATAGAGGTCATCTACGAATGTAAAGCGACGGCGGAAGAGGCCTCCTTGCAAATATACGGGCGAGCTTTGTCCAGAAAAGAGAAAGCCAATACGTGGAGAGGCATTGCCCTGGCTGATATAGACTCCTCCATTGGCGTCGATGGATGCGGTGACTCCACTCGCAAGCAATGCTTTCAGATGCTCTAATCGGCGCGTAAGCTCTACGGGGCCTGACGCAACGACAGCAGCCCGCAAAGGTCCACTTTGGAGCGTTCGAGTGAGATGAAGAGCTAAGTCAGTTACCTCAGCCCGGGAAAGTCGCGGCGCAAATGTGAGAAGATGAGCCACTTGTTGTTGTACGTCGGCTGCATCTTGACCAGAGAACAGGATGAGTTCAGCATCTTGTCCTGAAGAGAGCAAGCTGCGCTCTCGCCCGGTCAAGATGGTACGCCTCTTACTACTGACTCCCTCTAGCACGAGATGTGTATTAATGCCTCCAAAGCCCATGGCGCTTACCCCCGCACGCATTGGAAGATCAGATGGCCAGAGAGCACCTGCCTCTCGTACCATGAGAGCAGGATTTTGACCGCTAAGCTCTGGGTGCGGATCCGTCGTTCCGGTCGTAGGAGGGATTACTTGAGTGAAAAGAGCCATCGTTGCTTTGATAAGCCCCGCCACACCAGCGGCTGCTTTGGTGTGACCAATATTTGCCTTGATAGAGCCGATGGTCGCTGGGCAGGCATGAGCGCTGGCTTGCCGACGCGCCCGTGAAAGTGTCCGCAGTTCGGTGGCGTCCCCTACGGCTGTACCTGTGCCGTGTCCTTCAAAGTAGGCCACAGATTCGATCCCCATGTCGGCTTTATGATAAGCACGAGTGAGCGAGAGGAGCTGACCTTCGACTTCTGGACGCGTAATTCCCCCACTCCCATCTGATGAAATACCCCAACCTCGGACAAGCGCATAAATGCGGCGCTGTTGCGCGAGTGCATCCTCAGAGCGCATCAAGACGACGAAGCCACATCCCTCACCTGGGATAAAGCCATTTGAACGCACATCATATACACGCATAGTTTCAGCAGCCAGTGCCGCTGTTTTTGCAAATCCCACGAGTTCAAATGGATCTAAGCTCAGATCTACTCCCCCAGCTAAAGCCAGGTCAATATCTCCGGCAGCAAGGGCCGAACAGGCGGTAGCAATAGCTAAGAGAGAGGATGCACATGCGCCATCGACGGTATACCCTCCACCTTTGAGGTTAAAGTAATTGCAAATGCGGCCGGCAATCGTATTCGAGAGTCCACCCGCCAGTGTCTCTTCTCCTATCGGAGCAAAAGGCTCTTTATACGTCGTTTCAAGCCTCTTGAGAAATGCCTGGCGTTGCTCTACCGTCCATCCCTCTTGCTGCAACGCGGCCTCGACCACTCGACGTACATAGGGCCAGCGGAGCCGCAATCCATTTGCTCGAGAAAATTCCCCGGTCAGTGTGTTTCCTACTATGACGCCCGTCGCGCTGGATGGCAGATCCCCAGGAGTCACGAAACCCGCGTCGATGAGGGCCTGCGAGGCGATATCCAGCGCCAGCCAATGGGCGAGATCGCTGGCGCGATACGAGCTTCCTGATATGCGGAAACGCACGCGATCAAACTCGTAATTCTCTATGAAGGCCCCTTGTGATGCATAGGTCGTGTCAGGCGAGGCTTTATCCTGGCAAAAATAATCTTCTATACGCAAGCGCTGCGGAGGGAAACGCCTGAAGGCTTGCCGCTGAGCAAGTACATTTTCCCAGAGCTCTTGAGGCGAGCGAGCGTCGGGGTATCGACATGCCATCCCGACAAGAGCAATTTCTGATGTCATTACTTCATCTCATCCTTCCTAGTGCCTAGCCGACATTCACATAGAACACAACCTGCATAGTAGCTCTCTATTCCGATCATCCACGCCGCCTGCGTGTCAGGGGATCAGAAAGCAGTATTCAGACACTTTCTCTCATTTCAGCGAGCCGTGTGCGTATTCGTAAGCGCCACATCTCATAGGCTCGCTCACTCTGGGGGAGATCATGCAAACTTTCGTCAGTGATCCGTACAGCTTCATCGCACGAGTGGCCGCTAAAAATTTCACATGCTAGCTCAGTGTGAGCCACAGGGTTTCCTGCCCGCTGCCGAGCTTTGGTCGCGAATGCCGCACCTTGAGCCAGATGCGATCGATATTTCCCCGCCGCCTCGTATAATGCCTGCATGACTTCGCGCCCTCCCCCTCCCGCATAGGCACATGCCAGCCCTACCCCACTCCAGAGATCACTCTGCCGCGAAGAGGGAAATGCGTCAATAGTAGCAATGATTTGGGAAGCGTCAGCGCCTTTGACAAACCAGAGACTGCGGCCCAGCCCCTGATCAAAGGCCCGCAGAGCATACCCTGAGAGGTGCGGAGGCTTTTGATCTTGGATAAAGTGACGCCACGAGAAATACCCCTCGTGGAAACCATAGCCATCCAGCACTAACCAGCCGAGCAACGGATCAAACTGCTCCCTCAACCGGGTAGAGCTACGTGGGAGTCTGCCAAGCGTCCAACCTGCTCCCACATGCAGCATGTAGATATGGTTCGCTCCTGGCCCTTGCAGAAAGGCCTCTAAGCGTCGCTTCCAGAGGGAAAAGTAATCGAGGAGCGCCAATCCCATAGCCGCACCTTCAAATGCAAAGCCACGAAATTCTGCCTCAATCATCTGAAGGCGAGGCACAAGTACCTCGAAGCGATGATCCTCAAGTGCTGCATGATACCCTTGAACAAAGATGCGGCCAATCAGTTCTAATTTTTCTTGCGCCCGCTCATCGCCCCGATAGAATCCTCGTTTGGCGAAAGTGGTCTCCTCCAAAGAGATGCCAAAGAGAGATCTGCGGAGTCGTCCTTGAGAGAAGAACACGCTATAGACTCCTTCCCTGTGTTAATGTTGGACAGCTACGAGTTATCTGATCGTTACAAGTACTATAGTGTGGAGGTGCCTCTCGTTTCGTCTTATTACCGTCTCTTTAAGCGTCTTAAGGCACAGTCAACTCACCTTTTTGGGGGAAAAGGGAAAGAGTATCCAATTTCTTACTGCTTTCCTCAAGTGAAAGGTTGCCTCTTAAAGTCTGTTCAATGATCTGAATGTTGTGCTGCACCTGGCGTAGCAGATCGGTCTGAACGACTTGAATCTGTTTTAGATCTCCAAGGACGTTCGATAAAAGAGCTATTTCCCTGTTCGCAGTCACAGTAGCAGCTCTTGCCGTCGGCACTACCTCTAGCTGATCAGCTAAGATCTGCTGGTAGAGTGCTTGCGTGCGCCTGTCAGGCTGTGCATACAAATCTTCCTGTAAGGCAGCTTCACAAGATTGGTACTGCTTGACTGCTGCTGTTCTATTGCCGAGGAGATAGTACAGACGCATTAACCATCTGTGAGTACTTTCATGAGTCCGGTCATAACTCAAAATACGAGCACCATATGCAAAACCAGCTTCATATTCATAATGTACTTCGCTATACTCCATCAGTTTATCCAGCATCGCAATACATATATTCTGCAGCCGTTCACGTTCGTACAGACACCAATCCTCATAGTTTCCCTTTAAAAGCCCTTCCTGATGCAAAGCTACTGCATTACGAAACATCTGCGCGCCAGTCGCATCCAGGTCTTTCACTTGCACGCGCTTTAGTTTGTTCCATGTCTGTTCGAAGAGATCTACATCCAGCCAGAAATCCGCGTTCAGGTGGATCTGCAGCCAGTTTGCATCGATATAGAGAAGACCCTTCGTATTCAGTTCCGTCGCTGTTTTCAGCGCCGATCGCAGTTGCCACAAAACCTGGCGCAGGTTTTTCTTTGACTGAGCAGTCGAGCTGTCTCCCCAGAACAAGCTTGCGAGTGTTTCGCGTGAGCATTGACGGTGACGGTTGAGCAGGAGGTAGCAAAATAGCTCCTGAACCCTGCGCGCTTCGAAGCCTGCTAATACATGCCCTTTGCATTCAACGCAAAATTTACCGAATAAATAAATTTGTAGCATAGCTCCCGGTTGCTTCCTTGAATCTAACCTGTATACCTCGTCATCAGAAAGCATACCAGGCTCTCCTAGTGAGACGCGACTGGATTTCCCCTCCCAATATGGGGGGGAAATCCCTTAGGCGTCAACTTAAGGGTCTTTCTTCTCGTAGGAGGTGTGTGCGGAGGTGCCCTCCGAAAATCTCCCCCTTTTTCCGCACTAAGTGGGTCAATCTGCAATTAACTTGCGTAAGCCAGGACAGCAGCTCCCGACCCGGCTAAGCGTTTGAGCCGTGCTCGTTGTCGACGCTCTCTACGCTTGCCATTCCAGACAAAGGGGGTTGGGTCCTGGTTCCAGCCGACCACGGTCTGCTCCAACCACTCAATGATCTGTCGTGGCGTTTGGGGGTACTGGCCGCGCACCAGGATGCGCTGCATCGACTCGGCCATATTCAACCAGGAGCCACCCAGGGGCGTGTAGAGAGGCATGATGCCGTGTGCAAAGAGCCAGTTGACCATCTTGTCACTGCGATGGCCTGCCAAGTTATCCCAGATGAGAAGCATGCGCAGCGGGGGATAGCGGTCACTGAGCTTCCAGCCAACCCAGGTTTCCCATTGCTGGCATTGCACAACCGTCGCCTCGGGAAGTGACGGGGTCGGCTTCTGTGCTTCCGTCACTTCCTGATCCAGGATCTCTAACAGGTCGAGCAGTTGCTCTTGCAGCCACGGGTGCAAAACGGCATTGGTCACTGAAGGAACGCCTTTGGCCCGAACCTCTCCGGTGGCGGGACGAAACAAGGTCATGAGTTTGGCTCCTCCATTGCGCAAATATTCGTGTGGTTGTAATTTGGGATGGCCTTCAAGCTGCCAGCTCGCTCCCGGCTGAGGTCTGGTGGCGTAAGGACCGGCTTCATCCTGGCACCACAACGGCAGCCCGCAGGCCTCTGCCAGTTGGTAGGCTCGTTCAATCAAACTTTTTTTTTCTGGGTGTGAGGATCACGCACCCGATAGACCCTCTTTTTGCGCACCCGCAGCGTCGTTCCCGTGTAACACCAGGTTCGATCCTGCTGCAAACTATATCCCTCCTCATGTAAGATGCGTCCAATGGTGGTTGCCCCAATGTGTGGGAGGGCTTCTTTGCGCAGAGCCCGTTCCAGCAGCTTGAGGGACCAGGTGGCTGTTTGGTCGCTCAAACGATCAGGTTCTGCCAGGCGGAGAGCCGCCAGTAGATGTTGCGGGTCCCTTCCAAAACAGCACCAATCTGGCGCAGAGCTGCACCGCGC